>Ga0073936_10008171_pt1 | contig 13377 bp, 13 predicted proteins | sample AliMusrvi5mmetaG_FD_87041 | JGI IMG/M metagenome (GOLD analysis project Ga0073936, IMG submission 87041) | Freshwater lake bacterial and archeal communities from Alinen Mustajarvi, Finland, to study Microbial Dark Matter (Phase II) - Alinen... | ecosystem: Environmental > Aquatic > Freshwater >... | reverse complement strand
TTTTGCGGGTCTTCCTCTATCTTTTTACGAAGACGCATGATAAATACATGGAGATATTGTTTTTCATCGGTATACTCGGGCCCCCAGATATCCTGTAGCATGGAGAGAAATGTAACAATTTTTGGCGATGCCAGGGCGAGCGTGGAAACAACCAGGTATTCCTTGACGGTCAGTTTTATCTCGTGTCCGTTGATAGTTACCTGTCTGGCTACAAAGTTGACCTCAAAATCGCCGCTCGTGAAAGCAGGATTGGACGATATTGTTGTATTTTTGGTTCGGCGAAATACAGCTTCAATCCTGGCTAACAGCTCATCAATGCCAAAGGGCTTGCAGAGATAATCGTCAGCGCCCAGGTTCAAACACAGAACCTTGTCTTTTTCGTCATCCAAAGCGCTCAGCATGATCACGGGTATCTGAGACCATTCCCTCAGCTTGCGTACAATTTCGTATCCATCAACGTCCGGCATCATGATGTCGAGAACGATTAGGTCGGGAAGTTGCTCTTCTATAACCTGGAACGCTTGTGTCCCGTCAGCAGCGCCGTAGGTCTCATATCCATTCGCCTCGAGGTTGGCTCGGGTGAATTTTATGATAGATAAATCATCGTCTACGACAAGTATTTTTTTTCTCATATCGGCACTGCACTTCCAGCTTACGTTATTCGAATAATATCACACATATCCTCGTTCCTCAACCAGTTTCCTTACTATACCTGCCAAAACCCATGCCTATCTGGGCAAATATTCCAGCGGCCCGGCCCGTCGCCTTATTTCAGTTTTGCTCCCCCACCGGTTCCTGGTGAAGAAAGGGGGCCGATTGTTTATGAAATATTCATTTTACTGCCCCATACATTCAGCAATCGTTTAGGGAAAGTATTTTAAATTGATACTGATCGTATTAAAGGAGCACAAAATGAAAAAAATGTTTATAGGTTTCGTAATCGGCCTGGCCGCCTGCCTGATAATCGTAGTTACCGTCTCCAGTCAAACAAGGGCTGCAGGCGATACTTCTTCGACTGATACCACCGGTATCGGTGATATTTCGGCACTCCTTCCGGACGTAGGGGCGATTTATAAGTCCGCACTGGGCAGTCCCTATCGCCAGGTAGAGACGGAAATAACTGACCCGGGCATCGCTGCCTTTTTCTCCAGGTACATGGCCGAAACCGGTCTGGACAAGATAGGCGCGCCCTAATTTCCGGCGCGGGCCTATTTAAAGTATTCCAACCAGCGTTACCGCAAGAGATCCCGGGCATAACGAGATATTCTGAAGCCGTTGCGTACTCAGCTTATAGTGGGATTTCTATCACCGATAGCACCTTATGGGCGTCGAGCATGGCACGTTGCCACATTATGTATCTGGTAAACAGCTGCAGGTCATCGGCTATAAGCGCTTCAGCCAGATATTGTAAATCATATCTGGCATAATCGTCGAATTTGCGTTCATTCAGACTGTATCGTTAAGCGGTATAGAAAGGCTGTGTTTGCTGTAACGTGGCTAACTCAAGTGAAAGATGACGCATTTCGTCGTAAATTGCGCCAGCGGCCTGTTTTTCAATTATGTCTATGGCGCACCCCATAAAATATTTTTATGGGAATTACGAATCGCGTGTACTATACACCACCTCACAACGGTAATCAATTGAACATTCTGTCTTGTTGTATAATGCTGACATCGCCCGATGTCCACGGTTGTAAAAAACCCGCAAAAGAGAGGAGGCGCGCCAGGATTGGAAATTTCGCACCCGTCAGATCTGTCAGGCCCTCCCCTGGGAAGCGACGAGCCCTTCAAAGAGCTGTTTGAAACCAGCGGTGTTGTCATAATGATAGTTGATCCGGAATCCGGGAGGATCGTCGATGCCAACCCCGCAGCTGTTGATTTTTACGGATATACGCGCAAGCAGTTATCGGTGATGAACATCAACCATATCAACCAGCTGCCGCCGGATATAATTAAAGCCGAGATGCAAAAAGCAAAAAACGAACAGAAGAATTATTTTGAATTCCCGCATCTCCTGGCTGACGGCACGCTTCGTACCGTGGAAGTGTTCTCGAATGCGGTTAACACACAAGGGCATAAACTGCTTTACTCGTTTATTCATGACGTCACCGACCAAAAGCTGGCCAGGGAGACTCTGCATCTGGAACGCCAGCGCCTGGCCAGTATCATCAAAGGAACGTATGCCGGGACCTGGGAATGGCATGTTCAAACGGGTCAAACTATATTCAATGAACGCTGGGCCAATATCATCGGTTACTCGCTGAAAGAATTGGCCCCCGTGTCCATCGAAACCTGGTCTAAATATACCCACCCCGATGACCTGATGGTCAGCGACGAGTTGCTTCGGCGACATCTCAAAGGCGAACTGGACTACTACGAATGTGATTGCCGCATGAAGCATAAGGACGGCCGCTGGGTCTGGGTGCTCGACAGGGGAAGCGTTACCAAATGGGACGCGGCTGGCAGGCCGGTGTTGATGTCAGGCACGCATACAGATATTTCAGAGCGCAAACAGGCTGAAATTGAACTGAACAATACCGCGCTGCAGCTCCAGCTAGCTTTGGATGCTGCCCGCATGGGCTCGTGGCATTTCAACCCGGCCACCCGCATTGTTACCCTGGATGCGCCCGGCCAGGCAATCCTGGGTCTCAAGAACGGCGAAGCCCCTGTTTCCCACATCCTGAACAGGATAGTCCGCGAAGAGGATTTATCGTATCTTCGGGAGAAGATGAAAGCCTCGGTAGGCAAGCCCGAACCAGAACCTTTCCAGGCATGGGGCCGCATCAAACTGCCTCAAGATATCGTGGGCTGGGTAGAAGTTTACGGTATTGCGGTATTTGAGGGGCAAGGCAACGGGCGCCGCTTGACCCGCTGGGACGGCACTGTCCGTGATATTACCACCCGCAAACAGGCCGAAGAAGCCTTGCGGCAAAGTGAAACCCGGCACAGGATGACATTGCAGCTGGCCATGGACGGTTTCTGGAGGATAGACCTCGATGGCAATTTGCTGGAAGTAAATGAAGCCTACTGCAATATGAGCGGATACACGAAGGAAGAGTTGCTCGGCACTAATATTTCGCGCCTGATTACCGCCGAATCGTCAGAACAGACGGCTGCACATATCCAGACCATCCTGCGCCTTGGCAGCGACCGCTTTGAAGGCCGGCAGCGCCGTAAGGACGGTAATATATTCGATGTCGAGGTCAACGCCCAGTACAGGCCTGAACTGGGGCAGTATCTCGTAATCTTCATTAAAGATATCACGGAGCGCAAGCAGTCGGAAAAGTCGCTCGCTGTACAGCGAGACCTTGCCGTTAAACTCAGTTCGGTCAACGATTTGCCTGCCGCATTACATAGCATCCTGCAGGCCATACTGGAAATCGGTGAAATCGACGCCGGCGGGATATATCTTGTCGATCCGAAGGACGGACATTTGAACCTGTTGGTTCACGCCGGGTTGTCCCCGGCGTTTGTTGTCAGTGCGGCCTATTTCGCGGGGGATTCTCCCAACGCACGCTTGGTCAAAGCCGGGGCCCCTATTTATCAGCCGTATTCGGAATTGGCGACCAGGACCCATCCAGACAGCGCCAGGCTGAAAGAGAACTTACGGACCGTGGCAGTGGTGCCTATAATGGCCGATGGGCAGGTAGTGAGTGCGCTAAACCTGGCCTCGCACACTCACGATGATATTTCCGCATCTACGCGTGCTTTGATAGAAGTGATGGCCACCCAGGTGGGCGGGGTGATATCGCGCCTGCGAGCTAACGCTGCCCTGGCCGGGGAAACCTCGCGGCGCAAAGCTTTGTTCGACCAGGCACCCACAGGTATTGTCACCATCGATATGGCAACACTTGGCATACTGGAGTTCAATGAACTTGCCTGCAAGCAACTGGGTTATTCACGGGAGGAGTTTTCCAGACTCAGAATACCGGATATTGAGGCTATAGAAACGGCCGATGATACCAAAGAGGCTGTCGCCAAAACCATCAATACAGGCGCGAATGAGTTTGACACCCGGCAGCGCACCAAACAAGGCGAAATACGTGACGTCCATGTTATCGCACATTATTATCAGCTTGATGAACGATATATATATCAGTGTATATGGCTGGACATCACCGAACTTAAATCGATACAGACACGATTGGAACGCAGTTTCCATATCGAGCATGAGTTGCGGGAAAAACTGGAAAACGAGATCCGCGGCAAAGAAGAGTTTAACCGGGCCCTGGTGCATGAGCTTAAGACTCCGCTGACACCCATAATGAACTCGAGCGAAATGTTGTTGGGCGTTGTGGGGTCGGGTATCCCGTCAAGATTGGCTAAAAATGTTTTTGACGCGGCTACCGATCTTAATCATCGGGTGGAAGAACTGCTTGATCTGGCTAAAATAGACGTAGGTACATTCAAGGTGAATTTACGGTCTTCAAATATAATTATAATCATCGAAGACATCGTACACATTATGAGACCGATGGCTTTCAAGAATAAACAGGTTATCAACGCTGATCTGCCCCCATCATTGCCGATCGTCCGAGTTGATCCGGAACGTCTGCGGCAGGTTTTGATGAATCTTGTCACCAATTCTATTAAATACTCTCCCAATGGGGCAAAGATCGACATCATCGCCAGGACTTACGACGGCAATCTGATAGTTGAAGTTGAAGACAATGGCCCCGGTATTTCGGAAGAAATGCAAAAGAAGCTTTTTAATCCCTATTTAAGGGCAAATAATCAAGAGGAAAATCGGAGCGGACTGGGTCTTGGCCTGGTGATTTCAAAAAAGATCATCGAGCTTCACGGCGGGCAGATCTGGTTTAGGAGCGAGATAGGCAAAGGGAGTGTCTGCGGGTTTTCCATCCACCTTCAGCCGTTAGAATGAACAAGGAGACAAAACCAGATGAAACCATTGAAAATACTGATCATTGAAGATGTTGCCAGCGTGGTGGAGACCGTTTCACTGGCCCTGGAAATGAGATGGCCTGACGTCAGGATAATCTCTACGCCACACGGGGTGGAAGGGGTTTTGCTGGTGGAAACCGAGTCGCCTGACGCAGCCATCATTGATCTTGGTTTGCCGGATATCAGCGGGTTTCAGGTGCTCAAGCAAATCAGGCTGTTTTCCGATATCCCCGCGCTTATCCTGACCGCCAGGTCAGACGAAGCCGATATTGTGAAAGGCCTTGAATGGGGCGCAGATGATTACATAGTCAAACCATTCAGCCAGTTGGAATTACTGGCACGCGTCCAGGCGGTGATTCGCCGCAAGGCAAGTAACCAGGAAGGCGAACTGGTTGTAGGACAGCTAAGATTTGAGCCGGTTACCTGTGAGTTGACATATTATGGGCGTCAAATAAAAATAACGGGCAGCGAGGGACTTGTGCTGGCACATTTAATGCGTAACGCCGGTACGACAGTAACCCATGCCAGCCTGTCTGAGGCCATATGGGGAACGGATTCTCTCGAATTTGAAAGCTCGATCAAAGTACATATACACCGCTTACGAGGAAAACTGGAACAAGACCCCGCTCAACCGAAAATCATCTGCACCAGGCCCGGTATAGGTTATTATTTGGTTAAAAATGATCCGCCTGCATGATTTATTCCGCGACCCTGGATTCACCGCGGTTGTAAAACAGGTTATTGAAACGCCCCAGGCTTGCCTTAACTGTTAGCCGGACTATTGCCCGGCGAGTCTCCCAATTTTATCAGGCCTCCCCGAATAGCAAGAACAACAGCATGCGCGCAGTCCTGTGAGGAGTTTTTACCAGGGCAGGCCACCGCTGAACTCTTGATAGCGTCGAAAAGGCCCTCGTCTTTGGGATTGGGGTTCAATATTATCACACGCATGTTGGGGAAATTACGCGCAAACCGACCTCCGAGTTCCAACCCTCTCTGGCTGGCCAGATCGGCGCCAGGCGATACTATGTCGGGAAGTTTGGCACCTATCATCCCCAGCACATCGTCCTTCGGGTCGGCTCGATGATGTCTAACTCTTTTTCGTGGAACAGCGCCTGGCGGACACCGGCCCTGAAAAATGGCTGCTCGCCCATTATCATCACCCTGGTATTAACCATATTTAACGTCCAGAATAAAATCAAACAAGGTTCTCATCGGGATTTACTGCAGCACCAATTGCTTCTTCTTGATTTTACAAAACCGATGTAAAAACCATATATCTATTGCAAGCAAAGCGCGCCAATCGAGTGCCAATCCCAATTCACTCGTATCATCCTCCGCCCGCACCTCGGGCGGTTCCTCAAGGGATGCATTTACGCATCTTTGCCGAGCGTAGCGAGACAATAACCAATGTTCTTCTCGTACCATACGTATTCTAGCCTTTTCGGCTTATTTCGGCTGAGAGCTGAGTGCCAAAAGCTGACGGATTGGTGTCAAACACTCAGCCCAAAAAGTTCATCAATTGAGCCCAAAAGACACTTTTATTCTAAAATTAACCAAAGTTTAACCTCTTTGTAACTTCGCTGTAACCCCCCATCACTGGCGTTAACCAACTCTTAACTAAACGCGATTATCATGGGTTCAATACTTGGTAAGGAGTCTTGTCATGAGCGCACTGGTCTATAGCTCTCAGACAACCTTCGAGAGAATCAGGGGGGCCCTTCTGGAAATAGGTTTAAGAGCGGTGCTTATCCAGGAAGGAGAGGACGCTTTTTCCAGGGTCCCGGACGCGGAAGTCGCGTTTGTCGAGATGTCGTCTCCGATGGAATACACCGCCCGTTCCATGCTCAAGAAAAACAAGATACACACCATACTCCTTCTCGATCAATTCCAGACCGGATGGATGCAAATCAATGACGAGAATGTCACCGACTACATCTTCCTTAATGTCAGTCAGCGCGAACTCGGAGCCCGCGTGAAAGCCTGTCTTCGCGTTGCAAGAAGAAACACCAGGGTGGGGAAACTGGCATGAAAATTATGAAAATCTTGACCTGGGTAATTTCATCCTTACTTGCATTGGTCATTCTCGCCGCAGGGCTCACATATTTCGTACCCGGATTTGGTCTATATACGGTCCGTTCCGACAGCATGCACCAGATTTTCAAAGCCGGTGATTCAGTTGTAACGGTGCCGGTCGGGTTCTTGGGAAAGAGTATACAGGTCGGAACAATAGTTACCTTTAAACTCGACGGGAAAACCGTTACCCACCGGATCGTTCAGGTGAATTCCGACACCGTCATCACAAAGGGCGACGAAAACGATACCCGGGACACCACTCCCGTACCTTTGTCGGATGTTACAGGCATCTACGTCCTGACCATCCCTTACGCAGGATATTTTAGTGTTTTCCTTCACACGCGTATTGGGTGGCTGGCTACTTTGATCGTTCCTTCATCTGTATTACTCGGGCTGATAATCCGTGACATCTTAAAAGAAACCTTCATGGTTTCAGAGGACGACGTTGTATGAAGAATTTTATCAATACCTTTGAAGCTCTGACAATCCAATTTAAGATACTTAACAAAATAAAACTATATGACCCTGGAGGCACATGAATAAAAGGAAAACAATCTAGTGGTCAGGGGTGGAAACAATTCAGGATTTTCTAAAAATAAAAATATAAAAAATAGGGAGAAAAGGAACAAATGAAAAAGATTCTGGGTCTAACAATCGCAGCAATTCTTGTAATCGCCATGGTGGCGGCAGGAACCTTCGCTTACTTCAACAACACTGAAGCCAGCACGGGGAACTTAATCACAGCTGGAACTTTGAACCTCGTCCCGGCAATGAACGGCGCAATAACCGGATCCAGCGGGACCTTCGCCCCTTCAGGTACGGCACTGGGTGACGGCATCGACGGTAACGTGGTTTTTGATAAAGTGTCTCCCGGCAATACCGGAACTATAGAATGGGTGCTTTACAACAGCGGGAATTTGCCGGGCACTCTTAGCCTGGCCGCTTCCACCGTTTCCTTTAATGAAAATACCAGCAATCAACCAGAACTCGCAGCCATCGCCAGCAACGCAACCGTTAACCTCGGACTCGGTGACTTGTTGGGAGTCTGGGTACAGGTTGGTGTTGGAACTTCTCAGGCAGCAGCCGAAACCGCTATGACCGATAAACTTGGCGCCACCACGGGCTATGTGCCCTTGAACGGTTTACAGACCGCCTTAACTTCCATAACCGCCCAGGCCATGGCCGCCTCGGGTGCCAGCAACTACGTGGTAATCAAGATCAACTGGAACCTCGCGACTGACCTTAAAAAAGCTGGAATCGACGGCATTTTCGGCACCGGGGATGACGCGCAAGTCGACGACAACATCATTCAGGGCGACAGCGCCACTGCAAACGTCAGCTTCGTATTCAGTCAGGTTCAACCCTAACCGATAAGGGTGACGGGGGCTGAAGGCCATAAACCTTCAGCCCCCACCGAAAGGGTTGGAACCAGAGTTCTAACTCCTTCGCTGGGGAAAGCCCCACAAATAAACGGAGTTATATTTGATCAAGAGGGTTCTGGTATTAACGTTAGCTGCCCTGGTGGTCATCGGATTGGCCGCCACGGGTACGTGGGCTTATATGTCGAATACCGAGCATTCGTCTGGTAACGCTATCACCGCCGGTACGCTGGACCTGGTGCCCCTGAGCACAGGGAACTATTCAGGCTCTGGCTCGCTTTATCATCTCACCCCTGGCGGCAATGGTGTGAATGGAAAGATTATCCTGGACAGCATCGCCCCCGGACAGAGCGGCACCTTCGAGTGGGTGTTGAGCAACTCGGGCAGCTTGCCCGGCACACTGACGATAAGCAGCAGCGCTGTATTCGCCGAGAATGGGGTGACAGGGCTGGAAGGCTTGATGGGTGCTAATAATGGCGGCGGTAACGGAGACCTGGACCAGTACCTTATGCTAACTTTGCAGAAAGGCACAGGCGCTAATCAGGGGGCGGCCGAGACGCCTATGACTTACATCCTCGGCACTTCGGGCAGCCCCGTCGCCATCTCCAACCTTGTGGCGGTCCTCAATGCCCAGAGCCAGGCGCTGGCCGCATCCGGGGGAGCAAATACCGTGGTATACAAGCTGAGTTGGTCTTTAAGCGCTACGGACGGCAACATAAATATCGTACAAAGCGACACTGCCCAGTTGAATCTTACCTTCACGCTGAACCAGTAGAGGAAACCATATGAGTAAAAAATTCATAGTGGGAATAATTGGAATCGCGGTAGTGGTCGTCATGATTGCCGCCGCAGGCACGTTCGCCCTGATGTCGGACAACGAGACCTCTACTGCCAACGGAGCCGCTGCGTGGACCTCAGCCCTTTGGACTCAGACCAGCCAGGCTGATTTTAACGCTGGCACGCTCAACAATGTCGATACATCCTCAAGTCCGGGGAATGTGACTCTCCCAGTTAACATAACCTCTTACCCGGCGTCAGGCACAAGCGGCAACTGGACCGCCGGCGCCAACGCGTACTCTAGTGATAACGCCTGGTCCACATTTACTCCGATTACTAACCTCATAACCAATAGCCCTTCAGCCAATTCGGGGACTGCCTGGACCAATCCGTCTAACGCTAATACATCAGACACTAACAATGCGACAATCACAAGCGGTTCATCCGGTAATAATGTGTACGGCAACTACGGTTTCAGCCTGACCGGGGATGCCATATCGAAGGTGAGAGTTGGGTATTCCGCCTTCAGTGCCCCAGGCATCACTTTCCAGGGTGTAGGAACGGTCGCTACGGCGGCATCCGGTAATGTGACCCCAGCTCTACCCGTTGGTTGGGACCCCAATGACATCTGGCTTTGTTTTATCGTGAGCCTCGACAATGTAACTTCGACTATGCCGGCAACGTGGACTTCTGTGATTGCCGGGACAAACAACGGTTACGGATTGCGTACAACGTTGTTCTATCGAAGGGCTGTTGCCGGGGACGTCGCCCCTCTAGTCACGCATTCCGCGGGTTCAGGTATCTCCGCTGTAATTCTCGGGTACAGCGGTTGCATTACCACAGGCTCGCCTTTCGGCGTGAACCAGGCGGTGTTGGTCAAAACTCCCGCTTCCACGGTCAATAACTTCGGCGCGGGTGTTACAACGACAACCGCCAACGATATGATAGTCCTCCTTTCAGGTACAAGCGGTCAGACGACGTCCGCAACATATACGGGTTCTCCGACTCCTACGGAAGAACTCGATGCCCCGAATGCCGCGAACTACGGGCAAATAATCATAGCTGACTTTATTCAGGCTGCCGCGGGCGCAACCGGAGCCAGGCAATCGACACTTGGAACCAGCCGCTTGAATAACGGATACCAGATTAGTTTGGTTCCTGCGCCGTCGATTACATTTCAGGCTGGCACCGCAGTTCCTCCGACAGCAAACGGTGGCAATATTACTCCGGCACTTCCGGCAAATTGGGCGGCGAACGATATCTGGCTGTGCTTGATCGTCAGCTGGGACAATGTCAACTCGACCATGCCTTCAGGGTGGACCGCTGTCGATGCCGGGACCAATAATGGGACGCTGTTGCGAACTTCTTTGTATTGGCACAGGGCGGTTGCGGTGGATTCGGACCCGCTTATCATTCATACCGGTGGTTCAAAGATTACAGCCGCTATCGTGGGTTATAGAGGATGCGTCGCAACCGGCTCTCCGTTCGATGTGAACCAGGCTGCTGCATTGGTCAAGACCCCGGCCTCTACCACAAACAATTTTGGGAATGGTATGACGACAACCGTTAACAACGACATGATAGTTTTGCTTTCAGGTACCAACATCAGGACCACTTCAGCTACTTACACCGGGTCACCGGTGCCCGTCGAAAATTATGACCTCCCCAATACCTCAAACTACGGAGAAATCATCGTAGCCAGTTTTCTTCTCCCGACGGCCGGTCCAACAGGGGCAAGAAGCTCCATCATCACAAGCGGCCTGAATAACGGTTATCAATTAAGCCTTAAGCCCGATGAACCCCAGCTAACCGTTCATGTCAGCTGGGACAACGGCAGTACGTTCCCGGTTCAGCAGGCGACAACTCTCACATCATCCAAAACTACTTACTATTTCGACATTACCTCGGCAATAGCCTGGACCAACACACTGCTGGACAACAGCCACTTCAAGGTGATGGTCGATGCACAAACAGTCGGCTTCCCGGGGACGGTCAGCCTGGACTGGCTGCCGGTTGAGGTTACGTATTCAGATGCTTCAGTTTGGAATGAGAATTATTCGACGTATACCATCAATCTGACAGGCGCCCTTTTATCCAAAGTGGAGGTAGGGGTCGAAGCCCATGCCGCAAGTTCTGAAAGGATACAGACACAGGTGAGTTGGGACAACGGAACGACATGGAGCGCCACGCAGACCACTGGGGCTTTGACAACCGGCGATACAACCACGTGGTTTGATTTTACTTCTGCCACGGGGTGGACTCCCGCAACTCTCGACAATACCCGCTTGCAGGTCAGGGTTTGGTATCTTAACAGTGCGACCTGGTATCTGAACGGCGGTGTTTTCGGACAGGTAAGCCTTGACTATCTCCCGATAAGGGTGACGTATATCAATCCGCTCGGGACCCTTACTTCCCAGGTATTTGATACCACGTTGACTGGTACCAGGTGGGATGGTTGCGTATGGGATTCAACCATACCCGCCAATACCACTTTGACTCTGACCATGAGGGCGTCGGATAGCGCGGGCACCCTCCTCACGCTTCCGTTTACCTCCTGCGGTGCTACCCCGATTTTATCTGGTCTGCCCCCAGGGCGTTACATTCAATGGCAGGCTACGTTGACCACTACTCTCGTGACGGCGATCCCAATCTTGAGCGAAGTGAGATCATACTACTACCATGGTTAGGCTGCGAAGGAAAACGCCGATGTTGAAACTCACACGATACTTCATGTCGAAAAGGCTTGTCATCCTGCTCGCTTTAGCGGCTTTGCTTCTGTCATTCGCGGCCCCCGTCTCAGCCGCCACGACCCCTCCCGTGCAGATTACGCTAGGGGGCTCGGGCGCAACCTCTTGGAATATCGGCAATATCGCCCCGGGGCAGTCAGGGACCAAAGTGATTACGGTTCAGAACACCGGCCTTTATACGGGCAACCTGACACTCTGGATTTCAAACATCGCCAACACCGACGGCACCCCGGCCCGATTTCAAACGCAGGGCACCGGTGATCTCGGCCAATTTCTGACATTCAGCGTTACTTCCTCGCGGATATCCGGCAATATTACTATGCCCACAAGACTGGGGAATTTCCCTTCGAGTGCCGCCGACAGCCATTACCTCAAGGTATTTTCTCTTCGCTCGGCAGAACTCATAACCATGACCTGGCAATGGAACCTGCCGCCAAATGTCGGAAACGTAGTCCAGGGCGATAGTCTTACATTTGACATAAACTACGGACTTGAACAATCAGATACGCTTCCCCCTCAGGGGACTACCACCGTGCCTCCAACCTCCACCACAGGCATAACCTCAACAGCGACCGATGCGCCTCCGTCCACAACGCCGACGGGGGTGACAACAACTGCTCCGGTTACTGTCATCTCCACACCGGCGGCAACTACAGCGCCGACTACTCTCACCTCAACACCGCCAACCTCCGTACCAGGGGCTCCCACAACCGGGACCTCGATTACCAACCCCGTAATAACAACTCCGGAGACAACCACCCCGGCCATTGAGAGTTCAGCTTACCTTGATTTGGCTTTATACCTTGATAACACAGGCCGCGCCACCGAGCCTCTGACAATAGTTTCAGGAGACGGGGTAGGGACAATTTTCATTCCGGCGGGAACCTTGCTCCTGGATGCCGCAGGTAACCGCCTGATCGGGATAACGCTCTATACATATGCCGATCCGGCCAATCCGGTCAGCCTGACCATCATGGCCATGCCATCAGATGCTACCTTCAGTCCGCCGATCACGTTGATCTTCCACTACGATACTTCTCAGGTGAACGCGGACGAAGCGCAAGATTTAAAGGTATACATGCAGTTAAGCGACGGGTCGTGGCAGGCCATGCCCGGCGGAGTGATTGACGCCCAGGCTGGGACTGTAACGGTGGAGATAAGCCATTTAGGTGTTTATGCTGTGAGGCTTCCGGGCACAGAAACCGCCTCCGGTACCAGTTGGTGGCTGATTGGCGGAATAGGCTTGACGGCGGTCTTGATACTGGGGTTTTCGGCAGTGCTCATGGCAAGAAGACACTCGCACTCATCTCCTGTTTGAGTCGGATAATTCCGGAAATGATGCTTTGTCCGGGGTGTAAATGCTTAGAAGCAATTTAAAAGGAGGAGCAGCTTTCGCTCTTCCTTTTTCTTGCTCCTGCCGGGAATTAGTTGGGTCATAATTCAGGAAGGTTAAGGATGTAGTTGTCCTTTTTCACCGGGCGCCTGGGGCTTCTGGCCAC
>Ga0073936_10008163_pt1 | contig 13385 bp, 14 predicted proteins | sample AliMusrvi5mmetaG_FD_87041 | JGI IMG/M metagenome (GOLD analysis project Ga0073936, IMG submission 87041) | Freshwater lake bacterial and archeal communities from Alinen Mustajarvi, Finland, to study Microbial Dark Matter (Phase II) - Alinen... | ecosystem: Environmental > Aquatic > Freshwater >... | reverse complement strand
TGCACGTCCGCAACCTGCCACGGCGTCTTCAACCCAAGGGCCATCGAGAAAAAGTCTTTGTCTTGCATCCCCAAGAGACTCCCGTATCCTCTCGGAAAAACCACGCTTTTTCACGAAGAACCTCTAAAGTTGGCTATTCCAGCGTGTGGATGAAGAGCCCGGAGCGTAGCTTGGGCTCAAACCAGGTGCTCTTGGGCGGCATGATCTGGTTGGCATCGGCGATGTCCATTAACTGTTCCACGGTGGTCGGGAACATGGAGAAAGCCACCACGCCGCGCCCGTCCTTCACCCGTTCCACGAGCTCGCCCGTGCCGCGGATGCCGCCGATGAAATCGATGCGGTAGCTGGTGCGGGGATCGTCGATGCCGAGGATCGGCGCGAGCAGGCGGTCCTGGAGCACGGTCACGTCCAGCCGCTCGATGGGGTTCGCGTCCGGCTGCGGCGCCCACGTGAGGCCGTACCAGCGGTCGCCCAGATACATGCGGATCTCGCCCGGCCGCTCGGGGGTGTCCCCGGCGTTTTCGGCGAGGGTGAATCCGGCGGCGCGCACGGCGTCCAGGAACGCTTCCGGCGTGCGGCCATTGAGATCATGCACGCAGCGGTTGTAGGGGAGGATGCGGAGCTGGCTGGCCGGGAAAAGCACGCAGAGGAACCAGTTGTAGGGTTCGTCGCCGGTGTGCTGCGGGTTCTTCTCGCGGCGCTCCTTCCCCACGCGCACGGCGCTGGCGGTGCGGTGATGGCCGTCCGCCACGTAGGAGACCGGCACTTGCGCGAACGCCTTCACAAAAAACTCGCCCAGCTTCAGCCCCGGCACGCGCCAGACCGTGTGGCCGATGCCGTCCGGTGCGACGAAATCATACAGCGGCGGCGTCTTGAGCACCTCCGCCACGAGCGCGTTGAGGTCCGGCGTGTCCCGGTAGGTGAGGAACACCGGGCCGGTGTTGGCGCTGATGGTGTCGATGAGCCGCGTGCGGTCGTCCTCCTTGTCCCGGCGCGTCTTCTCGTGCTTTTTGATGATGTCGTTCTCGTAATCCTCGATGTGACAGGTGAGCGCGATGCCCGTCTGCACGTGCGCGCCCATGCGCTGCTGGTAAAGGTAGATGCACGGCTCGCTCTCGCGCACCAGCACCTCGTGCTGTTGGAAGGTCTGGAACGTCTCGCGCGCCTTTGCATAGACGGCGGCGGAATACGGGTCCGTCCCGGCGGGCAGATCGATCTCCGCGCGGTCCACGTGCATGAGGCTATACGGGTTGTCCTGAGTCAACGCCGCCGCCTCCTTGGCGTCCACCACGTCGTAGGGGACGCAGGCAACTTGGGCGGCGAGATCATCAGCGGGCCGGAGCCCTTGGAAAGGTTTAACGCGGAGCATAGGAAAAAAGAGAATCAGGAAATCAGGAAATCAGGAAGGGTTTTTTAAGAGAATCAGGAACTCAGGAAATCAGGATTTTTGTCCTCGTTACGAAGTTGAACTTCGTCACGAGGGGAATCAGGAAGGGTTTTTCCGCAGATTTCGCAGATGAACGCAGATTTTTTAAGTCTCACGCAAAGACGCAAAGGCGCAAAGGGGGAGAGAACCTCGTCTTATCCTTCGGCTCTCCCTCCTCTCGTTCCCAAACTCACCCGACGGAAGGAGGGTGGCACGCCCTTGTCCCGGCAACTCAATTGCCTCTGCTTTGACCTCGTTACGAAGTTGAACTTCGTAACGCACCCGTCTTTGAAGCTTAGCTTCACCGCTGTGGTGCCTCTGGGTTCATGAACCGGAGCCAAAGGGGTTTGGCTGGCACGGGGTGATGGCGGGGTGGCGAAGCGCAGCTTCGCAGGATGAGCGCGTGACCAAGTGCAACTTGGTCACGAGGGGGAAAAAAGAGAATCAGGAAATCAGGAAGAGGTTTTTCCGCAGATTTCGCAGAGGAACGCAGATTTTTTAAGTCTCACACCAAGACGCAAAGGGGGAGAAAGCCTCGCCGTTTCATTCCCCTCGTGCCCAAACTCTCTTTGCGTTCTTTGCGGCCTTTGCGCGAAATTTCCCTGAATGACTCGCGCCAAGAACGCCAAGGACGCAAAGGTTATGGAGCGGTCTCCACCAGCTTCGCATACAGCGCGTCCAGCGATTCCGCCATGACGCGGACGTTGCCGAGCACGGGCATGAAGTTGGTGTCGCCTTCCCAGCGCGGGACGATGTGCAGGTGCAGGTGATCCGCCACGCCGGCGCCGCCCGCCTTGCCGAGGTTCAGGCCGATGTTGAAGCCTTCGGCGCGGACCACTTTGCGCAGGAGCCGCTGTGCAAAGGCGGCTTGGTCCCACAGTTCCAGTTGTTCCCCCGGCGTCAGCTCCGCGATGTCCGCCACTTTGCGATACGGCACGGCCATCAGGTGCCCCACCGTGTAGGGGAACCGGTTCATGATGAGAAAGGTGTCCTTGAGGCGGCGCACGACGAGGTGCGCGGGGTCGTCGCTGGACTGCGCGGCTTCTGTGAGGAAATCACGGGATTTATCGAGGGAGAAATACTCCACGCGCCAGGGCGCCCAGACGGATTGCAAAGACTCGGGAAAGGCCATGCCGCAATCCCTACCGCGCTCTGCGCGGCAAGGCGAGCCGAAACCTGCCCCATTCCTTCCTCGCAGCCCTGCAAGCTCGGGTTACTCCAGCTCCACGCCCGCCACGGCCATGGCCGCGATGCCTTCCCGTCTGCCGATGGCGCCGAGCCGTTCGTTGGTGGTGGCCTTGATGCCGACGCGCCGGGGATCGATGCCCAGCGCCGCCGCGAGGTTGGCGCGCATGGCGGCCAGGTGCGGGCCGATCTTGGGGGCTTCGGCCAGCAGCGTGCTGTCGATGTTGACGATGCGCCCGCCCTGTTCCGCCACAAGCTGGGCGCTGCGCCGCACGATCTCCAGGCTGCTGATGCCGCGGATGGATTCGTCGGTGTTGGGAAAATGGTGGCCGATGTCCGCTTCGCCGATGGCCCCGAGCACCGCGTCCGCGATGGCGTGGCAAAGCACGTCCGCGTCCGAGTGTCCCTCGAGCCCCACGGGATGCGCGATTTCTACGCCGCCCAAGATGAGCTTGCGCTGCTGCTCGGGCCGGGCGAACGCGTGGATGTCATAACCGATGCCGACGAGGTTCATGGGGGGAAGATGGCTTATTTTGTAATGGGTTTGCGAGGAACTATTCCGACATTTTCCACAATCATTAAGACGCCTTTTTCAGTCGCTGGCTTTTGGTCTTTGGTTTGGTCGCCAGGCAGGCCCGCTCCAGAGCGGCTTCGATGTAGGAGTTGAGGCTGCGGCGCTCCAGCATGGCCCGGATGGCGGCTGCTTTATGAACCTCCGGATTCATCCGCACCAAAAATTTTCCGCTGTAACTCTTATTGGCTGTGGCTTCCGGCAGGGCGAATCCCCGGCGCTTATAGGTTTCGATCACGTCGGGAACGATGACGGCGAGTTGTCGGTAAACTTCCTCTTCGGTTTTTCCGTGGCAGCACTGCCCGATCAGCGGAGGAGCGCTCCCGATAAAGCAGCCGTCTTCCTCGCTCCATTCCACCACTTTCATGAAATCTTTGGCTTTCATTTTGCGATCCTTTTGATGGCTTCTTTCACGTCTTTTTCCTGGTAGTGCTTTGCGTCATCCCCAAGCTGACCGGATATCACGATCACGATTCCCGCAGGGTGAACCATCTTGTGGTGGCTCCCCTTTCCGGGTTCAAACTCGAATCCGGCTTTTTCCAGGTCATTAATCAGCAGGCGAATTTTTCGCGGCACTGAGGAATGATAGCGCAATGCTATCACTTTGCATCAAAAAAAGCGTGCAAGGCACCCCCCCGCCGCGATTCAATCCACGTTCAGATCAACGACGCCGTTGGAGGCGAGGACGGCGATTTTGTCGGCGTGCTCGGGGTGCGGTTTGGCTTCGCACTTACCGCCCGCGGCTTCCACGAGGAGTTGGCCGGCGGCGATGTCCCACAGGCTCACGGCGGATTCGATGTAGGCGTCGAGCCGTCCGCTGGCGACATAGGCCAGGTCGAGCGCGGCGCTGCCCATGAGGCGGCATTTGCGTGCGCGGTACACCATTTTCTCGAAGAGGGGGAGCCCGGCGTCGATGGTCGATTTTGCCTTGGCGAACCCGACGGAGAGCACGGCGTCGCCGAGTTTGGAGCGGGTGCTCACGCGGCACGGTTTGCCGTTGAGCAGTGCGGGGCCGCCCGCCTCCACTTCCCAGAGTTCGTTGCGCATCGGGTCCAGAATGACGCCGACGATGATCTCGCCCTCCTTGCGCAGGGCGATGGAGATGCAGAAATGCGGGATGCCGTAGAAGTAGTTCACGGTGCCGTCGATCGGATCGACGATCCACTGGAAGGGGCTCTCCTGATTGCCCGCGATGCCTTCCTCCCCGTAGATGGCGTGGTCCGGGTAGCGTTCCAGCAAGATGCCGGTGATGAGTTGCTGGGAGCGCACGTCGAGATCGAGCTTGATGTCGTGCGCTTCAAACGCGTTGACGTCCAGCGCCTGGCCGAAGTTTTGTTTCAAGAGGACGCCCGCGGCGCGCGCGGCTTCCACAGCGGTTTTGAGGTAGTTGTTCATGACGAAATTCCTGGGCTCTAGATCATGCGTTCGAGAAACTCGCGTCCGTTGAACGGCTCGATCTGGTCGAGCTTCTCGCCGGTGCCGATGAACCGGGTGGGCAGGCCGAGTTCATTCTGGATGGCGATGACGGTGCCGCCTTTGCCGCTGCCGTCGAGCTTGGTGACGATGACCCCCGTGAGCCCGATGGCCTGGTGAAATTCGCGCGCCTGCTGGAGGGCGTTGCTGCCGGTGGTGGCATCGACGACGATCCACATCTCGTGCGGCGCCTCGGGGTCGTGCTTGGCCAGCGTCGTCTTGATCTTCGTGAGCTCGGCCATGAGGTTGCTCTTGGTGTGCAGCCTGCCGGCGGTGTCGCAGATGAGAAACTCGATGTTCTTGCGGTCTGCGGCGCAATAGGCGTCGTAGCAGAGGGCGGCGGGGTCCGCGTTGTACTGGCCCTTGATCATCTCCACGCCGATCCGGTCCGCCCAGACGCCAAGCTGTTCGATGGCGGCGGCGCGGAAGGTGTCCGCCGCCACCAGCATGACGCTGTGGCGCTTGCTCTTGAGATGGTGGGCGAGCTTCGCCGTGGTGGTGGTCTTGCCGGTGCCGTTAACGCCCACCATGAGGATGACCTTCGGCTTGGAGGGCAGAGGCCGCAGCAGCGGATTGTCAAAGGGGAGGACTTTGGCGATCTCGTTGCGCGTGACTTCCACGATTTCGTTGGCCGTGACTTTTTCGAGCGATTGCAGCGCCTTGAGAATCTTCATCGAGAGCGGCACGCCCAGGTCCGCCCGGATGAGCGTCTCTTCCAGTTCATCCCAATCCACCGGCTTGCCGGTGAACTTCTGGACGAGCGCCTTGAAAAATCCGAAAGCCATATTCCTGCGGGATTACCCTTGCTCGGCGGTGCGCGCCGAGCGTTTCAGTTCCCCCCGGATGCGGTCAAGGATGCCGTTGACAAAGCGGCCTGATTCCTCGGAACCGAAGCGCTTGGCGATCTCGATGGCTTCGTTGATGGAAACCACGGGCGGCACCTCCGGGCAATAAAGCATCTCGTAAATGCCGATGCGCAGAATGTTGCGGTCCACGGCGGCGATCCGGTGCAGATCGTAATTGGAAGCGGCCTGGCGGATGCGCTCGTCGATGTCCCCCTGGTGTGCAAGGACTCCCTCGGCGATGGCCATTCCGAATTCGCGCACCTTTTTTGCCGCCGGGCGCAGTTCCCAGAACTCTTCCATGGTCTGGGCGTTGGCGCCGACGTTGAGGTCTCGCTGGTATAGAAATTGAACGGCGGCCTCCCGGCCTTCTCGGCGTGCTCCCATAATTTCCTCGCTTACTCGCCTTTGACTTTGCTCATCACGTCGGAGATCCGAAGTGCGGCGCGGGCGGCTTCCGCCCCCCGGTTTTGTTTTTCACCCAGGGTGCGTTCGCGTGCGTGCTCTTCGTTGTCCACGAGCAGCACCTCATGGATCACCGGCACGCGGAAACGCAGGGAGATGCTTTGCAGCGAATCAGTCACCGTGCGGCCGATGAGTTCGGCGTGGTCGGTCTGGCCTTTGATGATGACCCCCAGCGCGATGATGGCATCAAAAGTCCCCTTGGCTGCCACCTCCTGGAGCACGACGGGGATTTCAAAGGCTCCGGGCACCTCAAAAAGCGTGACGGTGGACTTCGGGGCGATGGTCTCCAGCTCGCGCTGCGTGGCGTTGATGAGCCCTTGGACGTATTCCGGGTTGTACTGGCTTGCCACGATGGCAAAGGTGCGCCGGGACGTGAAAATGTGACGGGGACGTTGTGGTGCGATGTTCGACATAGGTGATGTGGCGACTCAGGGAGGGTGACTTTAATGGACGCGAGGAAATGTGCAATTGCGGAATGAAAGGGATTGCGGCGGGGCGGCAACTTTCCGCCCGGGGACTACAAAAGATGTCCCATCTTGAGCCGCTTCGTCTCCAAATACTTGGCGTTATGCGGGTTGGAGGCGGTCCGGATGGGGACGATCTCGACGATTTCCAGTCCGTAGGCTTCCAAGCCGATGACTTTCTTGGGGTTGTTCGTCAAAAACCGCATCTTGTGGACCCCCAAGTCGGCCAAAATCTGTGCGCCGATCCCGTATTCGCGGAGTTCGGCGGGGTAGCCAAGTTTTTCATTGGCCTCGACGGTGTCGAGCCCTTCTTCCTGGAGCTTGTAGGCGTGGATTTTCGCCGAAAGGCCGATGCCGCGCCCCTCCTGGCGCATGTAAACGAGCACGCCGCTGCCGGCCTTCTCGATCTGCCGGAGGGCGGTTTGCAGTTGCGAGCCGCAGTCGCACCGCATGGAGCCAAAAACATCTCCCGTGAGGCATTCGCTGTGGACGCGCACCAGCGTGGGCTGGTCCGGGAGAATCTCGCCCTTGACCAGCGCGAGATGGTGCGCGCCGTCCACGAGCGAGCGGTACATGTGCAGGTCAAAATCACCATAATCCGTGGGCAGCTTGATGATCTGCTCGCGTTCGATGAGCCGCTCGTTTTTGCGCCGGTAGGCGATGAGGTCTTCGATGGTGGCGATCTTGATGCCGTGTTTTTCCTTGAAGGCCATCAACTCGGGCATGCGGGCCATCGAGCCGTCGTCGTTCATGATCTCGCAAATGACCCCGGCGGGCGCGAGTCCTGCCAGGCGGGCCAGATCGACGGCGGCTTCCGTGTGGCCGGCGCGTTGCAGCACGCCGCCCTCCTTGGCTTGGAGCGGAAAGACGTGCCCCGGTTGGACGAGGTCCTGCGGGGTGGCCTCCGGGTCCACCAGGACGCGGATGGTCGCGGCGCGGTCGGCGGCACTGATGCCGGTGGTGACGCCCTGCGCGGCATCCACGGAGACGGTAAAGGCGGTTTTCTGGCTCTCGCGGTTTTCCAGCACCATGCGCTGGAGGCCGAGTTTCTGTGCGCGGGGATGGCTGATGGGTGCGCAAACCAGTCCGCGCGCATGCATCACCATGAAATTGATGGCTTCAGGCGTCACTTTTTCGGCGGCCATGACGAGGTCGCCCTCGTTTTCCCGGCCCGGATCGTCGGTGATAATGACCATCTTTCCGGCGCGGATGTCCGCGAGCACTTCTTCGATTGTATGGAACGTCGTCTTCATCGAACGCTTATGGATACCCCGAATCGGCGGCCATTGCAGCGTATTTTTGCGAGGGGAGGGGGGCTTTGGCTGGCGTTTTCAGCTTTTTTTACAAGTTATCAATGGAACTGCCACGCTTTGTGACGTTTGCGCAGCAGCTCAATTCCTGTCTCGACTTGTGGGCTGCGAATCGGTTTCCTACCTCCGCACCCACGAACTTCCCCGGATAAACCGCCACGGTCCCGTTCACGATTTTGAAGAAAAACGCTTCCATGCCCAAGACCCGTTATGTCCTCGATACCTGTGTCATTCTGGATGACCCCAACGCCATTTTTGCTTTTGGAGAACACGATGTCGTCATCCCGGTGGAGGTGCTAACCGAAACGGACAAAAAGAAGACCGAGAGGAGCGAAATAGGGGCCAATGCCCGCGAGTTCCATCGCCTTTTGGAAGGGGCGCTCAACCCGACGATGTTCCCGGATTTCGTTTCAGACCCGGAGAAGGAAATTCCGACGCCCGGCGGCGGCAATTTGATCATCACGGGGTTGACACCGGTGGGCAAGAGGGGCAAACGCGTGGAAGAGGCGGCGCAGGAAGCCTTTGGCGGCCCCGGCATCACGGACAACCGCATCCTGAGTGTGGCGTTGCGCCAGCGTGAGGCGCTTAAGGGGAAGAACTACCACGTCGTGCTCGTCAGCAACGACATCGCGCTGCGTCTCAAGGCCCAAGTGTGCGGGCTCGTCGCCCAGAAATACCGGCGCATCAGCGCCAGCAGCGAGGAAACCGCGCTGCTCTCCGAGGGGATCCCCACAATCACGCTGGAGCCGACTCTTTTTCAGCGCTTCGCGAGCAAAGGCACGCTCGATCTGGATGTCGATGACCGTCCTGCCAACCGCTTCGCCTCTTACGTTCTGGTGAGCAATGGCGTGAGCCACCCCATCCCGGCGCGCATCAGCGGCGCTTCGCTGCGGCGGCTCAAAATCCCCAAAGCCTACGGCGGCCGCCACGGCACGGAGATACGCCCGCGCAACCTCGAACAAACCTGTTTTTATGACGCCTTGTTGGACCCGGAAATCCAGATCGTCACCGCCGCTGCCCGCGCCGGCACTGGCAAAACGCTGCTGAGCGTCAACGCCGGCCTCATGCACTTGGATGCGGGCACCTACCACAAAATCTGCGTCGCCCGCGCTGCGGTGGGCATCGGCAAAGACTTGGGCGCGCTCCCAGGCGGCATCGAGGAGAAACTCTTCCCGTGGACCCGGATGATCTACGACGCGCTGGACCGCATCTTCACCCCGGCGGCCCGGGAGGGAAACGAAAAGCGCCGCCGCCCGCAACCCCAGCAGCAACAGCAAAAAGCGGCCAAATCCGAGGCCGCCCCCAACGGCGGCAAAGTGCGCAAGCCCTTTGACTACCTGCTCGAACAAGGGCTCATGGAAATCGAGCCGCTCTACTACTTGCGCGGACGCTCCATCCCGAACGCCTTCTTCATCGTGGACGAAGTGCAGAACGTGAATCTGAGCGAGCTCAAGACCATCGCCACGCGCATGGGGGAAGGCTCCAAGCTGGTGTTGATCGGCGATCCCAGCCAGATCGACGCCCCTTACCTGAGCCCCGAGAACAACGGCTTGATTCACGCCGCGCGCCGGTTCTCCGGTCACCCCATCCATGCCCACATCGCCCTGCAAAAAGGCGAACGCAGCCCGCTTGCGGAACTCAGTGCCAAGCTGTTGTAAGGCGGGTTGGTTGCTTGTGCGAACGCCGGGGGCCGCGCTCTAGAACCATTTGGCCATCCACGACCCGAGATCCGGCAGCCAGTCGTTCTGTCGTCCTTTGCCGCAGATCACCACGCGGGTTCCCACCTTCACTTGCGCGAAGAGCGCTGCCACATCCTTGGAGCGCATCCGGATGCACCCCCAGCTCACCGGTTGCCCGATGCGCTGCTCTTCCGGGGTGCCGTGAATAAAAATGCCCCGCGCCAACGCATGGCGGTTTTGCGTTTCAAGCCCCCGGAGCCGGATCATGCGGGTGACGATGGGATCGCGCCCCGGCGCATTGGGCGGCAGCACTTCGCCGGTAAACTGCCCTTTTTTCAGCACCGCACCCAAGGGGAGTGTGCCGCCCGTTTTAGCGCACACCTCGAAGACCCCGACGGGCGTTTTGTAGCTGCGGAAATCGTCCCCGAGCCCGAATTTGGAAGTGGAAACCGGGAACTTTGCCACCTCCTGCCCGGCTTGCAGGAGCTTTAATTCCTGATCGTCCACATTGATGACGATCTCGGCCTCGGAGGGGTTCGGAGTCGCCCGGGCCGAGTGCGTCCCGCAAAGGACAAAAATCCCAGCGAGCATTAGCGGAAAAAATGCAAGGCGGCTCATGGGAGCCAGCTTTTACAATGCTCGCCGCAGGAAATGAAGCCGAAAATAAGATTTTATATGTCCGGGTTGCGTTGCTTTTAACGCTACCCGCCATGCGCTACGAGGGGAGGAAATCCGCAGCGCTAACGCATCTAAATGATTCTCACGCAAAGCCGCAAAGGCGCAAAGGTTCGGAGCAGAAAAATCCGGGCAAGACCCCCTGTTTTTCCAAGATTTGTGAATTTTTTGCGGTTCATTCCTCTCTTCTTTGCGCCTTTGCGGCTTTGCGTGACAGTCTTTTCGTAGCGCAGTTCAGTAATGTGTCTCGACTATTTTAGATGTGTGAGCCCGGTGGAAATCCGCAGCGCCTGTTGCCTGTGAAGGAGCGAGCCGGTATGCTGTGGCTTCTCAATCATGATCCCGTTTGCCCGAGTCATTTTCCATGTGGACATGGACGCGTTCTTTGCGGCCATCGAGCAGCGGGACCGCCCCGAACTGCGCGGCAAGCCCGTGATTGTCGGCGCTCCGCCGGACCGTCGTGGCGTGGTGTGCACCGCTTCGTATGAGGCGCGCAAGTTCGGAGTGAAATCGGCCATGCCCTCGCGCACGGCAGGCCGGTTGTGCCCCCACGGAATTTTCCTCAAGCCCCGGGGCGCTGTTTACGGTGCGGAATCGGCCCTTATCATGAGGATCCTCGCGGATTTCACGCCGCTCGTGGAGCAGGTCTCCGTGGACGAGGCCTATCTGGACGTCAGCGCTTGCGTGCGGGAGCCGGACCCCGTGGCCGCCATCCCCGCCAGCCGCCGTCTCGCGCTGGAGCTCAAGCGGCGCATTTTCCGCGAACGCGGGCTCACGGCGAGCATCGGCGTGGGCTCCAACAAGTTCCTCTCCAAAGTGGCGAGTGATTTCCAAAAACCGGACGGGCTCACCCTCGTGCGCGAGGAGCAGAAGCGGGATTTTCTCCGGCCCCTGCCCGTGCGCGCCATTCCCGGCATCGGCCCGGTGAGCGGTGCGCGGTTGCTCGAATGCTCCATCCAAACCATCGGCGACATCCAGGACAGCACGCCCGCGCGCCTGCGGGCGGCAGTGGGCTCCTTCGCGGAGGCGCTCCACGCGCTTTCCCTCGGGGAAGACCGCCGGGAATTGAGCTTTGACGAGGAGCGCAAGAGCGTCGGCAGCGAGCACACGTTTGAGGTGGATACCAGCGACGCGCGCCGGATCGCCGAAACGCTCGCGAGCCTGGCGGAGGACGTTGCCGGCACGCTGGCGCGCGAGGGGTTGACGGCGGGGACCGTCCAAATCAAAGTCCGCTACGCTGATTTCACGACGCTCACCCGGCAAATGACGTTGGGCGAGCCGGTCGTGAGCGCCCGAGAGATTCACCAGGCGGCGCTCCACCTCCTGGAAAGAGAAAAACTGCTCGTCGGCCACATCCGGCTCTTGGGAGTCTCCACTTCCCACCTCGCGCCCCCCTCCGGGCAGCTCCGCCTGGGGTTATAATCTCCCTTTCGCGCAGGGGGCGGTCGCAACCTGGGTAGCAACGAGGATTACGAAATGCGCATTTGCGCCAGCTCCAAGTCCGCCCCGCCTTCTTGCAGCAGGAGCAGGCCCTCGCACGCGGGGCATTTGAAATCCATGGCATCCAGCCGCGCTTCCCTGCCGCACGCGGTGCAAAGGAAGAGGCCCGGGATGCGCTCGATCTCCAGGGTGGCGTGCTCGGCGGCGGTGCCGCGCTTGATCACGTCAAAGGAGAACTCCAGCGCCTCCGGCACGACGCCGGAGAAAAGCCCCACGCGCAGCTTGATGTGATCAATGCTCGTGCGCCCGGCCTTTTTGAGGTGTTCCTCGGCCAGTTGCAGCGTGTCCTGCATGATGGAAATTTCGTGCATGGGGGCGGGTGCGCCTAATCTTTCCCATCCATTGTCAGCGGGCAATGTTTTTTCCCGCTCCCCAAAACACGAGGCGCTACATTTTGTAGAATTGTTCCCAGCCTTTACGCGGGGGCGGACCGACGAGCAACTCGTTTGCGAGCTTGTTGTTGGTGATCTGCCTGGTTTGGCGGTCGAAGACGAGCTTGGTGTTGAGCCGTTGAGCGATGACGCCGAGGGCCATCATCTGGCAGAGCGGCCCGGCGATCTCGAAGGGCGAGTGGTGCGCCTCCTGACCTTTGCAGGCGAGCACGAAATTCTTGAAGTGATTTGAGATTCCCTTGGATTGGTAATCTGGCAGATGGGACGCCATGTCTTTGGCCTTGGACTCAGGGATGATGGAAAGCGTGCTGTCGTGGGAAGCGCCCTTGAAGGTCAGGCCTTCGCCATAGATCACTTTGCCCGGCGGCAGTTTCTGCTTCTTCTCCTTGCCGGTGGCATTGGAGGGCGGCGGGATGTTATCGTCCGTGCGCAGGTCGCCGAAATCGTCCGGGAGCGGGGCCTTGTTGTTGACTCCGTCATACCACGTGATTTCCACGGGCGGCAGGGTGCCGCGCTGGGGAAATTTGAAGGAGAGGGTGGAAGCCTGCGGAAAAATAAATGGGTTATGGCCTTCGAGCTTTACAGCGTTGACTTCCGTCGGCAGGCCGAGGTTGAGGAACTGGTGGGCGGTGTCGAGGATGTGGGCGCCCCAGTCGCCCAGCGCGCCGTTGCCGAAGTCATACCAGCAGCGCCAGTCGCCCTGGACGTATTTGTGGTTGAACCGGTGGAATTCGGCGGTGGTGAGCCATTTGTCCCAGTCGAGCGTGGTGGGGATCGGCTCCTCCGGCGGCAGGCTGGGAACCACCATGCCGTGCCAGCGGCGGGCATTGTTCATGAAGGCGTCGATCCGCGTCACGTTCTTGATGATCCCGGCTTCCGTCCATGCCTTGAACTGGTAGTAGTTCGGGCCGGAGTGTCCCTGGTTGCCCATCTGCGCGACGACCTTGTATTTTTTTTCCGCCTGCATCATCAACTCCACTTCCTGGAAGGTGTGGGCCATCGGCTTCTCGACATAGACATGCTTGCCCAAGGACATGGCCAGCATGGCGATGGGGAAATGCGCATGGTCGGGAACCCCCGCTGTCACGGCGTCGATTTGATTACCCATCTTGTCGAGCATCTGCCGGAAATCCTGAAACCGCGGCACGTCGGGATACTGCTTGAGCACCCACAGCGTCTGGGGTCCGCCCATGTCGGTGTCGCAAAAGGCCACGATGTTAACCATGCCCGTATTGATCAACCCTTTGATCACTTCGCCACCGCGGGCGCCGAGGCCGCAGCAGGCGAGGTTCACCTTTTCATTGGCGGCAACGAGCTTGCCCCTGATGACAGGCGCCGATTGGGCAAACAGGGAGGTGCCGGGAATGCACGTGGCGGCCGAGGCGGCCAGAATCCCTTTGAGG
>Ga0073936_10008160_pt1 | contig 13387 bp, 7 predicted proteins | sample AliMusrvi5mmetaG_FD_87041 | JGI IMG/M metagenome (GOLD analysis project Ga0073936, IMG submission 87041) | Freshwater lake bacterial and archeal communities from Alinen Mustajarvi, Finland, to study Microbial Dark Matter (Phase II) - Alinen... | ecosystem: Environmental > Aquatic > Freshwater >... | reverse complement strand
TCACCAAGTGGTAGATGAGGTTCGCAAGCATTTCGGGGAGAGGGTTTACAACACGATGGTGCCTCGGACGGTTCGGTTGGGCGAGGCTCCAAGCTTCGGGAAGCCCATTATCGAATACGAGCCGGTTGGTGCAGGGGCCATCGCTTACAATAATCTGGCGAAGGAATTCATCGCCCGGCACAAGGAGTAGGCTGGAACGGCTTTTATAGGACTTATGGGTCCTATGGGACTTATAGGACCTATGGCAGAATACTGTTGCCGGGCGGGAACGTTCTGCAGGATGGCAGGCGACAAATCATAAGATACTACAAATAGATCAGCCTATCCTCCATTGTTTCCAGGGGGGCATGGGAAGTATAAGAGAGAATACTTCTCCTCCTCTAAAAACAATGAATACTCCTCGGACGAATAACGGTTTTTCTGGTCTTGGCGTCTCTTTGGGCACGCTCCCTCTTCTCAGCCACGCGCAAAGCCGCTCCATCAGCCCTGAAAATCTGACCGGCGAAAAAGGCAAGGGCGGCATGGCCGTCGAAGGCGGAGCGTCAGCCGCCGCACGAGATCTCGGCCAATGCTGGAAGGTGAACCCGTTTATTGTCATCAAAGCCGGCGAAATCCGCGAGATCGCAGCCATCGAAGGGCCGGGTTCCATCCAACAAATCTGGATGACTCCCACGGGCACCTGGCGCCACAGTATTCTGCGCATTTACTGGGACGGCTCCGAAACGCCTTCAGTGGAATGCCCGGTGGGTGATTTCTTCGCCTGCGGCTGGGGCAAGTATGCGCAGGTATCCTCGCTGGCCGTCTGTGTCAACCCCGGCAGCGCGTTCAACTGCTACTGGGAAATGCCGTTCCGCAAGTCCTGCCGGATGACGCTAACGAACATCGCCGAGAAGGACATGACGCTGTATTACCAGATCAACTATGTCCTGACCAACGTGCCCGAGGACGCCGCCTACTTCCACGCGCAGTTCCGGCGCGTGAATCCGCTCCCCTACAAAGAGGTCTATACCATCCTGGACGGCGTGACCGGGCGCGGGCACTACGTGGGCACCTACATTGCGTGGGGAGTGAACAACAGCGGCTGGTGGGGCGAGGGCGAGATCAAGTTCTACCTGGATGGCGACAAGGATTTCCCAACGATCTGCGGCACGGGCACGGAAGATTACTTCTGCGGTTCCTACAACTTCGATGTGGGCAAGGAAAACGGCGGCTACCGCGAATTCACCACGCCTTACGCGGGGCTGCCGCAGGTGCTTCGGCCCGACGGCCTGTATGCTTCGCAAACCCGGTTCGGCCTCTACCGCTGGCACCTTACCGACCCGATCCGCTTTGAGGAAAACCTGCGCGTCACCATCCAGGCGCTGGGCTGGCGCCACGACGGTCGCTACCTGCCGCTCCAAGACGACATCGCCTCAGTGGCGTTTTGGTATCAGACATTGCCCTCAGCTCCCTTCCCTCTCCTGCCTTCGCGCGATGCGCTGGAAATTATTTAGGGACGTTGGCGTATATTCTGCACACGGAAAACATCTGAAATCCTCACAAAGCGAGGACAATCAAATACTTTAGGGTTTTGCCAGCGGGATGAGTCGTGTGGGGTGCTCATGGTCTCCAACGCTGGCAGCGGGGGCTGCAGCGTTCCGACGACGGGCCTGTTCGCGGAAGAAGAACTGGGCCTGCGAGGCTTCTTCACCGGGCGCAGGTTTAAGCCGGAGGTAGGTGCCGTCGGACTGGAGTTCGCGCGCTTTCACGCGGTCATTGAGGTAGGCAGGCAGGACGTCATCGAAGAGAGTTTTACGCAGTCCAGGACTTTCTATAGGGAAGGCAATTTCGACACGCCGGTAGAGATTGCGCGGCATCCAGTCGGCACTGCCCAGATAAATGACCGGGTGACCACTATTGGCGAAGTAGAAAATGCGGCTGTGTTCGAGGAATCGCCCAACAATGCTCAGGACGCGGATGTTCTCGCTGACGCCTGGGATGCCGGGACGCAGGCAGCAGATGCCGCGCACGATGAGGTCGATGCGCACGCCCGCGCACGAGGCTTCGTAGAGCGCGGTGATGAGGGTTTCGTCCACGACGGAGTTGAGCTTGGCAATAATGCGTGCAGGCTTACCGTTGAGGGCGTGATCGCGCTCCCGTTCGATGAGGTGTTTGGTGCGTGCAGCGAGGTCGAACGGGGAAACGAGGAGTTTTTTGAAACCGGGGTATTCGGCCAGTCCGGTGAGGGTATTGAAGAGAGTGGCGACTTCCTCGGTCAGCGCGGGATTGGAAGTAAGCAGGCCCAGGTCAGTATAGATGCGCGCGGTGCTGGGATGGTAATTGCCAGTGCTCAGGTGGGCGTATTGTCGGATGCGATCCTCGTCGCGCCGGACAATGAGGAACATCTTGCAATGGGTTTTCAAACCGACGACGCCATAGACGACATGGACGCCCGCGTCCTCCAGCTTGCGCGCCCACTGGATGTTGTTGGCTTCATCAAAGCGCGCCTTCAATTCGACAATGGCGGTAACTTGCTTGCCATTGGCGGCAGCTTCACCCAACGCGGCAACAATGGGCGAGTCGCCACTGGTCCGATAGAGGGTCATCTTGATGGCCAGCACCTTGGGATCGCGAGCCGCGCTCTCAATGAAGTTGACCAAGTCCTCGAATGGCTCGTAGGGGTGATGCAGAAGGATGTCGTCGTGGCGGAGCCGCTCCCACACATCGGTGCCGGGGGGAAGCGAGGGGTCGTGCGCAGGAAAGAAAGGGCGGTCCTTGAGCTTGGCGAACGCTTCATTGCCAAGCAGCGGTGAGATGTGCGTCATCGAGATCGGGCCGTCGAGCAGATAGAGGTCGGCATCGGTCAGATTGAAGCGATCCAACAGGAAACGTTGGAAATCGCGCGGGCAGTCGGCTTTCACTTCCAACCGGACAGCGTTGCCTTTGTTGCGTCGCCGCAGTTCCTGTTCGATGGTGCGCAGGAGGTTGTCGGCTTCTTCGTCGTCGATGTAGAGATCACCATTGCGGGTGATGCGAAAGGCGTGGACGCCTTCGAGTTCCATGCCGGGGAAGAGTTCGCCGACGTAGTGCTTCACGAGGTCGCTCAAGAGGATGTATTCCCACGGCGCGGACTCGTCCTTGCGGGGCAGCGCGATCAACCGGGGAGAAACGCGCGGCACCTGGACGATGGCATAGAGGGGCTCTGGATCCTCGGGACGCCGGGCGCGGATGATCAGGTTGTGGCTCTTGTTGAGCACCTGAGGGAACGGGTGGCTGGCATCGACGGCCAACGGGGTGAGGACGGGAAAAATCTCGTTGCGGAAAAAGTGGTGCGCCCACTCAGCATGCTGCCCTTTGAAGGATGCCACCCGGAGGAAGCGGATGCCGTTGTGCGCCATCAGCGGGAGGATGTGCCGGTTCCAGAGATCGTATTGGGCGGCTACAAGTTCGTGGACGGTTGCGGTGATGGACTGGAAGACTTCCGTGGGCGAGAGATCGTCCGGGCCGACATCGGTGCTGCCGCTGTCGATCTGCTGTTTGATGCCCGCCACACGGATTTCAAAAAATTCATCGAGGTTGGACGAGAAGATGCTCAGGAATTTGACGCGCTCAATGAGCGGTTGCGTGGCATCTTGTGCCTCTTCAAGCACACGGCGATTGAATTCCAACCAACTGAGTTCGCGGTTGATGAAATTCTCGGGGGCGGAAAGGTTCGGCTGCATCTGGAAGGCAGTTTACGGCATCGGACCCCGCCCGGCAATCGTTTGCGTATTGAAAAGCTTCTTGCATCCTCTATTCTCTTTATTCTTATGAAACTCCCGCTACTTGCTTCGTGTGTTTTGGCGACGGTTTTGGCTGCCTCGCCGGTTTTTGGGCAATCTGAAGCCAAGGGGGATAAGCCAGAAACCGCACCCATTCTTCAAACCTCCACTCCAGCATCTCTGATAAAGGAGTTTTTCCAACTGTTGACAGAGGGCCGGGTGGATACGGCTTACGACCAGCTTCTGAAGGGGACAAAAATTGCCGAAATGCCCAAAGATGTGGAGATGCTAAGGGCGCAAACGCGCGAAGCGATCCGTGTCTTTGGCGACATTAATGGGTATGATGTCATCGAGGATAAAAAGGTGGGCAGCGGAAATAATTTGATGCGGCTGACGTGCATCTCTCTAGGAAAGAAATTCCCCATTCGCTGGCGGTTTTATTTCTATAATTCCGCCACCTCGGGGAGCAGTACGTGGAAGCTCGTCGATATCCGAATCGATGACCGCTTATTGGATATGTTTGGAGAACCCACCCCCATCACGAGTGGTTCGGCTAAATGAGTAATCGGCTTTCCCGACTGCTGACATTTATCCGGTTTTCGCACACCGTTTTTGCGCTGCCGTTTGCACTCGGCTCCATGTTTGTGGCAGCACAGGGGCTGCCTTCTTGGAGGCTCTGCGGACTCACTATCCTGGCAATGGCAGCAGCCCGGACGGCTGCGATGGCCTTTAACCGACTGGCAGACTGGCAGATGGATCAGCGCAATCCACGCACGATGGGACGTCACAAGCTGGTTTCATGGGGTGAGGCGGTGGCGCTTTGTGTGGGAAGCGCGGCAGCATTCGTCGCCGTGGCATGGGCGATCAACCCGCTCTGTTTCGCCTTGAGTCCGGTGGCGCTGGCGTTGGTTTTTTTCTACTCCCTCACCAAGCGGTTCACGGTGCTGTGCCACTTCTTCCTGGGGCTGGCGCTGGCCGTTTCTCCCGTAGGCGCATGGCTGGCGGTGACCGGCCAGTTCGCACTCCCACCCCTAATCCTGGCAGCGGGGGTTGTTTTTTGGGTGGCGGGATTCGACCTCATTTACGCCACGCAGGATTTTGAATTTGACCGCAGGGAGGGGCTTCACTCGCTGGTTGTCCGACTAGGCATCCCGCGCAGCCTTCAACTAGCCCAAGGACTTCATGCAGCGATGTTTATATTGCTGGCAACCTTTGGATTTGCGGCCGAACTCGGAGTCATCTATTTCACCAGCCTGGCGCTGGTGCTTGCAGCTTTGATTTATGAACACCGGGTGGCCCGGCGGCTGGACTTGGATGCCATCAACCAGGCCTTTTTCACCAGCAACGCCTTTGTGGGATTGGTGTTTGTCGCAGCTACATTGGCTGAAGGCTATTCCAAAGCCTATCCTGCTCTGTCCTCCCTGTTTTCTTTCCGCTTTTGATCCGGCGTTTTTTACGCAACCGCAAAGTTCCGCTATGGAGCACCCATAGGCGGTTAATCGTAAGGAAAAGATCCTTGGTTCGGATGCCGAGCGAAGCCGTATCTATAAGGATCGTGTTTCGGTGCAGGGCGAGTTTGATCCCCATGATCTGCCGTTGGAAAAACGGCATGGAGGAGAGGTAAGATTGCGGATCAGAAAGGGTAACACGGATGGTTTTTTTCCCACTGACATACTTGATTGCGCGAATATCGGACCAATCGATGAGGTTGTCAGACCAGCGCCGATCCAAAAGACCGTGCCGGGTGACGACCACCGTCGGCTGATCGGGGTAATCAGGGTGGAAAAGCTCCATGCTTTCCTCAATTTCCGGTACCTCCAACGCTTCCGGAGTTTCCAGAGCTTCCGAGGTTTTGGACGCCTCAGTGTTTTCCACTTTGGCATCGGCGTCGCTTCCGGCATTCGCTTGGGACTCCGGCTGGCTGATCCCATGCATGGATTCCGTCAACGCATACGCTCTCTTCCCTTGGCCGGATCGAATAAACAATGGCGAGGGACGCGGTTTGCCGGGGATGTCCACATCCTTTTCATCAATCAACCAAGCAGCATAGGCCAACGCCTCCCTCACATCATCACTAATCAACTCCGGGAAAATCCGAATGATTTCTTCCTGGGAACGCCCGGTTGCCGCCAAAGCCACTACCGTGGAAACCGTAATACCCGTGTCACGCAGGCATGCTCTGCCCCCAACAACATGAGACTGCCGGGTAATGCGTGGAAATTCTGCCATGGAGTGATAAAATTCCTTTTAAAGTTTGGAATAGAGGGGCATCCGTCGATTTAAGGTTAACTTACGGATGGTCGTGGCAGTTATGCACCGCATCGCCAGAAAATTAACACATTTTTTACAAAACGGTGTAAATATTTTACATATTCAGAGATCATGATACGTTAATTTGTTATTGATTCTATTGGAGGCTTTTTATAGCTTTTCCAAGTGATTTTTTCCACGCATCCCTTTGCCCAGCTTCTCTCCCAACGCATCGCCATTCTCGACGGGGCGATGGGGACCATGATTCAGAAATACCGTCTGGAGGAGGCGGATTACCGGGGCGAGCGTTTCGCGGAGCATCCGTATCCGTTGAAGGGGGCCAACGATCTGCTCTGCATCACCCGCCCGGATGTGGTGGAGGAAATCCATGCGCAATACCTGGCCGCCGGGGCGGATCTCATTGAAGCGAATTCCTTCAACGCGCAGTCGATTTCGCTGGCCGACTACAAGCTGGAGTCGATCGTGCGGGAGTTGAACCTCGCCGCCGTAGCGTGCGCCCGCAGGGCTGTGGAACGCTGCGGGAGAACGGCGTTCGTGGCCGGGTCCATCGGGCCGATGAGCAAAACGCTCTCCCTTTCGCGCGATGTCAACGACCCCGCCCGGCGCGAGGTGACGTTCGACCAGGTCAAAACGGCCTACCGCGAACAGGTGGAAGCATTGATTGAGGGAGAGGTGGATGTGCTGCTGTTGGAAACGATCTTCGATACCCTTAACGCCAAAGCAGCGCTCTTCGCCATCATGGAAACCTTCGAGGCGCTGGGGATTGAGCCGGGACGCATCCCAATCATGGTTTCCGGGACGATCACGGATCTCAGCGGACGCACCCTCACCGGCCAGACGCTGGAGGCTTTCGCCATTTCGGTGGCCCACGCACCCATCCTGAGCCTGGGGCTCAACTGCGCGTTTGGGCCGAAGGAGATGCGCCCTTACATTGAGGCACTATCTCTCTGTGCGCCAGTCTATGTGAGTGCTTACCCGAACGCCGGGTTGCCGGACCCGCTCTCACCCACCGGCTTTCCCGAGACGCCCGAATCGCTCGCCCCACAACTCCAGGAGTGGGCTCAAAACGGCTGGCTTAATATCGTGGGCGGCTGTTGCGGGACGACGCCGGAACACATCCGGGCCATTGCAGACGCCGTGCGCGATTGTCCGCCGCGCGTGCTACCCAACGTTCCGCGTGCGACGCGCCTGAGCGGCCTGGAAGCGCTCACTATCACGCCGGAGAGCGGCTTTCTCATGGTCGGCGAGCGGACAAACATCACCGGCTCGCCCAAGTTCTCCAAGCTGATCCTTGCCGGGGACTTCGAGGGGGCGCTGGCGGTGGCCCGCCAGCAAGTGGAAGGCGGCGCAAACCTCCTGGATGTCAACATGGACGAAGGGATGATCGACTCGGAAGCGGCCATGACGCACTTCCTGAACCTGATCGCCAGCGAACCGGATATTTCCCGCATCCCGATCATGATCGACAGCTCCAAATGGAGCGTCCTGGAAGCCGGGCTCAAGTGCGTGCAGGGGAAATGCGTCGTCAACTCGATCTCGCTGAAAGTGGGCGAGGAGGAGTTTAAGCGCCAGGCCCGCTTGCTGCGGCGCTACGGTGCAGCGGCGGTGGTGATGGCTTTTGACGAACGTGGGCAGGCTGACAGCACACAGCGGCGCATGGAGATTTGCGCGCGTGCCTACCGCATCCTGACGGAAGAGGTCGATTTTCCGCCCGAGGACATCATTTTTGACCCCAACGTGCTCACTGTGGCGACAGGCATGGAGGAGCATAACCGCTACGCACTTTCGTTCCTGGAGGCCACGCGCTGGATCAAGGAGAACCTTCCTTACGCAAAGGTCAGCGGCGGCATTTCCAACATTTCCTTTTCATTCCGGGGAAACAATCCGGTGCGCGAGGCGATGCACGCGGCGTTCCTCTATCACGCCATCAGGGCTGGGCTGGACATGGGGATCGTCAACGCCGGGATGCTTGCGGTTTACGAAGAGATTCCCAAGGATTTGCTCGAACGCGTGGAAGACGTGCTGTTCGACCGCCGCCCCGATGCCACCGAACGGCTGGTGGAGTTTGCCGAGACGGTAAAATTGGCGGGCAAAATCGCCGTGAAAGACGAAGCGTGGCGCGATGCCCCGGTGGAAGATCGACTGGCACACGCGCTCATCAAAGGGATCGTCGAGTTTATCGACGCGGATGTTGAGGAAGCGCGGCAAAAGCTAGGACGCCCGCTGCTGGTCATCGAAGGGCCTCTCATGGACGGCATGAGCGTCGTGGGCGACCTCTTCGGCGAGGGAAAAATGTTCCTGCCCCAAGTGGTCAAGAGCGCGCGCGTGATGAAAAAGGCCGTGGCTTACCTTGAACCGTTCATGGAGGCCGAAAAAGCAGCCTCTGCCAAGGCTCAGGCAAAGGGTAAAATCGTCATCGCCACCGTCAAGGGAGACGTTCATGACATCGGCAAGAACATCGTGAGCGTGGTGCTCCAATGTAACAATTTCGAGGTGATTGATTTGGGGGTGATGTGTCCGGCGGAAAAAATTCTGGCGGCAGCCATCGAATGCCATGCCGACGTGATCGGCCTGAGCGGGCTGATTACGCCATCGCTCGACGAAATGACCCACGTGGCCAGCGAAATGCAACGGCAGGGGTTCACCGTCCCTCTTCTCATCGGCGGGGCGACAACCAGCCGCGCCCACACGGCGGTAAAGATCGCCCCGCATTATGAAGCGCCTGTGGTTTATGTCCACGACGCCTCGCGGGCCGCGGGGGTTGTCAGCGCACTTTTGAGCCCGGAACAGCGCCCCGCATACGTGGTCGCCCTCCGGGAAGAAGACCGACGCTTGAGGGAAGCCCATGCGACCCGTTCCAATGAGAAAAAGCTCCTCCCTCTGAAAGCAGCGCGAGCTAATCGGACGGCCATTGACTGGAGCGACTATCTGCCACCCCAGCCGGAATTTACCGGCGTCCGTCCCGTGGAGCCTTCTCTGGATGAGTTGATCCCCTTCATCGACTGGTCCCCCTTCTTCCATACGTGGGAATTGCGCGGGCGTTACCCAGGCATTTTTGACGATCCCCACGTGGGTGCGCAAGCGCGGGAACTCTTTGACGACGCCCAGCGTCTGCTGGCAGAGATTGTCGCCAAAAAGCAACTCCAGGCGCGGGGCGTATACGCTTTCTGGCCTGCCAACACGGTAGGCGACGACGTGGAGATTTATGGCTGTGATTGCCGCACCGCGCCGATGGCGATGTTCCGTTTCCTGCGCCAGCAGATGGCGAAACCGGAGGGACAAAAAAACCACGCCCTGAGCGATTACATCGCGCCAAAGTCCAGCGGCAAGCGCGACTTCCTGGGGGGCTTCTCGGTGGCCATCCATGGCGGCGACGAACTGGCCAAGTCCTTTGAAGCGGCTCGCGACGACTACAACGCCATCATGGTCAAGGCGCTGGCCGACCGGCTCGCCGAGGCGTTTGCCGAGCGCCTCCACCAACAGGCGCGTATCGCTTGGGGCTTCGGCAAGGAAGAGCGGCTTGAACGCGAAGACTTGCTCCACGAACGCTATCGGGGAATCCGTCCAGCAGCGGGATACCCAGCATGTCCCGATCACACCGAAAAACGGCTCCTCTTCCAACTGCTCGGTGCGGAAGAGCATTCCGGCGCGCGCCTTACAGAATCGTGCGCCATGATTCCGGGTGCGGCGGTCAGCGGACTCTATTTTTCCCACCCCGACGCAAAGTATTTCGCCGTTGGCAAGATCGGCCCCGACCAAGTGACCGATTATGCCGTCCGCAAAGGTGAAAGTGGGGAATGGGTGGAAAAGTGGCTCGCAGAAGCCCTGTAGTTTTTCCAGGCTTACGCAAAAATTCGAGGCTCTGGGCTTTACTTTATGCCTAACTTTGCTCCACTAGTATTTCCGTTTCCAAGGAGAAAACAGAAAGTCCCCTACCCCCCTTCTTTATCCATTCATCTATGAAAATGCGTCCCGTCGGTTGCATACTCGGTGCGGTTTGCGCTTTGACCTTTGGCTTTTCGGCTATGGCGGCGGAGGACGCCGCACCGGTTGATCTCAAGGCTTTGCTGGACACACTGAAAAAAATCAAAGAGACCCGCTCCACCTCGGAGAAGCTCTTGGAATCCCGTGTGATGCAGGATTTCCGCACTGCATCCGCCAGCAATGCCACGGCCATCGCTTTTTATGAACAGGCGATTTCCGCCATCCAATACGATGGGAAAAACCATGATCGCGCAGACTTCAAGGATTGGCTGAAGGACAATGACGATGATCTCAAGAGCGATGCGATGCAGAATGCCGTTCGCTTGCATTTGAACTATGCAATCCTGACGCTTCAGCGAGCCAAAGGAGCCACGACGAAGCAACTTGAACCTGCATTAATGGCCCATATCTCCGCACTCTTGGCGGCAGGTGCCGGAGACACGGAAATTCTACGCAAACGCGATAAGGCCCAGGAAATGAAAGACTTGGGAGTCAAAGTGCCCGCCATCAAAGGGAAGAAGCAGCAGAACGAGCCGCTGTTTTGGACTCAGGACATGATCAACACGAGCGTCACTGGCAGCATCTTTGTACAATGGTATGGAGTCCAGAAAATGTTCAGCGATCTCAAGGATTGGGAGCAGGTTCCCGGCAATATCGATGGGATGTATCAAAACACGCTGCTTCCGTATTATCGCCTGAACAAAGACATACGGGCAGTGGCTTATTGGGATGACAAAATTCAAAAGGATGCGAAGCAGGCCAGCAGCACCGGCCTCTCCTTCAAAATCGAGCAGTTTAACTCGGTCAAGCGGCCTCAACTCCTTTGGAAACGCGCGCAGGAGATGCTCACCATCGGGCAACGCAATCGCGCGATCAACGAAATGCTCGGTATCATCAAGAGTTTCCCAGACCATCCGGATTTGCCCGGATGGCTCACCCAACTGGAGGGGATTATCACCAATTCCCTGACCCCTGCCACTCCAGTGGGCGCGACGCCCAACCCAGCGGCTGCATCCGGTTCCGCAGCAGTTGTCCCCGCATCGCCTGCGCCTGCCCAGCTAAATGAGCTTCCCCCTCTGCCCCCTGCGGGGCCGGTTGCGCATTAAGCGCCCACCGAGCCGATTTTTAGGCTGTCAGCCAGTTCTACGAACGGCTTGACCAGGTGAGCGATACGGAAGTGATCCCGCTGCTCATGGATTTTTCCCCGTAGAACAAACTTGCCACGGGCGCTCCGGGTTGCAGTATCTGGCACAACCTTATGCACTCCGCAAATCCCGAAACCCCGTTGATCCATCCCACGGCTATTATCCACCCCGGCGCGCGCCTCGGCGCGGGCGTGCGTGTCGGCCCCTACGTCGTCATCGAAGGTCCGGCGGAGATCGGCGACGGCTGTGTGATCCAACCTCATGCCGTTATCACCGGCTGGGTACGCATGGGTGCCAACAACACCATCGGCTACGGAGCCATCGTCGGTGCAGACCCTCAGGATTACGCCTTCAACCCCGAAACACAAAGCTGGGTAATCCTGGGCGACAACAACCGGATCCGCGAATACGCCACGCTTCACAGGGGAACCGGCGCGGCAACAGAAACGCGCGTGGGCAACAACTGTTTCCTGATGACGGGTGTTCATGTCGGTCACAACTCGCAGATCGCCGACCGCGTGGTGATCGCCAACAACGTCCTCCTGGGAGGCCACGTTCACGTCGATGACGGTGTCTTCATCGGTGGCGGCGCAGTATTCCATCAATTCGTTCAAGTAGGGCGGCAATCCATCATCCGTGGCAACTCCGCCATGAGCAAAAACGTGCCGCCGTTTCTCATCGGTGCGGAAGTCAACCGAGTCGCGGGCATCAATGTCGTCGGCCTGCGCCGTAGCGGAATGACAGCCACGCAGCGCCAGGAAGTCAAAGCCGCCTTCAAGCTGCTCTATAAGAGCGGACTCAACACCTCCCAAGCACTTGCCGCCGCGAAGGATCGTCCATGGGGCACAGAGGGAACCGCGTTTTTTGAGTTCGTGGCCGGGGCTGGTAAACGCGGCATTTGCGATCTACTCGCCGCGCGCGCGGGAAAATTGGAGGACGGGGAATAGCAGAAATCTCCAATGCAAGAAACCATCGCCGCCATATCAACGCCCTTTGGTGAAGGAGCCATTGCGATTATCCGTTTGAGCGGCCCCCAGGCGATTGCCATCGCGGACGAGGTATTCCGCTCCAAACGGCGGGTATCAGAACTCCCGCCGCGAGTGCAGCAATTCGGCGAGATCGTTGATGCGCAAGGCGTGCTCGACGAGGTGCTCCTGACGGTATTCTGCGCGCCGGCCAGCTATACGGGCGAGGAAATGGTGGAGATCGCCTGCCACGGCGGCATCCTGGTGACGCGCCGCCTGCTCGGGCTGCTGCTGGAACGCGGGGCGCGGCTGGCCGGTCCCGGCGAGTTCACCCAACGCGCATTCCTCAATGGCAAGATGGACCTCACGCAGGCGGAAGCGGTGATGGACTTGATTCGCGCGCAAACGGACTTGGGACTGCGCGCCGCCACGGAACAGCTCGAAGGCCGCCTGGGGGAACGCATTCGCGAAATCCGCGACGCGCTCCTTGATCTCCTCGCGCACACGGAAGCTTATATTGATTTTCCCGAGGAAGACATCGACCCGGAGACGGGTGCAGCGTTACGGGCGCGGCTGGAAGGCGTGCAAGAGCGCATCGCCCAACTGCTGCGGACAGCGGACCAGGGCCGAGTGCTGCGAGAGGGGGTGCGGACGGTCATTTACGGCGCGCCGAACGTCGGCAAGTCGAGCCTGCTCAACCGGTTGCTTGGCACGGAGCGAGCCATCGTGAGCGAAGTCCCCGGTACCACGCGGGACACCATTGAGGAAGTCGTCAACCTGCGCGGGATTCCCGTGCGGTTGGTGGATACGGCGGGCGTGCGCGAATCCGATTGCGCCATTGAACGCCAGGGCATCGCCCGGACCATGCAGCATCTGGAACGCGCGGATTTGGTGTTACACGTCGTGGACGCCAGCCAGCCCCGCAGCGAGGAGATCGAGCCATCGCGCCTGCTCGTTTTAAACAAGATCGACCTGGGCGAGCATCCAAGCTGGGCCGGATGCGCCGGGGTGCGAATTTCCTGCCTCGAAAGCGCGGACGCCCACAGTATTGAGCCGTTGGCGGAAGCGATTTTCGAGCGGGCGATGGGACGCGGAATGACAAGCGGGGATTTCGCCGTGGCGATCAATGCCCGGCACCAAGCCTGCCTGAAAACAGCGGAACAATACGTAGCAGCAGCCCACAAAGCGCTTGCGGACGGCCTCTCCGCCGAATTCATCGCACTCGAACTGCGCAGCGCCCTCGATGCTGTGGGCGCCGTAGTGGGCCGGACGGACACCGAGG
>Ga0073936_10008158_pt1 | contig 13388 bp, 8 predicted proteins | sample AliMusrvi5mmetaG_FD_87041 | JGI IMG/M metagenome (GOLD analysis project Ga0073936, IMG submission 87041) | Freshwater lake bacterial and archeal communities from Alinen Mustajarvi, Finland, to study Microbial Dark Matter (Phase II) - Alinen... | ecosystem: Environmental > Aquatic > Freshwater >... | reverse complement strand
GTTTGTTATTTTTTCAGTAGAAATTCGAGGGGAACATGCAACCTCCGGCTCCAGGCTGTTTCGCTGTGGTCATCTCCGGGATAAAACCTTGTTATCCAGTTTTTGTTGGTATATCCTTTGGCTTTCATCACTTCATCGGCTTTTTGCTGCAAGGGAGGATACATGGCGTCCAGCGTTTTGTCGCCGTAGTCGAAATAGATTTTGTGTTTTCTGGGATCCGGCAGACTGGATTTCAGGTAGATGAAAAATGATTCGGGTATTGGATTGTTTTCTACGGTAAATGATCCGGGCCAGTGGGTACTCATGCAGATTGCACCTCCGAATATTTTGGGATATTCGCAGATGGCGTACATCGAAATGAGCCCTCCCATGCTGCTGCCGCCGATGAAGGTATGTCTCCTGTCTTTGTAAACACTGTAATTTTTGTCGATGAATGGTTTGAGTTCGGTTACCAAAAACTTCAGGTAATTGTCGGAATGCGGCTGGAATTTTTCTATGGTGTTTCCCATGGATTGCAGCTGTTTGGTAGCCAGCGCTTTTAGTTCCGGCGTGAGCGATTCAAAAGGTTTTTGCGGAAAAAATTCGGGATGCCTGCTTTTCCCGCTATTCCAAATGCCAACGACGATCACTGGTTCTATCTGATTATCCCGGATAAGCTGGCTGATGACGGCATCAGCGTCCCAGGAGCGATGGTTCCAGGTAGTCAGGGAATCAAAAAGCATCTGACCATCGTGCATATAAACGACGGCATATTTTTTTGAATTACTGTAACCATCAGGCAACCAGACATCCACGTTTCTGGTATCGATAAATTTTGACTTGAAATTCTCGATACGGTGAATGCTTCCGGAAACGACCCTGGGGAGGTTTTGGGAATGAAGCATGGCCGCCATCGACAACAGCACACTGATTAAAACAATTCTCTTCATAACAGGGTATTTTTTTTCTGGATGAAAGCTATTTTGCTAAATTTATTGCCGACTGTCTCCTTCGAGGTTTCACTTTTTGGGGTCAATTTCTGATAATGACATCACACAAGGGGTGACTGCTATCCAGAGAAGGGACGCAGCCGATCTTCATTCCTGCAATTCGAAATATTTTTTGACGAGCAGAGTAAATTCGTTGATCGAAATTGGTTTGGAAAGAAAATCGTTACAACCTGCCAGGATGGCTTTATCCCTTTCCCCTTTTAGATTCAGGGCTGTTTGTGCAAAGATGATCACCTGCTGATTAAATGTCCGGATAATTCTGGTCGCCTCGTAACCATCCATCACGGGCATATGAACATCCATAAGTATAAGATCGATGTTCATATGCGTTCGACAGGCTTCCACGGCATCCAGTCCGGATTTGACCCTGATGATCTCTTTACCGAAGGAGTGAATCAGCCGGGTGACATAAAAATTGGATACATTGTCATCCTCTGCGATCAACACAGTAAGTTTCCGTATGTCCATATCTTCCAATTTCTCGACCATGAAGGAGGAGGGACTTATTCTTTCAACCATTTGGGGTCGGTAGGGAATGGTAAAATAGAAGGTGGATCCGTGTCCGAATTCACTCTTCACCCAGATCCTTCCCTTGAGCATGTTTACATAGGCTTTTGTGATAGCCAGCCCCAAACCGGCACCTTCGAAATTTCTGGCAAGCGATTCGCTCGCCTGACGAAACCGTTCAAAGATGATTTCCTGCTGGTTGAAATGAATCCCCACACCCGTATCCTTCACATAAAATTCAAGCATATCCCCTTTTTTCACGTACCCCAATTCAATGGATCCCTTGTCTGTGAATTTGAGGGCATTTTTAACAAGATTGGTAAAGATGGCATAAATTTTCTCCCGGTCGGTATGCATGGAGGACTCCTGGTCCTGCAGCCCTGTTTTATACAAAAGTTCGATCCCCCTGCTCTCTGCTTCCGGTTTGAAAAAGGTATGAATGTAACGGATTTGATCGTTGATGTTGGTATCGGACTGTACAATCTCAGTTTGCCCTGCTTCTACTTTTGAGATACTGATGATGTCGTTGATGATGTTCAACATCCTTTTCCCGCTCTCCTCAATTATTTTTATGAACTCTTTTTGTTCCTCTCCGCTCAGTTTTGGTTCTTTCAGCAATTCCACAAAGCCAAGAATTCCATTCATGGGTGTACGAATTTCGTGGCTCATGTTGGCTAAAAAGGCAGATTTCAGCAGGTCACTCTCTTCTGCTTTCTCTTTTGCGCGCTGAAGTTCCTTCTTCTGTTGAACAAAATCGCTGAAGAGCATACCGATCTGTCTGAATTCCCCGGGACTGTTCTTCAGATCCCCAATCAATCTGTCATTTTCATTTTCTGATTCAAGGATTTTTCTGATCCTTTTCAATGGATTGGTCATCCAAACCCTTGTGGTAACAACAATCAGCATCCATATGATAAAGATGGAGATCAGCATGGTCAGAAACATATAAAAAGAGATGTGCCTGTAAAGTTCCAGCAAATTGGAAGATCGTTTGAAGGCAATGTGCGCAATCTCCTTTTTGTTCCAATCATACAACGGCACAGAAGCCGTAGTATGGTATGCATCGTAGGTTGATGCCGAATCCGTAGCCATCACCAAACTCGCCTGAGCACTGCTGAGATTGGATTCGCCATTCAGAAAATCCTGATCCCAGTTACGGCCAATGAAGATGTACCCATTGGGATTGGCAACTACATGAGTCAGGTCATCATCCGGATGAACAGAAGCCGAAGAGATCTCGAACAGTCCCTCGGAGGTATTCTGGAAAAAACTCAAAAACCGTTTCTCTTTCAATTTTTTCAGGATCTCCCTGGAGATGATGGCGTGTATCTGAATGGATGGAACCGAAGCCTCGTGCACCAGAGTAAAGGAGGAATCGTACACACAGACATAGTCTGCCCAAAAGGATTTTAAAATGGTTGAAATGTTGTTGTTGAACCAGGCAGTATCATTTTTGATAATGCTCAATGAAAAATCATCCCAGAAAAAATAGTCTTTGGCAACCTGCTTTAGAGTCTCTGTTTTAATGTCTATCAATGAGTTTACCTCGTTTTGGAATTGAATCTGGGATTCGCTGAGGATAAGCTTCTCCTGATTCTCAGTGGTCCTGTATAGCATATACAGCAGCAGCATAAAAATCAGTCCGGTGATTAAAAGCATTAAATTGATCCGGGTCTGGATGGTGTTGAATTTCATGAAGATATTTTAGCGAAGACCTCGGTCTTGTTTATTATTCAGAATAATTTTTGGCTAATGGACATTTGGCTCCATCCTAACAAACAGCTGTAAGCGGGATAAATTTCCAAAATTTTGTGGAATTTATTTCAGCTTAGGTTTAGGTCTTGGAGCCCAATATTTACTTGATGCCATCTCGATGATGCTTTCACTGCAGAGATGCATCCAGTCGTGGCCGAAAAATTAATGTAAGGGAATTAATATTACCGGAGCCAATGCCAATCTGGTGAAACTGCGAATACCAATGTTTGGTTAATAAAACTGCAAACTACTTAGCAAATTTATATAATTATTATTAATTGTTCATCCTTGTATGGATGGATTAGGGAAGGCTTAAACTTTTTATCTACCGCCCTGTTATATACAACGATTCACGCGCATCAGGGGTTCCGGCAACCCATACTTGTTAACACAAATATTTTTCTTAGCTTATCGTTCCTCCTGATTTTAGGTTTATTTAAAAAATAGATTGACTTCAATTTGGCGGTAGATTCTGAAAAGCAGTTTATTTTTTCTTCATCAACCATACCTCCGAAACCAGGGTTCCCCATCCACCTGAATTTCGCCATTGCTCTACACTTACCCGGTCGCCCACGGCTACATCTTCAGCCTTTTCCAGCCGGATGGTCAGGTCCCCATCTGAAGTAGCACCTAACGGGATGTTGTAAGTGAAAAAATCGCTCATCAGATAAGGGAGTTCAACTTTCCTGGCTAACAATAAATCATCGGCGTAGATCGACTGACTCTTTTGGTTCATTCTGGGGGCATAGCGATCTTGGTACCATGGTCGAACAAAGGTGAACCTGATTTGGTAGTGTGCTTTTGGATCAAGGTCTGTGTAATGAAGCGTTACCCCCTGCTTTTCGTTCTGTGTGAAGTGCATGGAGCGCTGGGAGGGGCGATTCCCTTCTGAAAGCATCTGTGAAACGTAGGGTTGTCCATGATCGTAGGGATAGCCGGAAACCACGTGCGGGGCGATGTTGGAAGTTCCAAGGTTGTCGTAGAAACCACCTTCTCCGGGGTTGTCATAATCCACCACCATGGATTGCAACTCTTTCCGTTGGACTGGTTTGGCCAATTTAGCTCTTTCCAGCTGACGCTTCAGCCATCCTAGTCCGATGAAGTCGTGCTTCAGGTTGAAATAGCCTTCATTGCGATCTCCAAAAAGTCGGTTGCTCTCCTCTCCCAGTATTCTGGCCTCTTCTTTCAGTGCGGCCATCCCGGGGGTCTCTTTCAGATCAAACCAGGTCAATGACTCTTCGATGGCTTTTTCGCTTTGCCCATTTTTGATTGCCTGGGAGATGCACTTTTCAATGCGCGACTGCAATTGCATTTGCTGATCCACGCTCAACTGAACATACCTGTCGAGCGCCCCCTTTTGCATGTACATCCGCCAGAGCCAGTCCTGATCCATTATTCGATTGGGTATGCGTAAACCGGCCTCCTTAACAAGATGATAATATTCATCAATGCCCGCTTTTTGTGGCAAGGGGTTTCCCGGTTGTTCCTGCAGATTTTTTTCCAGGACAAAGAGTGCTTTTGCCATCAGGGGTGCGGACTCCTTTCCAAACCAGGTTCTGCAATATTCATTCACCACCTCCTCCAATGTAGTCCTGGGCGACCACAACAACCGCTGCCACATCCATTGGTTGAAATGGTCGTGGTGCCCGCTCGAATGGGTAATATCGCCCACTCCGTAAGGCATCAGGTCATTGAAAACGCGGAAATAGTTCTGGGGACAAGCATAAAACGTTAGCCGGTTGTATACCATGGTAAGGTACTGATCGGGCCTTCTTTCATAAATATCATGGCCCCAGTGTGGCGGGAGATTCCCGTCGCGGTCGGCTCGGGGATACATTTGGATGAAGGCGTGTTGTGCATATTTCCAATGAGTGATTTCGTTGTAATACAAAAGTTTTGCTGCGGAGGGAGTTGGTGCAGGAGCTCTTTTGGATAGAGGCTGTAGGGTCCGTAACCGGGATAGTTGAATAGATCCATTCGATGGGTCTGCCTGTGGCCAGGTTGCCAGGAGGTCGCATCCGATCCCGGACCATAACCCCAGGCCCAAAGCCATTCGCGTGGCTTCTCCTGCAAATAGGAGAAGATAGCCTGATCGTCGGCATTGTCGAATTTTTGATTCGTAAAATAGATTTTGGTCTCGGGATGGTACCGATGGATGATAGCTGCCATTTTTTCGACGGTCTTGATAAAAGTAAGTCCGTAGGGTTTGCATTTGTCGCATTCGCATCCACCTCCGTCGCCTCCCCAGAATTTTACCAGGTCGAAGGCCGGCCGATCCCTGAAATAGTCGTCACACAATTGGAGCATGTAATCCTTTCCTTCCGGAACGGAGAGGCATACGTAACCGGTACGGCCGATGGACTCCTTTGCCTCCCATTCCAGGGGAATCTTGCCGGCAGCAGTGTTGGCACCGAATTCACCCTGGGTCATCAAACCAAACGATTTGAGGAAATCATATTTGGGGCCATAACCGGTGGAAAAAATATTGGCTCCGGCCAGGGCATAATCTAAAATGACACGCTGCGTCTCTTTTTCAGTCCAATCGCGCACTTTGGCCAGATTTTTAGCTACGTCACTTTGTCCTACCTGGGTACCCCGAATCTCAAATGCGGGAGCCGTCCTAACCTCCAGGTTTTCCGGAAGCTCCAAAATACCATTTTCTACAGTTATCTGCCTGAGCAACTCCCCTACCGCATACAGGCATCCCCTTCGGTCAACCCCGGCGGCGAGAACCAAATTCCGGGGACCGACTTTCTTCAGCAGAAATCCTTCTGCTCCGGGTTCAAGATTGGTCAAAGGCGGAATCTGCAGATTTTTTAGCCAGACATTCAATTCGTCGTGCGTTGCGGGTATTCCGATTAAAATGAGCAACAGATCCCCGTTTTCAGACAGGGACATGGTTTTTTTATCCAGCCGTACCTCTTCGATTCCGGCCTCCCTTAGCCGGTCGGACAATAAGCCGGCAATATTCAGTTCAATGGTACTGGCCTGCGGTGAAGGTTGAATGAGGACTCTTTTGTACGAAATGGCGTAGGACCGGTTCAGTGTGCCTGAAATAGCAGACACGAAGGGGAGCATCAAGATGAGAAACAAGATCCGTTGCCAGATCCCGGACCAAAGGCTGAAGTCCAATAATTTTTTCATGTAACGTAGTTAAATAGCATATTTGAAGCAGCAAACCGTAGATTCGAATCCGGACAATCCGGAAATAACAGAGTCAATAAAAGCCTTCTGAAGCAGCTCGATTCCCTGATCCAAAATCTTTGGGATGAATTCCAGTTGCTTATTGCCCTAATTAATTCAGTGCCATAAAAATACTTTTTTAATGCATAATAAGAAAAATTAGCCTCCATTCCTGGAACCATTTTATGTTGCACCCTTCTTATTAACCTCAATCAAAATCCTGGGGAATTAACAAGTTGATTAGTCGGATATAGGATGTAGCAAGGTCATAGGCCGTCCTCATTTTGTAAATTGAGGTGAAATATTTTATTTTCAGCCGGTTATATTTTGCTGTTCTTATAAATTATGTAAGATATGAATGAATATGATAAATGAACGTTTAAATATGCGTATATTTAAACGTTCATTTATCGGAAGTTTGTACTTTATAGGGGAGTCGCTGTATCGTGTAATGAAACTCAATAATATGACTGGAATCCTTATCATTGAGCACAGAAAGGATTGGATAAAGTCAATGTCCGAGGCGATTGCCTTGACCCTTCCGGATTCGGAAATTCACCTGGTTTCTGAACAGGATGCCATCAAAGATTATGTTACCTGGAGTAATTTGGAGGTCATTATACTAGGGACACCACAGCCGCCACAGGTGCGTTTGGAATTGTGCAGACAGCTGAAGCAGCATGACCGACTTAAGGCGGTACCCCTCCTTTTCCTGGTTTCTGCAGGGGAAGAGCCGGAGACCAGAAAAAATGCCGTGGAGGCAGGTGCAGATGCCTTTCTCACCTTTCCACCGGAGCTTCCGGAGTTGGCACTTCAAATGAAGTTGATGGTTAAGATTTCCCGCTTCAATCAAATGTCTGGTGAACGTGGGAATTATTCCGTGGGAAAATCCCCACGCCTTAAACCCTGCGATGCAGAGGGACGAATGCACACAGAAGAGATGAAACGTTTGGCGGAAACTCCACTAGGGGATTCGCAGAGACTTTTTGAGTCGATTCTAGACAGCACAACAGATATGATCTGGCTGGTCAATGCCGATGATTTTGGATTGTTGAAATGGAATACTGCCCTTCACGATTACTTTCTGAAGGAACGTGGAATTGAGATCGAAATTGGAATGACCCCTTCCGAACTTTTTCCTGAAGACTCCTATTTTGTTCCATTTTGGATAGATAAGTTCTCCCGGACCCTGGTGGAGGGCTCCTTGATGCTTGAATATAGGACCTATTCGAAAACCCGGATTCTCCTGCTGAATTTGGGATTGCTGATGCATGAAGACCAACCCTATGGGATCTCAATATTTGCCAAGAATATCACAGAGCAAAAATTTACAGAGGAAAAATTACAAAAATCGAACAGGTTGTATGGGGTTATCAGCCAGATCAACCAAGCCATAGTTCATATCAAGGAGAAGGATCTCCTTTTGAAGGAGGTGTGTCGCATCGCCGTCGAGGATGGTAAATTCAAGATGGCCTGGATTGGTTTCCTTGATAAGAACTTAGGCGCCATCAAACCATTTGCATTTGCGGGTCATGAGGACGGATACTTATCTGTCATCGAACAAATATCAGTCAGTGACATTCCCGAAGGACGTGGACCGACCGGCAGAAGTTTCAGGGAGGGAATTTATGTGCTTTGTGAGGATTATGCGAAGGATACTGCCGTATCCATCTGGAGAGAAGAAGCGATAAAACGGGATTACAGATCTTCCATCTCCCTGCCTATCCGGGAGTTTGGGAAGATTGTCGGAACTTTCACACTCTATTCGGACATCCCGTACTTTTTCGATGAGGTTGAGATTTCCCTGCTTACCGGGATTACCAATGACATCAGCTTTGCGCTCGAAAGCATCATTCAGGAACAGAAGCACTTGTGGGCTGAGTCTGCACTTTCGGCAAGCGAGGAGCAGTTTCGTAATATTTACAACAATCTTCAGGATGCATTTTTGCAAGCAGACCTCTCCGGCAATCTTACCAGAGTAAGTCCCTCTGCCTTGCGCATATATGGTTATGATTCAGAGGATGAGTTAATTGGAAAACCTGCCAACATGCTTTATGCAAACCCCAATATCAGGGAAAGTATGATTGCAAGGCTTAAAGAGAAGGGCAGGGTGGATGATTTAATTGGCGAAGCCTTGAGAAAGGATGGCAGCACCTTCTGGGTATCCATGAATATTCAATTTATTTACCAGAATAATCAGATCTCGGGAACTGAAGGCGTGGTGCGTGATATTTCGGAACGCATAAAGGCAGAAGAAGAGATTGTCCGTACGAATTTGCGTTTTCAGACGATATTCGAACAGGCTCCGATGGGAATTGCATTGAGCAATCCGTCCACAAGAGAGCTGATAGAAATCAACCAGAAGTTTGCTGATATAGTTGGCCGCTCGAAGGAAGAGATCATAGAATTGGGATGGATAAGTGTTACCCATCCCAATGATCTACAGGAAGATTTGGTCCAATTTGAAAGGCTCAATTCAAAGGCGGTTGATCATATTCAATTGAAGAAACGGTACATCCGTCCAGATGGCTCTTCCGTGTGGGTCAATCTGATGGCTACGACGTTGATCACGGAAGATAAAGGCCATCCCCAGATTCTTAGTATGATTGAGGATATTACCGATCAAATTAACAACGAAGACAAGATTCGTATTCTGACCAGAGCGGTGGAACAGAGTCCCGTATCCATAGTGATCACCGGATTAGATGGCGAGATTGAGTATGTGAATCCAAAATTTTCTCAAATTACGGGTTATAGTTCGGAAGAGGCCATCGGTCAAAATCCCAGAATTCTCAAATCAGGCAGCAAACCAAGCGAAGATTACAAAATCTTGTGGGAAACCATCACCTCCGGGCAGGAGTGGCACGGAGAATTTCTCAATGTAAAAAAGAATGGGGAGCACTATTTTGAATCAGCTTCTATTTCGCCAGTCTTTGATGAGTATGGCAAAATAGCGCATTATATTGCTGTTAAAGAAGATATTACGGATCGCAAAAAGAAGGAAGAGCAGATCAACACGTTAAGTGCAGTTGTGGAGCAGAGCCCATTGATGATCTTAATCACCGATAGGAGCGGCAAAATTGAATACATCAATTCTGAATTCTCCAGATTCATGCAATATACTTCTGAAGATATTGTTGGAACCACACCCAGAGTCTTCAAGCAGAAACTTCATACAAAAGAATCCTACGACAAGATGTGGAGAACCCTGCAAACAGGACAGGTCTGGCAATCAGAATTTCAAAACCGGAAAAAGGATGGAACCGTATTCTGGGAAAATGTTACCATTTTCCCTTTGATAGAATCCAATGGCCTTACCAGCAACTACATCATCATCAAGGAGAATATCAATGAGAAAAAGGAACTGATCAGCGAATTGATCGCTGCCAAAGAAAAAGCAGAGGAGAGCGACAGGTTGAAAACATCCTTTCTGGCAAACATGAGTCACGAAATTCGTACTCCCATGAATGGTATTCTGGGATTTACCGAATTATTGAAAGAACCGAATCTCTCCGGAAATGAACAAAAATTTTATATTCAGGTCATTGAGGAAAGCGGGACAAGAATGCTGAACCTGATGAACAACCTCATAGATATTTCCAGAATAGAGTCGGGAGAGATCAATGTCTTTTTCACCTCCTATGATATCAAATACAAACTTGAACACATTTTTGATTTATTCGTCAGGGAGGCGGAAGTGAAGGGGCTGGAATTGAAGCTGATCAATGATTTTCACAACAACGATCCGCTGATTAAAACCGATGCACAAAAGCTGGATACAATTGTGATCAATCTGGTCAAGAATGCAATCAAATTTACAACGGAGGGTTGCGTTGAGTTTGGATGTGAATGGAAGGAGGATCATTATCTGTTTTATGTCAGGGACACGGGTGTTGGGATCGATTCGCAATACCGCGAAATTATTTTCGACAGGTTTAGACAGGCCAGTGAGTCTCTGAGCCGTCCCTACGAAGGAGCGGGTTTGGGATTATCCATATCCAAGGCCTACACCGAAATATTGGGTGGCAGGATTTGGATGGAGAGTGTCGTTGGACAAGGTTCTGTCTTCTATTTTACCCTTCCGGTAGAGGAGTTCCTCCCCTATACCGGCCAGACTTATTCAGATCATTTCAGGGCTATCCCCTCGGGCCTAACCAAAGGACAAAAAATATTAATCGTAGAGGATGATGACATTTCGATGAACTTCCTCGAAATTGTCATAGGTACCATCACCAGTAATATATTGAAGGCCAGATCCGGCTTGGAGGCAGTCGAGATTGCTGGAAAGAATGCGGATATTGTCCTGATCCTGATGGACATCAAAATGCCGGTCATGGATGGTTTGGAAGCAACCAGACAAATCCGCAAATTCAATCCGGAGGTGATTATCGTTGCACAGACCGCTTATTCGCTGACCGGCGACCGGGAAAAAGCCATAGAAGCCGGATGCAACGATTATCTCTCGAAACCTATCAAGAAGGAGGAACTCGAGGCAAGGCTGAAAATGCACCTGAAGTGAATGTAGATGCCGGATCCAGTTGCACAATTTGGCTTGATTTTTGTTATTTTAGAGTCAATTATTTACCAATTGACAGTCCACAAAGATGAAGCCAATAGTTCTTGCTGTTTTTATTTGTCTCCTCGGATTTTCTGCCTTTGCACAAACTTCGCAGTCAGGATCAATTTCAAAAGATCCATCTACGTTGGAATTGGGTGTAAACTACAGCTCCAACTCGGGAATTTATGGAATTTTTAACAGCGTTTCTGCTCAGCCGGTTACCTCTTCGGATTTTAATTATTATGGAGGTAAAGGATTAATACTGGGAATATCTGGACAGTTGATCGGGAACAGTAATTCCACCTCCATCACAAAGCCATCAACTGAAGTGGACCTGACGGGGGGATGGAATCTGAATTTTTTTGAAAACGCCTTGTCAATCAACCCGTCTTACAGTCACTTTTTCATTTCTACTGGCGCTGCGACGGCAAAATCGATGTTCTCAGACCAGGCAGAGCTGGATTTTTCCGGTTCATTCAAATGGTTCAAGCCTTCTGTTACCACAGACTACCTTTTTGGTACCAAGAAGGCATTAAATCTTAACTTTTCCCTTGGATTTGAGGCCAGGGCAACCAATTTCCTTACGGAGGGAAATACTTTGATCATGAATCCTTCCTTTGGGGTCAACTATGGAAATCTCTCCTGGTCGTTATTGGTTCCCAAAAATCTTGTACAATTCCTGACCCCGTTACGGGTTACCTATGGGGACAATCTGACCATTCAGCAACTTCTTGCCAAGGGAACGACCGTCGTGAAGAAAGCAACTGCGAAGCAACTGGCCATCCTGAATCCTTTGTCTACCCTCGGAGAAATATTTACTGCAACCAGTGGATACCAGGTGAATTCGTTGGAGCTTAGTCTTCCCTTCACCTACAATATAAACAAATTATCAATAACCACAGAATTTGCTCTTTCCGTGCCAAGAAATGTACCGGTTTATATCAAGAGCCAAACACTCTTCCTATTTTCTGCTGGTGTCAACTATTCTTTTGACAGGTAAAATCTTTATCTTCAGTTCGAATTATTCATTCGGATAGCAGGTGAAAGGCCACAAATCCAGGTTACCTTCACACCAAAACAAAAAACGCAGCTATGTATTTGGATCAATATTTTGAGCAGTCAGCGAATCAATATCCGGATGCTGTCGCGTTGGAACAGGGGGAGAAAAGAATCAGCTATTCGGAGGTGGAGGCGACTTCAAACAGGCTGGCCAGGTACCTCCGTCAGCAGGGAATCGGCCGCGATGACAAAGTCATCCTCTTGTTGCCACGATGTGCAGAGGTAATCATCGTTATGCTTGGGATATTGAAAGCTGGGGCTGCCTATATTCCGCTGGATCCGGAAATTCCGGCAGACAGGTTGAATTTCATTCAGGAAGATGCGGAGGCAAAGATGCTGATCACTTCCGATGAAATTCTGGAACGGATTGGAATAGGCTTGAAATACAAATCCCTCTTCAATCTCGACAGCCAATGGGATCAACTCTCGGTCTATTCGTCGGACCATCTGTCTATTGGTGACCGGACTCCAGATGATCTTTGCTATCTAATTTATACATCAGGAACGACGGGCAAGCCCAAAGGGGTGATGCTGGAACACAGAAATGTAGCCAACTACCTTCAGGGAGCGCTTGAAATCTATCCGATAGACACCACCTTTCGCGCCTTGCAGGGATTCTCAGTATCCTTTGATGCTTCTGTGGAGGAGATTTGAGTACCACTTGCGGCAGGCGCCACCCTCGTTATCGGGACTTTTGAGATCATGCGCTCCGGGGATCAATTTTCAGCCATTCTGAACAGGTTAAACATCACCTTCCTCTCCTGTGCCCCGACCCTGTTGTCGATGGTAAAAGAGGATATCCCGGGATTGAAAATTTTGATCTTCGGCGGAGAGGTATGCGCTACCGACCTGGCAAAGAGATGGTGCAAGCCCGGCCGGATGGTCTACAACACCTACGGTCCGACAGAGGCCACGGTGATTGCTACCTATGCTGTCTTAAACGCGGAAGATGAAGTGACCATTGGGAAGGCTCTGCCAGGATATGAGGTGAGGATCGTTGGAGAAGACCTTCAACCGGTGGAGGAGGGGCAGGAGGGAGAAATTCTGATTGGAGGGGCCAGCATCGCGAGGGGTTACCTCCACAATGAGGCACTCACCCTTCAAAAATTTGTGGAAACCTCTAAAATAAGTGGCATTCCGGAACGTTATTACAAAACGGGTGACATGGCCCGATGGGCCCCCAATGGGGATATTGTCTATTTGGGAAGAAAGGATGCCCAGGTAAAAATTCGTGGGTTCAGGGTAGAACTTGCAGAGATAGAAGAACTTATTTTGCAATGCAGGGGAGTTCAGGCGGCCGTGGTGGCGCTCCATGCAGAGACACAGCAGCTGGCAGC
>Ga0073936_10008151_pt1 | contig 13394 bp, 9 predicted proteins | sample AliMusrvi5mmetaG_FD_87041 | JGI IMG/M metagenome (GOLD analysis project Ga0073936, IMG submission 87041) | Freshwater lake bacterial and archeal communities from Alinen Mustajarvi, Finland, to study Microbial Dark Matter (Phase II) - Alinen... | ecosystem: Environmental > Aquatic > Freshwater >... | reverse complement strand
GCCCTCGAGCGGTGGCATCTGGCTCAACATCGCCGCAACGAATCCGGCCAACTATCTGCGCAACATCCGCGTCATCCTGCCCGGCTTTGAAGACACTTACGCAAGCGACATCTTTCATCCCGATTTCCTCGCCAAATTGAAACCCTACCGCGTGCTGCGCTTCATGCAGTGGATGGAAACCAACGCCTCCACGCAAAGCAAGTGGTCCACCCGCACCCTGCCGCAGAGCGCCCGCTGGAATACGCCGGGCGGCGCCGGTGTGCCCGTGGAAACGATGATTGCTCTCGCGAATCGCACCGCCTCAGACCCGTGGTTCAACATGCCGCATCAGGCCGATGACGATTACATCGCCAGCTTCGCCGCACTCGTGCGCGATTCACTTGCGCCCAACCTGCGCGTCTACGTCGAATATTCAAACGAAGTCTGGAACGGCTCCGGAGGCTTCGATCAAAGCTTTTGGGTACAACGCCAGGGCATGGCCAAATGGGACGACCCCGCGGCCAGCGCGTACACCAAACAGATCAACTGGCACGGCATGCGTACAGCCAGACCTGCGACATCTGGAAGAGCACCTGGGGCGACCAGGCCTCGCGCGTCATCTGCGTACTGGGATCGCAATCGGCCAATCCCTGGACCGCCTCGCAGGCCATGGACTGCCCCATGTGGACCGAAGGCGCCCCCTGCTGGAAGCACGGCATTGACGTGGTCGCCGGCGGTCCGTACTTCGCCGGCTACATCGGCAACGCCCAGTTCGATTCGCAGGTGCTCGCCTGGACCAAAGACCCCGATGGCGGGCTCGGCAAACTGTTCGACGAAATCAACAAAGGCGGCGTGCTCAATGGCGGCTCGCCCGGCGGAGCCATGGTGCGCGCCTTCATGGAAATGGATGGCTTCATCAAAGCCGCCGCCGGCCGCGGCCTCGGCGCGGTCGCCTATGAAGCCGGAACCCACTTCGCCTCCACCAGCAGCAACCTCGCCATCACCAATCTATTTCAGGCCGCCAGCGCCGATCCGCGCATGGGCGAGGTGTATGACCGCTATCTCGCCGGCTGGCGCGAACGCGGCGGCCAGATGTTCGTTCACTACTTCAACGTCGGCCAGACCACCGCGTTGGGCGCCTTTGGAGCGCTCGAATACATGGATTCGGCCTCCTCGCCCAAGTACGATGCACTCTTGCGATTTATAGACGCCAACCCCTGTTGGTGGACGGGCTGTGCCCGAAAGGACTGACCCGAAAGGACTGAATATGTTCCGTTTTGCTGTTTGCCTGTTACTCGGTTCCATGGCGCTCGAAGCGCAGGAACCGGTGCAGTTGTTCGTCGCCCCCGCCGGCCGTGACACCAACTCCGGCCGCAACGCCCAGCAGCCGTTCGCTACCATCGAACGCGCGCGCGATGAGGTGCGCCGCTTGCATCAAGCGGGCTCCGTGCCGGTGCAGGTCTTCCTGCGCGGCGGAGTCTATTCCTTGAAAGCGCCACTGGTCTTCGAACCGCAGGACTCGGGCACCGCCGCCGCACCGGTCACCTACCTCGCCTATGGCAAAGAGAAGCCCGTGCTTAGCGGCGGAGTTCCAGTCACCGGCTGGAGCAAGGGCGCCAATGGCGTCTGGACCACCACCATCCCCCAGGTGAAGGCCGGCAACTGGTACTTCAGTCAGCTCTACATCAACGGCAAGCTGCGGCATCGCGCCCGCACTCCCAATGAAGGCTTCTATCGCGTGAAGGGCATGCCCGAAGGTTCGCCCAAGTCTCCAGGCGGCTATCACAAGCCGTGCGGATCGTTCGAATACACAGCCGGTGACATCAAGCCGACTTGGCGCAACCTGAACGACGTCGAAGTGATCGTGTATCACTTCTGGACCGATTCGCATGTCCTGATCAAAAGCGTCGACCCCGAAAAGAACCTCGTGAGCTTCCAGGCCAAGGCCTCCAAGGTCTTCTCCGACGACTTCACCGAAAACGGCGCGCGCTACATTGTCGAGAACGTCTTCGAGGCTCTCGATGCCCCCGGCGAATGGTATCTCGACCGCATCACCGGCGTCCTCAGCTACATCCCCATGTCCGGCGAAGACATGAAGACCGCCGCAGTGATCGCGCCTGTCGCCCCATCGTTGGTGACCTTCCACGGCGACCCGCAAAATCGCCGCTTCGTTCAGAATTTAGAGTTCCGCGGCCTGACCTTCGAATACACGAACTTCCACCTGCCGCCCGGAAACTCAAACGGCGAGCAGGGCTCGGCCAGCGTCACCGCCGCGATCCAGGCCACCGGCCTGCGCAACACGAAATTCGAGCGCTGCGCATTTCGCAATCTCGGCACCTGGGCCATTGACCTGAAAGACGGCAGCCGCAACAATCAGTTCCTCAAAAACGAGTTGTCCTATCTCGCCGCGGGCGGCATCCGCGTCAATGGCGGCGGCGAGCGCGATCATCCGCTGCGCTCCTCCGGCGGCAACGTCATCGCCGATAACCTGCTCCACCACTGGGGCGAGGTCTACCCGTCAGCAGTGGGCGTGCTGCTGATGAACACGGACTCCAATACCGTGGAGCACAATGAGATTCACCACGGCTGGTACACCGGCATCTCCATCGGCTGGCGCTGGGGCTACATGCGCAGCGTGAGCCGCGACAACAAGATCGAATACAACCACATCCACGACATCGGCCAGGGCCTGCTCTCAGACATGGGCGGCATCTATACGCTCGGTGTCTCGCCCGGCACCGTCGTCCGCTACAACCATATTCACGGCGTCGATGCCAATCAGTACGGCGGCTGGGGCATCTATCACGACGAAGGCTCCACCCACATCCTCACCGAAAAGAACCTCGTCTATGACACCAAATACTGCCCGTTCAATATTCACTACGCGAAGGAAGTCACTGTGCGCAACAACATCTTCGCCTTCGGCCGTATCGATCAGGTGACGCTCGGCCGCGTGGAGCCGCACGTCAGCGTCTACTTCCAAAACAACATCGTGTACTGGGATCAGGGTGTGCTGATGGATAAGGACAAGCCCGACGAGACCTACAAGTTCTGGACCGGCGCCAACCGCAAACTAACCGATCAGAAGAGTACAGCCGACTCCGACTGGAACATCTTCTTCAATCCGAATCAGAAGCCGGAAGACGTCCGCATCGGCAAGATCTCATTCCTCGACTGGCAGAAAAAGGGCAAGGATACGCACTCAAGCTATTCTGATCCGATGTTCGTCGACGCCGCGAAACGCGACTTCCGCCTCAAGCCCGATTCACCCGCATTGGCGCTGGGCTTCGAAGAGTTCGACGTGAAGGCTGCGGGTCCACGAGGCCCCGCCGGACCTACGCAATAATCTCTTTGATAATCTCGCCGCGCAGTTCGGTCAACCGCTCCTTGCGGCCCAGGTGCATGTAGTTCAACGCGTCCTGGTTGAGGCCCATCTGTTGCAGTAGCGTGGCGTGCAGGTCGCGGAAATGCACCGGCTTCTCCACGGCCTTCAACCCGATATCATCGGTGGCGCCATATACGGTACCGCCCTTGAACCCGCCGCCCGCCACCCACATCGAAAACCCGGTGTTGTGATGGTCGCGCCCCTTGCTGCGCTCCGATTCCGGCGAGCGGCCGAACTCTCCGCCCCATAGCACGATGGTGGAATCGAGCAGCCCGCGCTGCTTCAAGTCGCGAATCAATCCAGCCACAGGCTTATCCGTCATGCCAGCCATACGAATGTGGTTTTCTTCGATGTCGGTATGCGCGTCCCACTCCGTATTCGCCGTGCCGCCGCCGGAGACCACGCAGATATACCGCACGCCCTTCTCTACCATGCGCCGCGCCAGCAGGCAGCGCCGGCCGTAGTCATCCGTCTTCGGATCGCCCACACCGTAAAGCGAGAGCGTCTCCTTTGACTCCTTGCTGATGTCGAACACCTCCGGCGCCTCCGTCTGCATGCGAAACGCCGTATCGTAGGCCGAAATGCGCGCCGAAAACTCCGCGTTCTCGCCCTGCGCCAAACCCGCCTCGTTCATGCTGTTGATCAGGCTGATGGTCTTGCGCCGCTCTTCGATCGACACTCCCTCCGGCAGTTCCAGATTGAGCACCGGACGATTGCCCGGCCGCAGGAAAGTCGGCTGATACACCGACGGCAAAAAGCCGTTCTTGTACATCGGCACGCCCGCCTCTTGCGCGCCCGCCGAATCGGGCATCACCACGTACGCAGGCAGCGATTTCGACTCCGACCCCAACCCATACACCAGCCAGCTGCCCATCGCCGGAAAGCCCGGAATCACGCGCCCGGTCATCATCTGATACTGTGCCGCCGAATGCACCACCATGTCGCCATGCATGGACCGAATGATCGAAAGCTCGTCCACAATCTGCGCCTGATGCGGAAACAGGTCTGACACTTCGATCCCCGACTTGCCAGACTTCTTGAACGTCCGCTTCACGCCCAGAATCCGCGACTGCGAGTTCACGTTTTGATACTTCACATCGCCGAACTCCGCCGGCCGCTTCTGCCCATCGAGCTTGTTGAGCAGCGGCTTCGGGTCCCACGTTTCCAAGTGCGACGGACCGCCCGCCATGAACACGAAGATCATCGCCTTCGCCTTGCCCGGAATGTGCGGCGGCTTCGGCGCCAGCGGATTCACCGTGGCTGCCTGCGCATACTCTTCGGCCATCATGTTGGCGAAGGCCAGTGAGCCGACTCCGCAGAAGCAGTCACTCAGAAAATCGCGGCGGTTGCGAGCGTATCGAATGTGTTCCGGCATGTTAGTTCACGTATAGAAATGCGTTGAGATTGAAAAGCGCGAGGGCGAACTCTTTCACCTTCGCAGGATTGTCAGAGCCATCAGCCAAAAACTTCAGCGCCAGCGTATTCTCCGCCCGAGTCGGCGCGCGCCCCGCCGTGAGGCGGAAAGCCAGGTCAATGCGTGCCGCCGTGTTCGGCGCCTCCTTCAACAATCGCGCCGCAAAGCGCGTAGCGAGTTCGTTGGAGGTCTTGCCATTCAACAGTTCCAGCGCCTGCGGAGCGTGCGTGGCCTGCTCTCGTTTGCCGCACGAACTCAGCAAATCCGGCGCATCGAACACTTCCAGAAACGGCAATCGCAAATTGCGCTTGTAGATCATATACAAGGTGCGGCGGTCATACTCTGACTTATCACGTGTCGCCGCCCAATACTGCGGACGCTTCAACATCAGCACCAGGTCTTTATCGATCGGCACCATGAAGCTCGGCCCGCCGATCTTCGTATTCAGCGTTCCCGACGCCGCCAGCATCGTATCGCGGATCTCCTCCGCATCGAGTCTTCGCGGCGAAAACCTCCACAGCAACATGTTCTCCGGGTCCTTCTCCTCCGCGGCCTTCGCCAGCGGCGAATTCACTGACTGCTGATACGCGCTCGAGAGCAGCATCATCCGGTGCATAGGCTTCAGCTTCCACCCGCCTGCAATAAACTGGTTCGCCAGATAATCGAGCAGAGGCGTGTTCACCGGCCGCCCGCCCATGCGCCCAAAGTCGTTCGCCGTGACCACCAGCCCGCGTCCGAAATGATACTGCCACGCCCGATTCACCATCACCCGCGCCGTCAGCGGATTGGCCGGATCCACGATCCAGTTCGCCAGCTTCAACCGCGGCTTTGTTGTATCGAGCGGCTCTTCGGGAGTCGCGCCATCCACCATGATCCCCAGCGGACGCACGCCCACTTTCGCGGTAGGGCTCAGGTGATCGCCATGAAACAGGATCTTGATCGGCGTCGGCTGCTCCGGCGTGTTTTTAACCGAATAAATAGAAGTCAGCGGCGCAGGCATCTTCTCGTCCAGCGCCTCCAACTGCATTTCGAGTTTTGCCTTCTCCGTCTCGGGTGCCCGCCGAAGCTGCATCTTCAGCGACTTCATCTCATTTTCCAGCGGCTGAACGGTAGCATTGTACGCATCCTGTTCGGCCTTGCTCGCTTGAAAAATGTCGTTCGGCTGCAATTGCGCGAAGTGTGCCTGCAGGCGGTAATAATCCGACTGCCGGATCGGATCGAACTTGTGATCGTGGCAGCGCGCGCAGCCAACCGTCAGGCCAAGGAATGCAGCACCCACGATATTAGTAGCTTCCGTCAGCACTTCGTTGCGCGAACTGGCCACGTCCTGGTTGCCGGCATTCTTGCGCAACGGGCCAAGGCGATTAAATCCGCTCGCCACCAGCAGTGTTTCGTTGCCCGCGTCCATCTCATCGCCCGCCACCTGCTCCTTCACGAACTGGTCATAGGGCTTGTCATTATTGAAACTCCGGATGACGTAATCGCGATACCGGTAGCCATCGGGCCGGTGCATGTCATATTCATAACCATCGGACTCCGCAAAGCGCACCACATCCAGCCAGTGCCGTCCCCACTGTTCGCCATACTGCGGCGATGCCAGCAGCCGCTCAACAACGGTCTCCCACGCCTTTGGTGACTTGTCTTTGACGAACGCATCGATCTCAGCCGGAGTCGGCGGCAGTCCCGTCAGGTCGTAGCTGATGCGGCGAATCAACTCCTCGCGAGTTGCCCGCGGCGCTGGCCGCAGTCCCTGCTTGCGCAGCCCTTCCAGAATGAAGGCATCCACCGGAGTCTGGACCCACGCCTTCGCCGCCGCATCGGCAAGCACCGGCGGCTGCACGTTCGCCCGAGGCTGAAACGCCCAGTAGCGGCGCTCCGCCGCGGTATAGCTGCCCAGAGGAGCAACCGTGTCGCTCGTCGCTCCATAAAGCAGGGCAACGGCGTTAGAGATCGCAAGAATGACTTTCAGTCGCGAGCCATGGCGCTGGAACATACAGAGAAGATTCTATCACCGCCAGCCCCCGGGGGCTGCCCACGCTGTCCCAAGCGCAGCGCGCGGACTGCGCGGGCTGTCCCCCCCACCGGCAAGCCCCACCTTAGTACCTTAGTTCTGCCTCCCCAAAAGTAAGCAATTTTCGACCAGTGTTTTTATGGATTCTTCCAGCTGTGAAATCTCTATACCGGGGCTACACTGAAAAAGAAGTCAGGTGATGATGGCGGCGAGGGCCGGTAACCATGTAGCTTCTCCCTCCCTTTAAGATGCATCAATCGCAGGCCCGACGAGCTACCATCGGATCGCCGAAACTTCACATCAAGCGGCTAGTAGGCACAAGATGACCGTTGCGGTTGCATTTCGATATTGCAGGCTCCGGGTCCTCTTTCCCAGCCGGAGATGCAGTGGCCCAGTCGAGTCTCCCGGTAATTGGACGGAGGCCTCGACTGGGCGTTATCAGACCAAACAAGTATCCGGCCCTCTATCCCTCACCCGGCAGCCAACTTGGGCGTCTCATCTCAATCCCCTCATTTGGCCGGGCTTGCGGCGGCCCTGCGAATAGCACAAATTCGCCGAGCCGCCTTTTTTTCAACATCTTTGCTAAATGGTCCCGCTATGAAGACAATTTCTGGTTTATAATCGGAGAGTTCATGCTGGAAGCCTTCGGACTATCCGATCCCGGCTGCGTTCGCAGCAACAACGAGGACTACTACCTCCTGGCGCCTGCTCTCGGATTGTATCTGGTGGCCGACGGGATGGGCGGAGCCCAGGCCGGCGAACACGCCTCACAACTTGCTGCGGAAACCGTTGGCGAATTTGTCTATAAAGCCGGAGCCTATGAGCCCGGTCTTTTGACCAGGGCGTTTATCGAAGCCAATCGCCGCGTGCTGGAAGCGGCCAACCTCGATGCAAACCTGGAAGGCATGGGTACAACGCTCGTCGCCGTTCTCCATGCGAATGGCGAGGCGTACGTGGAAAGCGTGGGCGATAGCCGCGCCTACATCTATGCCGATGGCCAACTCGCGGTCATGACCGAAGATCAAACCTGGGTCCACGAAGTCGGCCGCAGGCTCGGCATCGAAGAAGCGCAGCTCAAATCGCACCCGATGCGGCATGTCCTTACAATGGCGATCGGAGTCAGCGAAAGCCTTCGTTCTCACTCTTACGTCTTCCCGCTACAGCCGGGAGTTCAGATCCTCCTCTGTAGCGACGGCCTGCACGGCGTGATCGGAGATCAGGTCATCGCCAGCGTGCTCGCCGCAGAAGGAACCCTCGAAGAGAAAGCCAACAAGCTCATCCAACTCGCGCGCAATGCAGGCGGGCCGGATAACATCACCACCGTTTTGCTCCGCGTCACCGATAAGTAATCAGGCATGACTCCAGTCGCTTTAACCATCGCCGGTTCCGACCCCAGCGGTGGCGCTGGAATCCAAGCCGACCTCAAGACCTTTCATCAGCTCGGCGTCTATGGCGAATCCGTCATCACGCTCCTCACCGTGCAGAACTCAGTGAAAGTGAGCCGCGTGCAAATGGTCGCAACCGGTTTGATCAGCGAGCAGTTGCAGGCCGTTCTCGAAGACATTCCGCCGCACGCCGCCAAGACCGGCGCCCTCGGCTCCGCGGCCGTTGTCCGCGCAATCGCCAAGGCCGCTGCACAATTCACGTTCCCGCTGGTCGTCGATCCGGTGATGATCAGCAAACACGGCTCGCCCCTATTAGACGATGCCGCGCGCGACGCCATGATCCGATATCTTCTGCCGCACGCCGCCCTGGTCACGCCCAACCTCCCCGAGGCGGAATCGCTCACCGGCCGTCCGGTCGAAACCATGAAGCAGCGCAAAGAGGCTGCGAAGAACATCGCCGCGCTCGGACCCAAATCCGTACTCATCAAAGGCGGCCACGGCAAAGGCCCCGCAATCGATCTTTTGTATCACGAAGGCCGCTTCATCGAATTCAAAGCCCCGCGCTTTAAAACCAAACACACGCACGGCACCGGCTGCACCTATTCCGCCGCGATCACTGCCTGCCTCGCCCGCGGCTATCCGCTGATCGAAGCCGTCGTCGAGGCCAAAGGCTTCATCACCGAAGCGATCCGCTCCAACCCCGGTCTGGGCCACGGCTGCGGTCCCGTCAATCATCACGCTCTGATCCAGCGGTGATATGATCTCGCCATGTACTTGTTCGTGGCGGTCCTCTTATTCATCCCTCCCGCGGCCTTCGCGCAGGAGTGGCTGTCGTGGGGCAACGATCCCGGCGGCTCCAAATACTCCTCCCTCAAACAGATCAACAAGTCGAACGTCTCGCAATTAAAGGTAGCCTGGACCTATCACACCGGCGACGTCAGCGACGGCACCAACATCCCCGTAAAAAGCGCCTTCGAAACCACTCCCCTCATGGTGGACGGCGTCCTCTATCTCACCACCTCCTTCGCCCGCCTCATCGCGCTCGATGCTGACACCGGCAAAGAGCTCTGGGCCTTCGATCCGAAGATCGATAAGAACCGTGCCGCCAACCTGCACATCAATCGCGGCGCCGCCCTGTGGACCAACGGCAAAGAGAAACGCCTCTTCATCGGCACCCTCAGCGGCCGTCTGTACTCGATCAACGCCGCGACAGGCCGCGCCATCGACACCTTCGGCCAGGGAGGCTCCATCGACCTGCGCCCCGGCGTGGCCGACAAGTTTCCCGGCAAAGCCTATGGAATGACATCGCCGCCCACCATCTACAAGAACCTGGTGATCACCGGAGCCCTCACCGCCGACGGCGAACCGCAGGGCCCCGCCGGCGACGTCCGCGCCTTTGACGTCATCACCGGCAAGCTCGTCTGGACCTTCCACACCGTCGCCCGCGAAAACGAATTCGGTGGCGACACCTGGCCCAAGGACGCAGCCAAGGACCGCGCCGCGGTGAACCCGTGGTCCGTCCTCAGCGTGGACCAGGACCGCGGCATCCTCTTCCTGCCCCTCACCTCACCCGCCTATGACTACTACGGCGGCGACCGCAAAGGGGCCAATCTCTTCGGCGACTCCCTGGTCGCCCTCGATGCCGCCACTGGCAAGCGACTCTGGCACTTCCAGACCGTGCATCACAATTTATGGGATTACGACATTCCGGCCCAACCCGTACTGGTCACCGTAACCCGCAACGGCAAACCCGTCGCTGCCGTCGCGCAGGTCACCAAGACCGGCTTCACCTTTGTCTTCGATCGCGTCACCGGCAAGCCGCTGTTCGATATCGAAGAGCGGCCCGTTCCCAAGAGCGAAGTCCCCGGCGAAGAAGCCTCGCCCACGCAGCCCTTTCCCGTGAAGCCGCCGCCCTTTGCGCGCCAGAGCTTCAAGCCCGAAGAACTCACCAACGTCACTCCCGAATCACGAGCCTACTGCGAAAAGCTGATCGCCGATGCCGTCTTCGGCAGCCTGTACACGCCCATCGGCCTCAAGACCACCATCCTGTTTCCAGGCACCAACGGCGGCACCAACTGGGGCGGGGCATCGTTCGATCCCGAAACCCACACGCTCTACGTGAACTCCATGGATGCAGGTATGGCTATGAAATTGGAAAAGCGCCCCGACGGCTCGGCCATCCCTTACCGCACCCGCGGACTCGGTTCACCCAACTCGCGCTTCTGGGATCAGAACCTCTATCCCTGCCAGCAACCGCCATGGGGACACCTCACTGCCATCGATCTCGATAAGGGCGAGTTCCGCTGGCGCTCGGTCCTGGGTGTTGTCGATGAACTGATCGCCAAAGGCATCCCGCCCACAGGCACAGCAAACCTGGGCGGCTCTGTAGTCACTGCCGGCGGCCTGCTCTTCATCGGCGCCACCAACGACAGCCGCTTCCGCGCGTTCGATAAGGACACCGGCAAAGAGCTGTGGGTGACCCGCCTGCCAGCCAGCGCCCACGCCAATCCCATGACCTACATCGGACCCAAATCGAAAAAGCAGTTCGTCATCATCGCCTCCGGCGGCGGCAACAAATACAACAACACCTTCTCGGATTCCCTGGTGGCCTTTACACTGCCCTAATCGAGACACCGCAAACCGCGGACTGCCTCCGTTTTCCGGCTGCTCTTGCCGGAAAATGGCTGGCTGTCCCCGGTTTGCCCCACGCGACAACGCACGAGCGGAGACAGCTTCCGCTGGCGTCCTGATTCCGATACTCAATCGCAATCTAATTGCACCCCGCATCGACCTGTTCGAATTACCAAGCCGCATGCGATGGCAGGCTGCTAAGATGTTGCCATGACCCTTGGCCGCGCCCCCGGAATCATGCAATGTTCCGGTCCGGCGTTGGTGCTGGCCGCGTTGCTGCTGGCGCCTTTCCACAATAAAGCATTCACCGTCGACGACCCGACATTTCTCACAGGCGCGACACACATGCTGGTCGATCCACTCCACCCCAGCGCCTTCGAAATGGTCTGGAATGACCCCTACCGCATGCGTGCGTCCGAGATGTTCTCCAATAGCCCCGTGGCCTACTGTCTGCTCGTGCCCACCATCCTCGCCGGCGGCGCCGAATGGGTCGCCCATCTCACCCAGTTCCTGATTTTCGCCGTTGGCATCTGCGGCGCTGCTTCACTCTCGCTACGGCTCGGCTTCACCAATCTGCAGGCCAGATACACAACGCTGCTGCTTGCCGCGACACCCGCTGTACTAGGCATGGCCGGCACCGCCATGCCCGACATTCCAGCCATGACCTTCGCTGTAGTGTCGATGGACCGCCTACTCGCCTTCAAACTATCCCGCCGCTGGACCCAGGGGCTTGCCGCCTCTCTCTTCTTACTTATCGGAATGCTCTGCCGCGGTCACCTGATTCTGCTCGCGGGCGTAGGCGCCATCGCACTATGGAACCACGACGAAAGCAGTAAACCCCTCACCGCCTGGTTGCACAGCCTGTGGCCGCTGGCACTCGCGCCCATCCTGATGTTCGTGGTCCTCTGGTCGACTCGCGACCCCCTCGCCGAATCCGCCGGCATGTTCAGCGCGCCGCTCAATTACTCCGTACTGGACGCGGCTGCCAGAAACCTGATCGCCTATCTGACGCACTGGGTACTGGTGATCCCGTTGGCAATTCCGTGGTTGATCCTGCGGTTCAGGCATCTGCCGTTCCGTCTCTTGTGGCCTCTTGTTCCAATCATCGTTGGCCTCGTCCTAGCAGAACACTCCGTCTCCCGCTGGACCGCTCCCATCGCCGTGCTTGCCGCCATCGCCCTGGCAGACATACTTCTGGACGGCTGGCAGCGGCGCGACTTCACACAGCTGTTTCTTCTGTCATGGCTGCTCATCCCCGTCGTTGTGGTTCCCTATGTGCATCTGCCTTCGAAGTATCTGGTAGCCTGCGCGCCCGCCGCGGCAATGCTCGTGGCCTCGCGCATCACGCGTCAACTGCTTGGTGTAACCCTCGCCGCGGGCGTCTTGCTAGGAATCCTGATCTTATCCGCGGATGCGAAACTGGCAGGCTTGTGGCGCCAGGGCGCTGCACAAATGATCGCTCCACGCGTCCAGGCAGGAGAAACAGTCTGGTTCGCCGGAAGCTGGGGCTTTTATTGGTACGCTGAGAAGGCGGGAGCGAAGGTGTTGAGCCTGACAGCCCCGTATCCCAAGCCAGGCGACATCGTGGTCGTGAACTCCAGCTGGCTGCGAGACGAAACATCAGTGATTCAACGGCACACGGTTTTGGAAAGTTCGGAGGATGCATCGCCCGGAGGACGTATCTTCGGAGGCTTCGGCCGCGCCGGCTTCTACTCCAACGGTTACGGCTCCCTCCCATGGACCATCGGCCGCGATGCCATCACCCGCTTCGAAGTGTGGAGGGTCGATTGAGTTCCGCACCGGTCACGCTCATCGTTCCCTGCTTAAACGAAGCCGCGGGCTTGCCTGTGCTGCTGGCGCGCCTCTCGGCCGAAAACAGTGCGCGCGAAGTTCCCTGGGATCTTTTGTTCATTGACGACGGCAGCACCGACGAGACCTTCCGCATCCTCTCCGATGCAGCCTCAGCAGGAGTGCTCCGCGTAGTCCGTCACGAAGCCAATCGCGGACTCGGCGCCGCTCTGCGCACCGGCTTCGAGCACGCCGCCGCGCCCATCGTTGTCGCCACCGATAGCGACGGAACCTGTCCTCTTGAGACTCTCCCGCAACTGGTCTATCAGATTGAACAGGGCGCCGATATCGCCATCGGTTCCCCCTGGCATCCGCAGAGCGGCGCCAGCGATTGCGGTTACTTCCGCACGCTCCTGAGCCGCGGCGCATCGTTCCTGTACATGATCGTATTAGGCCGCAAGCTCTACTCCTGGACATGCATGTGCCGCGCCTATCGCGGTACCTCCCTCCAGCGGCTTCGTTTCAACTCAAACGGCTTCGCCGCGGTGACGGAGATCCTGGTACATGCCGCACTGCTGCGCTACGACATTCGCGAAGTGCCCATGCCGCTTGGCGTGCGCCGCCTGGGCGAATCGAAGATGCATGTCGCGCGCGCCATCCGCGGCCACTGCGAACTGCTTGGGATGGCTGCCCTCTCCAGATTGAGGCTGCGGCCGAAGCGTGGTTGGCGATGAAACCGGGCGCCAGGGTAGCGATTCTCGGCGGAGGCATTGCAGGGCTGTCGTCGGCGCACTTTCTCTT
>Ga0073936_10008150_pt1 | contig 13394 bp, 8 predicted proteins | sample AliMusrvi5mmetaG_FD_87041 | JGI IMG/M metagenome (GOLD analysis project Ga0073936, IMG submission 87041) | Freshwater lake bacterial and archeal communities from Alinen Mustajarvi, Finland, to study Microbial Dark Matter (Phase II) - Alinen... | ecosystem: Environmental > Aquatic > Freshwater >... | reverse complement strand
ATGCGCGATTGCATTCTTTGCCGGATCACGGGATCGACCGTCTCGAAGTCGACGCGCCGTTCCCCAAAGTAAAACGCATCGATCGCAATGACGACATAACCGCGCTTGACCAACTCGGTGGCGTATGAGCGCCCGGAATAGTAGGTGTCCTTAAATGCCTTTACCTCAGCCGGTTCACCGGGTAATGCGACCAGTTTTTCTTTCCCGATGTTATAGAAACCACCGTGGTCGTGAAGCGCCACAATTGCAGGCGCCGGTTTATCCAGTTTCGCCGGGCGCAGCAGGTAAGCGGGGATGCGGATGCCGGGCGCGCTGCTGTAATAAAGCTTCTCGCGGATGTAGTCCCCGCAATCGACCACCTCAACGACCTCCGGGTTCAGCGGCGTCGCCGGAGGCTGATACCGGAGCAACTCCAGCAGTCTCGCGCGCGCCTGTTTGCGCCATGTGGGCGCATCGGAAAAGACACTGTTGTCAAACGAGAGCGTCGCGGCATTCTGGGAGGCGATGCGTTCTATCAGGGGGTATAGATTGCCAATGGTCTGTGTCATGATTTTCCTTGTTTCGTCAATTTCTTGAGTTCGTATAACACGCTCAGGGCTTCCAATGGGCTCATGGAATCCGGGTCGATGGATTTCAGTTTAGCGACGGCGGCCGGTTCAGTGATGAACATAGGCAGTTGCTCCACCGGCTTAAACGATATCGGCTGAGTTTGCAGCGTGCCATCCTCCAACTGTTTGAGGATGTCTTGTGCGCGATGAATGACGTTCGCCGGCAGCCCGGCCAGTTGCGCAACGTGGATGCCGTAGGAACGGTCGGCGCCGCCGGGGATGACCTTGTGCAGGAATACCACCTTCCCGGTGTCCTCACTCACCGCGACGTTGTAGTTGCGAATGTGCGGCAGCTTCTCGGCAAGTTGTATCAACTCATGGTAATGGGTGGCGAACAGCGTCATCGCCCGCCGCTGCGGGTGGTTGTGGAGGTATTCGATGACGCCCCATGCAATCGCCAGGCCGTCGTAAGTGCTAGTGCCGCGCCCGATCTCATCAAGCACGACCAGGCTGCGTGGTGTGCAGTGGCGCAGGATGCTGGCTGTCTCGACCATTTCCACCATGAACGTGCTCTGCCCGGCAGTGAGTTCATCCTGAGCCCCGATGCGTGTGAAGATGCGGTCGACGATAGGCAATGTAGCCGCTTGCGCTGGAACATAGCTCCCGATCTGCGCCATCAGCGCGATCAGCGCAACCTGGCGCATATAAGAGCTTTTGCCGCTCATGTTCGGGCCGGTGATGATCAGGATGCGCGCGTCCTGATCAATCAGTGCGTCGTTGGGGGTGTACGGCGTCTCATTCATCAGTTGTTCGATCACCGGATGGCGCCCGGCGGTGATCTGCAGCAGTCCCTGGTTGTTGAACACGGGCCGGGCGTAATGATTGCGCACAGCCGCCTCCGCCAGCCCGGCGGCCACATCAAGCCGCGCGATGGTGTGGGCAGTGTCGAGAAGCTCGCGCGCGTGGGAGGCCGCGTTGGCGTTCAGTTCCTGCAGCAGGCGCGCCTCGATTTCCGTAATTCGTTCGTCCGCATTCAGAATCAGCGTTTCGTATTCTTTGAGCTGAGGCGTGATGTAGCGCTCGGCGTTGGTGAGGGTCTGCTTGCGAATATAGTCGGCTGGCACAGCTTGCGTGTTCGCGTGAGTGACTTCAATATAGTAACCGAAGACCTTGTTGTAACCCACCTTGAGCGACCGTATCGCCGTGCGTTCGCGCTCGGTGCGTTCGAGATTCGCAACCCAGTTTTTGGCGTCTCGCGCCGCCAGATGCACGCCGTCCAGTTCTGCGCTGAAGCCTGGCTTGATAAAGGTGTCTGCTTCGGCCTCGACCTTGAGCGCTGAGTCGATCAGGTCGACCACCGCAGACAGGTCTGGCAAGCGTGTGCTCACCCCATCGCCGAGTTTCTGAGTCAGTTGTGCAATCTGACCGGCCTGGGTTGCCGCAGCTTTCAAGTTAAGGAGGTCCTTGGGGCTGGCAAGGTTGCTGAGGGTGCGGTTTGTCAGACGCTCCAGGTCGGGCATGTGCTTGAGTGCGTCACGAAACTGTGTTCGCAGCAGCGTGTCGCGCGCCATCTCATCGACGCGCGCCAGACGCTCTTCAATCGCGAGCCCATCGAGCAGCGGTTGCGACACCCATGTCCGGATCAGCCGCGCTCCCATCGGCGTGAGCGTATTGTCGAGCACGCCGAGCAGTGAACCGTGTTTGCTGCGTGAGCGCAGACCTTCGATTAACTCCAGATTGCGCCGCGTCACAGTGTCCAGCCCCATGAACTGCGCTGTGGAATAGACCGTCAGTTCAGTAAGCTGGTTCAGTGCAACATGTTGCGTTTCTTTAAGGTACGACAGAATCGCGCCCGCTGCGCGCATCGCCAGAGGTTTGTCGTCGAGGTCGAACCCTGCCAGTGTGCTCACATGGAAGTGATCCAGCAGCGTCTGGCGCGTATTGCCGTACTCGAATCGGTAAGGCGGCAGGCTGGTGGGATGGAAGCCTGCAATTCTGGACTGGATGCCGCCATCTTGGCCGCCATCCTGGCCTGCGGCGTTTTGCCAGTCAGGAAGCTCGGGCACAAGCAATTCGCGTGGCTGAATCCGGGAGAATTCGCGTTCGAGCTCGATGTCGCTGTCGACTTGCGCAGCGCGAAACTCGCCTGTCGTGATGTCGCAATAGGCGAGACCGAACAGGCGCGCGCCGGATGATCCCTGGGTGTTCGCGGCGCCGTCTCGACCGCCCTCACTTTCTCCGATGCAAACCGCCGCTAGATAACTGGGGCGATCCGCATCCAGCATGCTGGTCTCGACCACTGTTCCCGGTGTGACAACTCTGCGCACTTCACGCGGCACCAGGCCGTTGATAGTCTCACTGCCCATTTGTTCGGCGATGGCGACCCGAAAACCGCGCGTGATCAAGCGCGCAATATAGGTTTCGGCGGCGTGATAGGGCACGCCAGCCATGGGGATGCGCGTGTCCTTCCCGATGGATCTGCCGGTCAGGACGATGTCGAGTTCGCGAGCAACCAGTTCTGCGTCGCTATCGAACGTCTCGTAAAAATCGCCCAGGCGAAAGAACAAGATGCAATCGGAATATTTGCGTTTCAGTTCCAGATACTGGCGGCGTATGGGCGTTGTTTCGCTTGATGCTTGTGTCATTACGGGTTACTTCAAACGGTGCTTAAAACGGTTACTTCAAGATGTAATGGGTGCCGCGCTTATCGCCAATGCGCATGATCACGCCGCGTTCAACCATATCGACGAAGTCGCGTCGGAGCGATTCGGCGCTGACGTCCGGGCATAGTTCCTGATACTCGCGGTTGGTAATGCGCCCGTTGGTTTTCAGAAACCCCAGCATCTTTTCGATGCGCTGGTTTTGTGCAGGCACGGGCAATGCGTCTACGCCGTCTGGCGCCGGGTTCATGGCGATGAGCGTCACCATAAACCCCGCATCGGTTTCCTCGAACTGTGGCGGGGATTGACCGCGCTCTTTCATCGTTCTCACCATCCGGTCGATCCCATACCCCAGCCGTTCGATATAACCCATGTCAGCCAGCACCTGAACGATTGCTTCATTGCGAGAAAAGCGCTCGTGCAACAGGTTCTTTAACGTCACATGGCCGGGGAGTTTTCCGGGACTTCGCACCTCGACCCGATCGCTGAAAATCAGGATGTGCGCCTGATTTCCGGTAATGCGGTAGTCGCGGTGTGCGATGGCATTGACCACTGCTTCGCGCAAGACGCCGGGTGGATAAGGCGCGAGGTCATTCCGCTGCCATGCTCCGATGCGTGAACGCGGCAGCAGATTTTCGTTGATGAACAGCTCCGCGCGTTTGATTTGTTCGGGCAAGGTGTTGCTGATCGTCTGGCGCTGGAATTCGTCATCCATGCCGGCGCCTTTGAATCGCACCGCCATGACTTCCGCACCTCGCACCCAGCGCTGCGGCTGCTTGCCAAAGAGCAGTAATCCGGCGTAGGTGGGTCTCAGCCGCTTGCCCTGACGCAGGATGCAGCCGCGCCGCAACAGCAGGTCCTCGACGGTGGGTTCGCCGACAGTCGACATCGTTGCATAAGCTTCAGCCTTCGTCCAATCGAGGTCGTCGCGACTGCTCCCGCTCGGGCTGAGCGCCTCCCAGCTGGCTTCGCTGCGCGTCAAGAGCAGCTCGCGCAGACCGCGCGCGGTCAGTGGGCCAATGCGAGTGCTGCTGCGCGTCAGGAAACGACCATCCAGGCTGTACGCATGTGGCAAACCGTCTGGGATCTCAACTGCGAGTGCGATGGCTGCCGTGACTGGATCGGAATGGAGCAGGTAGGGCAGGGGAATGATCAGGTGCGGCTCGCTGAGCAATGCGGCCTGCATCGCGCGATCGCGCAACTCGTCAGGGCTGACCGGAGTGCGCCCCCGCGCATCTGTCACCGGGACGATCAGCACACCGCCATGTGCGTTTGCAATCGCCACGATTGAACGGGCGATGCGTTCTGCGGTGGCCTGACCTGGCGGCAGGATGTCGATTCGCGGCCCGGGGCCAGCGGTGTAGAGCTTATTAAGGTCATCGACCGTCAACATGTGACATGCCGGCCAACTCCGGAATTTCCACGATCCGTTGTGTCAATAGAATCAAATCCACTCTATTGCTGTTTTACAGTCGCAGTAGCAACGATTTGTCCCTGATTGGATAATGTGACCACATCGCCAATCTGCCAGGCAGCGTCGTTCCGATTCATGAAGAGGTCGGTCGGAACATCCGCCCCGATTGTCGTGTGCAGGTTTATAAAGCTGTCTCGAAATAAAGTGACGTTGCCAAATGTATAGGATATATTTCGGCTGGAGGTTAACGTCCACCCCTTGAGACTGACCTCGGTGCTCAGGTTCGCGATCACGACGACTTCACGTTGTTTTTGTCCCACATTCAATACTGTGCTGATCCCGACATTACCCGTGCTGCGCGGCGTCGGCGAGACCGTGGGCGAAGGCCCCCGTGTTGGCGTCGGTAAAGGCACAGGAGTGTTTGTCGGTGGAAGAGGCGTCGGCGTGTTGGAAGGTTTTATGGCCGGGACTGCCGCTGGCGCAGGGGTTGCGCTGGGAAGCGGCGTGGGCGACGGATTCCCAGCGATAGCGCGGGCGACGGTGACCGCGGGTGCGGCAGCGATAGCGGGTTGCTCTGTTGGCGCGGGTGCTGAGACCAGCCTGGCGCCAGGCTGGCTGGTCAACACTCGCACGATGAGTAACGTGGTAACTGCAGAAATAACCACGTTGACCAGTATCACGGTTATCCATTGTTTAGTCGTGAGATGTGATGACATTGCTATCGAATATATCACTATCGCGGCAGACGGGTCAATCTCGCGGTCCCTTTACATATTTCACACTTCAGAACACTTGTGCTACACTTAGTTCATGCCGATGCTAAAGATGCTTGATGAAGGTATAGCCGAGTACGCGGCGCATCTGGGGCAACGTCCCTTGAGCGACAACACGCGCAAGGCGTTTCTTGGCGACGCGCGTATCTTTATGCGCTACATGGAAGAACGCTCGGCCGCTCAGGATGGAGGACGGCACAGCATCGGGCTGACTGAGATAACCTCAGACGCCATCAGGGATTTCATCCACTATCTTGAGTCGGGTAATGTGGCGCGCAGCCCGAAATCGGTTGAACGACGACTGACATCCCTGAAGGTGATGTTCAAGTGGTTGTTTGAGTCAGGGCGCCTGATGCGCGACCCCGCGGACAGCGTTGCCTACAAGCCCTTCATGGACGCTCTGCCCGAATATCTGAGTGAGAGAGAAATCGAGGCCGTCCTCCAGGCAGCCAGGGTAGTTGCAACCAACGAGCGACTCGAAATGCGGCCTTTGACGGCGATCATGCTTGTCCTGGATACGGGCATCAAAAAAGGCGAGTGCCTGTCGTTAAGGCGCGACGACATTGTCCGCATGGATAATGGCGCGGCCTGCATCGTTGTCAAATACGAGCTCAAACATCTCAAGTTCAAGAGCCGCAACCTGGGCATTTCAGAGGAGTGCCTGCGCGTGCTCGATGAACATATCCGGCAGTATGAGCCGGTTGACACCTTGTTCGACTGCACAGGGCGCAACCTCGAATACCTGTTTAACCGCAAGGTAGCCCCACTCGCAAATTTAACGTCGTTGACCTTTGAGATGCTGCGTTGGACTTGTGCTGTGCGCGACTATCGATCCGGAACTATGAATGCGGATCAACTTCAGGTAAAGTATGGGTTGTCGGAAATTGGTTGGGCAGAAATGGAAGCCAAGCTAGTCCGACTGTTGCAACATGGACCTGAAGACTTACATCCGCCAGAACAAGCCGACGCGCAATGACATTCTCGTCACATCGCGAGATTACGGGCTCATCGCCCTCGGCGCATTGCTGCAAGCTGTCGGCGTCGTCGTCTTTCAGGCGCCCGCAGAGCTGGCTTCTGGAGGCGTCAGCGGGCTGGCAGTCCTTGCGAATTTCCTTGTTCCCGCTCTCCCGATCGGCCTCGTTGTTCTCGTTCTGAATATCCCTCTGCTTGCGTTGGGCATTCGCTTTCTCGGCGGTTTGCGTTTCTTCATCCGCACGGTCATCACAGTCGTCCTGTATAGCGCTCTTATGGTCATTCTTGCCGCGATTGGCATACAGAGCGTGACGAAAGATATTGTCTTGAACACGCTGTTTGGCGCGATTATCGGCGGGGTCGGGAGCGGGCTTGTATTTCGAGCACGCAGCACCACTGGTGGCACCGATGTCCTGACGCAATTGCTGTCGCGTTGGAAGGGGATTCCGCTGAGCCAGGGATATCTCATTACCGATTCGATCGTGATGGTTCTGGCCGGTGTTATTTTTGGATGGGAGAAGGCTCTCTACGCCTTGATCGCATTGTATGTGTCAGGTCTCGTTGCCGAAACGGTTTCCGAAGGGGTAGGGATCGTGCGCGCAGTGACCGTGATCACACAAGAGCCAGAACGCGTGGCAAGCGCTGTGATGGTTCATATGGGGCGCGGCGTGACACGCTGGAATGGCGTCGGCGCATATACCGGCAACGAGCGGCCAATTCTCTACATCGTCGTCAGCCGCGCCGAGATATCGATGCTCAAATCGATCATCTCGGAGGCCGACCCACATGCGTTTGTGGTCATTGGTCAAGTCCAGGAAGTTTACGGAGAGGGCTTTAAGCAGTTCGAACGGAAATAGAAAAACACCCCCATCGACAGCAACAAAGGTGTGCTGCTTCCCGTGGCTGTCGCGGGGTTCGAACGGAAATAGAAAAACACCCCCATCGACAGATGGGGGTGTTTTTCTTGCGCAGAATACGTAAGGTCTAGGCGGCAAAACCCATAATCGCTTTGAATTCCACTGCATCGAGCGTTTCCTTTTCGAGCAGCGTTTTCGCAACGGTCATAAAGCGGTCTTTGTTATCCATCAGCACCTGGCGCGAGCGCTCGTAGCCGCCCTTGATGATCTTGCTGACTTCGCCGTCAATCGTTTCGGCCACCTTTTCGCTGTAGTTCTTGCCTTCGGCGAGTTCACGCCCCAGGAAGACCATCTCTGTGCGCTCGCCGAATGAGACAGGCCCGATCACGTCGCTCATCCCGTATTGGCGCACCATGGCGCGAGCGAGTTGAGAAGCGCGGTCAAGGTCGCTGACCGCTCCGGAGGTGATGTCGCCAAACACGATTTCCTCAGCCGCGCGACCGGCCAGGAGCGTGACGATATTGGCTTCCATCATCTTCTTGCTCATCATCGTGTCATCTGAGCTTGGCGCCATCCACGTGGTGCCGCCTGTCGGGCCGCGCGGGATGATCGTCACTTTCTGCACCGTCACACCGGAATACGGCGTCAGCACAGCAGCAACTGCATGACCGGCCTCGTGATAGGCAACGATTTCCTTGTCACGCGGTGTGATCAGGCGACTCTTGCGTTCCGGGCCGAGCGCGATTTTCTCGATCGCCGACTGTAACTCAGTCTGGGTAATTTCCTTTTTGCCCACGCGAGCCGTGAGAATAGCCGCTTCATTCACCAGGTTCTCGATGTCTGCGCCGGTGAATCCGGGCGTTTGCTTGGCAATTGCCTTCAGATCGACATCGGCTGCAATAGGTTTGCCGCGCGTGTGAACTTTCAATATAGCCTCGCGTCCGATCAGGTCGGGCGCATCAACCATGATCCGTCGGTCAAAACGACCGGGGCGCATCAACGCCGGATCAAGGATGTCGGGGCGGTTTGTCGCGGCAATCACGATAACGTTCGTATCGGTGTTGAACCCGTCCATTTCGACAAGCATCTGGTTCAGGGTCTGTTCGCGCTCATCGTTGCCGCCGCCAAGGCCAGCGCCGCGCTGGCGACCGACGGCATCGATCTCATCGATAAACACGATGCAGGGGGCGGCCTTTTTGGCCTGCTCGAACAAATCGCGCACGCGGCTGGCGCCGACGCCGACGAACAATTCCACGAATTCAGAGCCGGACAGGCTGAAGAATGGCACACCGGCTTCACCGGCTACGGCTTTTGCCAGAAGCGTCTTACCGCTTCCGGGCGGTCCCACCAGTAATACGCCCTTTGGAATGCGAGCGCCAAGCTGGATGAACTTTTCGGGGTTCTTTAGAAACTCGACGACTTCAACCAACTCCATCTTTGACTCGTCACATCCGGCCACATCCTGAAATGTCACCACCGGCGTCTCGGACGTAATGCGTCGGGCGCGACTACGGCCAAAGGAGAATGCCTGATCTGCGCCATTCTGCGCGCGCCGCATCGTGAACAGGAAGAATCCGCCAATGAGTATCACGGGCAGCAAGTAGATCAGAATGCTCGAAATCTGCGCAAGGAAAGGCACACCCTCGACGCGATATTCAAAGGACTTCAAGCCATCCTGGGTCACACCGTAATGGATGAGCAACTGGATGATGTCAACGGTCGGTTCTTTGTTAAGGGTAATCGTGCTGCCGTCACTTTTCTTAACAGCCCGAATGCTATTCCCTTCAGACGACACGCTGACTGACTTGATATTGCCTGCATTGATCTCGCTCACTAACGCATTAAAAGAGGTCTCTTCCGTGCGGGGCGAGGACGTTCGCGCGAATGCCATTACCGCGTAGGCAACGACAAGGGTAATCAGAATTATTGGTATTAGGTTGTTTCTTAGGCTCTTAGGCATCTTTGCCACCCAAAGTTAATACTTTGACATTACAAATCACACAGAACACCGTGAAAAATGAATCATGCATCCTAGCACACCTGCGACATAGCGTGTCAAAGGTTTCTTCCATGCAAGCATGTTACTAGGTAACATTTACGTCTTAGATTCACGTGAGTTTACTCAAATCACTGTCATAACCATAAAGTCACATCGTCCGTGTACTATAATCCATTTCCATTTCATGCTCATTAGAGAACTCGATTATTCCCTGCCCCCTGAACTAATTGCCCAGACTCCCGCGGAGCCGCGCGATTCGTGCCGATTACTCGTTGTCGATAGGGCAACCGGGTCCACCTCACATCATCTGTTTAGTGAACTGCCTCAGTTGCTGCGTCAGGGCGATTTGCTGGTTGCAAACGACAGTCGCGTCATGCCGGCGCGGCTATACGGCAATAAGCCGACCGGCGGTAAAGTAGAGCTGTTGCTGTTGCGCAAGCTGGGGGCGCGCCAATGGCGCGGTCTGGTGGGCGGGCGTCACGTGCATGAGGTTGATCTCCGCGTCAGCGACGCCCGGATCATTCGCGCGGTTGTCGAAGAGTCGGGTGGCAAGATGGACTGGGTGATTACTTTTGATGAGCCCATCGAGCCCTATCTCGACAGCATCGGCGCAATGCCGCTCCCACCCTATATCCACGAGAAGTTAACGGATCAAGCCCAGTACCAAACGGTCTATGCGCGGGTCAGCGGTTCAGCGGCGGCGCCCACAGCAGGATTGCACTTTACTCCGGCGCTGATCGAGCGGTTAGGGCAGGCAGGCATTGATATTGACTTCGTTACCTTGCATGTGGGGCTGGACACATTCAAGCCGATCACTGAGGATGTCGTGGAAGAACACCAGATTCATAGTGAATGGTGCGAACTGCCGCCTGAGACGGCGCAGGCAATCACCGTGTGTAGAGCCAGGCGTGGGCGGGTTGTGGGTGTGGGAACCACAAGTGTGCGCGCACTCGAGTCGGCCGCGGCTGCCACGCGCCAAATACCTGGAGTGTTCAGCGGTTATACACAACTGTATATAACGCCCGGTTACCAGTACCGCCTGGTCGATTCGATCATTACGAACTTTCATTTGCCAAGATCGACATTGCTAGCAATGATCGGGGCATTCATGGGCGTCGAGTTGATGCGCGCCGCATACGATGAAGCCATCCGGGAGCGGTATCGTTTCTATTCCTTTGGCGATGCGATGCTGATTCTTTAAATATGATTGCGCGTCGGCCGGAGTGGCTTGTCCTCATCGTCAGCTTGATTCTGTGTGCGCTGACCTACAGCGGGCGGTTGCAGTCTGCGGATGAGATCGCGGTATATGCGCTTAGCCTGAATCTGGCAACGCGCGGCGGCCTCGATGTGAATGTCATTGCATCCACGGAACCAGGCATGAGCGCGCCGCCGTTTACCAATGTCGGGGAATTTGGGCCGGATGGCAATTTCTATTCAGGCAAAGGTATTTTGCCGTCGATCCTGGCGTTGCCATTCGTCCGCGCCGCGCTATGGATTCCAGCGGCAGACCCGGTGGCGGCGGCGCTTGTGCTGAACGCGCTACTCACAGCCCTTACGGCGTTTATCGTCGCCCGTTGTGTGCGGACTTTATATGCCGATCACCGCGCCTCGCTTCTCGCAGGCGTTTTGTATGTCGGTGGAACCATGGCGCTCGCCTATGCCAAGCGCTTGTTTACAGAACCTGCCGCGGCTTTCTGCGTTGTGCTAAGTTACTCTCTGCTGGCGCAATCGTGGCATGGCGGGATATCAAAGAAACGGCTACTTTTGGCCGGATGTGTGATTGGCGGGGCAGTCGCGGCGTCATACTCAAATGCCGTATTCCTACCGTGTTTCCTGCTGCTGGTCGTCTACCGGGCGCGCGCTGACCGTGCGCCGTTCAGCCGTCTTCTCACCTCTGCGGGTGTGTTTATGACTGGCCTGTTGCCCTGGGTGTTTTTACTGGCCTGGTACAACTTCGCGCGGTTCGGTGACATTACTCAGAATGGGCTGCCGTTGCTGGCGTGGAGTCTGCCATTCCTGACCCCGCAGGCTGCCGCTATCCGGTTTGGCGCGCTTCTGCTCAGCCCTTACCGTGGGTTCATCTGGTACACCCCATTGCTGTTGCTGACCCCAGTGGCAGTGCTTCGTCTATGGCGCGCCAGGGCGGATCGAGCAAGGGATCGAGAATTCGATTTATCGCGTGGAAATCTACTCTTTGCACTGGGCTGCACAGGTTGTTACCTCGTGTTTTTCAGTATGTGGAGTATGTGGTGGGGTGGGTTTAACTGGGGCCCACGGTTTTTGCTCCCAGTAACCCCGCTATGGGTGATCGCACTCGCCCCGACACTGGGTTCTGTTGGCGCAAAACGCCAAGGCGGCAAAGGCTGGGCACTCGTGACATCAACCCTGAAAGCAAGTGTTGTTGTTTTGTCAATTGCCGTGGCAATTGTGGGTGGCGTCAGCGACACTTTCCAGAGTGAGGGCCGGCTGGCGCGCGCCGGTCAATTGTCCGCGCTTGTATCGCCGCGCAACCTGACCGACACACCTTTGTTAACTGGCGTCGGCTATTTTCAAGGGTTCAGCGGTTTTGACCTGCTCACGCACGGCGACCTGGATGTCTGGTGGCGGCAATCGCCGGCGCTTAACGACGTCAACATGAAAGGGGCATTGCGGGATGTCGCAGATCGGTCAACGCCAGACAGCGTCGTTGTTTTTATCTCTCCCATGTACGTTGAACCATTTCTTCATGCGTACAAACTGCCGCTTCCGGTGGTTGGATTGGCGCCCGATCAGCACGGCATCGACATGCTCAGTCACCGTATAGCGACAGACTATGCCCGCATCCTTCTGGTTACCGATCAGGGACTGACTGACCCGCATAACACCCTGGAGCGCGCTCTGGAATCCGCCGCATTCCGCGCGAGGAATGAGTTTTATGACAGCTGGCGCGCCGTCGTCTTTGGCACAGCGCAGGGGCCATTTGCCCGTCTCAAGATGCCGGTGCGATTCGGTAACTCGCTGGTAATGCAGGAATTGGAGTACAGCCCGCGCGTGCAACGTGGGCAGGCCGTCGCCATCCGTGTGCACTGGCAGAAACCCATTTCTGACACACTGGGCAGTGTGGCGTGGTTCGCGCATCTCGTCAGTCCGGAGGGAGCGCTCGTTGGCCAGCACGATGCATTAGTAGGCGATGCCTACGGTTGGGGTGGCACAGCCGAACTCGATGATCGCAGAGGAATTCTGGTCCCTGCAGATGCTTTGCCAGGCGTCTATGTCGTCAATGTCGGTGTGTATGAACCGGGCGGTTTACGTCTGCCGGCATCAGACAACTCAGGCAGTCTGCCGGATAACGTTGTGACATTTAGTATTCAAGTTGATAATTGACCCAATCAACCAAGCCGTAATCAACAATGACAGTATCGCTCCCGCCAAAGATCAATAACGCAACGAGGAGATCGAGATGACGCGCGCCTCCCTGCGTTTTTTACTCACAAGACTGCGCCCCGCTGCATTTGGTTCACCTCCGATGAATGCAGTCGCCCGGCTGACATACCAGTTTGATCGCCTGCGCAGTGTGCCCTTTGGCGTGCTGGATACGGCTGCATCGACATTCCTGCTGCTGGTTGCGGTTCAGGCCTATCAGGCTGGCGCGATTGAAAAGGCGTTGATCGCGGCAGGTGGCAATGTGGGCATGTTGACGGCGCCGCTGGTTGTGCAAACCGTGGAACGCATGCGCTGGCCCACGTCGCGCGCTGCGGCAGTGATCGCCCTGTTGGGCGGCGTCGCTTTCATGGCGGCTGGAATCATCTCTGCGCTTCCGGCCTTTGTTCTATTGAGTGTGGTTGCAGTAGCATGCACCCAGGCAGTTGTGCCGCTGATGACGCAGGTGTACCAGGACAACTATGCGCCACGCGAACGCGGCAAATACTATTCGCGCGCGCTCGTTCTGCGAGTCGCTGCTTCCTCAGTCTTTGCTCAACTGGCCGGGATGTTTCTGACGAACGATATCCAGTCGTTTCGGTGGCTTCTGGTGATTTATGCAGTCGCGTTCTGGGTCGCGGCATTCTTTTTCTGGCGTATTCCATCGCGCGCGCTGGCGTTATCGGGCAGCACCAATCCCTTGCGCGCAGTGAACTACGTTCTCAAAGATCGCGTCTTTACATGGACGCTGGCAGTCTGGATGGTAATGGGT
>Ga0073936_10008147_pt1 | contig 13397 bp, 4 predicted proteins | sample AliMusrvi5mmetaG_FD_87041 | JGI IMG/M metagenome (GOLD analysis project Ga0073936, IMG submission 87041) | Freshwater lake bacterial and archeal communities from Alinen Mustajarvi, Finland, to study Microbial Dark Matter (Phase II) - Alinen... | ecosystem: Environmental > Aquatic > Freshwater >... | reverse complement strand
TCGCCCGGCACGGAATTGAAAACGCGCTTTATCGCCGGCCTCAATGAGTTGTTGCAGCGGCAGGATTTCTACACCGAGGAGCATTTCGGCTACTTTCGCCAGTGCCGGGTATTCCCGGATGAGGTGCTGGAGCAACTCGCACGCGATCCCGCCACGCTCTCCTTGCACGACCTCACCCGGATGAATCGCGCCATTCTCACCGAGCCGTACCATGATAAATTGGAATCCGGCGGGGCCTGGCTCTTGCACAAGGCCATCGGCGCCTGCGCGCGCTGGCGCGAGACGGGAGATGCGCGCATGATGGCCCATGCCACCCATTGGCTGCGCGCGGCGGCGCCCCGGCTGGTGCTGAGCCGGTACATCGACTTGCGCGAGTCCAACATGGCGCAGCCGCTTGCTTTGTTCTATGACGCGTTCACCGCATACCTGAACGAAGATGACCGCGCCGCCTGGGTACAGGTGCTCGAACGCTTGCTGGATATGCATCTCGCCGAAGCTTACGACCGCGCCTGGGTCTGCACCACCGTGCCCAATGCCAACCCGGTGAATAACGGCGCCGGCGGACTGCTGGCGATGGCTTTGCTGCACGAACGTCCTGAGAAAGCCGTGCAATCGCTGCACTTCGCGCGAAAATTCATCCGCACCTTCCTGGATTTCTGTGAGGGTGAACATGGCGGGAATACGGAAGGGGTGCAATATTGGGAATATGGCTTCGGCAATTTCCTGCTCTTCGCCACAATGCTGGAACGCGTGCTGGGCGTGGACGATGGCTTCTTCACCCATCCCGCGGTACGCAACGCGTCAAATATGATTCGCCTGGGGTTGGCCAACGACGGCTGCCTGCATGGCGTCAATGATACCGTGCCGATGCCGCTGGGCGGCACGGTGGCCTACATGCTGGCAAGCAGGCTGGATGACCCGCTGGCGCTCTGGTATGGCGATTTAACGGGAGACATTTACGCCGAGTTGCGCCGGCGCGACATACACCTGGCCGGGCAACCGGCCGACCGCTTCTTCCGTCCCGAGCGGCCCTTGCTCGCGCAACCGCCGCTGCCCACCGCCTTCCTGCTGCCGGATATCCAGTATGCGACGCTGCGTTCAAGTGAGAACTACGACTGCGCGCTCTTTGCCGGCATCAAAGGCGCGCGCCCGCCATACACCCACCACAACCAGGCGGATACCGGGGCAATCCACCTGGATATTCGCGGCGAGCGCCTGCTGCTCGACCCGGGTTATTATAAGGGTGAGGCTACGGACCACTCCTTGCCCATCATCGATGGCGTGAGTCCGCAATCGGCCACCGGGTACCAGGGGAAAATTCTATGCTGTGAGAGCCATGACGACCTGCGTGTGCTGGCCTGCGATGTCACTCCTGCCTATCGCGGCGCGGCACGGCGCGCGGTGCGCCACCTGGTGATGATCGGCGAGGAAGGTCTCATTTCGCTGGACGACATCGTGCCCACGCAGCCCGGCGCACTGATCCGCATGCAATATCAGACCGGCGGCGAAACCAGTCTCATCGCCGGCGGCGGCGTATTGGTCGCAGGGCGGAAGATTCGCATGCGTATGGATGTGCTCTCCCCCGCGGATCACCGGATGACATTATTGCCGGAGCGCACCTTGCATGACACCCATTGGGGGTACCACTGTTCCGATTGCCGGCTATTCCCCGTCCTCGCCGACTGTGTGGTGCAGGATGATAATCCAATCGTCACCGTCTACCTCGACGCCAGTGATGATGTGCCCGGTGCACCAGGCCTGGCGCGCCAGGGACGCGAGTTGGTCGTCACTCTGCCCTCGGGACGTGCTATTGTCTTTGTGTATGTCAATGGCGTTTGGGAGCTGGAAGCGCGTGTATATTGAGCACCATTCAAGTCAGCAGTGAAAAAGTGAGCAGTAAGCAGTATCGTTAGCCATCGCTTGCTGAAGTTACAGTTTTGTAGAGTGCTTGCCTTGATGGAATGACAACGCAAGCTTACCTTACTGTGTCGTTTCACCTTCCACGATGGCTATCTCATCATCCGTTAGCCCATATAACTCATAAACTATCTTGTCTATGAGATGATCGAGGACTTCGATACTGGCTTTCAATGGTTCGAGTTTGCCCATACTCCTCGTATATTCATTTGTGAATAACTCGATGAAATTCCTTGATTTCGGCGTGATGTTGCATCCAAAAAATTTTTGATTCTTATCCATTATAGCGAGAAGTGTGGCAATATTTTGGTCATGGTATGCCAGGATCGTAGTTTTATTTGCAAACTTGTTCACGCTCACACAGAGGATCTGTTCAAGCCAGGTGATGAAGCCTGACGCTTCATCCTGAAGCTCTCTTTTTAGGCTCATGATCTTCTCTGCGAGAAAGGCAAGCACGTATTGGACGACATCGATGTTTCCGTCGTGCAGGAAACTATCAACAAGAGCTAACAGTATTCCTTCGTTCTTTCCCGACAAAGCAGCTTCGCAAGCATCAACTGCTTTGGCAACATATTCATCATACTCTGACTGACTTGTTGTGCGGTTAAAAGGGTGAAACGGGAACGTTTTCGCGTCTTTGATCAGGATCTTTTGGAATCTTTGCAGTCCGACACCCAGGCATACCTGCCTGTGAAAATACGATATAAGTCTGGAGTTGAGTACCGCAAGCACCGTCTTCATGTTGGTTCCGGGACGTGCCAGCAAATTGAACTGGTTTTGCGTATTATATAACTCCTGATCAGTATATCCGGCGAATATCCGTAGCGTACTCCAGTCAATTATCTGTTGCACCAATATTCGCTCTGCAGTGAAAAAACGCTGTTCACGTGGGGCCGCGAGCCATTCACCATACGCAATCCAATTCTCACCATTCCACTCGACACTATAACGTTTGACATCGCCACTCAATAGTAACTTCTTATAAGTCGAGTTGACTTGTGCGCTGGCGTGAAAAACCTTGCTGGTAATTTGTTCTGGAGTATGGCCCGAGTATTTATCATATGGCGTCAATCCTAAACAGAACTCGCACAGCGTCTCCAAAGGCACGGTATCCTTTTCGATCTTCTGAATGAGGAAATCCACCGCATCAGACTTCCCTGATAGAGTGATCGCGCTGTCCTTTCGCGCAGTCCAATCCCCCTGTGGTATCTCATATCCTGCTGCGGCAGTGCTGCGGTCAATAAGTGATGTCCGTAGGAATGAATTGTAGACCAGAACTTCAGTCATGGGACTCTCGATAGCCTGCTTTCCGATAACAATAATACAGGTATCGACTTTCACTTCGCCGGCAGCACTGCCAAAGAGCTCATTCGGCAGTTTAACCACATGGCGAATCCAGTGCTCGCGCAGGATCTGCTGCCGCAAGTTTGCATATGATAGCTGTGTGAGTAATGCTGTTGGCACAATAACTCCAACCTGGCCACTGCCAGCTTGCGTCAGAGTAAGTGCTTTATTTACAAAAGCTGCAAAGACGTTAATCCTCAATCGTAGCAGCGGATATGCAAGAAAAATGAAATTGACATCTTCCGTTGCCATCCCTTTGATGTCGATATATGGCGGATTACCAATGACCGCATCAAATCCCCGTAGTTTCTCGTCTTCCATCACATTATTCCGAAAGAATATCTCCGGAAACTCCAGTTCCCAATGGAAGAAATGCTTCCGACTAGCCACGGTCTGCGCATCAGTGAACCATTTTTCTGCTGCAAGCTGCTCCCACTCACTTGCCGTCCCGCACAACGCATTGACCGCGGTTTGATATTGCTCTGCGGTCACGGGTGCAGCAAAATACGGCGCGAGCCAGCAATTTGCCACCGCACGGAACTTCTCGCGCTCCTTTTCCATCTCCGCGTAAAGTGTTTGTTTTAGATGCTCACTCGCAGCATCACGAGTGGGAATATCGCCAATCCTTTGGAGGACAGTTAAAAACGTCGCGAGATGGCGGTTCTCTAACGTTTCCGTGAAACCTAATACAAGTTGCTGGTTGTCTGCATTTACTTGCTTACCGTGTAAATTGACAATGGGCGGCTCTTTATTTAAATCTTTTGCGACCCGTGCTCCCACCAGACTATTCCCGCAACGTAAATGATGATCGAGGAATGAGAGAACCTTGTTCCGCGACACCGTATACAACCACAGTGAGAGCTTCGCCAATTCGACGGCCAGTGGATTCAGATCTACTCCGTACAGACAATGCTCGACAATCAGGCGTTTGTAATATGTCTGCGGGTCTTCTCCGTTCATTTCTGCCACATCCAGCAGATGAGGATCGGTCGCCATCGCCAAACTGAGAAAATCCGCCGCACCTACTAGGAAATGTCCGCTGCCCATCGCCGGGTCCAGTATTCGCAAGGACAGATACGGTTCAAGCAACCGGCGTTTTTCCTCCTCAATTGCCATTTTGATTTGCGTGACTTCGTTACTACCTTCGCCATATTGCGCCACTCGGTCCGCACAGATTTTTTGATATTGTTCTACTTTGGCCTGCACATCCGGGTATAAGACGGCGACCTGTTGTTCCACCTTTTCCGTCAAGGCTCCTACCGTGTGTTGCACGATGAAGTCCACGATATATGTCGGGGTATAGTAACTCCCTGAGGTTTTACGCTCGCCTTTATTAGTGGTAAGATAAATTTCCCCCTCAGCAATACGATGGGCAGGCTGCTTGCGAATAGGACGCGGCTGCGGCACTTCGCGGGCAGGTTTATAGATTTGTTTGCCATCCTCCAGCACTTCCACCAGATCCTCGCCGGCAACTTGCGGTTGCAGTTCCAACAATCCCTCGTAGATGCTGCCGAGATGCTGTACGGCCAGCGAGTTATAGTCGATGTCTTCGTAGCCCGACTTATTCCACTTCACCCGCTGGTAAGCGAGCATGTCGATGACTTCGGCCAGGCGATTATCGCCAATCACCCATTGTTGTATACTCGGCACCGGTGTATGCGCGATATGCGGATATTTTTCCGGACTGAAGAGACCCCCGTTATAGCCCGTAATGCCCCCCTCGGGGAAGCCGGCATCGATGATTTGAAACAGGTTGGTCACGTGTCCCCAGTAGCGACGACTCACCGGAAGAAAGGTTTTTCCATGAAAGATATCCTTGTTGATCTCCTTGTGCGTACGGTACAGGCTCAAGCCATCGTAATACTCACCTTGTCGTGAGAGCAAATTCCGGTCTTCGGCATAAAGAATAAATAGCAGCCGATAGAGGACAATGAGACTATTTTCATGCACGAGCGCGAGATCATCAGGATTATGCCGGTCGAGACCGTTTGCCTTGTATTCGAAGAACCCGTTCATCAACGAGCGCAGTGCTTCGTAGACCGACTCCTTCAGCCGTTCCCCCACGGTGGCAGCATATTCGACACTGCTCTCAAACACTCGCTCCACGAACGGCCGCATCTCACTATCCGGTTGGAAGGCCTGCGCGCGAAAGAAGAGGTAGAACCACTTAAAATACTCCCGATTTTCCGCCTTGAGCATTGCTTCCAGGTTCACCTCAAAGTAGACGCCGCCAGTGCGCGACTTCTCGCGTTCATAGATGCGCCAGATACGCCCATTGGTGAGCAGGCCCCAGCGCACGCCGGAGCGATAAAGGTATTGAACGATTTGTGCGGAAGGATTTTCATCGTACTCACGGCTTTTATCCAGGCTGGACGACCAGCGCTTGGCGTCTCCCAAGCACGGCACATTGCGCCAGTAATCCAGCGTGCCCAATCGCGGCAAGGCGTTCTCACGGTCAACAGCGGAACTAAAAAAGGCATAATCGGGTTGGCGGCGAGCATCCGTATTGGGGATAGTGACTTGTACTTGATAGGTATCGTGCGGTTGCTGCTCTTGCCAGAGAATATCGAGGATGGGCTGGATGAAGTCCTGCTCGGTCTGCGCTTCGTTAAATCCGTTGAGCACCTGCGCCTTCGCGCGATAAAGGTCCAATATGGCATCGTAAGCGGCATCGAGACCCGTAGCACGGTGCCACTCAGCCAGCTCGGGAAGCCTGTTGTCGAGGTAATTCTTGGCAAAGAGACCACGATTGGTATAGCAATCCTTCAACGCCAATACGACTTGACTTGCATCATTCGAACTGCTGGTACTCACAAGGCTCCCCTTCTCCATATACGCCAAGTATTGCCTTGATTATATCCCTGGCCACTCAATACGTCCAGCAGCATTGAAACCGTGTAATGCAACGATTCTCGGGAGCACTCAGGATGAACACGCTCCCTGGAAGGACTTTGCGCTTTGCATCTGGAACTTTGCATTAACCCGGCATAGCCGGAACTAATAAACCGATCAACTGTACAGAGGGGTTATTTCCATAGCTGATAAGGTACTAACGACCCGGAGGTATCAAACTTGCTGAACGCAACACTCGATCAGAACTGGTGTATTGCTCGCGACGCGGACAATAGCGGGCGGGAGCAGCGATGGTATGACAACATGCCGGATGAGGCGCAGCCGGCGCCGGCGCCGGGGATCATCCAGCAGGTGTTCCCGGATTATTTTGGCGTAGCCTGGTACTGGGTGCGTTTTCGCGCGCCGCGGAGCGCGCGGACGGATGAGCGCGTGTTGCTGCGCTTCGGCGCAGTGGATTACCTGGCAGAAGTGTGGGTGAACGGCGTGGCCGCTGGCGGGCATGAGGGGGGAGAAACCCCATTCGAGCTGGACGTCACGGCAGCCATGCGCGACGGCGACAATCTGCTTGCGCTGCGCGTGGTCAACCCGACGAACGAGCCTATTGACGGGCTGCTGCTGCGGGAAATCCCGCACCGCAACAAATGCATACCGAGTCAGCCGGGAAGCAGCTATAATTACGGGGGCATCATGCTGCCGGTGGAAGTGCTCATCGTCCCGGCTGTGCGCATCGCAGACATCTTTGCGCAGCCGGATTGGCAATCCGGCGAGGTGCAACTCACCTTTACCGTGCGCAACGCAACCGGTGCTGCGGCGCGCGGGCGACTGTCGGCGACTATCGCCCCGCAACATTCGGGCGAGGCACAGGAGGTTGTCGAGCTGGAAGCCGATTTCCCGGCAGGCGACTCGACGCACAGCCTGCGCGCTGTCGTCGCCCGGCCACGGCTGTGGAGTATTGACGATCCGTACCTGTACCTGCTGACAGCGGAGCTGCAAGGATATCGCAAGAGCATGCGAATCGGTTTTCGCGATTTTCGCGTCGAGGACGGCTGGTTCTGCCTCAATGGCAAGCGCCTGTTCCTCAAGTCCACGCACACGGGCAATCACTTCCCGATCGGCGTGCTGGTGCCGCAGAACCCGGAGCTGATGTACCAGGACCTGCTGTATGCCAAAGCATGCGGCTATAACTGTGTCCGCTTCATCTCCGGAGTGGCGTGGCCAGTGCAACTGGATTATTGCGATGAGATCGGACTGATGGTCTACGAGGAATGTCTGGCGGGCTGGTGCCTGGAAGATTCGGCACAGATGACCGCGCGCTACGACCTTTCCGTGCGCGAAATGATCTTGCGCGACCGCAATCATCCATGCCTGACGATCTGGGGATTGCTCAATGAGACGCGAGACGGCCCGGTCTTTCGCCATGCGGTGGATACGCTGCAACTCGTACGCGAGCTGGATCCCACGCGCCTGGTGCTGCTGAACAGCGGACGGTGGGATTGCCAATGGTCCATCGGCTCGCTCAGCAATCCCGGCAGCAGCAGCTGGGAACACCAGTGGGGCATGGAAGCGGCTGACGCCCCGCCGACCTCGACCGAGTGGAGCAGCAAGGCAGGGGGTTACTTCGACGATGCCGGCGACGCGCACACCTACCCTTGCGTGCCGCAAACCGCGGAGGTGAACGCTTTCCTGCGCAACCTGGGCCGCGGCATGAAGCCGGTGTTCCTGTCCGAATACGGCATCGGCAGCCTGATGGACGTCATCGGCGATATGCGCAAATTTGAGGAGACGGGATGCCGGCCCGACCTGTACGATTACGCCTACCTGCGCGGGCTGGCGGAACGGCTGGAAGCGGACTGGCAGCGCTGGGGTTTTACCGGCACCTATCCTTTTGCCGAAGATATGCTGCGCGACAGTCAGCGCCTGCACATGCGACAGCGGCGGCTGTGCTTCGACCTGGTCCGCTCCAACCCGCAACTGTGCGGTTTCAACCTTACCGGCATGCTCGACCACGCGATTACCGGCGAGGGGATGTGGACATTCTGGCGCAAATTCAAACCGATGGCAGCCGACACGCTGCGCGACGGCTGGGCACCGCTGCGCTGGTGCCTGTTCGTCACTCCGACACATGGCCATACGGACCGCGCGATTACGCTGGAGGCGGTGCTGGCGAATGAGGACGTGCTACCGCCGGGCGATTACCCGGTGACCTTCCGTATCACCGGCACGCAGGGGATCGTGTGGGAGTTGCAAAGCCAGGTTACTATTCCGCAGCCAGCACCCGGGGAGCGCACGCTGCTGGCCGTCTCCGCCCTCAACATGGAGGTGCAGCTCGAGGCGCCGGCGGGCGAATATACCTTCGCCGCGCGCCTGCAAGGCGGCGCGCCTGCCGGAGACCGGGCATCGTTCACGCTCTCCAGCTCCCCAGCGCCGTGCGCGGAGGATGCAGGTCTCTGGGTGACCACCTGGGGCGTGAATGAATCTATTGCTCAGTGGCTTAGCACGACCGGATTGCAGCTTCGCCATTTCACGGACGGCCCGGCGCCAACGCCGGAAGTCATTCTGGTCGGCCTGCCCGAGGACAGCACGCAGGCACAATGGCAGGAGCTAGCGCAACGCCTCACCCGCGGCAGCGCCGCCGTCTTTTTGCAGCCGGACGCCTTTCGTTGCGGCGATGACTCCACTTATTGGCTGCCGCTGGAACGCAAAGGCGAATGTCACCGATTTTACGACTGGCTCTACCATAAAGAGTGCGTGGGCAAACGCCACCCGATTTTCGCTGGGCTGCAGGCGGGCGGCATCCTTGATTGGGACTATTATGACCAGATCATCGGCCACAGCTTTTTCACCGGGCAGGACGCACCGGAGGAGGTGGTCTGCGCCGCCTTCGCTCCGTGCGCCATCGGCGCCGATGGGGGCTATATTTCCGGCACCATGATCGCGACCCATCGCCTGGGCGCCGGTCTGTTTATATTGAATACACTGAATATCGTCGAGCAAGTGGGCAAGCACCCGGCAGCGGAGCGTTTGTTGATGAATTTGATTCGGTATGCGCATGGTCTTAAGAGATCTTAATCTCCTACTTAATCTCCTTACTTAATCACTCTTTATCTTTTCCTCGCGCGTAGGCGCGGAGAGATGAGAATTTAGAGAGATTAAGTAAGGAGATTAAGTAGGAGATTAAGATTGGACTCATGCCAAACAGGTTCGCGTTTTTTCAGAGAAGCTTATGTCGCATACACAACTGATCGGATTATTGCTGGTTTGCGTGGCGGGCATTCTGGTGGGGGCGAGTGCGTGGCCGATTAAATTCATGCACCGCTTTCGCTATGAGCACTGGGCTTTTATCTCGAATATGATGTCCCTGGTGCTGCTGCCGTGGATTTTCTTGCTCACGAGTTGCCCGCGAGCATTCACCGTTTTTGCGCATCTCCCCTGGACGCTGCTGCTGAAAGCGAATCTCTTCACCATGGCCTGGGGCATTGCCAATGTGCTGGTCGGGCTATGCCTGGTGCGCATCGGCTTCAGCCTGACGATCGGGTTGATGACGGGCATCGGGCTGCCGATAGGGGTGCTGCTGCCGATGATTCTGCGCGGGACCGGCGCATTTGCACAGGCGCCGCCGTTGTACTCGCCCGCGGGATTGGTCATTCTGGCCGGCGTGGCGGTGATGCTCATCGCGATTTACTTCACCACCGTCGCCGGATTCGGACGCGACCGCGCGCTGCAACAGCAAGCGCGTCCCGCCGGCGGGTTCGCCGGTGGGCTGATCATGACGGTGCTGGCGGGCTTCCTGCAGGTAGGACTGTCTTTCGCCTTCGTCTACACCCAGGCGGATATCGTGCAGGCGCTGCGCCATACCGGGGCAGATGCCATCCACTCAATCATCGGGGTCTGGGCCTTCGCGCTGCCGGGAGGCGCGCTGGTAAATCTCCTCTATCCTGCCTGGCTGCTCACGCGCCGGCGCGGCTGGGGCGTCTACGCCGGCAACCTGCCGGAAATCGGCCTGAGCCTGCTGATGGCAACTATCTTCTTTACCTTCGTCATTTGCAATGGGCAAGGCATGAGGACGCTGGGACCGCTGGGCGCCTCCGTCGGCTTCGGCGCCTACCAGGCGTTGAGTATACTGGTCTCGCAAGCAATCGCCTTCGCGCATGGAGAATGGCGCGGCGTCCATGGCCTTCCGCGGCGGCAAATCTACATCGCGCTGGCCATCTTGTTGCTGGCGGTATGTTTGTTGGGGTATGGGAATTCGTTGAAGTCGTAAGGTAAACTCGCGAATAATGTGGTCAGTTACATGGGTAACAAAATTCGTGCTCGTGCTCGTAATCGAAAAGAGAGTGAATTATGATTCGATTACGAGCACGAGCACGAATTGTTGTCACCCATAAGAGCAGGTAAAGCGCAACATGGAACGGTTCCCTGCTGACTTCATGTTCCAACTCACCGCGGATGAATATGCCCACTTGATGTCGCAAATTGCGATATCAAGTGGGCATGGCGGACGCCGGAAATTACCCTATGCCTTCACGGAATACGGGGCAGTCATGGCAGCAAGTGTGCTGAATTCCCCAAAAGCCGTCGAGGTTAGCGTCTATGTCACGCGTGCGTTCATCCAGCAGCGGGAACTCCTGGCTGCCCATGCGGACCTGGCCTTAAAGCTGGAACGGCTGGAACGGAAACTGTTGGCCAGCTTCGCACTGACAGATAGTCGCCTTGACGACCACGAGAACCAGCTCGAGCAGATTATCGAGGCAATCCGCGAAATGCGGAATCCTACTCCCCGGCGGCCTATCGGCTATCGAACAAGCAAAGAAGGCGAATAGGCGCCGGCGACAATCAATCATGAGCGCGTGCCGGCATGGGGTGAATCGTCAACGCGGTCTTTCACCTGACAGTTTTCATTCCGCTATCATGTCATCCCCACAAAATCACCACGTTTTTCGGCGCTATAGGGTTTATTGTGGGTAATTGATCTTCACCTCGTCTTTATATGTGAGCAACAGCCCGGCTCGTAGTGATGCTCGGGGGCAGAATGTCGGAGTGCCGTTCGCGCTTCCACTACTCCTCGTACGATGAATATAAGCAGTGTGGTTCTTCTACGGCACTCCGGCATCCATGCCTCTGTGCCTCACTACGAGCCGGACGGCGAAGTAGAGGCAATATCATCGTGAATAACCCTAAAGCGATATACTGACCCTGTACCCACAAAAAACCCGATAGATCCCGTTTTTCAATGCCAGCTTTCGCAAACAGCGCCCGCCAAAACTGCTTACTGCTTACTGATCACTCCTCCAGCATCGCCCGCGCTTTATCCAGGGCGGCGGGGAGTTTGTCCACGTCTTTGCCGCCGGCCTGGGCGAAGTCGGGGCGGCCGCCGCCGCCACCGCCGGCTATTTTAGCGATTTCGCGGATGATGTCGCCGGCCTTGATGCGTCCGGTGAGCTCCTTGCTCACCTTGGCTGCCAGCAGCACTTTGCCGCCGGTGGCGGCGCCCAGCACCACCACGCCTTGCTGCAGCCGGTTCAGGTACTGGTCGGCCAGGCTGGCCAGCGTGCCGGCATCCACATCTTCCAGCGCGGTGATAATCGCTTTCACGCCGTTAATCTCTTCCACCCGCGGGCCTTCAGTGCCGCCGCCACTCGCCGCTTTCACCTTCAACTCGTTGATGTTCTGCTGCGCCTCTTTCAGTTCGCGCTGCATGCCCTCCACGCGGGATTGCATTTCCTCACCGGGTACTTTCAACGCGACGAATAAATCACGGACAATGGCGGACTGCGCGCGCGCCCATTCGACAGCGCGCAAACCGGTCACTGCCTCGATGCGGCGGATGCCCGCGGCGACGGAGGACTCAACGATGATTTTGAAAAAACCGACCTGCCCGGTACGCTGCAGGTGCGTGCCACCGCAGAGTTCGCGGCTGAAGACCACTTCGCTTTCGTCGCCGATATTCACCGTGCGCACCCACTCGCCGTATTTCTCGCCGAAGAGTGCGGTATAGCCCGCAGTGCGCGCTTCATCCAGGCTCATTTCGCGAATGGCTATCGGTTCGTCGTCAAGGACTTTCGCAAAGACGAGATCTTCCACGCGGCGCACTTCGTCCGCGCTCATCGCCTGCGGATGGCTGAAATCGAAGCGCAGCATATCCTCATCTACCAGTGAGCCGGCCTGCCGGGCATGTTCGCCAAGCACCCGGTGCAGCGCCCAGTGCAGCAGATGGGTGCTGGTGTGCGCGCGGCGGATAGCGTCGCGCCGTGCCGTATCTACCACGGCCGTCACGGTGTGGCGCGGACCGGGAAGGAAGGTCTCATGTTCGGTGAGATCGACAAGGTGGAGGAAATGACCGAATTTATCCTTCGTCACCTCGATGACCGCCAGCTCCGTGCCGCCAAAGCGCAGCATGCCATAATCGCCGCACTGCCCGCCGGAAGTCGCATAGAACGGCGTTTGGTCCAGCACCACCACGGCACGGTTGCCCTCATCCGTCGCTTCGAAATGTTCCAACGTGGCGTCCGCCATGGTCGCCTGGTAGCCGAGAAAGCGGGTAGGTGGCACTGCGGTATTGAGTATAATGGCTTCATAGGCGAAAGCGCCGCTGGCGCGCGAGCGCTCGCGCGCAGTGACTAACGCCGCGGCATAGCCGGCTTCGTCAATGGTCAGCCCGGCTTCTCGCGCGGTTTCCTCGGTCATTTCCTTCGGGAACCCGTAGGTATCGTAGAGTGCGAAGACGTCCTCGCCCGACAATGCCAGCACGCCCGCGGCACCCGCGTCGCGAATGAGCAGCGCCAGCAGCTCCTCACCGCGCTCCAGCGTCTCTTCGAAGCGCTCTTCCTCAGCACGCAGCGTATCGATGATGAAACGCTCAGTATCGCGCAACTCCTGATAATGGCCGCCCATGAGTGCCACCAGCGTAGGCGCCAATTGGTGGAGAAACGGGCCGCGCAGGCCCAACGCGCGGCCAAAACGGTAGGCGCGGCGGATAATGCGGCGCAGCACATAACCGCGTTTATTGTTGCTGGGCAGCACGCCGTCGGCGATGACGAAAGCCATGCAGCGCAGGTGATCGGCGATGACGCGTAGCGCCAGTGTTTGTTCAGCATCGCCCATATCCGGCATGCCGGCCAGCGCGCGCGTCGCGTCCATGATGGGGCGCACCAGGTCGGTATCGTAATTGCTTTCCACGTCCTGCACCAGGCTGACCATGCGCTCCAGTCCGGCGCCGGTATCAATGCCCGGCACCGGCAACGGCAGGTACTGGCCATCCTGAAAATTGAACTGCTGGAAGACAT
>Ga0073936_10008145_pt1 | contig 13400 bp, 10 predicted proteins | sample AliMusrvi5mmetaG_FD_87041 | JGI IMG/M metagenome (GOLD analysis project Ga0073936, IMG submission 87041) | Freshwater lake bacterial and archeal communities from Alinen Mustajarvi, Finland, to study Microbial Dark Matter (Phase II) - Alinen... | ecosystem: Environmental > Aquatic > Freshwater >... | reverse complement strand
GGAATTATTGCATTTATCCTTGAACCGTCAGGTAATCTTGCGTCAACCAGAGGAACGCTCTCATCAATTCTCCTGCCGACCGGCGCAACAATACGGTCAATGCAGGCCGCGAGTTGTTTGTTAGAAAGGAATTTTTTGTCAGTTAAAATTATCTTTCCCTCACGCTCAACATAAACATGATCCTTGCCATTGACCATAATTTCTGTAACCCGGGGATCGCTAAGAAGATCCTCCAAAGGGCCCAGCCCGAGCGCTTCTTGAATTATAAGTTTTATCAGATATTCGCGTTTTTCCTTGCTTTTTATCTCCATAAACTCGGCAGCAATTATGGTTTGCAGCATCTCTAGAACTTTAATTTTTAGTTTCTCTTTTTTTCCGGGGTCAATAAAACTGTCAATTTCGATATTCATCTTTTCCATGGCCTTTAAGAGCGAGGCATAGACTTTCTCTTTAATTTTCTCGTCCGTTTTCTTGTCTGCTAGTAAAACTGTTTCCTTATTAAAAGGTTTCAGGTTAAGTACAAACTCAGAAAGTGCTTTAATAGAACCCGCAGCTAAAGATCCCGGCTCTGAAATTACCAGGGGCTGGCCTCTATTAATGCAGGACATGGAGGAAAGGTCAAAAGGTACGGAACAAATAACCTTTTTACCCAGCATCTTTTCCACAGTAGCTTCATTTATTCCCGCTGCCGCGTTATTTTTATTCAATACTATTACTATCTTTTCAGGTTCGATATATAAAGAAGCAAGTTTAAGCAGGGTGTTTTCTGCGGCCTTCAGAGAAACTATATCCGGATTTACCACTAATAATATTAAAGCAGAACCTTCCAGTAAATACCCGGCATCCTCAAACAATATTCCCGCGTCAAAAATGATTGTTTGAAAACCACAACAAGGATATCTGTTATATTTTTGAGGCATTCTTTATCTTTTGAATCAAGAACCGAACAGTACAGGCCGGAGGAATGCACGGGCAGCAGGCTTGAAAAAGCTTCGGGATTAAGTTTTGCGGCAAGTAATTTTTCGGCTGCTTTATCAAACTTAAGATTCAGCATAAGCGAGGTGGAATTTTCTTCAATATCCAGAAGGACTGTTTTTCCGGCCGAAGCCAGGCAAACAGAAAGATTTAACGAAATAAAGGTCGAGCCGCAACCTCCTTTCGCTGAAATAACAGAAATTATTCTCCCCTTGAGAATCCCCACCTATTGATTATAAGTGATTTTTTCTTATACTTCAATGTTTTTATAGAAGTAGTATTTTCCGCGAAATAGAAGGCTTTTTTACTACAGGCCTTTCCCCTCCGGAATTTTCGGGATAATGACGGCAAGAGCCGCTAAAAACCAGAAAAAAGGAGCATAGATGGCAGACCCCAGTCCATATTCAAAAACTCCTGCCACCATAAAAGCTGTAAGCGCAAGAAGAACAGAACAGCACAGCACTTTCACCCTATAATTTGTACTTCTTAAATAGTTCAAATATACCGTTTTCACAACAATATATAACAGCCAAAGGAAGGCTGCCAGCGCAAAAACACCTCTTTCCACGGCGATCTGCAAATAATTGTTGTGCAAATGGCCTCGTATCCGGTTTTTTTCTTCCGGCTCGCAATAATTTTTGTATTTTTTTATTACATTATCTATTCCCACACCCAGCGGATGATCCTGCACCATTCTGAGGCCGCTCCGCCACATCGCGAAACGTTGCGGTGTTGTCCCGCTGGTCAATTTAAAAATAGAATAGATTTTTTTACCTGCGACATGATCCTTAAAATAATAGGAACCACAGAATAAAAGTATTAAAGCCAGCAAAACTGCTCCAAATATTTTTTTTCTGCCCAGGAAAGCAAAAACAAGAAGCACCCCGATAAAAGCAACCCACGCACCCCTTGCCAGTGTAAAGGCCAGTGCTATGAAACCAAGGGTCAATGTAAAAAATGCAAGCGCTCTTACCTTTTTATCTTTATCAAAGCAAAAAAAACTTAGCGCGGCTCCGAGTAAAGTAACCAGTAGTTCACCCGCGGTCAGAGTAACACTCATAGTCCCGCCGATACCCAGGCCCAAAGACAGATTTTTTGTAGTAAAGCCTTTATAGATTATTACCGCCGACTGAAGCAAACCTGAAACAAAAAAGCAAAGAAATAAATAATATACAGTTTTTTTATCTTTTACATTATTTACAACCAACGGAAACATCAGCATCAGTGACAGCGGTTTAAATTTGTTGCTCAATTCCGGTAAACCGTCAAGGCCGATAAAAACCGCGCAAAGCGTTAAAAACGTAAAGATTACAAAAGGCAGGTCGGCCGGAGTACGCTTTAAATTAAGCTCTCCGGTATAGGCAATTTTTACCAGCCAGACAAAGAACGCCCCAAAATAACCAATTTCCGAAAGGGATATGGATATTACGGCGGTCAGGCAATACAATACAAGAAGGCTTAATATTGCGCGGTCTAAATTTGAAATGATCTTAAGCTTGGTATTCATCTTCACCTAAAGATAGATGCCTTTTCTGGGATCTTCTTTTTCTGTTTTTTTCAATTCCTCATAAAGTGCTTTTTGTTTTTCAGAAAGTTCTTTAGGAAGCTGTACCTTTACCCTGACCATTAGATCCCCGGCAGACCCTTTTTGGCTGCAAAAGCCCATACCTTTTAAGCGGAAAACCGAGCCATTCTGGGTTCCTGAAGGTATCCTGATCGTGACTTTGTTCTTAAAAGTAGGTATTTCTATAACTGCACCCAGCACCAGCTCGCTTATTTTCACAGGAACTTCACAGGAGAGATTATTACCGTCTAATTCAAAAAAATGATGCGGTTTTATTTTCACCAATAGATAAAGATCTCCATGTTTTCCGTTTCGAATTTTATTGCCCTGACCGGCAATTCTTATTTTAGAACCATCTTTAATGCAGGAAGGAATATTAACGGTTAATTTTTTCATTTTTACGTTTATTCCATTACCGGAACAGGCAGAACAGGGCTGATTGCGTCCCAGAACTCCTCTTCCGCCGCAATTCAGGCACTCCTCCTGTACCGATAACTTAAAAGTGCGTTCACCGCCCAAATAGGCATCTTTCAGCTCAAGCTCAATTTTAGCATCAATATCACCCTGTCGCATATCTTCAGCTTCGGAATTCCTATACGGGTCAAAGATATTTTTTTTCCTCTCCCCTCCGCCAAAAAATGTGCTAAAAAACTCGGAAAACCCGCCTTCACCAAAAGGACTCTCCTCAAAATTATCCGAAGTAAATCCGCCCCTTCCCTGATAGGCTCCGCCCGGCGGTTGCTCGGAATATTGCTGCCAGTTGGAACCTAAAGTATCATATTTCTCTCTTTTACTTTTATCGGAAAGAACTTCATAGGCTTCGTTGATTTCTTTGAATTTTTCTTCAGATTTTCTGTCACCTTGATTATAATCCGGATGATATTTTTTCGCAAGCTTCCGGTAGGAATCCTTAATTACTTTTTCTTCAGCGTTCTTGTCAACGCCCAATATTTTATAATAATCCTTATAATCCACTTATAGCTCTCCTGCTTCTAAATATTTTTAACCTCTTTCACCGGCCGTTACAGCTTTGCAGCCCTGTCTTGTTTTGTCATTTGTAATTGCCTTAATTTACAGGACCGGACCCCGGTTTTAACCGCTATTTTATTTAAAATTTGTGAATTGCAGCGGTATCTTCGTGTAGCCGGACCGGAGTGCCGCCATAACAGCCTGGAGATCGTCTTTACTCTTCCCGGTTACCCTTAACTGATCCCCCTGGATAATAGCGTTAACTTTAACACCCATTTCTTTCACCATTTTAACGATCTCTTTCGCCTTTTCCTGCTCGATACCTTCAACAAGTTTCGCGGTCTGTCTTACTGTTATCTGTGCCGCCGGTTCGATTTTTCCGTACGAAAGTGCTTTGCCGGAAATCCCCCGTTTTATCAGTTTACTTTCCAGTATATCTATCACCATCTTTAACCTGTATTCATCGTCCGAGACGATCATTATTTCTTTTTTTTCTTTAGAAAGTGTTATCTCTGTCTTGCTTCCGCGAAAATCAAAACGCGTTTGGATCTCTTTCACAGCCTGATTAACCGCATTATCGGTTTCCTGAAGATCTATCTTTGAAACGATATCAAATGAGCTGTCATTTGCCATCTATTTTGTTCTCCTCTCTTTTTAGAGTTAAAGTAACGACTTTATTATCCCCGTTCAGGTTTTCAATCGGGTATTCTTTCCCGTTGAAAGTAAGTTTTATTTTTTGCTTATCACCGACGAGAACATAAAAAGCTTCATTTGCCGTCCATTCACCTTTAAAACCCGCGCTTAACATGCGCTTAACAGGGGCTTCATTATCTTTTGTAATTTCAAACCAGCAGTCCCCGGTCACATCAGCTTCAAGTATAAGCCGCGGCATATTAGAAGTTTCCAGAAGAGCACCGGCACCGGGCCGTTGAGGCATCGCGGCACACCTTCTGATCCCTGAAATAATAAATATAGTTAATATTAATCCCAGTAAAACAAGAGAACCAAGTTTCATTTCTCTGGTAAATTCAAATTTCACCGGAAAGCGTTTTCTTTTATCACGGATTTTAGGATGATGCATAAGAAATTCGTGTTCAATACGCGCGGGGACCCTTTTAATATTTTTATATTCTTCAAGTATTTCCCTTCCGTTTATGCCCAGGTAATCGGCATATGCTTTTAAAAATACTTTTAAATATACTTCACCCGGCAGGATATCAAAGTTGCCTTTTTCTATTGCTTCCAAATATTTTTTTTGTATCTTCAGGTCATCGCTGATCTTTTCAAAGGTAAGGCCTTTGTTTTCTCTTTCTTTACTTAATCTTGTTCCTATGTCTGTTATATCTGTTTCCTGCATTTGGTCCCCCGGAAAATGGCCGTTAATATTACTTTAAAATAACCTAATTTTTAAAGAATTTAAGTATTTTCGCCAGATTATCTTTCAGATCTTTTCTTTCTACCACCAGATCCACAAAACCGTGTTCTTTTAGAAATTCTGAACGCTGAAAACCTTTAGGAAGCTTTTGTTTTATTGTCTGCTCAATAACCCGCGGACCGGCGAAACAGATAAGAGCGTTGGGTTCCGCAATGGTTATGTCCCCGAGCATTCCAAAACTTGCAGTAACGCCTCCGCCTGTCGGGTCAGTCAACACCGCAATATACGGCAAACCGGCATCTGCCAGTTTTTTTAGCGCCGCACTGGTTTTTGCCATTTGCATCAAGGAAAGAATACCTTCATGCATCCTGGCTCCGCCGCCCGAAGAGGAAATTATTATTACCCCAAGTTTTCGCTTAATAGCAAGCTCAATAAGTCTTGTAAGTTTTTCACCGACCACGGAGCCCATGGAACCCATCATGAAAAATGAATCCGTAACTCCCAGCGCCACCGGGAAGCCGGAGATTTTCCCAATGCCGGTACAAACAGCGTCATCCAAACCCGTAGCTTCCTGAGCTTTTTTAAGTTTATCTTTATACTCCGGAAAATCCAGAAAATCAACAGGAGTCAATTTTGAGCTTTCTTCTTCCCAGGTACCTTCATCAATAAGATGTTTAATCCTGGCTTTGGCATTAATACGCAAATGATGCTGGCATTTGGGACATACCCGCAGGTTCTCTTCAAGCTGCTTTGAGTAGATCATTTCTTTGCAATTCTCGCATTTGATCCAGAGGCCCGCGGGAATTTCGACATTTTTCTCTGACGAATGACCAAATTTTATTTTTTTAAATAAAGCCATACAAAGAACCTCCTTGGATCAGGCACTGGCTCCCGGAGCAAAGTTACCGGGCAATAAATTAAATTCTTGCCGGCAAGTCACAGATCAGCACCCCGCGAGCTTTCAGAATCAGACGCTTTTTACGGTAATTTTTTAGTTTTTATTTCGTCCAGCAGCATTTCTTTGAAAGTCTTAAAATCAACAGGCCCCAGGTCTTCGGCCCCGCGGCGCCTGACGGCAACTTTATTTTCTGCCTGTTCTTTTTCGCCAATGACCAGAATGTAAGAAACACGTTCCAGGCGGGCATTTCTAATTTTTGCGCCTATTTTTTCGGCACTTAGATCTTTCTCAACCCTTATCCCTGCCTGTAAAAGTTCTTCCGTGATCTTTTCAGCATATGGCTGCTGTTTCTCCGAAATGGTCAATACCTTTGCCTGGACCGGAGACAACCAGGTCGGAAAAACACCTGCAAATCTCTCTATTAATAATGCCAGGGTCCGTTCATAACAACCCATGGAAGCCCGGTGTATTACCATAGGCCGCACCTGTTTATTATCCTTATCCACATAAGTCATATCAAAACGTTCCGGTAACGCAAAGTCAATCTGAATGGTAAAGATCGTATCTTCTTTTCCCCAGACATTTTTCATTTGAACATCAAGTTTTGGGCCGTAAAAAGCCGCCTCGCCTTCTTTTTCCTGGTAGGATAACTTTTCTTTATCCAATATTTTTTTCATCATGGCTTCAGATTCTGTCCAGGCTTTTGGATTGTCTATGTACTTTTCCTTATTTGCGGGGTCGTGTTTTGCGAACATATAATAGTAATCGGTAAAACCGAGTGTTGCCATTACATATTTTACCAAAGCAAGTACTTTTTCAAACTCCTCCTCAACCTGGTCAGGACGGCAGATAATATGCCCTTCTGAAAGCGTAAACTGCCATATACGGATCAAACCATGCAGTTCTCCGGAAAGTTCTTTCCGAAAAAGCGTGGAAGTTTCCGCATACCGGAGAGGCAGATCCCTGTAACTTCTTGTTTCCGCTTTATAGATCATGAATTGATGGGGACAGGTCATAGGGCGCAGGCCTATCTCTTCATTTTCATCGGTTTTAAAAATAAACATTTTTTCCCGGTAATGGTCCAGATGCCCGGAAACTTTATAAAGTTCTGTCTTTGCCAGCACCGGAGTCCGGGTATACTGATAGCCCCGTCTTAGCTCTTCATCTTCTATCCAGCGCTGCAGTTCTCTTAGAATAGTAGCACCTTTAGGCGCAAAGAGAGGCAAACCTTTCCCTATTAGCGGGTTCAAAACATAAAGCCCCAGCTCTTTTCCCAGTTTTGTATGATCTCTGGACCGGGCTTCCTCAAGTTTTTTTATATGAGCTTCCAGTTCCTCTTTGCTTTCAAATGCCGTTCCGTAGATACGCGTAAGCATTTTATTTTTCTCGCTGCCGCGCCAATAAGCGCCTGTAGCAGAAAAAAGTTTATAGGCCTTGAGCTCTTTTGTATACCGGAGATGCGGGCCCCTGCAAAGATCCGTAAAATCTCCCTGTTCATAAACTGAAATGGTTTGTTCAGCCGGGAGCTCGTTTATAAGCTCGACTTTATATATTTCGCCTTTTTCCTTGAAATATTTCAGGGCCGCTTCCCTGGAAAGTTCCCTGCGTTTAATAGGCAGATTTTCCTTAATTATCTTCTTCATTTCCTCTTCTATCTTAGGAAGATCCTCTTCGGTAAAAGGCGTTGCTTTATCAAAATCATAATAAAAACCTTCTTCAATTGCCGGGCCTATCGCCAGCTTAACTTCCGGCCATAATCTCTTTACCGCCTGCGCCAGCACATGTGAGGCGCTATGTCTGATCACTTCAAGCTCATTCTTACTCATTATTTTTATTTCTCCTCAAGTTTCAGAAATTTCTCATTTCTTTTCAAAATTTTAAGAACACCCCGCAAGCTTCCTGCCGTAAGATCGGCGCGGCTAAGATCCTGTTGTTTACTATATCTGCTTTTTACGGCAATGCAAAGCATTTTTGCTCGTTTAGCCGCAGTTACACCGGCAACGGAATCCTCAAGCACAAGGCACTGTGAAGGCCGCAGCTTAAGTTCTTTTGCCGTTTTTCTGTATATATCAGCAAACGGCTTAACTTTTTCTACATCAGAACCTGTTACTATCGCATCAAATAAAGCTTCAGGTTTTTCCTTAATTCCAACAGACCTTGTTAAAATCGTAAGAACGGTGCTAACTTGAGGCCCGGGGCTTGAAGAACCTACTGCAAGTAAAAGCCCATAGGCTTTACCGATATTTATTAGCTCCTTAAACCCCGGAAACGCCTTTATTCCGGAATGTTTAATAATATCCAGATATACCTTCTCCCTGTATCTAAGTACAGAGTCCATATCGACTTTGATGTTAAAATCTTTTTCTAAAAGGAGAAAATTCTCTTTTGTAGAAACGCCTACCAGCTTATAAAGATAGGACTTGTTTAACTTTACTCCATATTCTTTCATAATTTTAATAATGGACAGGTTATGATAATATTCTGTGTCAGCTATAAGCCCATCGAGATCAAAAATAAGCGCTTTAATACCGGCAAAATTTAGCATGTAGTGTTAATTGTAGCAGAATAAGGTGTTTTTTTCAATATTTAACCCGATTAAAGAAAGCCTGTTTATTTCACAGATAAAAAGAGATACGGCCCAGCCGGGATTATTTTGTTGCTGTCATAAAAAAAATACTTTTTTGTTTCTTAAAACCAACTCCCAATTTTTCTGTGCCATTTTCCTTTCAATCTGCGTCATCTCCCTACCCATCTGTGCCCTCAGTCACGGAGTTTCCTGACCTTGATGGTTATCATATATTTCAATTCTAAATATGATATAATAACAATATGGAAAGTAAAAATATTTCTTTCAATTTTAAAAAACTGTTTTTTTTAGGCTTGATAGCTTTTGCCGTCATTGCTTCGGTTACTCTGGTTGTTTATAATTACAAGTTTACCCAAAACCAGTCGAAAGCACTTTACCAGTGCCCTATGCATCCTGCTATTATTTCTGAAAAACCCGGGGATTGCCCCATCTGCGGTATGAAACTTGTGCCAATTAAAAATGAAAAGGCCGGCAACCCGGAAAAGCATACCATGTATAGATCAACTATGCTGCCTGGCGAAATATCAGATAAACCGGGAAAAGACTCTATGGGAATGGAAATGGTTGCCTTTGAAGCAAAAGCAACCGAAAATGAAGCTCCCGGGCTGTCAACCGTAAAGATCTCATCAGAACAGGAACAATTAATCGGAGTAAAAACAAGCCCGGTGGTAAAAAGAGAGTTCATAAGAACTATTCTGGCTCCGGGAAAGGTTGCTCATGACATTGAGCTTTATAATGCAATAAAGGAATATCAAACCGCAAGATCAACTGATTCCGCAGGAGAAAGCAAATTCAAACTTTATCACATGGGGCTTTCTGACGAAGACATAGAAAATCTGGCAAAAAGAGAGGACCTTTCAAGCTTTCTTTATATCAATAAACCCGGAAAGAACGTCTGGGTATACGCCCAGATATATGAATTTGAATCCGCGCTGGTAAAAAAAGGCCAGGTAATGGAGCTCAGTTCTCTCGCTTCTCCGGGAAAGCTTTTTTACGCGAAGATACAATCAATAAGCTCTTTCCTTGACGAACAATCAAGAACGCTCAGGGTTAGAGGCGAGGTCCTCAATACTGATGGTGATTTGAAGCCGGAAATGCTGCTGGACGTCAAAATAAAAGTTGACCTTGGACAAAAGCTCACTATTCCTGGAGAAGCTGTAATTGACACCGGAAAAAGGAAGATAGTATTTGTAAAGACCGGGACGGGAACCTATGAACCCCGGGAGATAATAACCGGTATACCCGGCGATGGATACTTTGAGGTAATTTCGGGTGTCAAAGAAGAGGAGCAAGTCGTTACTTCAGGAAATTTCCTTCTAGACTCCGAATCGAGGATAAGATCCGTCATTAATAGCTCCGGTAAAAAATAGATCCCGTATAATGACCGTGTTGTTACCGGGAAATAAGAACAACAAAACGGAAGAAATATGCTTGAAAAGATAATAGATTTTTCCGCCAAAAATAAATTTCTGATAATTTTGTTGACTTTTATTTTAGTCCTCCTATCGCTCTGGTGTATCAAGCATATTCCGCTTGATGCTATTCCTGACCTTTCCGATACCCAGGTAATAATCTATTCAAAATGGGACCGCTCCCCGGATATTATTGAAGACCAGGTTACCTACCCCATCGTCACCTCCCTGCTCGGGGCTCCCAAAGTAAAAGCAATAAGAGGTTTTTCGGACTTTGGTTTTTCCTACGTCTATGTAATCTTTGAAGAAGGCACTGATATCTACTGGGCGCGCAGCCGCGTAATGGAATATTTGACGAAGATAAATTCTTCCCTGCCGGACGGAGTAACAACAGAGTTGGGCCCGGATGCCACGGGAGTAGGATGGGTTTTCCAATATGCACTTGTAGATAGGTCCGGAAAAAGAGATATTTCGGAGCTCAGGGCTCTGCAGGACTTTAATTTAAGATACCAGCTGCAAGCAATAGAAGGTGTCGCAGAAGTTGCGTCCATAGGAGGATACCAAAAACAGTATCAGATTAGCATCAACCCAAATTCACTTAATACCTATAATATACCGGTAACCAAAGTAATAGACGCTGTAAAGAATAATAATAATGATGTAGGAGGGCGGCTTATAGAGCTTGCCGGGACCGAATATATGGTCAGGGGCAGGGGCTATGCCGGGAGCATTTCGGATATTGAAAATATTGTTGTTGATTCAAGATCAGAAATTCCGGTACTTATAAAAAATATCGCGGTTGTTTCAGCAGGCCCGCAGCTTAGAAGAGGCGCTTCAGATCTCAACGGCGGCGGTGAGGCGGTAAGCGGTATAATCATAATGCGGCATAAAGAGAACGCTCTTAATGTCATCAACCGCGTCAAGGCAAAGCTTAACGAGCTAAAACCTGGGCTGCCGGAAGGGGTAGAAGTAGTTCCTGTTTACGACCGCTCAGATCTTATTCATAGGGCAATAAACACTTTAAAAAGCCAGCTTTTCGAAGAAATTATTATTGTAAGTTTGATCATTCTTCTTTTCCTCTGGCATATCCCCTCCTCTATAGTTCCGATAATAACCATACCGGTTTCCTCGGTGCTTGCTTTTATCCCCATGTATCTTATGGGAATAAATGTAAATATTATGTCTCTGGCGGGTATTGCTATTTCAATAGGCGTTCTGGTTGACGGAGCTATTATAGAGGTGGAAAATGCCTATAAACGGCTGGAGCTCTGGAAAGAAGCCGGAGGCACGGGAGACCCGCATATTGTCCGATTAAACGCAATTAAAGAGGTAATACCGGCGGTCTTTTTTTCTCTTTTGGTCGTTGCAGTTTCTTTCCTGCCTATCTTTACACTGGTAGATCAGGAAGGTAAACTTTTCTCCCCTCTTGCATATACAAAAACGCTTACGATGGTGATTGCGGCGCTGCTGGCAGTTACCTTTGACCCTGCCGTGCGGCTTCTCTTCACAAGAATGAAAACTTTTAATTTCAAACAGGCCTGGTTAACAAAACTGGCAAATAGAACCCTGGTAGGCAACTATTATCCGGAGGAACTTCACCCGGTCAGCAGTTTATTACACCGCATCTATCTTCCTGCCTGTAATTATGTTTTAAATAATGCAAAAATGATCATAACCGGCGCCCTCCTCGCCCTGGCTGTAACTTTGCCCGTATATTTCTTTATCGGTTCGGAATTCATGCCCCCTTTGAACGAAGGCACAATACTATATATGCCGACAACACTGCCCGGCATCTCCATCGCCGAAGCAAAAAAGATACTACAAACACAGGATAAAATATTAAAAACTATACCTGAAGTTGAAAATGTTTTTGGTAAAGCAGGAAGAGCTGAGACCGCGACCGACCCTGCGCCTTTGTCAATGGTGGAAACTATCATTGTATTAAAAAAAGAGGAGCTCTGGAGAGAGAAAAACCGCTGGTACTCATTTATGCCGGAATTTTTCAAGGCATTTTTACGCCCAATTTGGCGCGATAAAATAACCCTGGAAGATCTTGTTAACGAAATGAACGAGAAAATGCAATTCCCGGGTATTGTTAATGCCTGGACTATGCCTATTAAAGCCCGGATAGATATGCTTTCTACCGGTATACGAACTCCTGTGGGCATAAAAATCTTCGGGCCGGACCTGAACGAGATAGAAAAAATTGGGCTTAAACTGGAAGAAGTCCTGAAAGAAGTTCCCGGGACCAGAAGCGTTTTTGCCGAAAGAGCGGCCAGCGGCTATTTTCTTGATATTGTTTTTAACAGAAATCAGCTTGCAAGGTACGGTATTTCGATAAAAGACGCGCAGATGACAGTCACGACCGCTATCGGCGGAGAAGATATTACAACCACTATCGAAGGCCGGGAGCGTTATTCCGTTAATATACGGTACAACAAAGAACTCCGGGACGATCTCGAAAGCATACGGAGAATACTTCTCTCCACTTCCGGCAACGGGCAGATACCTTTGGCGCAGGTCGCTAAAGTTTCTATCGAACATGGCCCTTCTATGATAAGGGACGAAAATGGAATGCTTGCAGGATACGTTTTTGCTGATATTAAAGACCGCGATATCGGGGGTTATGTACGAGAAGCAAAAAAAACTGTAAGTATGAACCTGAAAACACCTGTTGGATATACCCTGTCCTGGAGCGGCCAATATGAAAATATGCAAAGAGTAGCAGACCGGCTAAAGATAGTCATTCCCTTGACACTCTTTCTCATTTTTTCACTGCTTTATATGAACACAAAATCTACGGTCAAGACTTTTATTATACTTCTTGCTGTCCCCTTCTCTCTCATTGGAGCAGTATGGGCAGTATTCCTGCTGGGTTATAATATTTCAATAGCTGTCTGGGTAGGAATGATCGCGCTTTTGGGGCTGGATGCGGAAACAGGTGTCTTTATGCTCCTTTATCTTGACCTTTCTTACAATGAAAGTGTAATGAAGAACGCTATGCATACCTATGAAGATCTAAAAAAAGCTGTCATTCACGGTGCCGTAAAAAGGATAAGGCCCAAGACCATGACCGTAATGGCAATACTAATGGGTTTGATCCCGATCATGTGGTCTCTGGGCGCGGGGTCAGATGTAATGAAGCGGATCGCGGCCCCGATGATAGGAGGAGTCATAACAAGTTTCATACTGGAATTGCTTATCTATCCTCCGCTATACGCCATATGGAAATGGAATTTTGAAATGAAAAAAGGGATCTTAAATCCCTATGACCTGCGCAAAGGAGATGCATTAAAAAAATGATAATTCCGGCCCTATTGTTAATATTACTCGCCGTCTTAATTCTTCCTTTCACAATAAAGAAAGTTGAAGAAGAATTAGAAATTTTTCTTTTATTAGCAGGCCTTCTTGCGGTGACCGTTACTTCTCAATGGGCTGTACACCTTATCAAAGAAGCACTTATGGAACCGGTCAAAATTACTATTGCTGTCTTTACTGCGGGGTTTCTTTTTAGAGAGCTTAAAGGATATATTGAACATTCCGTAGATCGGGTTGCAGAGTTCCTAGGCATTTCCTGGTTCGCGTTTTTTATTGTTTTTTTTCTTGGGCTTATCTCCAGC
>Ga0073936_10008141_pt1 | contig 13402 bp, 12 predicted proteins | sample AliMusrvi5mmetaG_FD_87041 | JGI IMG/M metagenome (GOLD analysis project Ga0073936, IMG submission 87041) | Freshwater lake bacterial and archeal communities from Alinen Mustajarvi, Finland, to study Microbial Dark Matter (Phase II) - Alinen... | ecosystem: Environmental > Aquatic > Freshwater >... | reverse complement strand
GACGACCCGGTCGTGCGCTTCAACCGCCGCGTGACGGACTACCTGGTCGGCCACGATTTCCACGAGTGCGTGAACTACACGCTGCGCTCCGCGAAGGAGATCAGCACGTGGGTCTCCCAGACCGCGGCCGTCGAGCTCGCGCTGGCCAACCCGTTTGTCGACGACCAGTCCCACCTGCGCCCCACGCTGATCATGGGCCTGCTGGAGACGCTGCGGCTGAACCAGTCCCGCGGCGTCCCGGCCTCGCGGCTCTGCGAGACGGGCCGCGTGTTCATCGAGCGCAACGGCCAGAACTACGAGTGCGCCGCCGTCGGCTTCGTCATCGCCGAGCCGCTCGGCGCGCGGACCTGGCTGCCGTGCGCACCGGCTGATTTCTACACCGCCAAGCAGCACGCGTCCGCGTTGGCGGCCGCGGCCGGGGTCGACCTCGCGCGCCAGCCCCTCGTGCCGATCGAGGGACCCTATTACGGCTGGCAGGAGGGGCACTCCGCCGCCGCCGGCGAGATGGCGCAGGGCTGGGCCGTGCGGTTCGGCCTGCTCAACCTCGCCATGGTCAAGGCGCTCGGCGTCGAGGGCAAGGTCTACGCCGGCATCGTCTCCATCCTGCCGGAGAAACTCGCATCCGCCGAGTCGCGGCGCCGCTACGCCGACTTCAGCCTGCTGCCGGCCGCGCTGCGCGACCTCGCCTTGGTCGTCGACGCCGGCGTGCAGGCCGAGGACGTGCGCCGGACGCTCGCCCAGACCGCGCGCGCCGCCGTCGGCACGGCCTTCACCCTCGAGGCGGTGGAGGTGTTCGACGTCTATCAGGGGACCGGCCTCCCCGAGGGCAGGAAGAGCCTGGCCTTCTCGCTCGTGTTCCGCTCGCCGGAGCGAACCCTCGTCGACGACGAGGTGAATGCCGTCCTGCAGAAAATCCAGGACGAGGTCACGCGCTCGACCAGCTGGCAGATCCGGAAATAGCATGGCCTCCGCCCCGCAGCTCAACATCGACCACGTGGCCCACCTGGCCCGGCTCGCCCTCTCCCCGGAGGAGAAGGCGCGCTACGCCCAGCAGCTGGGCGACGTGCTCCATCACATCGAGCAGCTCGGCAAGGTGGACGTCACCGGCGTGGAGCCCACCGCGCACGCCTTTCCCCTCGTGAATGTCTGGGCCGAGGACACGCCCCGGCCGGGCCTGACGGCCGAGGCCGCCCTGCGCAACGCCCCCGCCCAGCGGGATCACATGGTCGTCGTGCCCAAGGTCGTGGAGTGACGCGGACATGGCCGACCCCATCAGCCTGAAGTCGATCGCCGAGCTCGGCGCCCTCCTCGAGGCGAAGGCGATTTCCGCCGTGGAGCTCGCGCAGGCCGTCATCGCCCGCACGCAGGCGGTCGAGGGCCGCGTCCATGCCTTCAATTCCCGCGACGAGTCTGGGGCGCTGGCCGCGGCCGCCGCCTCGGACGCCCGCCGGGCCGCGGGCCAGGCGCGGGGGCCGCTCGACGGCATCCCGGTCGGCCTCAAGGACGTGATCGCCGCCGCGGGCCAGCCGCTGACGGCGTCGAGCCGGATGCTCGCGAACTTTGTCTCGCCCTATGATGCGACCGTGACGGCCCGGCTCAAGGAGGCCGGGGCGGTGCTGTGGGGCCGGCTGAACTGTGACGAGTTTGCCATGGGCTCCTCGACGGAGAACTCCGCCTTCGGCCCGACGGCCAATCCCTGGGACCTGGCCCGCGTGCCCGGCGGCTCCTCGGGCGGCAGCGCGGCGGCGCTCGCGGCGGGCGAGGCCTGCGCGACGCTCGGCTCGGACACCGGCGGCTCGATCCGCCAGCCCGCGGCGCTCTGCGGCGTGGTCGGACTCAAGCCGACCTACGGACTCGTCTCGCGCTACGGCCTGATCGCCTTCGCCTCCTCGCTCGATCAGATCGGCCCGTTCGCGCGCACGGTGGAGGATGCCGCGACCGTCCTCGGCGCCATCGCCGGACACGACCCGCTCGACTCCACGTCCTTCCACGCCGAGGTCCCCGACTACCGCGCCGAGCTGAAGCGGCGCACCGGCCCATGGCGCCTCGGCATCCCGAAGGAGTATTTCGGCGAGGGCCTCGATCCCGCCGTTGGCGCCGCGGTGGAGCAGGCGATCGCCTACTATCGCGCCCAGGGCTGCGAGATCAAACCCGTCTCGCTGCCCCACACGCCCTACTGCCTCGACACGTACTACATCATCGCGACGGCCGAGGCCTCGTCGAACCTCGCCCGGTTCGACGGCGTGCGCTACGGCCACCGTTCGAAATTCGCCACGGACGCCGTGGACCTGTATTTCAAGTCCCGGGCCGAGGGCTTCGGCGCGGAGGTCAAGCGCCGCATCATCCTCGGCACCTACGTGCTCTCCAGCGGCTACTACGACGCGTACTACCTCCGGGCGCAGAAGGTGCGGACGCTGATCCGCCAGGATTTCCTCAACGCCTACCGCGAGGTGGACGCGCTCCTGACGCCGACGTCGCCCGTGCCTGCCTTCAAGCTCGGGGAGAAGTCCGACCCGCTCGCGCTCTACCTCTGCGACATTTACACCATCGGTGTGAACCTCGCCGGCCTGCCCGCCGTGAGCGTGCCCTGCGGTTTCACCCCTGGCGGCCTGCCGATCGGCTTGCAGCTGATCGGTCAGCCGTTCCAGGAAGCCAACCTCCTCGCCATCGCCCAGGCCTACGAGCGGGGCCACGACTGGGTCCTGCGCCGGCCGGCGCTGGATTGAGGTAGCGAGTAGCGGGTAGCGCGGAGCGAGCATCCGAACCAGAATATGCAAAGCCTCGGCGATCCCGTTGTCGGCCTGGCAGCATCCGGCGCATGCGTCCCTGCCAGCGCGGGCTTTTCTACTCGCTACCCGCTACCCGCTACCCGCTACTTTCCCCCGGAATCATGAACTACGAAGCGGTCATCGGCCTTGAGGTCCACGTCCAGATCCGGACGCGCACCAAGGTTTTCTCCCGGGTGGCGGCCGGCTACGGCCAGCCGCCCAACACCCTGACCGATCCCGTCGTGCTGGCGCTGCCGGGCACGCTGCCCGTCATGAACAAGGCCGCGCTCGACGCCGTCATCAAGGCCGGGCTCCTCCTCGGCTGCGAGATCGCGCCGGTGTGCAAGTGGGACCGGAAAAACTACTTTTATCCCGACTCGCCGAAGAACTACCAGATCTCGCAGTACGACCAGCCGATCTGCGCCGGCGGCAGCGTCGAGATCGAGCTGCCCGGCCCCGCGCGCAACGTGATGGGCGAGCACCAGCGGATCCCGCTCACCCGCATCCACCTCGAGGAGGATGTCGGCAAGCTGAACCACTTCGCCGCGGACTCGCTCGTGGACTACAACCGCGCCGGCACGCCGTTGATGGAGATCGTCTCCGAGCCCGCGCTGCACTCCGCCGAGGAGGCCTTCGCCTATCTCACCTCGCTGCGCGCGACGATGGTCTACGGCGGCATCTCGGACTGCGACATGGAGAAGGGCCAGCTGCGCTGCGACGCCAACATCTCCATCCGCCCCGTCGGCGAGACGAAGCTCGGCACCAAGGTCGAGCTGAAGAACCTCAACTCCATCTCCTTTGTGCGCGACGGCATCGCGCACGAGATCAAGCGCCAGCTCGCCGTGCTCGAGCGCGGGGGCACCCTCGTGCAGGAGACGCGCGACTACGACGGCCAGACGGGAACCTCGCAGTCGCTCCGGTCGAAGGAAATGGCCCATGACTACCGCTACTTCCCCGATCCCGACCTGATGCCGGTCAAGGTGGACGAGACCTGGAAGGCCCGCCTGCGCGGCGAGTGTCCCGAGCTGCCCTTCGACAAGCAGCGCCGGTTCGCGGACCGCTACCAGCTGCCCTACACGCTGACCTCCGTGCTGGTGTGGGACCGGGAGCTGGCGGATTATTTCGAGGCGACGGTGCAGCTCACGGGCCGCGAGAAGGCCCAGGCGGTCGCCAACTGGATCGTGAATTATTTCCTGCGCGAGTGCGGCGAGAAGCGCCTCACGGCGGCCGCCCTGGGCGTGGTCATCACGCCCGCGCACGCGGCCGAGCTCATCCAGCTGGTCGACTCGGGCCAGATCCTGAGCAACGCCGTCGCCACCGTGTCAGCCGGCATGTTCTCGACGCACGAGAAGCCGCAGGCGATCGCGGCCCGCGAGGGCCTGGCCGGCCGGACCGACGCCGGGGAGCTGGAGCAGTGGTGCCGCGACGCGATCGCCGCCAACGCCAAGGCCCTGGCCGAGTTCCTCGCCGGCAAGGACAGCGCGATCAACGCCTTCAAGGGCCCCGTGATGAAGGCCGCCAAGGGCCGCGCGGACCCGAAGCAGGTCGACGCGACGCTGCGCCGCCTGCTGGCCGGGCAGCAAACTGGCCGGTGAAGTTGCGCTGCCGCCGGGCGACGCTACGGTGGCGGTCATGAACCCTTCGAACCGATCGGACAGGGGAGTTTCGCGGCGTGAGGCGCTCAAGACCATGGGCGCCGGGGCCGCTTTGCTGGGACTGGGCATGATTTCCACCAAGGCCCTCGCCGCCGATGCCGCGCCGGTCGCGGCCACACCGGAATCCCTCGGCCAGCCCTTCGCCCTGCCGAAGCTCGGCTACGCCTTTGACGCGCTGGAGCCGCACATCGACGCGCGGACGATGGAGATTCACTACACCAAGCATCACCAGGCCTACATCACCAACGCCAACAAGGCCCTGGCCGATCATCCCGACCTGCAGAAGCTTTCCGCCGCGGAGATCCTGAAGAATCTCGGCACCATGCCGGAGAAGATCCGCACCACCTTGCGCAACAATGTGGGCGGACATGCAAATCATTCCCTTTTCTGGCAGGTCATCGGCCCCAAGGGCGGAGGCGCTCCCAGCGGCGCCCTGGCCGCCGCCATCGGCACCACCTTTGGTTCCGTCGACGCCTTCTCCAGGCAGTTCTCCGATGCCGCGCTCAAGCGCTTCGGCAGCGGCTGGGCCTGGCTCAGCGTCAAGGGCGGTTCCCTCGTCATTCACTCCACTGGCAATCAGGATTCGCCGCTTAGCGACAGCGCCGTGCCCGTCCTCGGCCTCGATGTCTGGGAACATGCTTACTATCTGCATTACCAGAACCGGCGGGCGGATTATATCTCAGCCTTCTGGAACGTGGTGAACTGGGCCCAAGCTGAGGCTAACTACGCCGCCGCGTCGAAGGCCTAGGCACTGGGAGCGTTTCGGCTGAAAACTAAAAATCCGCGGACCGACAAAGTCCGCGGATTTTTCATGAGGGAAAGTTAGCGCAATCAGCTGGCGCGAACGGGTGGGGTGACCTGGCTCGGCGTGCTGGTGCGTGCCGCCTGCGGCGCGCGACCGAAGAATTCCACCATGTGGGTCACGTCCGTGTAGCCGCGCGCCTTGAGCGTGGTCTCGATCTGCTGCACGCAGCGGCGAATCTCGGTGGTCGTCTCGTCGTCGATCTCCTCCACGCGGTTCGATTCCTTGCAGATGAAATGGTAGCTCTTCGACTCGCCCAGGTTGATCGTGTAGAGGCTGGTGCCGTTGTGATAGAACGAGCGACGGACCAGACCGATCTCCTCAAATGCAGCTAAACAGCGATAAACAGTGACGAGGTCACAGGAACCAGGGGCGAGGTCGCCGTGGATCTGCTCGATGCTGGTAGGTTGGGCCCGCTTGATCAGGGCCGTGAGAATCGCGATGCGGGGTTGGGTGATGCGCAGGCCGGCGCGCTTCAATTGCGTGCACGCGACCGTGATGGGCGACTGAGTTGCCAGCCCGGATTTGGCGCCAACCAACGGATGGTTTGTCTGAGTTGAGGCGATCATTTGCCGGTGAAATTGTAACGAGACCGTGGCACTGGCGAGGGAATTTACCCTATGCTTTGGTACAGGTAGGCCTCAAGCGCAATCCTGCGCGGGTTGCAGGTTGCGCGGCCGCAGCGCGTGTGCTAAGTCCCTCCGCCACGAACATGGAAGACCCGGATTTCGCTGATGTTGTCGGTTTGATCTGCAAGGAGGATTCCCGCTTTGACCGCAAGGCGTACGATTTTATCCGCCTGGGCTTGGATCATGCCGTCAAGGAGCTGAAAAAGAAGGACGCCGCCCGTGCCGGACGCTCGCGTCATGTCTCTGGACCGGAGCTACTTGAAGGCCTCCGCGTCTATGCCCTCGACCAGTTCGGGCCGCTCGCCAAGACGGTGCTGAATTCCTGGGGCGTCACGCGCTGCTCCGATTTCGGCGATATCGTGTTCAATCTCATTGAGTACAACGTGTTCAGCAAGACGGACAACGACCGCCGCGAGGATTTCTCCGACCTGTACTCGTTCGACGACGCCTTCGTGAAGCCTTTCCTCCCCGCCAACATCCGCCGAGGTCCCTCCAACCCCGAGACCGTCGGCTCCGCCTGAGCCGGATCCGTCCTTCCATGGCTCCTTCATCTTCCGCGGCGGTTGACCTCCGCCTCCTCGACTCGTTTTGGCGTGAACCGGTGGAACGCTTCGTTCTGCCCAACGGCCTGACGGTGGTCCTGAAACCCGACCGCTCCGCGGCGCTCGCCTCCGTGCAGGTCTGGGTCAAGACCGGCAGCATCCACGAGGACCAGCTCCTCGGGGCGGGCCTCTCGCATTTCCTGGAGCACATGCTCTTCAAGGGCACCACGCGCCGCGCCGGCCGCGAGATCTCCGCGACGGTGCAGGCCCATGGCGGCTACATCAACGCCTACACCACCTTCGACCGCACGGTCTACTACATCGACCTGCCGAGCGAGCACACCGCCGTCGCGATCGACCTGCTGGCCGACGCCGTGCTGCATTCGACGCTGCCGGCCGACGAGGTCACGAAGGAAAAGGACGTCATCCTGCGCGAGATCGCGATGACGAAGGACGACCCGGACCACCGGCTCTGGGATGCGCTGTTCTCCGCCGCCTTCCGCGAGCATCCCTACCGCCAGCCGATCATCGGCCACCGCGATGTGTTCTCCGCCGTCACGCGCGAGAACCTGGTGGCCTACTACCAGGCGCGGTATGTGCCGAACAACCTGGTCGTGGTGATCGTGGGCGACATTGATCTCGCGGTCACGCGCGCCGCGATCACCACCCATTTCGGCGGCGCGCCGCGCGCCCGCCTGGCCCCGGTGCTGGTGCCAGTGGAGCCGCTGCAACTCGCGCCGCGCGCCGAGCACCGCTTCGAGGACGTCGAGGTCACCCGCGCCTCACTGGCCTGGCCAATCCCCGGCCTCACGCATCACGACGCGCCCGTGCTCGACCTGCTGTCCATGGTGCTGGGCAGCGGCGACAGCTCGGTGCTCTGGCGGGATATCCGGGAGCGGACCGGCCTGGTCCACACCATCGACGCCGCCAGCTGGAATCCCGGCTCGACCGGCCTCTTCTGCATCTCCTTCACGAGCGATGCCGCCAAGCGCGAGCCCGCCGCCGCCGCGATCCTGCGGTCCCTGGCCCGCTGCGCCTCGCGCGGCTTCACCGTCGCCCAACTCCGGAAGGCCCTGCGCCAGCTGGTCGTCAGCGAGATCAACACCCGCAAGACCATGAGCGGCCAGGCGTCCCGCCTCGGCGCCGCCGAGGTCGTTGTCGGCGACCTCGACTTCAGCCGGGCGTACTTCGACCGGCTGCGGACGGTCACCCCGGGCGAGCTGCGCCGCGTGCTGCAGGACTACCTCGTGCCGTCTCGCCTCACGTCCGTGTCGCTGAATCCCACGGCCGCCGCCCCCGCCGCCCCGTCCGACGCCGCCTTGTCCGTCGCGGTGCCCGACTTCGAGCTCGTCACCCTGCCCAACGGCGCGCGCCTGCTGCTGCAGCCCGACCGCCGCCTGCCCAACCTGCACCTGCGCCTGGTCATGCAGGGCGGCCCGCTGTTCGAGCCGGCCGACCGGCGCGGGTCCACCGCGCTGCTGGCGACGCTGCTCACGAAGGACACGCGCCGGCGCACCTCCGCGCAGGTGGCGCAGTTCATCGAGGAGGTCGGCGGCTCCTTCTACTGCTTTGCGGGCAACAACTCGCTGGGCATCGCGGCGGAGGTGCTCACGCCCGACGCGGACCGCGCGCTCGCCGTGCTGGAGGACGCCGTGTGCGCGCCTGCGTTCCGCCCGTCCACCTGCACGCAGGAGCGCGACAGCCAGGTGGCCGCGCTGCAGCAGGACGACGACGACGTGGTCACGCTCGCCCGGAAGCGGCTGCGGGAGAAATTCTACGGCTCGCACCCGCTCGCGCTCGACGCGCAGGGCAATGTGGCCGGGGTGAAGGCCCTGACCCCCGCCGACCTGGCCGCGCTGCATGCCCGCCTCTGCGTCGGGCCCAACGTCGTCCTGGCGGTGGCCGGCGACTACGACGCCCGCACCCTGGTGCCGAAGCTGCAGGCCTTCCTCCGCCGCCTGCCGCGCGGGAGCGCGCTGGAATCGAAGGCGCGATTCACCGGGCCTGCCGAGGTTGGCGATTTCGTGGAGCGGCAGCCCCGCGAGCAGGCCGTGGTGATGCAGGCGTTTCCCGGTCCGCGGGTGAACGCGGACGACTTCCACGTCAGCGAGGTGGCCGACGAGCTCTTCAGCGGCATGGCGTCGCGCCTGTTCGAGCGCGTGCGCGAGGAGAAGGGCCTGGCGTATTTCGTGCGCTCCAGCCGGGTGGTCGGACTCGACTCGGGCATGTTCTCCTTCTTCGCCGGCACGCAGCCGGGCCGCGAGGCCGAGGTGCTGGCCGAGATCGACGCCGAGATCGCCCGCGTGCAGTCCGGCGGCGTCGAGGCCGTGGAACTCGCCCGCTGCCAGGCCCGCCTCAAGGCCGCCCGCCGGCAGGGCATGCAGACGACCTCGTCCCGCGCGATGCAGGCCGCCCTGCTCGTCCTCCAGGGCCGCCCGGCGAACGACTGGAAGAACTACGACGCCCGCATCGACGCCGTCACCATCGCCGATCTCGCCCGGTTCGCGCAGGCGCACTTCCGGCGCGAACTGCGCACGCAGCTGGTCGTCACGCCGTGATCCTGCCGGAAGGATTGTTTCCCGCGGGCCCGTACCGGCTGCACCTGACATTGCGGCGCGGCGAGCCGCGCGACTTCTTCGGCCCGCAGGATTCCACGGGACGCATCCGGGCCGAGCGGGCGAAATGGCTGGCGGCCGAGCCCGGGCGCTACGCCGCGCTCCGGCCCGAGGGCGAGCCGCTGCTCGCCGAGGTGGGCGCGCTGGCCGCGCGGGAGTGGGGGCTGCCGGCCTTCGCGACGGTGGACGAGCTGGGCCGCCGGTGTGAGCCGGACATGTTGCTGCTCTCACCGGACGAGACCGGGCTGTTTCGCCTGCGCGGCGGCGCGCTGTGCTTTCCCACCGGCTGGGCGCTCGAGGAGAAGCTCGGCCACACGCTCGATTTCATCCACGGCGTGGTCCCGGGCCTGAATGCGGCGCTCGCCTCGCCGATCCAGCAGTTTCTCACCCGGCTCAAGCCGGGCGTGGCCTTCCACCGCGACAACTGGGGCATCGCGGCCACCGCCGAGCTCAATCTCCATCCCGCCCGCCAGCTGGCCGCGCCCGCGCTGCCGGTGGCGCTCGACCGCCTTTGGCTGCGCATCGAGCACCAGGCGCTGCTCGCGCTGCCGCGCACGCGCGGCGTGCTGTTCGGCATCCGCATCGCGCTGCACCGGCTTGACGTGGTCGCGCGGGATCCGGCCGCCGCGGCGGGTTTGCGCCAGGCACTGGCGACCATGTCGCCCGAAATGGCCCGCTACAAGCGACTCGATGGCATCCGGGCGAGATTGATTGAAAGTGTCTGAGTCGGGACTGGATTTTGGTTTCGCGGCTGGCAGTTTCCGCGCCGCATGAAAACCCCGAACCTAAAACGGATCGTGATTCCCAGCCTGGTGCTGGTCGTGAGCGCCGTGGTCCTTCCGACCATGCGGGCGTCTGATGAGAAGCCCGACGCGGAGACGCGGAAGGCCCGCCGCGAGGCGGAAGTGCTGAAGAAGTATGACGCCAACCACGACGGCAAGCTGGACGACGCCGAGAAGGCCGTGCGCAAGGCCGACAAGGAAAAGGCCCGGGCCGAGCGCGAGGCGCGGAAGCGCGAGCGCGCCGAGCAGGAGGCCGCGCAGGAGCAGGAAGGGCGCTAAGCCCCGATCCGTGGACAGAGGCAGCCCCGGCGGCAACGCCGGGGCTTTTTGCTGCCCGCGCGGATCAGGCCCCGGCCTTGGGCGCCTCGGCCGCGGCGCCGTTCCACTTCAGCTTCGTGCGCACCACGGCGAAGTGCGAGTAGTCGGGACGCTGGGCGAGGAGGAGCTTGTGCCGGGAGATGGAGATCTCAACCGGGGAGCCGATGCCGACCTTCAGGTTGCGCTGGCCGTCGAGCGCGACGAGCAGGCGCGAGCTGTCGGTGCGGTTGAAGACGCGCAGCCGGACGTTTTCGCGGAAGATGATCGAGCGGTTGCTCAGCGTATGCGGACAGATCGGCGTCATCGCGATCACCTCCGCACCCGGGTGCACGAGCGGGCCGCCGGCCGAGAGGTTGTAGGCGGTCGAGCCCGTCGGCGTGGAGAAGATCAGGCCGTCGCAATGGTAGTCGGTGACCAGCTCGCCGTCGGCGACCACCTCCAGGCGCACGAGGCGGGAGTTCACCTCGTCCTTGATCAGCACGTCATTGAGCGCCAGGTCGTGCGCGCCGGTGCCGGTCGAGCAATCCAGCAGCGCGCGCTGCGCGACCTTGTAGGCGCCCTGCAGCAGGTCGCCGAAGTGCGCCCGGGCCTCGTCGGCCGAGAAGGTGGTGAGGAAGCCCAGGCTCCCGCGGTTCACGCCGATGATCGGGATCCCCTCGCGCACGGCCTCGCGGGCCACGCCGAGCAGCGTGCCGTCGCCGCCGATCACGCAGCACGCATCAACTCCGCGCAGCACGCCGCGCGCCAGCGGGAAACGGGTGGTCATCCGCTGCTTCACGCCCGCCTGCCTCGCCACCGCGATCAGGGTGCGCGCCAGGTCCACGGCGCCGGCCTTCTCCTGGTTGACGACAAACGCGAGCGAGCGGATGGGCTTCATTGAACCTTCACCCTACAGTCCGGAACTGGGTCGCGCGAATCTTTTTGCGCTTTGTCGGGCACGAGGCCGGCGCGAGTAGCGGGTAGCGCGTTGCGAGCATTGGGATGAAACGAGCTGTTCAACTCCGGCGTTCTTCTGCCCGATGAGCGCACTCATACGGAAAGCAGCAGGATCACACGTGCGAGGTAGGCGTGGGGTATTGAATAGCTATATGCTCGCTACGCGCTACCCGATACTCGCTACGGCCGCGCGTTTCAGCGCGAGCAGCAACTCCCGGTTCCCATCCGCGCCGGTGATGGGGGAGTCCATCGTGCCGACGAGCCGGGCGCCGGGGAGTTCCCTGAGCGCGAAGTCGCGCACGGCGGCCAGCGTGGCGTCCTGCACGGCGGGGTCGCGGATGACGCCGCGGCCCTTGTCCACCTCGGCCTTGCCGGCCTCGAACTGGGGCTTCACGAGCGCGACGAGCGTGCCGCCAACGCGGAGGCAGGGCCACACGGCGGGCAGGACTGATTTCAGCGAGATGAACGAGAGGTCCATCACCACGAGGTCAAACTCGGCCCGGGGCAGGTCGCCCGGGCGGAGATGGCGCGCGTTGACCTTCTCGAGGTTGGTCACGCGCGGGTCGGCGCGGAGCTTGGCGTGCAGCTGGGCGCGGCCGACATCCACGCAGACCACGTCCGCCGCCCCGGCCTGCAGCACGCAGTCGGTGAAGCCGCCGGTGGATGCCCCGACGTCGAGCACGTGGGCGCCGGTGGGGTCGAGCCCGAACTGCGCGAGGGCGGCGGCGAGCTTTTCCCCGCCACGGCTCACGAACCGCGGCGGCTGCTCCACCGTCAGCTCGAGGTCGGCGGGGAAATCCTTGCCGGGCTTGTCCAGCCGCTCCGTGCCGTGCAGCACGCGGCCGGCCATGATCAGGGCCTTGGCCTGCGCGCGGCTCGCGGCGAGCCCGCGGGCGACCAGCAGCTCATCGAGGCGGAGTTTGGCGGCGGCCATGGGCGCTCACAGCGGCACGCCGACGGCATTGAGGAAGGCGCGGGCGATCACGGCGTGGCCGATGTGATTGGGGTGAACCCGGTCCCAGGCGATCGCGTTGGCGTGCATGTGCGGCAGCACGCGGTCGAAGGCGGCCTGGACGTCGACGAACAGCGCGTCGTGCTTCGCCGCGATGCCTTTCGCGATCGCGCCATACTCGTCCATCCGGCTGCGCATCGCGTCGGCGCGGTTGGGCTCGATGTAGAACGGCGACATGACCACCAGGCCCTTCACCTTCGGGCGGGTCGGGGCGATGAGCTCCTCCAGCGTCCGGGCATAGACGTCGGGCAGGACGTGGAGCTCGGTCTGGCGCGGCAGGTCGAACTGCCGCCAGACGTCGTTCACGCCGATCATGACCGCGAGCCAGTCGGGCCGCAGGTCGAGCGCATCGGTCTGCCAGCGCGCCCTGAGGTCCACCACGGTGTGGCCCGAGGTGCCCATGTTCACGACGCGGATGGCGTGGCCCGGGTGGATGGCGCCGAGCAGGCCGTCCACGAGGGCGACGTAGCCCTTGCCCACGGCGCCGAAGAGGCCCTCGCCGACGGGCCGGGCCCGCTCGCAGTCCGTGATCGAGTCGCCGATGAAGACGAGTTTGCTGTGCGGCGCGATTTTCATCGGGCGGAGCGTAGCGAAGCATGCCGACCTGACCAGCCAATCTGCACTGCGCCCCAGGACGAGCGGGGCGGGTCATCAGTTCCTTACTTTCCTGAGGGAGATCGTTTGCTCGCCACCCATTTGGATAGGCTTTTCACGAGTCCCGGGGTCACGCGGATTTGCCAGCCCTCTGGGCCCAGCTGAAGGGGCACTTTCTGGGTCTGATCGGACAGTCCTTGCACCTCGACCGTGGCGTGGGTCGCGTCGGGAAAAGTCACGTTGGAGATTTCGGCCGAGGTGCGGCCGGTCAAGGCATCGGCGAAATACAAAGCGGCCAGACTTTCCGGAGTAGGGTAGGCTGATCGAACATCCTCCGGCAGCGCCGCCACCAGGGATGCGGCGTCGGCTCGGACTGCCTCATCGATGTGAATCATGTTGGCGAGGGTCGCGTCTTTGCCCTGGAGCGCGGCCCAAACGAAAGTCTGGAATGCCGCGTCCGGTGTTTTCTGGCCGGCCGGTTGAAAGTATTCGAGCCGGACCGGGCCCTGACGCGGATTCCGATTTGTCGCCAGCGCGGCCGTGTCCACCGCTTGCCTGGCTATCATCTTCCCGTGATCCATCCGGGCGCGGTCTTCCAACTCTGAGACCTCGCGACGGGTGTGCTCCAATTCCAGCTGCAAGGCCGGACCCGGAAGTTTCCCTTCTCGCTGCGATTTGGCCAACAGCTCCTGCAGCCGCCGATTGTTGTCTCGGAGGCGAAGTGAAGTCGTGTTGGCCTGTCGCTGGTC
>Ga0073936_10008139_pt1 | contig 13402 bp, 12 predicted proteins | sample AliMusrvi5mmetaG_FD_87041 | JGI IMG/M metagenome (GOLD analysis project Ga0073936, IMG submission 87041) | Freshwater lake bacterial and archeal communities from Alinen Mustajarvi, Finland, to study Microbial Dark Matter (Phase II) - Alinen... | ecosystem: Environmental > Aquatic > Freshwater >... | reverse complement strand
TATCCCCACGCTTAAGCGTGGGGATACGTGACACCACCCTCACCGACTCGGTGAAAGGGATCACCGGGATGCAGTTTCCCAGCTGGGAGGCTGTTAAAAACGCCATCCTGATCAGCGATTCTGAAACCAGGGGTCTTGCCCCGTCATGAATGGCAACCAGCCCGTCGTTATCGATCACGGCAAGTGCATGCTGAACCGAATGGAAACGGGTTTCTCCGCCATCCACGATCTGATGCGGCAGGAGGAAACCATGATCTTTGCAAAGTTTTTGCCAGAAACCGCATTGCCCCGCAGGCAATGCCAGGATGATCGAAATACCGGGGGATGCATTGTAAAACGCTTCAATGCTGTATATCAGCATCGGTTTTCCATGAAGAAGCAGGAATTGTTTAGGAATTTCCGCATTCATGCGTGATCCGGCACCGCCTGCCACAATGATCGCAGATTTTTTCAAAAGCAAACAGGATCTAGTAAATTTACCATCTTCCCATTTCAATTTTGATCAAAGGATCAGCATCGGGTTGCCGTAGGTGAAGAATTTATATTTCTTGTCAATGGCAACTTCATACGCTTTCATGAGAAGGTCGTATCCGGCGAATGCGGCGACCATCATCATCATGGGCGACTGCGACATGTGCAGGTTGGTGATCATGGCGTTGGCAATGCTGAATTCATAAGGCGGAAAGATGAACTTGTTGGTCCAGCCGCGGTAAGGTTTGAGGGTTCCTGCAACGGTCACCGACGATTCGATGGCTTTCATGGTGGTGGTTCCCACCGCCACGATCCGTCCTTTGTTTGCCATGGCCCGGTTCACGATTTCGGCGGCTTCCGGTTCAATGATCATCTCCTCCGAATCCATTTTGTGCTTGGTCAGATCTTCCACATCGATGGTTCTGAAGTTGCCGAGCCCGAGGTGCAGGGTGATCTCGGCGAAGGAAACCCCCTGGAGTTCGAGACGCTTGATAATTTCGCGGCTGAAATGCAACCCGGCTGTGGGCGCTGCAACGGCCCCCTCATGCTTCGCGAAAATGGTTTGATAGCGCTCTTCGTCTTCCGGCGTGGCCTGGCGGTTATGGATTTTTGGCAGCGGGGTTTCGCCCAGCCGCTGAATGGTTTTCTTAAACTCTTCGTATGGCCCGTCAAAAAGAAAGCGGATGGTCCGGCCGCGCGAAGTAGTGTTGTCGATTACTTCGGCAACCAGCGCGTCGTCATCGCCAAAATAGAGCTTGTTGCCGATCCTGATTTTCCGGGCAGGATCCACCAGTACATCCCAAAGACGTGATTCGCGGTTCAGTTCGCGAAGCAGGAACACTTCTATCTTTGCCCCCGTTTTCTCCTTTTCCCCGTATAACCGGGCAGGAAAAACCTTGGTATTGTTGATGATGAAAACATCCCCTTCCCCAAAATAGGTCAGGATGTCTTTGAACTGCGCATGCTCAATGGTTTGAGTCTTGCGATCAAGAACCAGCATCGGAACATCGTCACGATGTTTCGGAGGTTGATTGGCGATCAGATCTGGAGGAAGATGGAAGCGAAACTGAGATAATTTCATGGAATTCTGCCGGTTAAAGGTCGGCAAAGGTAATACTTTTTTTGATCATTGTCAAGTGTTTTTTATTGAAAAAGGCGGGTGATCACTTCCCCTTAGTCCAGTGCGAGGTGACAGGCATATATCCCTGCTTTTACGGCCCCTTCCACATGCATCAGGGTATCGTCGATAAACAGGGTCTCAGATGGTTCCAGCATGCTTTCATTCAGAACATGACTGAATATTTCGGGGGATGGTTTCCTCAACCCGATGAGGAATGAAAAATATGCCTTTTCGAACAGGGCGTCAAAATCGGCGTAGCCCGACTGTTTCCTGAACCTTTCCAGGAATTTCATGTAGTGGATTTCATTGGAATTGCTGAGCAGGAAAATGCGGTAATCGTTCCGCAACGATTCAAGCAACCTGATCCTCGGTTCGGGAATGTCGAGCAACATGGCATTCCAGGCATCATCGAGTTGCTCATCGGTAACCGGTTTCCTGAAAAACCTCCTGAGTTCATCGCGAAAATGTTGCGGGGTTATCGCCCCTGTTTCAATCTGCCCGAAGATGCCGGAGGAATCGGAAATGGAACTTCCCGTATCAGCCCTCCTGAAGCTTTGCATATCCTGCAACCCGGCGAGATCCATAAAAGCCTTTTCAGTCAGCTTTACATCGATGTTGCAGATTACCCCGCCAAAGTCGAAGACCAGGTTTCTGATCGATTTGGGATTTACGATTTGGGATTTACGAATGAGGGATTCGGAGAGACGGTGTTGCATGGGAGAAAGAAGATTACCCGGATTGAAATTGCAAACATCGTAAAAAATATCTATTTTTGCAGTCCTCAAAATCGAAAATCGAAAATCGTAAATCGAAAATCGAAAATTGAGCAGGGCCCATAGCTCAGATGGTTAGAGCAGTAGACTCATAATCTATTGGTCCAAGGTTCAAGTCCTTGTGGGCCCACCAAATCAAACTTAAACCCGCGTTGATAGCGGGTTTTGTTTTAAGGTTAAAATTCTCTCAGCTGCTCCTGGGCAGTGCTGGAGTCTGTTCATGAAAAAGTGTGTTTTATGAATTCCTAAATCCTTGTTTTTTCGAGGTAACAGTGCCGGCAAAGCGGCTCATAGGAATCCATTTCGCCAAGCATGACCAGGTGGTCGTCTTTCACCATCCGGTGAGTGTAATGCGCCAGGTCGCCGCAATTCATGCAGATGGCGTGTACCTTGGTAACATCTTCGGCAATGGCGATCAGGCCGGGCATCGGGCCGAACGGCTTCCCGAGATAATCCATGTCGAGACCCGCCACGATCACCCGGATACCGCTGTTGGCAAGCTTGTTGCATACAGAAGCGAGTTCGTCGTCGAAAAACTGGGCTTCGTCAATCCCCACCACATTTACATCATTGGTGAGAAGCAGGATCTGCGATGCAGATTGCACCGGGGTTGACAAGATAGCGTTCTCATCATGCGAAACAACATTGATCTCATCATAGCGTTTATCAATCTCCGGTTTGTAGATCTCCACCTTCTGACGGGCGATCCTGGCCCGTTTCAACCTCCGGATCAGCTCCTCGGTTTTGCCCGAAAACATTGATCCGCATATTACCTCTATCCATCCCAGGCGATTTATGGGATTATTTTTTTCGATCTGCATCCGGGAGATTAATATTTTGTATTTTTATAGCTGATTTCATGACAAAAGTAAACATTTCCGGCAACCACGGAAAAATTATATGATGAACAGCGCGATCATTAAAGACGAGATCAACTGGCTTCTTGAGGCCATCAACGAACAATATGAAGCCATCCGCCGCCATGGTGAAAAGATCCCGCAGATCGAATTTGACATCCTGATGGAGAATGTGCGGAAATTTTATGAGAACATGCACCTGCTGCAGCGATTGAATGATCCGCTGCTTTACCCCGATAAAAAAACAAGGACCCCCGGGAACTTCCAAAGTACAGGCGCTGGTCAGGAATACCGCGGTTACTCACAACCTCAGCCGGCCGCATCCGCCCCAACCCCGCCAGCCCGGGGCTCAGGGGTTACCGTCAGGTTCAGCGAGCCTGAACCGCCTGCCCCAAAGGCTGACATTCCCTACGATGACAATGCAGGAGCGATTCACCCGGGAATGGTTCCCTTCAAACCGGCCGGGCCCGCTACCGTGCGGCAGGAAATGCCGGCCACTTCAAAGAAAACCTCCAAAGTACAGGAAATCGATCTTTTTGCCTCAGAGGAGCCCGCCTTTAATATCAAACTTAAAGATGCACGGGAGAAGTCCTTTGGCCCGAAAATCCCCTCCGATCGCATCGAAAACCTGAAAACCGCTATCAGCATCAACGAAAAGTTTATGTTCATCAATGAACTGTTCGATGGCAACCTGCGCGAATACAACGAAACCGTTGAAACACTGAATGGTTTTAAAACCCTTGACCAGGCAGCCGATTTCCTTGACCTGATGCGTAAAAAGAATTTCTGGAACACGGGTTCAAATGCTTTTAAGAAACTGAAGGAACTGGTTGAACGCCGGTTTTAAAACAATCTGAATTCAACAGGTATGAAAAAAGTCCTTAAAATCGCAGGAATTATCCTGGTGTCAATGCTTTTGATTCTCCTTCTTGCTCCTTTGTTATTCCAGGACAGGATCAAACAGGAGGTTAAAAACCTGGCCAACCGCACCCTTAAAACCGAATTGAATTTCACGGACATGAATCTCTCCTTTTTCAGCCACTTCCCGAACCTGAGCCTCACTCTTACCGGTTTTTCGCTGAAATCACCGGCTCCCTTCTGCAATGACACCCTGATCCGTGCCAATGAGATCGCTTTCGGGGTGGATGTGGGAAGTCTTTTGGGCAAGACCATCCGGATCACACGGATCTATTTTGACAGGGCGGTGATTAACATTCGCTATGATGACAAGGGGGCTGCCAATTATGAAGTGTACCAGTCAAAGGATACCGTTTCAGTTCACAAGGAGACGACCTCTTCTCCCGGGGCCGAACTGAACATCGAACACATCATTTTTAAAAACTGCCGGGTGGTTTATGCCGATCCGGCCATCCCGGTGGAGATTGTCGCCAGCGGGCTGAACTATGCCGGCACGAGCAGCATCACCAGCGACTTTTTCAATCTCACCTCCGATGTGAAAATTGACGGGCTCGATGTAACGTACAACCATCGGAAATACATTGATTCAAAACCGGTCACCGCGAAATTAACCACCAGGGTCAACAGCCTGGATTTATCGGTAAATTTTGAAAAAAATGATCTGAAAATCAAAGACATTCCCTTGCAGTTCAGTGGGAAATTCAACTTTGAAAAAGAGGGCTACGCAGTGAACCTGAACTTCCTATCGGTCATGGAAAAAGAGTTCCTCAGCGCCAGGTTCAAGATCAGGCAATCAAAAACCATGTGGGTTTCCGCAAAAGTGAATGCCAGTGTCGACCTCGAAAAATGGGCCAGGGCCTTCGATCTGAAAACGGTCACGGTAAAAGGAATCTATGAACTGAACCTCGACGCCGAAGGATCTTATCTCAAGGGGGTGGTTTCAAAAGGCATCCGCAACGAAACAGACACGGTCATCCTGAGTATTCCGAAATTCAGCCTGATGACAAAACTTGCCGGGGGTTATTTCAAATATGCCGGGTTGCCTCAGCCACTCAGCAACATAAACTTCTCGCTTAATGCATCCTGCCCCGACACCAATTACCGTAACATCAATGTACAGCTTGAAAATCTGCAGGCCACTTTCCTGAAAAACCAGGTAAACGGTTTTTTCAGGATGAAAAGTCTGAACGACATTCCCGTTGAAGCCAGCCTTTCCTGCAGCTGCGACCTGGCTGAGTTGAAACAGGTGGTACCGATGGACAGCATCTCCCTGGCTGGCGTGCTTGCACTGGAAGTTAAGGTAAAAGGGAATTATGCACCGCAGAAGAAGATGTTCCCGGTTACTTCGGCAACCATCAGTCTGAAAGGCGGGTCGGTGCAGACCCGGTATTACCCCCATCCGCTGGAGAAGATAGAGATGGCAGCCGTGGTGACAAATCATTCCGGCGCCATGAAAGACCTCTATGTCCATCTCAACCCGCTTACCTTCGTGTTTGAGGGAAAACCCTTCGCCATCACCGCCGCACTGGAAAATTTTGACGACCTGGGCTACGACATTCAGTCTAAAGGGACCATTGACCTTGGAAAGGTGTACCAGGTTTTTTCGCGGAAAGGGCTCCGCCTTGATGGTTACATCGAAACCGACCTTTCTCTCAAAGGAAAACAGAGCGATGCCACCGCCGGCCGCTACGAAAAACTAAGGAACAACGGTACCCTCAAACTAAGGGATATCGCGATGACATCAGCGGATTACCCGAAACCGTTCATTATAAAAACAGGCAATTTCAGGTTTGACCAGGACAAAATCTGGTTTGAAAATTTCCTGGCAACTTATGGCGCCTCCGACTTTCACCTGAAAGGGGCCATGAAGAACACCCTTAATTACTTCCTTTCAAAGGGAGGAACCCTTAAAGGGGATTTCCAGATGAATTCCGACCTCATCCAGGTGGATGAATTCATGGCGCTGGCCCCTGCCGGCGACAGCAAGCCTGCTTCAACGACAGGGGAAACAGGCGTGGTCATCATCCCCGGCGACCTCGACATCCGTTTCAAGGCAGAGGTGAAGAAAACGTTGTTCAAGGGGCTCGAGATAAAAGATATGAAGGGTGAGATAGACCTGAAGGATGGAATCATGATTCTCAGGGAGGGCACCCTCAACCTGGTCGGCTGCACGGCCGGCATGGACGCAACCTATGGCAGCGTGACACCGGTGAAGGGATTCTTTGATTTTCATATCAGGGCCAACGATTTCGACATCAAACGGGCCTTCAACGAAGTGGCCATGGTGCGTGAAATGGCCCCGTCGGCAGGAAAAGCGGAAGGGATCGTTTCGCTTGACTACAGCGTGAAGGGGATGATCAATGCAGCGATGTTCCCGGTATTGCCCTCGCTGGAAGGAGGAGGGGGCGTCACGGTGAAAAAGGTGAAATTTTACGGGCTCAAACTCTTTAACGACATCAGCAAGGGCACGCAAAAAGAGGGGCTGAGCAATCCCGACATGTCGAAAGTCGATATCAAATCCACGATTAAAAACAACACGGTCACCGTGGAGCAATTCAAGTTTAAGGTCAAGGGTATCAGGGTTAAAATTTCGGGGAGCAGCACCTTCGACAGCAAGCTTAATTTAAAAGTACGGCTCGGGATGGGTCCGTTTGGAATCATCGGCATCCCCATGAAGATCACCGGAACCTCCGAAAACATGAAAATCAGGTATGGCAAAGGAAAAGAAACAGATGATCTGAAAGAATCCGATTATACAGACGAACTGCCGAAAGAGATGCTCGACCGGATCAAAAACGTGAAAGAGACCAACGACGAAGAACCCGACCCCGAAAAATAACCCCTCCTTCATTGTTTGCATTGTTTGCATTGCTTTCATTGTCTGCATTGCTCGCATTGCCTTCATTCCTCAATCTCCCTCAGCACCTTCAGCACCTCCTCCGTCGAGCCCGCGGTAACCATCTTCATCCGCCACGATTTGAAATCCGGGATCCCCCTGAAATAACCGCTGTAAAGCTTGCGTATCTCAAACAATGTGGCGCGTTCGCCCTTGTAGGCGATGGAGGTTTCCAGGTGTCGGCGCACGACGGAGATCCGTTCGGCGATGGTTGGCGGCGTGGGGATGAGATGACCCGAAAGCCATGATTTTATCTCCCGGAAGATCCATGGATTGCCGGTGGCAGCGCGGCCGATCAGGATTCCGTCAACACCGTACCGGTTTCTCATCTCTTCTGCCTTTGGCCCAGAATCGATGTCTCCGTTGCCGAATACCGGGATTTTTATAAAAGGATTGTTTTTTACCTCGCCGATCAGGGTCCAGTCGGCTTCGCCCCCATACAGTTGCGACCGGGTGCGTCCATGGATGGCAATGGCGCTGATGCCGACATCCTGCAAACGTTCGGCAATGCCGACAATATCAAGGTGCGCTTCATCCCATCCGAGTCGCGTCTTCACGGTCACCGGCAGCCGGGTTGACCTGACAACCGCCTCCGTCATGCGGATCATTTTCGGGATGTCCTGCAGCAGGGCGGCTCCCCCGCCTTTCATCACGATCTTGCGCACAGGGCAGCCAAAATTCAGGTCGATGAAATCGGGCCCCGCGGCTTCGGCCACAGCGGCGGCCTTCATCATCGATTCCACGTTTTCACCGAAGATCTGGATGCCGATCGGACGCTCTTCGGGTTCAAACCGCATCTTGTTGTTGCTCTTTTCGGCATCGCGGATCAACCCTTCGGCGGCGATGAATTCGGTTACCAGCACATCGGCGCCGTGTTGTTTGCAGATGACCCGGAAGGGCGAGTCGGTGACATCCTCCATGGGTGCAAGGATGAGCGGGAAGTCACCCAGATCAATATTTCCTATCCTGATCAAATTGTGGTAATTTAGCGGCAAAAATAGCCAAAATAGATGGATTTCCGTAAACAGCCCATCCTGGAGAGCCTGACACCCTTCACCCGGCTTTTGTTTTCAATCCTGCTGGTCATCTCCTGCTTTGCCACCTCCTTTTTACTCGGGATGTTGCTGGCCGGGCCGCTTTTCGGGATTGGCCTGAAGCAGCTCATCTCCTCGCTCTCCGACCTTGACGATGCCAGGGTCATGCCGTTGCTTCAATATTTCCAGGTGATCCAGTCCTTCGGACTGTTCATCATTCCGGCGCTGCTGGCCGGTTACCTCTTCGAACGAAGTAGTGTGCGGTATCTCTGCATCGGCAAGCCGTCGCGATGGCCTGTTTACCTGGTCACACTGGGGCTGATGTTCGCATTCCTGCCATTCATCAACTGGATGGTATCTGTAAATGAATCCATGAAACTTCCCGGGTTTCTGAAGGGGCTCGAGGACTGGATGAAAATCACCGAAGATGCCGCTGCAAAACTTACCGTGGCCTTTATGAAGATGCCCACCTTCGGCGGGTTTCTGTTCAACATGGTGATGATTGCCCTTTTGCCGGCCATCGGAGAGGAGTTCATGTTCCGTGGGCTGCTCCAGCGTCTGCTTAAAGAGTGGCTGGGCAACATACATGTGGCCATTTTCATCTCCGCGTTTCTTTTTTCAGCCATGCACATGCAGTTTTATGGATTTTTTCCCCGGATGCTGATGGGGGTTATCTTCGGGTACCTTTTTTACTGGACAGGTTCGCTTTGGGTGCCCATCAGCGCGCATTTCATCAACAACGGGGCGGCGGTGGTCTTCTCGTATCTCTGTCAGCGCGGTATGCTGACCGGCGATTATGAAAATTTCGGGGCCACGGAGAATCCCTTTCTCATCCTGCTGAGCGGGCTGGCCGTTCCGGCTTTTCTTTTCATCATTTACAGGATGAGACCGGGGAGCCGGCCTGTGCCTGAACCTGACCATGGCTGAAAAACCGACATACCCTGCCGGGAAACTCCGGCTTGCCCTGCGGATATTGCTGCTCGGGGGGTTGGTACTTCTCCTGTTTATCTTTATGTTCCGGTCGCCCCTGGCGGAATGGTACCTTCAACGGCACGTCGAACGTTTCAACAAGACCGGCCAGGCAACCCTAAGGGTTTCACATGTAAGGATCCAGGGGCTGGCCTCCATCCTGGTCACCGGGATCAGTCTCAAACCCGCCATCGGCGATACGTTGCTGAAAATCGATTCGGCCTATACCTCCATCAGCATCCTCAAATTGCTGGCCGGCCGCATCGTACTGCACCGTGTGAACCTGGTCAATACCGCCATTCTGCTTGAAAGCCATGACAGCACTTCCAATTACAGGTTTTTATTGCACACCGCACGGCAGCCGGGCGATTCGGTAACCGGCAGGGTAAACTATTCGGAGACTATCGACCGGATGATGCGGTTTGTCTTTGATAAGATCCCCCTCTCCCTCAATATCCGGAATTTCACCCTGCAGAGTGTTGCCGATGGTCACCGGTTAACTTTTCACCTCGGCCGGTTCACCCTCTCCGAACACTATTTCCGGTCGTCGGTGGAGGTAGGAGAGGAGGGTGCTGTTGCCCGCTGGGTGGTGGCCGGAAGAATCGACAACCGGAACCGGACAGCTGAATTCAGGCTTTACACTGCGGATCATGCAAAAGTGATCCTTCCCTGGATCAACCATAAATGGAACGCAGGGATCGACTTCGATACCCTTGCATTGAGCATTGCAGAGCAGGAGGGAGGCGACGACCTGGCAAAGATCAGCGGATTTGCCTCCGTGACGGGGCTGCGCATCGACCATCGCAGCATTGCAGCAGGGCCGGTGGAGTTTGCCCGGATGGAGATCAGGTACCTGGTCAACATCGGCTCCGACTACGCCGAACTGGACAGTGCAACACGCGTGACTTTCAACCGGATCGACTTCCGCCCCTATATCCGTTTCCGCCCGAATCCGGCAAAACAGATCACGCTGAGGATACATAAACCGCAATTCCCGGCACAGGACCTCTTTTCCTCCTTTCCGCCCGGTCTCTTCACCAACCTCGACGGCATCCGGGTAAAGGGAAACCTCTCCTGGGACCTCGATTTTTTTGCCGATCTCTCCAAACCCGATTCGCTGAAATTTGAGACCTCGCTCAACAGGCACCAGTTCAGCGTGTTGTCATACGGGAATGCCAACCTGACTAAAATCAACACTCCCTTCCAGTATACCGCCTATGAACACGACAATCCGGTCCGCACCTTTATGGTCGGCCCTGAAAATCCCGAATTTCGCACACTCGACCGCATCTCGCATTTCCTGCAATCTGCTGTTCTTACCAGCGAGGATGGGAGTTTCTATCAGCACAGGGGCTTCCTCCCCGATGCCTTCCGCGAATCGGTCATCACCAATATAAAGGAAGGAAGGTTTGCCCGCGGGGGCAGCACCATCAGCATGCAGCTTGTGAAAAATGTGTTTCTCAGCCGGAATAAAACCGTGGCACGCAAAATGGAAGAGGCGCTGATCGTTTGGCTCATCGAAAACCAGGGGTTAAGCACCAAGGAACGGATGTATGAAGTCTACCTCAACCTCATCGAGTGGGGACCGATGATTTACGGCGCAAATGAAGCATCACACTATTACTTCAATAAAGATGCCTCCCGGCTTACGCTGGCCGAGGCCATCTTCATGGCGTCCATCATCCCCCGGCCGAAATGGTTTAAATATTCCTTCGATGAAAACGGACACCTCCGCGAATCCAATGCTGGCTTCTATCGCCTGGTATCTGAAAAAATGTTGAATAAAGGCTGGATCACCCCCCAGGATGCCGAAAAACTGGTTCCGGATGTAACCCTGAAAGGCCCGGCAAAATTACTGTTGAAACAGACTGAACCCGTATCCTCCGATACCATTCAGGATTGAGTTCCCGTTTCACTTTTTTTTACACGAAGATCCACGAAGGAACCACGAAGGACCACGAAGAAACCGAATTTAACCTGGAAACCGGTTCCCTTTCGAAACAAATCCTTGGCTCTGCCATTGAACTTCATATATTGCCTGGTATTGGTTTATTGAAAACAGCTTTTAAAGTTTTCGAGATATATGGACATTAACAATGGAACTGAGGGCTGAATGTCGAAAATTTTCAACTTCGTGGTTCTTCGTAGCTCTTCGTGAAAGTAATTACCATAAAGTACGGATTATTACTTTGAACCGGTTTTATTAATAATTGAATAACCTTCTATCTTTATATATGCTTCGTATATGCTTCGTATATGCTTTGTATAAGCTTCGTATATGCTTTGTATAAGCTTCGTATATGCTTTGCCTGACCTTTGGATGAGCTTTGTTTGAGCATCCTTCGTAGTCCCGTAATAATTCCTAAATTTGCACTATCAACTTAATACAACAAACCCTTGCGTACATTTCTGATCCTGTTTACAGCGTTATTCATTATATCGGTTTCTGTATCCGGCCAGGAGGCCACGTCGTCTTCCGGTAAAAAGGCACAAAGCAAGACCCGGAATCACGGGATGAAGGATGAAAAGGAAGATCCGAATCCGTTCCCGCTGAAGAAGTTTGAATACGGTCTCAATTTTGGGGCCTACTTCGCCAACAAATACGCTGCCAATTTTTACAACGGAACCCCGGGCAATGTCAATAATGTCGATTATGTCATGAAGAACCAAAATCCTCCGACATGGTATCGTGAAATACAACAGTTGCTGGGGTTGAGTCAGACGGATTCAGTCGGTGTCCAGTCCGATCGCTACGGCAATGGGTATCCGACGAACATGCATTACAGTGTTGCTTTTTCAGGCGGCTTGTTTATGAGGATTAATTTTAACAGGAAGAACAGCATCTTCCTTCAGGCCAATTATGCCCAGTTAAAAGCCGGTGATGCCATCATCCTTCAGGTGAATCCGAACAACACCTATCTTTCCTTTCCTGATCTTCGCAGCGAACAGGTCATTGGCAGAGAGGGCCGGGTGATGATCGACCTGGGATATCAAAGGTCCTTTCCCCTGAAGTCAAGGATCAACCTCTTTATACAGGCTGGTCTGACAATGTGTTATACACAGGTGATCAAATCAATTTTCGTGGTGGAAGGGAAGGAATACAGCATGGTAAACATCTATGGAAGTCAGGGCTATCAGCAGGGTTACAACCAGCAAACGATGACGGTCAACCAGAATGCATTCGGGTTTGGGGGATACCTTGGTGTAGGTGCCGGCATTCCACTGACTGCCGCCTTCGGTCTTGAACCCGGTTTTTTTGCGCACTATTACCCCACCAACCTGGAGCACTACCCTGATTTTAAACCCTCCTTCGGGCTGTACCTCCGCATTTTGATTCATTTCGGTGCTACGGACGATGAATAGTTTTGTCAGCAACACCCGCCGCCTGAATCGCAATCGCAGGTGGGTTCCGTCCCGCGGATAAGTCCGTTGAGGATGCCGGCTGCACAGCCAACGCCCGATTTTACAGAGATGGCGCCTTCGGGACAATTTTTCGAACAGGCCCCGCACTCCATGCAAAAGTCCCTGTTGCGGATTGACGCTCTTTTATTTTCAATCTCAAAAACAGCATGGGGGCAAACCATCAGGCACATCCGGCAACCGGTGCATTTTTCAACATCCAGTTGAAGGGTCACTACATCTGTAAGGTATACGAATCCGGTCATAGATCAACAAATCTGGTTAATATCCATCCCGCCAGGCCCACAATCACCATGGAAATCTGGACAGGCAAAGCTGTTTTCATCTCTTTCTGAACACCCGAAAGCGAAGTAAAGGTGGAGGATCCGGTGAAATTCATCGCCATGAACGACGACACTCCGCCCAGGATCAGGAACCACGTGAACATGTCACTCATTCGCGATCCCAGCATGCCGGCTGAGGCAAGAAGGATGGCAACCAGCCACCCCGTGGCAAGTCCCTTCAGTGAAAAGCTTCGAAAAGAGATCCAGGGCAGCAGGGCAGGGGTCAGGGCGCAACCCGAAAGGTACCCGGCAAAGAGGTTTACCGTGGTCTTCCATCCCGAACGAAGAGCAAGATCAAACGAATATCCCGCGGGGGTGAAACCTGACAGCGCGAGGAAAACCGAGGGTACGATCAGCAGGTAATACTTTCCGTAGAAAAGGTCAACCGGGATCAGTTTCAGCCGCTCGGTCAAGGGAAATGCAATCCGCCGCATCGATTCGTCTGATTTCTCCCCTGCTTCGAGAAAATTCCTGATATCAGCGGCCTTCACCGGACCGTAAACCACGGAGAACCCGGTCATCTTTTTCACCTCGTGCGCGGCAACCCCGGTGGCCCCGAGTTGCGGAAGGATTACTCTCCTGTGATCCACCAGCTGGTCAAGATGATGGAGACGGATACGT
>Ga0073936_10008138_pt1 | contig 13403 bp, 3 predicted proteins | sample AliMusrvi5mmetaG_FD_87041 | JGI IMG/M metagenome (GOLD analysis project Ga0073936, IMG submission 87041) | Freshwater lake bacterial and archeal communities from Alinen Mustajarvi, Finland, to study Microbial Dark Matter (Phase II) - Alinen... | ecosystem: Environmental > Aquatic > Freshwater >... | reverse complement strand
GTACACGAATTTCGCCAGCGTGGGCGGTTCTCCTGCGGGCTGGTTTGCCGGTGGCGGTGCCGGTGGCAAGGTCTTCAGTGGATCCAATGGGTTGGGTGGTACTAATGGGGGTGGTGGGAATGTCGGAATAGCCGGAACGACAAATACCGGTGGTGGCGGTGGCGGTGGCGGTCAGGGCGCTTTAGGTGGAGCTGGCGGCTCTGGTATTGTCATGGTGAGGTATGCGTTGTTGCCCTCTGTCAATAATGCTAACGGGGCGACGAATGTGACATTATCTTCCGCGGATCTCAATGGGATCTTGGCCTCGACAGGCAATGCTCCGGCTGCGGTGTTTGCCTTTTGGGGATCCTCCGATGGCGGAACGGGTGCGTGGGCGAATACGAACGTCTGGAGTGCCCCGCAGGCGTTGGGTGGCTTTACGATTCCAGTGTCAGGGCTTTCCTCCAATGCGACGTATTACTACCGGTTTGCGGCGACAAACCAGGATAGTGTCGAGTGGGCTTCCGCCTCCTCGGTTTTTATTACGGGCGACGTGTGGATTGACAGGCTGTCCGATGCCTCTGAGATCGGCCTGACGCCGGGTACGTTTACGGTGCATCGGGTCAGTGCGGCAACAAACGGGGTGTTGTCGGTGAACTATTCCGTTAGCGGAACGGCCAGTAATGGAGTGGACTACGCGCCGTTGAGCGGCTCCATCCTGATCCCGGAGGGCTCGGATACGGTGGCGCTGGTGGTTTCGCCTTACCTCGATCACTTGCTCGAAGGAACGGAGACGGTACAGGTGACGGTGGTGTCAGGGCCCTACGTAGTGGGGATCTTGTCAAGTGCAGTGCTAAGTATTACGGATGTCGGAGTCGTGTCGAATACATGGAGTGGGGGTGGCGCGAACGCCCTGGCGAGCACTCCGGCCAACTGGACTGGGGGGACAGCACCAGTGGCGGGTGATGCTGTTATTTTGAATTCCACGACGAATAAAGATATGACGTGGGATCTGAATATCCCGGTACAATCCTGGACGCAAGTTGGCTATGTCGGCACGGTGACGGTGGCGACGGTCTATGGGGCAACCGGTTTTACGAATCTCAACATTCTCGGTAACTGTGTGATCAGTAATGGGGTATGGACGCATTCCGCAAACTCAAATGTTGAAGCGAACCGGCTTAGGGTGACGATTGGAGGCGATCTGGTCGTGGGACCGAATGCGGCGATCGATGTGACCGTCAAGGGGTATGGTGCGCAATATGGGCGAGGGGGAAGTGGTGGCGGGGCGAGCCATGGTGGATATGGGTGGGGTGGCGGCCCATGTTACGGTTCGATTATGACGCCGACGAATTTCGGTAGTGGTGGCGGCAGTATCCAGGGTGGCGGGGCCATTCTTATGACGGTTGGTGGAATGATTCGCAACGATGGGCTTATCAGCGCTGATGGAGGCGTGTCTGATTGGAGTGCCGGTGCAGGGGGTAGTATCTGGCTTACCGCCGGGACGCTGATGGGTGGCCCGGGCGGAGTGATCAGGGCGAATGGCGGGAAATCCCCCAGTGGCCGCGATGGCGGTGGCGGCCGTATTGCGCTGGTGATTACCAATGTGAGTGCCGATTTTAGCGGTTTTACCGGGACGAACTCGGCCTACGGTGGCCGCTCGAGTACGGCCTGCGCAGGAACGATCTATCGAGAAAAACAAAGCGATGGTTCCGGCAAGGGCGAACTCATTATTGACAATCTTGCGGGGGCGCGGGGGTACACGGTTTACAACACAGCTCTTTGTGGGTTCGGCGCAGTCACCTGTGAATTTAGCCGGATTACCCTTACCAATGGTGCTGTCTTGAGTGTCGGATCCAACGATACCCTGATTGTTACGAATACGACGATCATTGGTGCCGGCGTTCTTAACGGGATCTGGGTCTCCGGGGGAACGTTACTGACACCTGCGGCGTTCACCTATTCCAACTTTTTTATTGGGATCAGTACCACTGGAACGACGTTCAGTCCGTCCACGGGATCCCTCACCATCGGGACAAACGCCGAACTTTGCATCGACGTGCCGTATGCCTTTAAAGACATCGTGATTGAAGGTGGCGGGAATCTGACGCACACGGCCAACGGGAGCACGGAAGTTAATAAACTGAATCTCACACTGGCAGGGTCATTGCTTGTCAAAACGAACGGTAGCATTGATGTGACAGGAAAAGGTTATGCGACAGGGTGCGGGCCCGGTGCTGGTTGGGGCGGTAGTTATGGGGGGCGTGGGGTCAATGCGGCGGTATGTTATGGCTCGCTTGTGGCGCCTACTAATTTGGGAAGCGGTGGTGGCGGAGGTGCTGGAGGTGGTGCCATATACCTCAGTGTCGCGGGTGTGATCAGCAATGGAGGAATGATTTCCGCGAAGAGTATGGGGCAGCCAAATGATTACTCGGGTTCCGGTGGCAGTATCTATCTTTCTTCAGGGACACTCATCGGAAATGGCACGATCACGGCTGACGCCCGTAGTGGGGGTTGGGGTGGTTCCGGCGGACGGGTGGCGTTGGTGGTAACGGATCCGGGTGCTGATTTTTCCTTGTACCCCGGTACGATTCAGGCAGGCAGTACTTTGACCGATGCCGGAACGGTGTATTTGCGCAAAGCCGGTGAGGGACTCAATGAAGGGACGCTCGTTGTGGACAATAACAACCGTAATGGCAGCGCCGTGGAGATCAGCACGAACGTGACGGATACGGCGGTGGGCAATGTCCTGATTCGCCGAGGCGGTTATTTGTTGATGTATTCCAATCAGATCCTGAGGGTGAGCGGTATCTGGTCCAACACAGCGACCTTTGCGGCCCAATGGGGATCCCAGGTCATATTTACCGGAGGTGCGACATCCACGTCCATTGTTTACGGGGCGAACACGTTTATGGGCTTGTTTTGCACAAATGCAGAAAAAACGCTGATATTTCAAGCGGGTAAGACCAATACGATAGCAGCCCTCGGCCGTTTGACGCTCAAGGGCGTTGGAACCACCAACCTGACACTACGTTCCTCGGTGGATAACGCGGCCTGGAAATTGAAAGTCGATTCGTTGGCGGAACAGGTCATTGAGTATGTGGACGTCAAGGATTCGGATGCGCGGGCCGGGGTGGAGGTGACCGCGATGAACAGCTTGAATAGCGGCAGTAATCTTAATTGGACATTCGTCAGTGTGGGGACTGGTGAGACAAATATCTGGCTGGGCTTGAACAATACGGTCTGGTCTTTGGGGCCCAACTGGAGTTTGGCTCGAGCGCCAGTCGAGAGCGATTATATTGTGATTCCGTCCGCGAAACCGCGCTATCCAGTTCTGGATGCCGCCCCCCGCACGATCACCGGACTTGAGATTCAGTCGGGAGCCTCCCTGTCGCTGGGTGGTTACAACCTGACCGTCAAGGCGGATGCAACGGTGGCGGGCGCGATTACGGCTTCATCCACGGAAAAACTTACGTTTGAAGGGAACGCAGACTTTGCCGGCGGCACCTTCACGGCAGCGCGTTCAACCGTTTCGCTGGCGGGAAGTGTGGCGACAACATTCAATCCGGCGAACCTGACTTTTTACAAGGTCAATGTCATGAATACCGATGCGGTTGTGTTTGGGAACGGTTTCACGGCTACTGAATTGCGCTGTGAGGCTACGACTGGCACCCGGAATATTCAGTTTCTTGAAGGCTCCTCGGTTGGGTTGCGGGATCTCGTATTACTAGGGGCGGCTGGGAGCACCAACATCACTTTGCGCAGTTCGTCCTCTGAAGGCGTGAAATGGAATCTGGCGGTATCCGGTTATCGTTCCGTGCAGGGAGTGGATGTGCAGGACTGCAATGCGAATGGGGGATTGGTTATTCCTGCGGCGGCCTCGCAGGACAGCGGAGGGAATATTAACTGGACGTTCGATGTGACACCCTCATTATGGGTGGGGTTGAGCAACAACAACTTCCATACGGCAGCCAACTGGTCGCCAGTCGGGGTGCCGAATGCGACCACGCGGGTTTTGGTGGATTCGGCTGTTCCTATGACAGTCACGGGGGCGGTGACGGTGCTGGATCTGACGGTGGGCGGTGGTGCGGCGATGGCGACAGGGACGGTCAATGCGGCATTGACCGTGGCGGAAACGATTACGGTGTTGAGTAATGGAACGCTTAATCTGAATCGGCCCTGCGTGGTGACCAACAGTTTGAATGTGACGGCAGGGGGGCTGTTGACCCATACTGCCAACGGTTCGACAGAGGTCAACAAACTGGATGTGACGGTGTATGGCAATGTGGGCGTGGATGAGAATGGGCGTATTGATGTAACAGGGAAAGGGTATGCATCGGGGTATGGCCCTGGGGGGGCAAACGGGCCCAGTCACGGTGGGGTAGGTTGGGGTGGTGGCCCCTGTTATGGTTCGATCTTAGCCCCCACGAATATAGGAACTGGCTGGGGCCAGTACGGTGGTGGCGCCATCCGTTTGACAGTCGGAGGAACGATTCGAAATGACGGGCTGGTGAGCGCGGATGGGATGTACAATGCGGATTGGTATGCTGGTTCTGGGGGTAGCGTATTCTTGTATAGTGGACAGCTTTCGGGAATGGGCACGATCCGGGCGAATGGAGCCGGCGGTGGTAATGGGCGCAGTGGTGGTGGTGGGCGGATTTCGCTGGTGGTGACGAAGGCGGGAGCGGATTTCACGTTGTTTGCCGGCTCGATTTCGACCATTGGATTTAGTGGTGCCGGTGCCGGGACAATTTACAAGCAACGTGCGGTTGATAATGCCCGATGTGGAACCGTCCTGGTGGATAACATTTCCAGCGGACGAACCTGTGTCCCTCCCAGTACGAATTATATTTCCGGGGAACTGGAACGGGCAGTGTTCGTCGTCACCAACTCTGCTATGTTGGGGCTGGTGAATGACTTCAGTTTAGGGGATCTTGTGGTGCCGTCGGCAGCGGCACAGTTGGATTTGAATTATAAGACTTTGATCATCCACTCCAAGCAGCATGCGTTTGCGGGAACCGTTGCCAATTACGGTGCCATCATCTGGGTGCCCGACGTGGCTGGAACTGTTTTCTCGATTCGATGATTTGAAAGGATAAATATTATGTATGTGGGTGTAGACTATTATCCAGAGCACTGGGATCGAAAACGTTGGGATGTTGATGCGCGGTTGATGAAGAAGGCGGGATTTAATGTCGTCCGCCTTGCTGAGTTCGCCTGGGCATTTATGGAACCCGAAGAGGGGCGATTTGAGTTTGAGTGGCTCGATGAGGCGTTAGGAGTTCTACGCAAGCAGGGGATCTCCGTCATTCTCGGGACCCCGACCGCTGTGATGCCCGTTTGGTGTGCGAATAAGTACCCGGAGACGCTGGCGATGCAAAAGGATGGAACTCGCATCGTTTGGGGTGCCCGCAAGAACAACTGCTTTTCTTCCGGTACGTACCGCTCGCTCTCGGAGCGCATTACACGCGCCATGACAACGCATTTCGCCAGTGTACCCAATGTGATCGGCTGGCAGACGGATAACGAGTTCGGGCACCCTGTCTGCTATTGTGAAACGTGCCGAAAGACGTTTCAGGAGTGGCTCCATCACAAATACCATCATGTGGCCGATCTCAACAAAGCCTGGGGTACCCACTTCTGGGGACATTTGTATAGCGACTGGGCAGAAATTCCCATACCTGTCGATAACGGATCCGCCAATCCGAGCGCCTGTCTCGATTGGCAGCGATTCTTCTCCTGGCAGAACGTGCGGTTCCAGCGGGAGCAAGTGAAGATCATCCGTGAAGATTGCCCGAAGCATTTCGTGACTCATAATTGCATGGGACTGTTTAGCGACCTGAACTATTACGATCTGGCGGAAGACCTCGATTACGTGTCTTGGGACAATTATCCCGTCTGGGGCAAGCCCGAGGTGCGTTATTGGGCTTCCGCAGGGGCGGATGTGATGCGCGGGCTCAAGAAGAAAAATTTCTGGATTATGGAGCAGACTGCCGGACCGGGTGGGTGGGGCTCTTTCGGGCGTAATCCTCGACCCGGGGAGATTCGTAATGTGGCCTACCAGCAGCTCGCCCGGGGGGCGGACAACACCATCTGGTTCCGCTGGCGCACTTGCACTGCGGGTCGGGAGCAATATTGGCATGGGTTGCTGGGGCATGATGGGATTCCCCTGCGCCGATATCATGAGGCAGCACAAACGGCCAAAGAGTTTCATAAGCTGGCCAAGGAGTTGGAAAACACCACGGTCAAGTCCGATGTGGCGATGATTTACGATTACGAAAGCATCTGGGCGCTGCGTATCCAGCCTGGTTTCACTAAAAATGACTACCATCAGGCGATGCACCGTTACTATAACGCCTTGTTCCGTGCCGGTATCAATGTGGATATGATCAGGCCGACGGACGACTTCAGTCCGTACCGTGTGGTTCTGGCACCAGACTTGCATGTGATGCCGGATGTGGTCGCTGTGGCTCTCAGTGAATTCGTGCGTAAGGGAGGGGTGCTTCTGACGGATTGCCGTTCCGGTGTCAAAACGGAAACCAATCTTTGCCACGACCGCACCTTGCCGGGATTGCTCAGCGAGGCGCTCGGTATTACGATCCAGGAGTATGACGTATTGCCCGAAAACGAGGGTTGTGTGGTGCAGGGGCTGGCGCAACTGAAAGGATCGTTCAATGCCTTGCACTATGCGGATTGGATTACTCCACGTTCGGCGGAGAAACTAGCTGGCTTCGAGTCCTGGCATATGAAGAAATTTTCCGCCGCAACGCGGAATCGGTTCGGAAAAGGGATGGCGTACTATGTGGGAACCGTGGTGCAGGAAGAGGCTTTCTATGATCTTCTTATCGCGTCCCTGTTGCAGGATGCCAAGATCCGGCCTGTCGTCAATCCGCCGCCAGGAGTGGAAGTATCCGTGCGGCAAGCGCGTGGGCGGAAATATCTGTTCTTGATCAATCACAACGAAATGCCCCAAGTTGTCAAGGTTCCGACTGGAAGGAAAGAATTGCTCGCCGGAACTCTGACTGAAAAAAATCTCATGTTGGGTGTGTATGGTGTGGCGGTAATAAAATTATGATAGGCCTATCTGAATGAAGAACATGGATCCGTTTGTTTTGTCGGTACCGTTTGTGATTGATCCGGCTTATTCTTGCAAAACCTGTTGGCCGGAACGGAGCGGTTTTGCCCTCTGGTCGGAGAAAAGTGATGGCCCTTTCTGGCTTTACAGTCCCGGTAGTCTGGAAGCGTGGCTTTTCGACCGTACGCGGCGGGAGGCTTTTTCTACATGCCTGAATGTCGGTTATCCGGGGCGTTATCGTTCCTATCAGCCGACCCTCTTTGCGAACAGGAGCTTTGATCTGGCAACTGTGCCGACGACGGTACCCTGCCAACTCTATTTCAGTGGCCTTTTCCATTTCATGATCAATGGTCGAATCGTCATGCATGAGGTAACGAGCACGTTAACGCCGCGGAAAGTCACCTTGGATCTCGCGCCCTATCTCCAATTGCATGCGAACCATGTCTCCGTTCGGGTGGTGGCGGAGGGAGGTCCGCCCGTATTCCTGCTGGATTCGCCTTGTGTTCAGACGGATTCGCAATGGGTGGTCAGTGGAGATTCCCAGCAGTGGCAGGCTCCAAGATGTTTCCCGTTTGAAGGTGACGACCGCTTCCCACATCAGGAAAATCTCCCCGAGCTCCCGTTGGCTTTGCGTCAGGATGCCAGTGGCTTGTATGATGCCGGTGTTCAACTTCTGGCTCGTACCATTATTTATGCCCAGGGTGAGGGAGCGGTAGCCGTTCATGCCGGAGAGACTTGTGAGGAGGCTGTTTCTTCAGTGGTCGAGGCACGGGAGCAGGTGGTCCCGGTGGTGCAGGTCAAAGGGGCTGGAGAATGTCAGACGGAAACGAAACTGGCCTTCCGTTATTTGCGTCTGGTTTGTGATGCGGGGGTCAAGATCAACGCGGTGCAGGCGGCGGCGTCTTTCTATCCTGCGCAATATCGGGGAGCCTTTGCCTGTTCAGACCCGAGTCTTTCCGCCATCTGGATGCACGCGGCTTATACGCTGAGATCCTGTATGCAGTGGCTTTTTGTGGACGGATTGAAGCGTGACCGGCTACCTTGGGTCGGTGACCTTTATGCCTGCAATTTGAGTAACTACCATTCCTTTTTTGAGCGGCCCATCTCGGAATACTCCATGATGGCGATGATGGCGCCAGATCCCGGAGAGTCGGATATCAACGGTATCATTACTTACAGTCTTTTCTGGGTCATGGCGGTCCGTGATCATGGGATGCATTTTGGGGACAGTTCTTTTCTGCGCGGTTTGCTCCCCTATTGTGACAAACTTCTATCGGCGATCAAACAAAAGGCCGATGCCCGGGGGCTGTTGCCTACAGCGCGTTTCAATTGGGTCTACGTGGATTGGGCCGATGTCCACACGAAGGGGCATTGTGCCTTTTTGAATTTCCTTTATATCATGGCACTGGAGGCTGCAGAGGAATTGCATCAGGCGGTAGGGAATCCAGTGGCGGCAGGGTCTTATACTCAACAAACCACCGATCTCAGGCGGGTTTGTCGTGATTTGTTCTGGGACGATGAACGCCATCTTTTTATCGACAACGTTGATCAAGGAAGGCCGGGAAAGCATTTCGGACGTCAGACTAATGCGCTTGCAGTGCTTTCCGGGGTGTGCTCGCCTGAACAGCGCCCCGATGTCCTTCGCAATGTCCTCCTGAATCAGGGGGTGGCGCCGGTGGGAACACCCTACATGAAGTTCTTTGAGGCGCGTGCCTTGGCGGCATGTGGTGCCCAAGAGGCGATGGTGGCGATGATCCGCGACTATTGGGGGAGTATGGTGGAGGCGGGTGCTTCCACCTTCTGGGAGGCCCACGAGGTCATGCAGCAGGGCGTGGAGCGGTACGCTTTTTACGATCGGCCGTTTGGTAAAAGCCTGTGCCATGCCTGGAGCAGCGGGCCATTGCATCTTCTCTCGTCAGAGCTGTTCGGGCTTTTCCCCCTGAAATGCGGGTGGTCCGAATTTTCCTTTAATCCCGCCATGGCTGGCTTGGAGTGGGCCTGTACAGAGACCCCGACGCCACAGGGGGCCATCAAGATCCAGATGGCAGGGCGATTCGCCACCATTGCTTTTCCGCAGGGGACCGTACTGGTTTGGGGATCTGAGGGAAGGCTGCAACGTTATGCGGGGCCGGCTGAACTTGAATTTGAGTGGGGTGCTGGCAACGAACGTGAAGTCCCTGCCTGGCGCTGTGTTCAGACTTGAATCAGTCGCCTTTTGGTTCCGGGGCCGTGGTCTTATGCGAAAGGCGGTATTGCCGGGGCGATTTCCCCGTCAGTCGATGCGTCAGGCGCGAGATATAATTCGCATCGTGATAGCCGCAGTGGGCGGCGATTTCATCGATGGTCATTTCGGTTTGCTGCAAAAGTAGCAACACGTTCTGCATGCGCACCCGATTGATATATTGAATGGGTGAAGTGCCTGCCATTTTTTTGAAACGACGGGTCAATACGGACCGGTGTACGTGAAATACGGCTGCCAGGGAGGCGACATTTAATGAGGCCTTGTTCCAGCAGTGGTGGATGTGATCCAGAACGTCATGGGCGAGGGGGTCGGAAAGATTAGGCTGACAGGCGGAGGCAAGAATCAAAATTTGGATGACCAGTGAACTTGCCTTGCGCTCTCCTTGTTTTGTCGGTCGACGGATGCTTTTTTCGAGTTGCTTGAAAAGCTGGATGGGTACGGTGCCCGCCTTGTATATGCCCGCATTCAACCCCAATGACACCGTCAGGGATTCTGCCAGTGGACCGTCGATAGCCATCCAGCGAAAGTCCCAGGGGAGTTCATCTGAAAACCAATGGTGCCGCATACCGGGAAGATAGATGGCAATGTCTCCTGCCTTCAAGGTGCGCGCCTCGTCCTGAAACATAATCGTGCCGCTGCCGCCGCTGCACCAGAACAATTGAACAAAGGGATTAGTTTTGATGGTACAGGTAAAAGGCCGTGTAAGCCGGTAATGCCCCGTTGAATGCGCGCCGATAGGAACATGCGCTGAAGGCTGTGCCATGGGGCGTAACAAGTCGTAATAAATGGTTCCCTCTGCCACAACACTCCTGAATAGATAGATTGAAAATGTTAAATTGTTTCAAAATAATTAATACAGCGGTGAATGTACTCTGGCAACGATAAAAACTTCTTCTCTTTTGTCACAAAAGTCCATGTTTTATTCACAAAAATCTCGTTGTTTAAGCGTGTCCTCTATCCCATTGTATTTGCATTGCAGAAAATAATCAGGAGGCGCGTACAATGAAGAAGCTGGCGATTCTGTTGGTGGCGGTGGTTCTGGCACAAGCTGGTTTTGGTAAAACGGTGGGTATTCATCAGGACGATAGGTCATTGGTGACGGTCGGTTTACTGAAAACGATTCAGGAGGCAGGCTGGCAAACCGTCATGTTGGACAATAAAGCTTTGGCGGATGAGACCAAGCTTGCCGGGGTGGATGTGCTTCTGTTGACGGGGGGGTGGAATGAATATTGGTTCCCAGAATTCCTGGGCCGTCGCAGTCTGGTCAAGTTTGTTGCGGGCGGCAAGGGGATTCTGTCCAGCGGTTTCCGGAGTGGTTACTCGCGTACCGCCAATCGGCCCCTGTTTCCTCAGGTTGGCGCCACCTATAACCGGGGCAATGGCTCGTTTATCACTGGAGCGGGTGATAGCGAACTGGCCAAGGCCATCGATCAACCATTTTCAGCCGGGGGCTGGGATCATATGGTGATTAAGGTCGGGCCCGAGGGCAAGGTATTTGCCACAGTTGCCGGTGATCCAGTGGGCGCGTATGGCGAGCCCTACGGGGGGCGCTATGTGGCTTATGGCGCTTTTCTTGGAGGCAATGCCGGTTCCAATGTTCTGACGGGCACAGAGCGGCAGGTAATTGTGAAGACCTTGAAATGGTTGGCCTCTGCGCCGAAACTCAGTGAGACGGAAAAGGCCAGGCTCCAGACTCAGGCCGATCTTGATTTCCTTCGTCGTGAGAAACTGCTGGACTGGACGTTGAACGAGCGCGGGCCGGATACCGGCTCCGGACTCATTCCCGACTTGCGCAACCGCTTGGCGATTCCGCTGGAGAGCCGCGAGTTCACCTTGGAGTACATGAGTCAATATCTTTCAGGAAAACAACGGGACGCCTCCCTCGTGGCGGCGAATGAATTGAAAGCCGCCATGGCAGAACTGGACGGCAACTGCCAAAAGATTCTGGCGGAGACAACCTCCAAAATCGGCAAAATGACAATCGAAGAACTTACCGACGGCCATTCACAGCTTAACAGGACCAATGTGCTGGCCAGAATTGATGCGGTGGTCAGTAAGACCGCCGAGGAAAAGAAAAAGATGAAGGACAAGGTTGGCGGAAGAAGTGAGAAAGAGCTTGAGGAATTTTTATACGGCGCTGAAGTGACGGACCAACTCATGCCCGTCCAGAAAGTGAAGGAATGGACCGTCCGGGCGGACAAGGTGATCTCCGAATTACGTCCGGCCGTTCAGGTGGCGAAGGCGATTAAGCTGGCAAAAGAACATCAGCAGGATTTGGCGGCTGTGCCAGAGTTGATTCTGAAATGCGCCGCTGTGGATGCGATAGAACGGCAGGAGGCGGTTCTGGAGTTGGGTCGGATCGGAGATTTGAGGGCGGCCAGAACACTGACTGCCGCATTGGACGACCAGGATGAAAAAGTCCGGATCAACGCCATCCTTGGCTTGGGCTGGATGCAGGCCAAAGATGGGGTTCCGGCGTTGATCAAACTGGCGGAAGGTTCGGATCGGTACATGAAACGGCGTGCCGTTCAGGCATTGGGGCAGATTGGCGACCCGCGCGCAACGAAAGTGTTGTTGGCTTGCATTACGGATTCGGATTATGTCACCCGTGAGAATGCGATTTTCGCTTTGGGCTGGCTCCAAGCGAAGGATGCGGTTCCGGAACTTCTGAATATTGTCACTTCAGTCGACAAAAGTGCTGACCCGTGGCTGAGGAATTTATTGGTGCGTGCCTCCATCAGTGCGCTCGGAAATATTGGCGATGCGTCCGCGCTACCGGCTCTGGAGGCGATCTGCGGAACCAATGTTGTTTCTGCGGCGAACAAGAAGTCGGACGAAAAAATCATCAGGTTTATTGCCTCGGGGCATCTGCCTGGGATGCAGCGTTACGCGGAGCGTGCGATGGCTGTCATTAAGTCCGGCGGGAGTCACCGGTCCGGGATCGTGCAACCGGATTTCCTGGCGTCATCGGATCATTTTTATGCTCTGACTAAACGATTCAACGCTCTGGCTGGACGGCCGATGGAGATTACCGGGCGGACTTTCAAGGACGATTGTACCGCCCTGCTGCCCTATCTCAAGGAGGCCGGCTTGACGGGGCTCCACAACGCCTGGGCGGACGGTAGTATGGACAACGATCCTGACCGGCATTTTCAAACAATCAAAGCCGCCGGCGATCTGGATCTGCTCTGGATTGATGTTTTGCCCGGTGCCTGGGACAGTGCCCTCGAAAAAGCGGCGTGGGAAGCCGCCCTGCAAACTCACTGGGACGATCCGGCGTATGCCGGGTTCTGGAGCGAGGAATGGTATCCGAAGATCTATGCAGGGAAGGGCGAATTTGAAGTCTGGTTTAAGGCCAAATATGGCGAGAATCCTCGTAAAAAATATGGTCTGTCAGACGATGTTGTGATTCCGACGGAGTCGGGTCTGCTGAAGACCGAGTATCTGCAATTCTGCAACGACAAACTGCTGGACAATTGGCGCGAAGCGCAGGAATGGATGCACGGGATGCGCAAGGGTTTTTCCTTCACCTTCAGCATCACGCACCGCGCATTGGCCACGTATATCGGTTCGACGGGTATGGCCGGGGACGTGATTGACGTAAGTGGCCCCGAGTCCTACCAATCGTTTGGCCGCGACAATGCGTTCATGATGGAAATGTTCAAGGATGGCAAGGCTCGTCCGGTGATGTGCGAGTATTACAACTGGTACACACCGTCGGAGGCACATGCTATTCGTGGCTATGCCCAGCATCTGATGCATGGCGAATGCTTCTACAATTTTGCCTTGGAGCAGGTCTTTCCTCACTCCACCACCTACAACTGGCTCTGGGATGCCGGCCGCTGGAATGACATCCGTGCGATTTTCCAGAAGGCGGCCCGTATCAAGGAGTTTCTGAACGTGCCCGCTTCCGCTGCTAATGTGGCCCAGCTTTGCAGTGAAGCCAGCGCCTGCCATTATCAGGATAGCAGTGATTCTCTGGGTTCGCGCTGGTATCAGCACCAGGCGGCGCTGTGGACGGCGCTCCAGCAGTCCCAGATTCCTGCCGATGTGATTTGGACCGAAACCCTGACGCCAGCTAAACTGGCTCGTTACCGCGTCATCGTG
>Ga0073936_10008135_pt1 | contig 13407 bp, 9 predicted proteins | sample AliMusrvi5mmetaG_FD_87041 | JGI IMG/M metagenome (GOLD analysis project Ga0073936, IMG submission 87041) | Freshwater lake bacterial and archeal communities from Alinen Mustajarvi, Finland, to study Microbial Dark Matter (Phase II) - Alinen... | ecosystem: Environmental > Aquatic > Freshwater >... | reverse complement strand
CAGCTCTGTCGATCCCGGAGGCACGAATCCGCCGGGCGCGGGCAACCTGTCGATCTGCCGCCTTTTCAGGGAATTCAACTTGCTCGACTCATTGGCTCTTTTGAGGTCGAACACTGAGTTCTGAAACATGTGCGAATTGAACAGGATTGGGCTTCCAGCCTGTCGTCTCATCTACAGACAGGTCGGGACGCGCTGTCGTCTCATCTGCAGACATGCGGGCAGCCAGCTCTGGCAGCGATCACTCAGAATCCCCGGGGCTGTAGCTTCCTTGAAAAGCCAAAGTTGCTTTCGTTAGGTCAAGTTTTCTGCTCTTGTGTCTTCAAGTCTTGCGTCTGAGGCGAAGCCTCGCTAGGACAAATGTCCGCTGAGAACGCTGATACCCTGCCGCAGATCACCAGGCGTCGGTGCGGAACGGTGATGCGGGCAGGCCCTCGCGGTTGTAGAGGTTGGCACCGTCTGGATTCATCTGATAGGCATAACGCACGGCCACGGGTTCCTTCACGGAGGGCGAGGATACGGAGATGGTGTTATTGACGATGACGGCATCGGCCCAGAACCACTGTTTGTCGGCTCCGGCGATGGCGAAACGTTTGAGCTTGCCCTGCTTGTCCTCAACGGCCGGGTTTCGAGCCTCTTTTTTGCCGATCATCAGACCGGTTCCGAGGTGATCAAATGCCAGACGCGCCTTGCCACCCTCGATCTTGAGCGCCTTGAACAAGGGCCCCGAGGCTTCGACTTTTTGGCCGTAATCGCGGACAAGTGCCCAGCGGGCGAGGCGCAGGCCCACATCAAATTTGTTTTTTGGATGGATGTCTTCTTTTTCGGTGAGGGGGACGGTGTCGAGGATGACGGCCATGCCGGTGTTAGGGATCGTCAGGGATTTGGTCTGAGCCTCGCGCAGTTTGGCCCATCCGTTGCCGCCGGCGGGTTCCTCGGAGACGCCCTGATAGCTGGCGAGTTGGACAAAGTAGAATGGGAAATCCCCCTGCTTCCACAGCTTGCGCCACCCACCGATGAGGGTTTTCATTTTTTCGAAGTAGGTATCGCCCTCATCACCGTTAGACTCGCCCTGATACCACAGCGCGCCTTTGATGGGCAGTTGCAGGAACGGATGGATCATCGCGTTGTAGATGCCGCTCAGGCCGCCATTCAACTGGGCCTCAGTCTCGGGATTCTCGGGTGCGATCCACGGCTCAATGCGGGTGCCGCCCCAATTGCTGTCAATGATTCCGATGGGGACCTTGGTTTTTTGTTGGATTTCCCGGGCGAAATAAAATCCCACCGCCGTGATGCTGCCTGCGGTGGCGGGCGAGCACACCTGCCATGGGCTGGCCACTGGTGCGTCTGCAAGTGGCTTGGCCACCTGCACCCGGTCGATTTTGATGGAGCGGATGGTGGGCAGGTTGGCGGACTTGATGTCGTCTGCGGCACCCAGGCACTGGCCGAGCGACATTTCCATGTTAGATTGACCCGAACAAATCCAGAGATCGCCTATCAAAATATTTTTCAGGCTCAGGCGGTTGTTGCCTTTCACGCTTAGTTCCAGGTTTTCGCCTGCTTTGAGGGCTGGCATTTCGACCTTCCACTCGCCTTTGGCGTCGGCTTTGGTTGAGGCGCTTTTTCCGGCCAGCGCCACGCTCACGGCTTCCCCGGCCTCCGCCCATCCCCAGACCCGCACCGGTTGGTTCCGTTGCAGCATCATGTTGTCAGTGAAAATTTTTGGAAGGCGCACATCTGCGGTGGCAGGCAGGGCGCTGAGAAGGGATGCGATAAGCAGATGGAACGGCGTCTGGAGAGACCGATGGATGGGGGCGTGAATTTTTATCATGGAGTGGGCTGGGATGGATGAGCCATCTCCGCAACGTTGCTGCTGCGACGCTTCTTTCAGCCTGCTACTGCGTCGCCTGCTTGGCAATGCGGTCGAGCACGCCGTTGACAAAGCGATGCGAGTCCGTGGTCCCAAAGCAGCGCGCCAACTCAATGGCCTCGTTGATCACTACTTTGGCCGGAGTCGCCGTGTGCAACAATTCATAGGTGCCTAGGCGAAGAACCGCCCGGTCCACTGGATCGATTCGCTCCGGCGCAAAATTCTCGACTACGGCGGCGAGCATGGCGTCGATGGCCGGTTTGTGGCTGAGCAGGGCATCGACGAGGGCATCGGCTTGTTGGCGCAGCGAGCGGAGGGATGCGGTGGATTCGCGGAGTTTGGCCAGATCCGCTTGTTCGGGAAATTTAGCGGGGTCCTCGACCATGCGGAGTCGATCTGAGATGCGTTGCAAGCGGCGCAGGCTGGCGGCCACGGCCTCCAGCGGACCGCGCAGCGTGGGAAAATCCTCGATGCCTTCGAGAAACCGCTGCCGACTCGCCGCCAATTCCCGATCCGTCAGAAATAACCCGTCAAGCGCCGCACCAAAAGTGTCCGCCACCGACGCGTGGTCATCATCGCGAGGGAGTCGCTCTAACACCGTGAATGCCGCGCTCCAAGCGGCTTCCAGCTCGGCAGTGCGTGCCAACTCACGGCCCAAGGCTTCCGCCTGTGGGCATGCGGCGAGGTGCGCCGCTGCGGCTGGCAGACGGGCGTGAAATTCCGACAAGCGGCCGTCGCGGCCGTGGGCCAGGTGATGGATCGTACGAAAGGTCGCCAGGTGCAGGCTGCGACGGTCCGCTTCCGTCACAAATTCCCAAAATGGCTCACGCAGCGCAGTGGGATCGGCGCCTCCTTCCAAATCCGCACAGTAAAGAAACTGGACGACCGCCTCGCGGATTTGGCGTCGGCTAGCCATTCCGTGAGCTTTGGCGTGTGGAGTTGCGAGGCATCGAGCGATCCAGTTCCTGGAAAATATCGATCATGGTGGCGGCGGCACGGGCGGCCTCCTTGCCTCGGTTGAGATTGGCCCCGATGCAGCGGGCGTAGGCTTGTTTTTCATCATCCACGATGAGCACTTCGTGAATCACCGGTCGCTTCCAATCCAATGCAATCTGCATCAGGGCATCAGTCACCGCCCGAACGACAAGATCCCCGTGGAGCGTCGATCCCCGGATGATCAGGCCGAGCGCGATAATGCAGGCCGGCGTATCCCGCTCCATCACCGACGCCACGGCCACCGGAATTTCGAAGGCACCCGGCACCCGGATCAAATCAATGCGAGCCTGAGGCACCAGTTCGTTGATTTCCGAAATGGTATTTTCCACCATCGCGTCGGTGTACTGTTCGTTGTACTTGGACGCGACGATGCAAATGCGGACCTTGGGTCCGATCACGCGGGGTTTCGGCGGCAGTGCAGACGACATGCATGCGGTATGAACCGCCACGCGGCAATTGTCAACCCGCTGGCAGCGCCAGTTTTCAGCGAACCAGAAAATCTGTTGATTTTCCTTCTTTCGGGTGTTTCTACGCTTGCCGGGGGCCGCAGGGGGGGGTACACGGCTGTCCGTTATGGCAAAGAAACCAGTGGTGCTCATCATTCGCGACGGCTGGGGGGTAAACCCCGGCGGAAAAAAAACGGCTAAGAAAGACGGCAATGCCGTGTTACTGGCGCATACTCCGTTTCATGATGTCATGTTAGAAAAGTACCCCAAAGGATTTCTCAGCGCCTCCGGCATGGACGTCGGCCTGCCAGCTGGCCAAATGGGCAATTCGGAGGTCGGTCACCTCAATCTCGGTGCGGGGCGCATCGTCTATCAAGACCTCACCCGCATCAACAAGGCCATCGAGGATGGCACGTTGGCCACCAACCCGGTTTTCGCCGAGGCCCTCGCGATGGCCAAAACCAGTCGTCTGCACCTCATCGGCTTGGTGTCGGATGGCGGCGTCCACAGCCACCAGGACCAACTCATCGCCATGGTCAAGCTCGCCAAACAGGCCGGCGTGCGCGATATCTTCATCCACGCCCTCACCGATGGCCGCGACACCTCCCCCACCGGCGGCGAAGCCTACCTGGCCAAAGTCGAGGACGAGGCCGCCAAGTGCGGCGCTTGCATTGCCACGGTCATCGGCCGTTACTACGCGATGGACCGCGACAAACGCTGGGACCGCGTCAAGCTCGCCTGGGATGCGATCGTGCTTGGCAAGGGCGAAAAACGCGACGTGTTAGCCAGCGAGGCGGTGGCGGATTGTTATCGCCTCGACAACAAGACGGACGAATTCATGCCGCCGATGGTGTTTGCCGAGCCGAACCAACAACGGGTCCGCGATGGTGACGTGGTCCTCTGTTTCAACTTCCGCTCCGACCGTGCCCGTGAATTGTCCGACGCCTTTCTGCTGGCCGATTTTGCCGGTTTCGATCGGGGTGTTTGGCCGCAGGTCCATTACGTCACGCTTACGGAGTACGACAAGACCTATCGGTGCCAGGTGATTTTCGCTCCCCAAACCCTCAGCATGGGCCTCGGTGAAACCGTTGCCGCCGCCGGCCTCACCCAGCTGCGCATCGCCGAAACCGAGAAGTATCCTCACGTCACTTATTTCTTCAATGGCGGCATTGAAGAACCTAACAAGGGTGAGGACCGCGTCATCATTCCCTCGCCCAAGGATGTGCCCACCTACGATTTTAAACCGGAAATGAGCGCGCAGGAGGTCACTTCCACCGTGGTCGCCAAACTCAAGGACTACGATTTGGTCATCCTCAATTTTGCCAATCCGGACATGGTCGGCCACACCGGCGTAGTCTCAGCTGCCATCAAGGCGGTGGAAACCATCGATGCCGACGTCAAGGCCGTCGTCGAGGAAACCCTGCGCCTCGGGGGCAAATTGTTAGTCACAGCCGATCACGGCAACTGTGAATACATGCGCAATCCGGATGGCTCGCCTAACACCGCTCACACCACCAATCTCGTCCACGTCGTTTACGTTGCTGATGACGCGGATGGATACAACGTCAAGGATGGCATTTTGGCGGACGTCGCGCCGACGTTGCTAGATATGCTCGGTGTGGCCAAGCCCAAGGAAATGACGGGTGCCAGCCTGCTGCAGCGGAGGTGAGCTTCAGAATACCTGGCCTCCGGCATTTTTTACCACAGATGAAAGTGAACCTGATTTTCGCCTCGCTGGCTCTGGCCATGGCGGCGGCTGCCCAGGCCGCCCCCCCACCGACTCCCGTCAACTGGGGCCAGCGCAAGGTGGTTGCCTACCCGGCGCTGCGCGAGGGATTTGCCAATCCGGATATGATCTATGCGCCGTTCATGTTCTGGTTCTGGGATGAGCCGTTAGCCCCGGCGAAGATGGCGGAAATGTCGAGGGTGCTCCGTTCTCAAGGGTTTAATCCAGGGTATGCGCATGCCCGCAATTCGATGGTCGGCACGCCCGACCTGCCCGCCGAGGAATGGTTGGGCGACAAATGGTTCGAGGCGTTTGGTGCCGCACTCAAGGTGGCAGAACCGCAAAAAAGCTACCTCGGATATTGTGACGAATACTGGTGGCCCAGCTTCCAAGCCCTTGGCCGCGTCGTCAAACAATATCCCGAACTCAAGGCCGAATCCCTCAAGTGGCAAATCATCGACGCGGCCGGCGGCAGCGACGTAAAAGTGCCAGCCTCCTACTTCGCGGTGGCCGCCCAAGTGGATCAACCCGGCACCGATATCACTGCGACGATCCGCAGTAAATCCTTGCATTTGATAGGCAGTGGCGACGCCTTTGCGTGGAAAGCCCCGGCTGACGGCTCTTGGCGCGTTTATACCTTCAGCAAGTATTCTCAAAGCGGCGTGGATGGCGGCGGAGTCAATGCCATCAATGAGCGCCTCGCCAAGGCATTCATCGACATCGCCCTGGAACCTTACGCCAAACGCATGGGCGATAAGTTAGGTAAATCCATTCCCGGCGTGTTCCGCGATCATGAAGGTGACTATGGCCGCAAACTCGCATGGTCCGATTCGCTAGATAGGCGTTTCAAGGAGCGCAACGGCCAGGACATCCGCCTGGCGCTGCCCCTGATGCTCAACAAGGACGTCGAGGGCCTCTATGCCAAGGCCCGCTGGCAGTGGTTTGATTTGGTGTCTGATTTGTACACCGGCAATTTCCAGGCGGTCACCGACTGGCATGAGCAACACGGCATGTACACCACCGCCCACACCTGGGAGGAAAACATTCCGCTGCAAGTCAGCGCCGTCGGCGATCACATGAAACTGTTGCGAGCGCTGACCATGCCCGGCCAGGATTGCCTGGGGCGAAAAGCGCTGCAGGTGCATGATTTCAAGGAGGTTGTGTCGGTGGCGGAATTCCACAACACGCGTGCCACCACCGAGTTGATGGGAGCCGGGGCCTTTGGCATGGCTGGCAACGGCGCGGGCCACGACAAACCCTGGAGCACCTTCAACCCGGTATTCCTCAAACAAGCTATCAACTCAGTCACCGCTTGGGGCATCAGTCATATCATCCCCCACGGCGTGTTCACCACCCGCAAACTCACCGGCAATCCATGGCCTCCGGATTGGTACGCCGAAAACCCGATGTTCCCCTACATGCACCTGTGGACGGATTTCGCCCGCCGTGCTTGTTATATCAACTCCATGGGCTGCGCCGCCCCCGACGTGCTCCTCTTTAACCCGCTGGAGTCCGCTTGGATCAACACCGACGCCACCATGCTCGATGATAAAATCTGGGAAATCCTCGAAGGTCGCAACGACGGCAGCCGCATCCATCAAATCGACAAGATCTATGCCACCGCCATCAACGACCTGACCGACGCACGGGTCGAATTTCTAATCGGTGACCGTTTCTACATGAAGCAAATGGAGGTCAAGACTGCCAAGCCTGCCTACGCTAGCAAGAAAACCGAGGAGGCAAGATTGGTTCGCGGCGAGTTTTCATTCCGCACGTTGGTATTGCCGTCCCTGGATATACTCACTTTGGAAACCGCCCGCAAGATGGTGGATTTCGCCAAGGCCGGCGGCTATGTCTTCGCGCTGGGTGACTTGCCAAAAGCCTCCGCAGACAACGGCATGAATGATCCAAAGATGATCGAACTCATGGCGGCCCTCAAGGCGGCACCGCAATTCGTTTTTCTAACTGACGGATTGGGCTTGAAGCCTGATCTGGAGTCCGAGGAAGGGAGGCTCGCGGGTTTGGAAAGCCCGTTCTGGTTCGCTCCAGGCGAAGAGTTCCCTCTGCTCCAGCAACACCGGCGGATCGACGGCAAGGAGTTCTTCTGGCTGGCTAACAATACTGAAAAGCCGCAGCGATGCCACATTGGATTCCGCAGGGAATATGCGGCTTCCATCTGGGATTGCGAGACCGGCGCGATCCGACCCGTCCAGTCGTACCCCTGCGGACAGGTCGATCTGAGTTTCAAGCCGCTGGAAGGATATTGGTTGGTGCTGGATCCCGCGCTGCCGTCGCAGGACTTGCCCATACCGCCGAAGATGAAGAATTTCCTAACGATTTCCACGCCTTGGAAAGTTTCCTTTGATGCGAAAATCCAACCGGAGATGGAGTTTCCGGCAAGCCTGCCTGACGAATTTGCCGCCGGGGTGGAAAAACCGCTGGAGGATTGGCAGGGTTGGGTCGGTGCCAAATTCTCCGGCCTGTTGGATTACACCCAACCCATCACCGTCGAAACGCCCGATCCCTCGATGGTGCTGGACCTGGGCAAGGTCTGCCATGCTGCGGAAGTCTGGGTCAATGGCAAGTCAGTCGGCTCACGTCTCTGGGGCCCATATATCTTTGATGTCGGCGCTGCCCTTCGCTCTGGCAACAACGAAATCCATGTGCGCGTCGCCAACCTCATCAACAACAGTTATGACGACCTCCAGCCATCCGGCCTGTTCGGCCCGGTGACCCTCAAGCAGGCTGTGCCAGCAGAGTGATCTGATCATGTTAAACGATCTGTTGTTAGGTTAGATTCCTTGGCTTGTCTTGAGGTCCTGTGATTGGTGGTTCGCTGGTGAGGGCGGTAAAACAGACTCGGGGCATTCTCAATGGACCCACGGTCTTGGGGCGCACTGTGTCGCCGACGTCCTGGGGTGGCAAGGGCAGGGGATCTCTGAAGGCTTCCCCTAGACTAGCATTGAAAAAGCAAGGCTCAGGCGGTCAGGAACGAGCAGATATATTGGCAGATCCCCTCGGTCACGGTGATGGTGAAGCCGCTGTTGGCGGCGACTTCGAAGGCTTGGCCGGCGGGAATGGCAATAGCATCGGAGCTGCCGTCGATGACAATGGTGCAGCATCCAGCGATGATCTCCATGCGCTCGGCGGCAGCCGTGCCGAAGTGGTATTCACCCGGATAGATCAGGCCCAGGGTCTTTTTGCTGGCATCTGCGAGATGAATCGTATGGGAGACGACGCGGCCATCGAAATAGATGTTAGCAGTGGCATCGACGGTGACGTTAGGGAAGCTTGACATGGGGCAGTTCGGTTATTTGGCTATGGCTTATTCGGTTGGCAGATCGGCGGCTTTCCAGGTGGCGAATCCACCTTCAAGGATGGATACTGAGTGACCGAGGGCGGCGAGGCGGGTGGCCACCTTGGTGGAGTCCGGACAGCTCAGGTCGGTGCAATAGAGGATGACGGGGCGCTTGGCCGCGACGGCACTGCGGATTTCGGCCTCGCGAGGAGCAAGCTGGGCATCAAACTGGCTTTTAGGCCAGCTCTGGGCACCGGGGATGTGACCGATGCGATAGGAAAAACCGGGGCGCACATCGTAGATGAGGGCGGTGTTGGATTGCTGGAGGGGAAAGAAGGTGGCCAACGGGATGGGTGTGACCGTGCCAGGCATGGGCGCGGGTATGGCTGGCCGGGTCGGGCTCGGCGTGATGGGTGCAGCGCCGTTGTCCGGGGGGTGGGACGGAGTGGCTGCCGTTGGCATGCAAGCCGGGATAGCGGCTGGAATCCATGCGACGGCGATCCATTTGATCGCGGATCGGGTCATTTTTCGATTTTGATGAGTTCCACGTCGAAGACGAGGAGGCCACCGGGGCGGCCGCCGCCGGGGGTTTCGCCGTAGGCGAGTGCGGCAGGGATCCAGAAGCGGCGTTTTTCGCCTACGACCATGAGCTGGAGACCTTCGGTCCATCCCTTGATGACTCCATTGAGAGGGAAACTCGCAGGCTTGCCACGTTGCACAGAACTATCGAAAAGTTTGCCGTCAGTGGTCCAACCAGAATAGTGGACGGTGACGGTATCGGCGGCGGCGGGCTTTTGCGTGCCGCTGCCCTTGGCGAGGACTTTGGAGGCAAGGCCTGAGGCGGTTTTGGCTGCGTCGGCCGGGGCGGCGGCTACATCTGCGGGAATTTCAGGCATGGTGGATTCAGCGTGGAGGTTGGTGGTGAGTGAAATAGCCAAAGCGACGCCAGCTGGAGCCACTACGCGCAGGAGTGATTGGTGAAGCGCATGCCGAAAGTGGGTCGCCGGAGCCAATCTGTCAACCCTTCCCAACCTCAGTAAAACGAAATTTTTTTCCAGAGGCTGAGGGCGTAGAGTCCTTGAAATGCCAAGATTTCTTTCGTTAGGTCAAGTTTTCGGCTCTTGTGTCTTCAAGTCATGCGCTTGGGTCTGAGGCGCAGCCTCGCTAGGGTTTTTGTCGTCCAAGGGTGAAGAAGCCGCAAGGATTTCTTAATCCAATAGGTATCTTGCTTGCTCAATTTCTAGATTTGCCATTCCTTTTCGGTGCCATGTGGATTGTCCTGTTTGCCCTTCGCTACAAATACACCATTGGGGTGCTAGCGATTCTGATTTTATTGTTCGGAATCATGTCCGGGCGGCGGATGTCCACGGATATTCTGCCGCGGGTGGAGAGCCCGGAGATCACTCTGGTGTGGAATTATGGGGGCTTGAACGCGGCGGAAATGGCCTCGAAGATCACCTCGTTTTCGGAGATTGCCACGCTCAACAATGTGGACGACTTGCTAGAAGTGCGCTCCGAGAGTTCCAACGGGGTGGGGCTGGTGAAATTGCGCTTCCAACCCAACGTGGATATCAACACCGCGATGTCCCAGGTGACCGGTGTTTCGCAAACCATCTTGCGCCGCATGCCTCCCGGCACCACCCCGCCGCTCATCGTCCGCAGCAGTCCGTCCAACGTGCCCATCGTCCAGATGGTCATGGCGTCGGACACGATGACCAGCGGCCAGCTTTACGATTACTCGCGGCTGGCGTTGCGGGCCCAGTTGCAAAGTGTTCCTGGCATGCGCATCTCGCTGCCCTACGGCGGCGCGGCCCGTCAAATCATGGTGGATCTCGATTTGGAGGCCATGAACGCCTTCACCATCACGGCCGCGGATATCACTGCCGCGCTGGGGCGTCAGAATCTAACGAGTCCGTCCGGCACCCTTCGTGAGGGGGGGCGCGAGCTGCCGGTGGAAATCAATGCCAGTCCTGAGAACATCCAAGCGTTTCTGGACCTTCCGCTGCGTGCGGTTGACGGCAAAATCATTCTGTTGCGGGATGTGGCCAACGTGCGAGACGGTGAGGCGGTGAACACCAACATGGCCCGCCTCAACGGCCAGAACGCAGTGATGATCTCCATCCTCAAACTCGGTAAAGCCTCCACCGTGGACATTATCGACGCCATCCGCCAGCGCTTGCCGGATATCCGCGCCTCAGCCCCTCCCGGCATGAGCATCGAACCGATTTTCGACCAATCCGTCTTCGTCCGCGAGGCCGTCACCGGCGTGCGCCACGAAATCATGTTAGTCGGCGGTCTGGTGGCGTTGGTGGTTCTGTTATTCCTAGGCTCGTGGCGATCCACCTTGATCGTGCTCACCTCGATTCCTCTGGCGCTGCTGTGTTCGGTGTTAGGGCTTGGCCTATGCGGCGTCACCTTCAATCTGATGACCCTTGGCGGGCTGGCTCTGGCCATCGGTATTCTTGTCGATAATGCCTTGGTGGAAATTGAAAACATCAAACGCCAGATCGCTCTGGGCAAGGAAGTCAAACAAGCCATCATCGATGGTGCTCAGGAGGTGGCCTTTCCCGAGTTCGTTTCCACCATTTCCATCTGCATCGTTTTTCTACCCATTTTCCTGCTCAGCGGCACCGCCTCGTTTGTTTTCCGTCCCCTCGCGTTGGCGGTGGTGTTCGCGATGCTCGCAAGTTATTTGTTAGCCAGGACCTTGGTGACCACTCTGGCGTCGATCGTCCTGCCGGCTGAGATCCGCGCGGAAAAACTCCGGGGGGATGCCAAACCGAGCGGTGTGTTAGTGGTTCATCATTGGATAGAACAGGCAATGTCGCGGATCGGGCGCTTGCAGGGTGCCATCCTCAGGTTCATCATGCCGCACAAGACGCTGATTTTGATACCGGTTTTCTTAACGGTGGCGCTGGGGATTTTCGCGGTGATGAGATCGGGACGCGAGTTTTTCCCCAAGACCGACGCCGGCTTGATCCGGCTGTTCGTGCGTATTCCTAGCGGTGTGAGAATTGACGACACCGCGCTGGCGATTGCGGACATTCAGCGTGAGATCCGGGAGCTTATCCCGGCCAAGGACTTGCAGTTTGTAGTGGAGAACATTGGCACGCCCGTTTCCGTCAATCAAGCTTGGGTGGAAACCACCTCGATCAGTTCGTCCGACGGGGAGATTCTCGTGCAACTGGGGTCCGGCCATGCACCCAGTGAGAGGTATGTGGAAAAAATCAGGGTCATGCTGGCAGAAAAGTTTCCTGACGTGCAGGCGTTTTTCCGGCCAGCCGATGCCACCAGCCAAACGCTCTCCTCTGGCGCGCCGACCACCTTTGAAGTGCGCTTGATGGGGCGCGACGCGATCGGCAATTTAGCGCTGGCCAAGGACCTGCGGGAACGTTTTTCCAAGATCAGGGGGGCCGCCGACGTGACCCTGCGGGAGGTGTTGGACCAACCCGGCTACGCAATCCGGATCGACCGCGCCCGTGCCGGGAGTTTCGGCATCAATGCTCAGGATGCCGCCAACGCCCTGTTGGCTGCAATGGGCAGCGGCGGCTCCGTCGCGGCAAATTTTTGGTCGGATCCGACGACCGGTTCGGCCTACGATGTCCAGATCATCGCTCCGCCCAGCAACCTCAAGTCCGTCGAGCAGTTGCTCAATTTGCTCATCCGTCCGTCCACCGGCGGCGCGTCTCCCCTGCCACTGCGGGCGTTTGCCACGGTGGTGGAAAAACGCGCGCCTGCCAGCGTTAGCCGGACGTCATTGCAGCCGACGTTCACGGTCATCGGCAACGCGTCGGGTCGCGACCTCGGTGGCATCGCCAAGGATTTGGAAGTGATATTGCATGACTTGCGCGGAAAATTAAAACCCGGCAACCGGATCGAACTCGCAGGCCAGGCCGCATTGATGGAAAAATCCTATGCAGAATTGATAGGTGGGCTGGGACTTGCGGCTGTGCTCGTGTTTCTGGTGATGGTCGTCAATTTCCAATCATGGACGTTGCCCTTGGCCGCCGTTGCGGGATTGCCGGTGGCCATTTCCGGGGCCTCGTTCGCGCTGTGGGTCACCGGCACCCCGCTTAGCGTGCCTGCCTTGATGGGCATTATCATGGTCGTCGGCGTGTCCACCGCTAACAGCGTGCTTGTCAGCAGCTTCGCCCGCGACCGCTTCGACCAAGGCGAATCTGCAATTGACGCGGCCATTGAGGCGGCCACCACCCGTCTGCGCCCTGTGATCATGACGGCCATGGCGATGATTTTGGGTGTCGTCCCGATGGCGCTCGGCAATGCCCAGGGGGGCGAGCAGAACGCGCCACTTGGCCGCGCGGTGATTGGCGGGCTGTTATTCGGCACCGTTGCCTCGCTATTTCTGGTGCCGATTGCTTTTGCCGCGGTGCGCGGTTTCACCCACCGCCGGGCCCTCCGCCGACAATCCGCCCTGGCATCTTGAACTATTTCCCCCATTGATTCGCCATGAACCTAACCATTATTCAGCTGTCTCTGCTGGCTCTCACAGCAACCCTTAGCGCCGAAGACAAGGTGCCGGTGCGCACCGTGTTGCCAATCAAGAGTTGCACGCCAGCTAACTTCGAACTTCCCGGTCGCACCGAACCTTTGGAATCCGCGACCATCTTCACGCGTGCCGCAGGCATTGTCAGGGAACGCAAATTCGATATCGGCGAGCACGTGAAAGCCGGCGAAGTACTCGCCGTGATTGATGTGCCAGATGTCGATCGCGCTGTCGAAGCGGCCCGAGCCAGCGTCGTTCAGGTGGCATCGAGGGCCAAGACGGCGCGTCAGGCGGGTGAGCGAACCGCCGCCCTGTTGCCCACCCATGCCGTCTCCAAGGAGGACTCCGAAGCCCGACTCTCCCTCGCCGCCGAATCCGAGGCCGCCCTGCAGGTCGCCAAAGCTGAGTTGGCCCGGCTCGAGGTATTGCAAAAATTTGCCAGTGTGCGTGCTCCGTTTGAGGGCACCATCGCCGCCCGCAATTTTGAGCGCGGCGACCGCATGCGTGGCGACTCTGCCACCTCCGAAGGTTGGCTCTACAAACTCGTGCGTCTCGATGCCCTCCACTTTG
>Ga0073936_10008134_pt1 | contig 13408 bp, 10 predicted proteins | sample AliMusrvi5mmetaG_FD_87041 | JGI IMG/M metagenome (GOLD analysis project Ga0073936, IMG submission 87041) | Freshwater lake bacterial and archeal communities from Alinen Mustajarvi, Finland, to study Microbial Dark Matter (Phase II) - Alinen... | ecosystem: Environmental > Aquatic > Freshwater >... | reverse complement strand
CCGCGTGAGCGTGTGCAAGCGTTGCGGCGCATTACGGAGCGCCGGCTTGTTGGATTGCGGGCTTGACGAGTCGCAACCGACGGCGAATGATCGCGGAATGATCGTTTACGCCACCAGTTCGGCACGGATCGGGGCGTTTCGCCGCCGGACACGCTCGCGTCACTGGTTAGGTATCGGCCTGCTGGTGCTGGGGGTTGTGACCGGCGCTCCCCATGCGGTGGCGGGGTTGCGTGTGGTTGCGCCGGCGAGTGTCGCTCCGGACGGGCGCGACTATGGTTTCATGTGGTGGGCGTATGGTTGGCGCGGCGAAAAGGTCCGTTGTTACCAGACGGGCTATTATGGGGTCGCCGAGGACGTGGGCAAGACGTCGCTGCGCAATCTGGGTTTCATTAAGAATCCGCTGAAGTATTCCGTGGCGGTGTGCCAGGCTAACGATGTGGTTTTCTCGCTGCCCGCTCCGCTGCTGAAACTGAGCGTGACCGCCGGCGGCACGCCCTATACCTGCCAATCCGGCGGCAACCCGCGCCTTATAGCCAGCGGACGCTTTGTCCAGTGGTCCGATTCCGAGGGACTGAGTTTCGTCGATGCCGCGGGCAAGGCGTTGCCAGCTCGCGGCCGGTTGGAATATGTCGTCTGGCCGGATCGCTTGGCGGTGATCCTGGAGGTGACGGCCACGGAGAACCTGCCGCAAGCCAATTGTGCCATTTCGTGTCGTGCCGGTGAGCGTCTGATAGAGCAGGCCTCGCCCCGTGGCGATTGGGCCAAAGGCACGGTTCACACCATCCACGCGGTGCTGTGGGCGCTGCGCCCCGATGTGCCCGACGCCAAGGATATCGTCGCGTTTCCCGGTTGCCCCCCGCAGGAAACCCCCAAGGTCAGGTATGATCCCGCCCGCGGCAGCTACCGGATCGATCTGCCGGCCAGGCCGCCCGCCGCGCCGGACCAGCCGCACCTGGAGCGCGTGCCACTTCGTCTAACCAATCCCGGCCTGACGCCGAGGGTCATCCGCCTCGATTTCGCCAAGGAACCCGAAGTGCCGGGGATGACCGGCTTGGTGCCCATGTTGCGCGATCCCGCGGGCAATCCCACCGGCATCCCCGTGCAGATCTCCAAGAATTGGCATCACAAGGACGAACCCTTGCTTCATCAAGGGAACTGGCTGCACTCCTTCACCATGCTACGACTGCCGCCGCAGTCGATGGTGGATTTGGAATACGCGCTGGCATTCAATTTCTGGGGGACCGCGCCGCTGGCCAGCCATGCGCAACTGTGCCTTATCGGCTGGGGCACCGACCAACTGTGGGACGAGGCCGCGCTCGGGAGTTGGGGCGAGAGCATCTGCTATGATCCCGATGTGAACCTTGCGCGCTCGATGATCGACGACTGCCGGCCGCTGATGGTGACTAACATGAAAAGCGGCAACGGCAAATGGGGGTGGACCAACAATGTGGGCGGTGGTGATTTCCTGGTGTACTCCACCGACCAAGGCAAGCAGTGGCTCTCGCGCATGCGAACCGCCTACCTGTCGTGTGGGCCCAACCTGACGGATGTCATCTACGCGGGCGTATCCGCCGATGGGGCGATTGCCGCCACCATTCACGTGCAATCGGCCCGCACCGATGACATCAACCGCGCCTACCATCGGTTCCGCTATGATGTGCTCAAGCCGACCAAGTTCAACCGCTTGGTCTTCTATCAACTCGGGGCCGACTCCTATAACGACCATTCATTCAACAAGATCGCCCGCGGCAACGAGACCGGATTGTTAGAGGAATGGAGTCCCGCCAAGGGCACCCTCGATCACGCGGGCATCGCCTGTCCCGGCGCGGTGCCCTGGTTCTCGCTGCATGAAGGATCGGCGCGGGCTGGCGAGAGCGGCGCGTGGGCCAATCGCGGCCTGGTGATCCGGGCGTGGAAGGCCAAGCTCGGCGGCCATGACGCCCCGCCGCTGGCCACCATCAACGGCACGGGCAATGGCAATACGCCCAGCAACAATGTGGAACTGGTGGCCCCCGCGGATCTCAAGGAACTCCAGCCGGGCGACTTTGTGGAGGGGACTGTGGAGTACCTGGTGGTGCCGCAGTTCGCCAAGGATTACTACGGACCTAACGAGGGCCTGCGCGAATCGCTCAAGTCCGGCGAGAACACCTGGCAACCGGTGCACCGTCTGGCTGTTAGCGGCAGGCTGGCCGCCACCGCCGCCCGCGGGCAGGTGCGCCAGGCGTGCCCGCTGGTCGTGGATCTCGACCCGGCCAGCCGGAGTGCCGAGATCGATATCACCGGCGGGCTGGCCTATGTGCCGGTGACCTTTGCCGGCCTCCCCAATGCCAGCGGCTGGTCGCTCTACTCAGAGAAAGCCGGCCGTAAGACCAAGGTTGACCAATCGGTGTTAGGTCACGACTTCTGGCAGGTCGATCGCGACGACAACGGCAAATACCGCATGACGTTCAATGTGCTCATTGAAGCGCCCACCGGCGAACCGGCGCGGACCAAGCTGTCGTTCCATGCCGATTGAGCCGAGCCACCATGTTGCACATGACAACCCTGCCCATGCTCGTTTTGGGGGCGATCATCGCCGGGTGCGGCGGCACGGCTGCCGGCGCCGAACCGTTGGCGGTTCGCGTGACGTGCTCTAACGGTGTCCCGCAGCTCACACTGAATGGCCGAGCGGTGCGGGCGCGGATGTTCCTGGGAGTCGATTCTTCCGTGGTCCAGCCAGTGACGCTCACGATGAGCGGGCGCATGGAGGCGCTGGAATTCATCGCCACCCAGAACGCGCCAGCCACGGCCACAATCCATTTCCGGTTCGGCCAGGCCCCCGGCGACATTTTCCTCGACGACATCGAGGTGCTGGATTTGGACGCGCGGAAACAGGTGTTGCCCCGCTGTGATTTCGAGCGGGGCACGGCCTCGCTAACATCCGATTGGGTGGTGTGGCCGCCGCCGCCGCAGAATACCGTGGGCGTGGTCACTATCGACCCCGGTGCCGGCCGCGATCAGACGCGGGTGCTGCACGTTTCCATCAAGGCACCAACGGCCGGACCATGGCCGGATTTTCACATCGCTTATCTCCGGGCCAACCTCGAGATAGTCCAGGGACATCACTATCGCGTGCGTTTCTGGGCCCGCAGCAACACGGCGCGGCCGCTGTCCGTGGCGATCTACCGCGCCGGCGAGGTGTACACCTTGCTGAGCGGGCGGAGCAGCGTCTTTCCCTTACAGGTGCAGATGGCGGCCCAGGCGGGAGTCAATTTCATCACCGTGCCCATTGCGTTTCCGTGGCCGGCCCCGGGACAAGCGGCGGACTGGGCGAGTGTGGACAGCCAAGTGAAAGGCGTTCTGGCAGCCAACCCGCGGGCGTTGTTGATCCCGCGCGTCAGTGTCGATCCGCCGGCGTGGTGGTATCTAGCAAATCCTGGCGACGCCATGAAATGGGAAGACGGCCCCCACTCACAGGGCGTTGTGGCAGCCTCGCCGCAATACCGCAAGGACGCAAGCCAGCGCCTGACGGCGTTCGTGACCCATTTGGAAGACCGATTCGGCGACCACATCGCCGGCTACCATCCATGCGGGCATAACACGGGCGAGTGGTTCTATCAGGACAGTTGGAACCATGCCCTCAACGGTTATGCCCAAGGCGACCGGGATGCCTGGCGGGCCTGGCTCAAGCAGCGATATATGACCGATTCGGCCCTACAACTGGCCTGGGCCGATCCCGCCGCGACCTTGGAGTTGGCGGCGGTGCCCACGCCAGGGGCACGCCACGCGGCACCCACAGGCGTGCTGCGGCAAGGTGCCGCCGCCCGCAATCTGGTGGATTTCGCGCAGTTCCAGCAGGAGGCGATGGCCGACTGCGTGGCCGCGCTGGCCCACGCCGTGCGCATGGCTTCCGGTGGTCGCAAGCTGGTGGTGTTCTTCTATGGGTATGGCTTCGAGTTGGCCGCCGTGCACAACGGGCCGGCCACCTCCGGCCACTACGCGCTGGGCCGGGTGCTCCGGAGTCCCGACATCGATGTGCTGTGCGCGCCGATCTCATATTTCGACCGCGGCCCCGGCCAGAGCGGTCCGGCCATGGCTGCCGCCGAGAGCGTGGCCCTGGCAGGCAAGCTGTGGCTCTGCGAGGACGATACCCGGACCTATCTCTGCGGGGTGCAACCCCCGGGCGAGCCACAACCGTTGGCGACGTTAGAGCAGAGCCGCGGCGTGCTGGCTCGCAATGTCAGCCAGGCGGCGATGCGTAACTTCGGCACCTGGTGGATGGACTTGTTCGGCATGGGCTGGTTCAACGATGCCGCACTCTGGACGGACATGGCCCGACTCAAACCCGTGGATGAACAACTGCTCGCATGTCCAACGCCGTTCGCCCCGCAGGTTGCGGCGGTGCTCGACGAGTCCAGCATGTTCCATGTGGCTGCCGGCGGCGATGCCGTGACCGGCCCGGGTCTCTCCGCGGTGCGCCAGGCATTGGGGCGGATGGGTGCCCCGTATGGCCAGTATCTGCTAGACGACGTGCTTGCCGACAAGGTCCACGCCAAGTTGTACGTGATGCTCAACGCGTGGTCGCTCTCGCCGGAACGGCGTGCGAAACTCGCGGCATCGTTAGGTGATAGTGCGCGAATCTGGTGCTATGCGCCCGGGTATCTGGATGAACAGGGCGTGCCGTCACCCGCGGCGATGTGCGAGTTGACCGGCTTCCGGATTGAGAAGGTTGCGCCGGCTGAGGCATTGGCCACCCCCACGCCGGCGGGTCGCGCGCTGGGCTTGCAGCAGGCCTTGGGGGTGGCGTGCAAGCTGGAGCCGCTGTTTGCCGCCGCTGATGCCACGCCACAGGAAACCCTCGCGGTTTACCCGGATGGTTTGGCGGCCATCGCGTGGCGTCGAGTCGGCCGGCACTGGTCACTGTTTGTGGGCGTGCCGGGCCTCAATGCGCCCTTGTTGCGGCTTGCGGCCGACCACGCCGCAGTCCATCTCTACACCCGTGTGGACTGCAACGTGTATGCCAACGGCCCGTTCGTGGCGGTCCACGCCGCCGCCGACGGCCCGCTGGAACTCGATACCGGTAACGATGCGGCCCTCGTCGATGCGATCAGCGGCAAAGCGCTGGGCCGGGGCCCGCGCCTCACCCTCCAATTGCAGGCCGGCCAGACAACCCTCTTGCGCGAAGCCCGTGGCGAACCACGAGTCAGGTGAATGCCCGCCTCACGGGGGTATGGGAGGAATGTTGCGACAGCGAATTTCTAGCAACGCTTGACACGCCATCTGAAGCCGGTGCTCCGGAAGAACCGCCGCCACATCGCTCAGCCCTTGCTCTTGCGCTTGAAGTTGATGGCGGCGGTGGACCTGGCGATGACGCCCTGGAGGAAGGCGACTTCCTCGGCATCCATGCTGTGCGCCACACCGTGGAGCTTTTCCTGGGCCCGTTGGATGGCGGCTTCGGCCTGGGCAATGTCGATCTCGGCCTCGCCCAGCGCCATGTCGGTTAGAACGACGACATGGTCCTGGGTGATTTCCGCGAAGCCGGAACCGATGGCGAGGATCACGACCTTGCCATCGTGCAGGTAGCGCAATTCGCCCGGCTTGAGCGCGGTGACCAAGCCGGCATGCATCGGCAGCACGCCCAATTCGCCGTCCGCGCCGGGGAGATAGACGTTGTCCACGGCGTCTGAGAACACCTTCTTCTCCGGCGTGACGATATCGAGCTGCAGGGGCATGGCGTGAGTTGCGGTTGGCAGTTATCGGTTATCGGTTATCAGGAGGACCTGTGGGCGTTTTACCTAACTGAAAGCTGGCAGCCGACAACCGGATGGATCAATTGCGGGCGACGGAGTCGATGCCGCCCTTCATGTAGAAATTGCCTTCGGGAACATCGTCGAGTTTGCCATCGAGGATTTGGGCGAAGCCCTTGACGGTATCCTCGATGGACACCAGCACGCCGGGCACGTTGGTGAAGACTTCCGCGACGTGGAACGGCTGGGTGAGGAAGCGCTGGATCTTGCGGGCGCGGAAAACACTCATCTTGTCGTCATCGGACAACTCGTCCATGCCGAGAATGGCGATGATGTCCTGCAGATCCTTGTAGCGTTGCAAGACCTGTTGGACGCCACGGGCCACCCGGTAGTGCTCCTCGCCGATGACTTCCGGGGCCAGCGCCTTGGAGGTGGAGGCGAGCGGATCCACCGCGGGAAACAACGCCTGCTCGGCCAGCGCGCGCTCCAACACAACGGTGGCATCAAGGTGGGCGAAGGTGGTGGCCGGAGCGGGGTCGGTCAAGTCATCGGCCGGCACATACACCGCCTGGATCGAGGTGATGGACCCCTTGTTGGTGGAGGTAATGCGCTCCTGCAGACCGGCCATTTCCTCGGACAGGGTCGGCTGATAGCCGACGGCGGAGGGCGTGCGTCCTAACAAAGCGGACACTTCGGAGCCGGCTTGCGAGAAGCGGAAGATGTTATCGACGAAGAGCAACACGTCCTGGTTGTCCTCATCGCGGAAATACTCGGCCATGGTGAGGGCGGAGAGCGCGACCCGCAGACGGGCGCCGGGAGGCTCGTTCATTTGGCCGTAGCAAAGCGCCACCTTGGAGCCCTCGGCCAGCACCGGATTGCCTTGCGCGTTGAGTTTCGGATGGCCTTTGTCATCGCGCTCGGTGGCGATCACGCCGGACTCGATCATTTCCCAGTACAGGTCGTTGCCCTCGCGAGTGCGCTCGCCCACTCCGGCAAACACGGAGAAACCGCCGTGGGCTTTGGCGATGTTGTTGATGAGTTCCATGATGACGACGGTCTTGCCGACGCCGGCGCCGCCGAACATGCCGCCCTTGCCGCCCTTGAGCAGCGGACAGATCAGGTCGATCACCTTGATGCCGGTGACCAGCACCTCGGTGGTGGCCGACTGTTCGACGAGCTGCGGCGCGGGGCGATGAATGGGCGACCGTTTGTCGGGCTCGGGGATCGGGCCGTTTTCGTCCACCAGATCGCCGGTGACGTTGAAGATGCGGCCCAGCACCTGCTTGCCGACCGGAACCGCGATGGACTTGCCGGTATCCGTTAGAGTCATGCCGCGCTTGAGGCCGTCGGTGGTGGACATGGCCACCGCGCGCACCCAGCCATCGCCGAGGTGTTGCTGGACCTCGAGTACCAACTTGGTATCAACGCCGTTGAGGACGTATTGCACCTCCAGGGCATTATAGATGGTTGGCAGGGAGCTGGCCTTGGAGAAGTCCGCGTCGATGACGGCTCCGATAATCTGGACGATGGTTCCGGTGTTCATGGGTGAAAGGTGTTGGTCATTCCACGGCCTTCATGGCGGTGGTGATTTCGAGGAGTTCGGAGGTGATGGCGCCCTGGCGGAGCTTGTTGTATTCGAGGGTGAGTTCCTTGATGAACTTGTTGGCGTTGTCGGTGGCGGACTTCATGGCGACCATGCGGGCCGAATGCTCGGAAGCTCGGGCCTCGAGGTGGGCTTGAAAAACCTCGTAGTTGAGGTAGAGCGGGAGAATCGTGCCTAGCACCTCGGCAGGGGACGGCTCGAATTCATAATCACGGTCCGGTTCGCTTTGTTGGGTCCCCATCGAGAACCCGCCGCCGATCATCTCAAACGCCTGGTCCTCGCCCTGCTTGTGGCCTTGCAGGGGCAACAGGGTGACCACCTTGGGCTCCTGCCGCATGGTGTTGTAGAAATTGGTGAAGGCGATGGACACCTTGTCGTAATTCCGCTCCGTGAATTGCTTGCTGATGAAGCTGGCGATCGGGCGGGTCTCCCCGAATGGCACCGGATCCCTGACGGTGAAATCGGCGATGACTTTCTTGCCGAGTTTTTCGCAGAGCGAGCGCAGCTTGCGCCCCACGGTGATGAATTCCGCCTGCGGTGAGGTCTGCGCCGCGATCTTGCGAGCCAGGTTGGTGTTGATCGCTCCGCACAGGCCCTTGTCGGTGGAGATCACCAGCACCAGCTCGCGATTGCCGGGCCGGTTTTCGAGAAAGGGATGGGGTTCGTGAGCGAAGTTGGTGCGGATGTCATAGAGCACCTGCAGCAGATGCTTGGAGTAGGCGCGGCCGCCCAGCGCCTGTTCCTGCGCCTTCTTCATCTTGGCGGCGGCCACAAGCTGCATCGCGCGGGTGATCTGCGCGGTGTTCTTCACCGACTTGATGCGCCGGCGGATGTCGCGGAGATTGGCCATGAGGTGGGGGGCGAGTTATCGGTTAGGGGTTATCAGTTATCGGGAACCACCGTATCTAGCGGAACCGTTCACTTCCAGGAGCGCTTGAAGTCCTCGACGCCCTGCCTGACGGCCTCTACCATGACGGCATCCTTTTTGAGGTCGGGCTTTTCATTGCGGATTTTGTCCAGCAACTCGCTCTTGCGGGTGTTGAAGAACTCGCCGAGTCCGGCCTGGAAGCGACGGACATCCGCGACGCGGACATCATCGAAGAAGCCGTTTTGCATGGCGAAGAGATGAATGCACTCCATTTCCATGGCCAGCGGGCTGTATTGGTTCTGTTTGAACAGTTCCACGATGCGCGCCCCTCGGTCGAGCTTCTTCTTGGTCGAGGCGTCCAGGTCGCTGCCGAATTGGGCGAAGGCTTGCAGCTCGCGGTATTGCGCGAGGTCGAGCTTGGTGGTGCCGGCCACCGACTTGATGGTCTTGGTTTGCGCGGCGGAGCCGACACGGGACACCGAAAGCCCCACCGAAATGGCCGGCCGGACACCCTGATAGAACAAGTCGGTTTCGAGGAATATCTGGCCGTCGGTGATGGAAATGACGTTGGTGGGGATGTAGGCGGAGACGTCGCCGGCCTGGGTCTCGATGATCGGCAGCGCGGTGAGCGAGCCGCCGCCGGCGTTTTCGGAGAGGCGGGCCGAGCGTTCCAACAGGCGGGAGTGCAAATAGAAAACATCGCCCGGATAGGCTTCGCGGCCGGACGGGCGGCGCAAAATGAGCGACACCTGGCGGTAGGCCACCGCGTGCTTGGACAGGTCGTCGAAAACGATCAGGCAGTCCTGGCCCTTGTCCATCAGATACTCGGCGACGGCGCAGCCCGCATACGGCGCGATATACTGCATGGCAGCGGCGTCGGAAGCGGAAGCGGAGACGATGGTGGTGTATTCCATCGCGCCGGCGTCCTCGAGGATCTTCTGGGTGCGGGCAACGTTGGAGAGCTTCTGGCCGATGGCGACGTAAATGCAATACAGCGGCTTGTGGTTCTGCAGCTTGCCCTGCTCGGCCGCCTTGTTCTGTTGGGCCTGCGAAATGATCGTGTCCACCGCGATGGTCGTCTTACCGGTTGAGCGGTCGCCGATGAGCAGTTCGCGCTGGCCGCGGCCGATCGGAATCATCGCGTCGATGGCCATGATGCCGGTCTGCACCGGCACCGACACCGACCTGCGCTTGATGATGCCGGGCGCGATTTTCTCCATCGGATAGAAAGTGGCGGCGGCGATTTCGCCCTTGCCATCGATGGGTTCGCCCAGCGCGTTGACGACGCGGCCAAGCATCGCTTCACCGACCGGCACGGACAGCAGTTTGCCGGTGGTGCGGCACTCGTGGCCCGCCTTGATCGCGGCGTAATCGCCGAGCAGGACGACGCCGACCTCGCTTTCCTCGAGGTTGAGCGCCATGCCGGTGACCCCGCCGCCGAAATCGATCATCTCATTGAGCATGACGTCGGAAAGCCCTTCGACTTTGGCGACGCCGTCGCCGACTTGGCGGACGGTGCCGACGTTGGATTTTTCGACGGAAGTGGTGATGCCGGCGATTTGTTGTTCGAGTTCCTGGAGGATGCTGCTCATAAGGGAAAGTTGCTAGGTGGTCGGAGTTCGGTTGTCAGCAAGATGATAGGAGAATCAGAGGGAGTCGGCGAAGCGGTCGAGGCGACCCTTGACCGAGCCGTCGAACACGTCATTGCCGACCCGGATGCGCAGGCCGCCAAGCAGGGCGGGGTTGATTTGGTACTCGGCCACCAAGTTCGGCCCGTACTGGTTGGTCAGGCCGGCCAGCACCCGCTGTCGGCTGGCGGCATCCAGTTCCACGGCACTCTCCACGGTCACGTTGCGGCGCTCGTAGGCGAGGCGGGTCAGGCGGTGCAGGGCGGATAGAATGGCGGGATAATCGCGCGGCTTCGCCTCTAGCAGGCGGGCCGCCACGTTGCGCAATTTCGCCTCGTCCAAGCGCCCGTCGGTCTGGCATAACCCAAACAGGCGGCGGGCGCTGGAGGCGGCGAGTTTTGAAATCTTCATGACGGCGTGGCGTGGCGGAGCGAACGGTGGCTCAGGCTTCGACTTTGGCAAGTGCGGTTTCGTTGATCCGGCGCTGGTCGTCCGGAGTGAGAATCTTGCCGGTAGCCTGCGCGGTGGTGGCAATCACCAGGCGTCCGAACTCGCGCTTCAGGTCAACACTGAGACGGTCGCGGTCGGCCTTGGCGGCCGCTTCCGCCTTGACCAAAATCTGTTGGGCCTGGGCGATGGCTTCCTGGGCTTTCTGCTCGGTAAAGGCGGCCGCTCCGAGCTTCGCCTCGTTGATCATGCGCGCGGCGTCTTCGCCGGCCCTGGCGATGGCGGCGGCGGTCGTCTGCTCGGACTCGGCGAGTTGTTTCTCTATCAGCTTGAGCTTGTTCTCGCCATCGGCAATGCGCTCGCGGCGTTGTTCCAACATCGCCTGGATGGGACCGAAAGCGAACCTCCTGAGGACCCATATCACCACGAAGAAGTTGATACAACTGGCGATGAAATACGGCCAGGTGACACCAAAATTCCCGAAGAGCACGGAGATGCCGCTTTCTTCAGCGGCGGCGAGTATCATGAACATGGCGGGTGAGCGAGGAAACGTGGTTGGTTAGGAGGGTGCATGACCGGGGGCTGGGCTGGCGGACCACCCCCCGGCGACTGGAAAAAACGGCACGCCTAAATTTTGACGAAGAAGGCGATGAGGAAGATCCCTTCGGCCAGAGCGGCGAAAATGATCGCGTTGACGAGAATCGGGGTGGCGGCGCCCGGATTGCGGCCGGTGGCTTCGGCGGCCTTGGAGCCGAGAATGCCGATGCCAAGACCGGCGCCGAGGGCTGCCATGGCGATGTGGACGTTGCCGGTGATTTCAGCGAGCATGGGGATGATGGACATGATGATGTTTGGTTGTTGTTTGGTGTTGGTTTCAGACGCTTCCCACGATCCAGTCATGGTCGAGGCGCCAAAAGTGTCAGTGATGCTCTTCGCCGGCATGTTCGCAGATGAGACGCAGGAAAACCGCGGTGAGCAGCATGAAAACAAGCGCCTGAATGAAGCCCACCAAGAGTTCCATGAAGCAGAACGGCAGGGACGGAATGAACGCCAGCCATTTGGACGGCATGAGATGCATGAGATTCTCCTTGGTCTGCTCGCCGCCATAGATGTTGCCAAACAGACGGAAGGTCAGCGCCACCGGCCGAATCGCGATGGAGATGACTTCCAACACCCCAACGACGAAAAACACCGGAATCATGAACGCCAACATGATGCCGCTGAATTCCCCCTGCGGCGCAAAAATGTGTTTGAGTACGCCCACGACGCCATTTTCAGCCACCGCCCAATAAACCCACAGGATGGCGAAGACCAGCGACATGGCCATCGTCATGTTCAAGTCCGCGTTGCCGCTGCGAAGGAATCCCACGATGTGGTCGCCTTCAATCCACCCGATGGTACCCACCCCGGGAATCTGACCCAGCCAGTTGGTCACGAGAATGAGCAGAAAGATCGAGGCGAAAAACCAGAACGTCTTCTTCACCATGTAGGCCCCCAGGATGCCGGTGAGGAAATCATAGAGGCTTTCCACCACCCACTCCGCGAAGTTTTGAAAGCCAGTGGGAACCAGCGCCATTTGCCTGGTGGCCGCCCGGCAGAACAGGGTGATGAGCGCCACCGCGATCCACACCATCACCATCGAGTTGGTGATCGGCACGCCCGGCCACAGCGGCTCCGGATGCAGCGGCAAACCCGCAGTCTCACCCTCCGCTCCCGCGAGTGCGGCGAGGGGGGTTAGAAGAAAAACGGCAGTGGCGGGGAAAATGAAACGCATGAATTCGACGCGCGGAATCTAAGTTCCACCACTGGAGTTCCGCAAGCGTTTTTTTCCGCAAATTTCAACATTTGCTGCGCATCCCCTGATTTCAATGGGCCTTTTCGCCGCACCAAGCCATTTCTGCTAGAGAAATAACAAGCGCCACTGGCGGCCCCGCATCGCGCTCCCGGCCGCACCCTCCGTTGCCGGAAACCTGATCTAACACATTCTAACTTTCCCGACCGTCGGCGAATTTCCGCCGTCATTGCTTGCAAGAAGGGCGCCCCTCCCGTTGCCGTGGCGCGAAAGTCAAGCTCGCTCTAGGAAAAAAATATCACCTTTCCCCCGAATTTTTCTTGCCAACCCCGGCCCCGATCCGCAAAAACACGGCTGCCATGAACAAAGCAGAACTTATTGAAGCCGTGCAGAAAGCCCTCGGAAAAGACATCACCAAACGCGCTGCGGACGAAGCTGTCGAAGCCGTTCTCGATTCAATCGCCAAGGGAATCAAGAAAGACAAGAAGGTCCAGATCATTGGTTTCGGCACTTTTGAAGTGAAGAAGCGCGCCGCACGCATGGGTCGCAACCCCAAGACCGGCGAGTCCATGAAGATCGGTGCCTCCAAGTCGGTCGGCTTCAAGCCGTCGTCGGTGCTCAAGGGTAGCCTGTGATTCCCCTGACGCCGTTCACCCCTTGTCGCAATCCCAACCCAATGAAAGCCCCGGCTCACCGCCGGGGCTTTCCATTGGAGGCACAGGCCTCAATTCGCCGCCGGGATGGACATGCCCGGCCTTTTGCCGTACAGTCGGTCCGCCCAGGCCCATATCCAACATTATGAAACCGCGGATCATTCTCGCAGAAACCCAACTGGCTGACGGCACCGCGCTCGTCCTGCAGGAACATGATGGACGCCACTCCCTGCTCATCCACGGCCAGCAAATCGCCGGCCCCGCCACCCAAGGAGCGGAAGCGGAACTCGCGCGGCTGGCTTGTGCCCCGTTCCGTCCGGCCCGCCAGCCGAAGATCTTTCTCGTCGGTCTCGCGCTCGGCCATACGCTGGCCGGCGTGGCCGCCGCGCTACCGCAAAAGCGTGCCATGTTTCTCGTCGCCGAACCGCTCGCGGACCTATCGGACTGGCATCGCGCGCACCTTCCCGCCAGCCCGCTCAACACCGATCCGCGCGTCACGCTGCAACGCGATCCAAGCCCCTCCGGTCTGATCCAACACGCCGGCAGCCTCCACGCCATCCTGCTTCACATCGATGCCTCGCCCACCACCGAGAGTTCCCGGCCATGGGTCGATGACCGCCGCTGGCTGGCAGCGGCGTATGAGTCGCTGCAAACCGGCGGACTGCTCGCCATCGCCGCCTCGCGACTGTTG
>Ga0073936_10008132_pt1 | contig 13409 bp, 12 predicted proteins | sample AliMusrvi5mmetaG_FD_87041 | JGI IMG/M metagenome (GOLD analysis project Ga0073936, IMG submission 87041) | Freshwater lake bacterial and archeal communities from Alinen Mustajarvi, Finland, to study Microbial Dark Matter (Phase II) - Alinen... | ecosystem: Environmental > Aquatic > Freshwater >... | reverse complement strand
GTCACCTCCGGAATTGGATTGATGACTATTACATCCGCAGTTTGTTTAAAAACTGTAATTTCATGGCAAACAAAAAGTTGAGCAAGCTCAGCTATGCTCTACAAATTGATGCGATAGCCCTGGCGGAAGGTGTAATTTGCTTCAAAAGTGAACACGTTTATGGCATATTGACCAATCAATTTTATTGTCATGGATATTATGCTGCCACCTGAATTATTACAATTGCTCGCATGCCCGATCTGCAAGGGAGAATTGATCCAAAGCGAATGCGGTTCATCTCTGTACTGCACACCATGCAACAGGTACTATCCGGTTGTTGACGGTATTCCGGTGCTGCTCCCTCCGCCTGCTGCAACGTGCGAGGCGCCGTGAAAGCATTCCGGCACGACTCCATCCGGAGAATCCTGGTTCGCTCTGTCAACTGGATTGGTGATGCCGTGATGACCACACCGGCGCTCTGTGTAATCCGGGAGCACTTTCCGCACGCAGAAATCACTATTCTGGCCAACCCGATGGTATCCCGGCTTTTTTTACATCACCCCGGAATTGACGCCATCATACCGTTTGATCGGCAGGGAAAACATCACGGCGTTGCCGGAAGATTACGGCTGGCCGCTGAACTGCGCAGACACCGGTTTGACCTGGCTATCATTCTCCCCAATTCCTTTGATTCCGCGCTGGTTCCCTGGCTGGCCGGCATCCCGGCCAGAATCGGGAAATGTAGCGATGGCCGTACCCTGTTGCTGAGCGGACGGTATCTGACGCAGGGGAAAACAGCCTGCCACGAGGTTGAATACTATCTGAATCTTCTGGACTTTTTCGGCATAACAGGCGTCCGGACGCCCCTCCATCTTTCTGTTACTTCAGAAGAGGAGAACGGAGCAGCCACCCTCCTGTCTGAATACGGCATTCACCCGGAAGATTACGTACTCGGCATCAACCCCGGTGCGAGTTATGGATCCGCCAAGCGCTGGTACCCGGACCGGTTTGCCCGGACCGCCCGACGTCTTGCCGATGAGTGGTCGGCAAAAGTTATTATCTTTGGGGGGCCGGGCGAAACGGCGATTGCCTCGGATATAGAGCGCCATCTGGAAGGAACCGCGGTAAATATGGCCGGAAAAACGTCCGTTCGCGAATTGATGGCACTGATCAAACGCTGCAATTTTTTTATCACCAACGACTCGGGCCCCATGCATATTGCTGCTGCATTTGATGTACCGCTGGTGGCAATTTTCGGTTCAACCGACCACACCGGGACATCACCCTACTCCGGAAAAGCGGTTGTCGTTCGCACTGATGTGGAGTGCGCCCCTTGCAAATTACGGGAATGCCCGACCGATCATCGCTGCATGACATCGGTAACTGAAGAGTCCGTAATTACCGCTGCGCTGGAACTTGTAGAAAAACTGCACCAATCCGAACACTGTAACATTGTAACAGAGGGCAGATATGCGCCGATTTAATACCGCAGGACCAACTATTGCTGAAGATCATTACAGCCTCGATCCATTACAACGGATAAATCTGGATGCAATTCTGAACCTAATCGCTGAAAAGCGTTATTTTGTCCTCCATGCTCCGCGACAGACCGGCAAAACCACCTGTCTGCTGGCGCTGATGCGCTATCTGAATGCGGAAGGCCGGTATCGTGCGGTATATGTTAATGTGGAGGGTGCGCAGACTGCCCGCAACAATGTAGAGTCCGGAATGCGGGCAATCATATCCAGCTTTGCTGCGCGCCTTGATATTTCAACTGGCGATAAATCCATGCTTGGGCGTGTGGGGAAACTGGTTGACGAATATGGCGCCAATGGAGTGTTGCAACAGGTGTTGCGTGAATGGACCCAGTCAGACCCATCTCACCCGACTGTCCTGATGATAGACGAAATCGATGCCCTGGTTGGTGACACACTGATCTCTGTCCTGCGTCAGATACGCGCCGGTTATACTGATCGCCCTGATCATTTCCCCATATCAGTCATTCTGTGCGGTGTCCGTGATGTTCGCGATTACCGCATCCATAGCGGCGGTGGTGAAATAATAACCGGCGGGAGCGCTTTTAACATCAAAGCAAAATCTCTCCATATTGGTAACTTCAGTCAAGCTGATATTAGAGATTTATTTGCACAACACACTGCGGCAACAGGTCAACAGTTTGAAGAAATTGTGTACGACAAGCTCTGGGACGACACAGCCGGGCAGCCTTGGCTGGTAAATGCTCTTGGGCAGGAACTTTGTTTTGAGCTTCCGGAGGGCAAGGATCGTAGCCGCTCCATCACCCTGGAGTTGTACCAGCAAGCACGGGAAGCGTTGATTAAAAGCCGTGCTACGCATCTGGATCAACTGACTGACAAGCTTAAGGAAGATCGCGTTCATCGGGTGATTGCCAGAATATTGGCTGGTGATACCGACATAGAGGGAGTCTCCACCGACGACCTGCAATATGTTCAGGATATGGGGCTTGTCACTCTAGATCGCCCGATGCGGATCACCAATGCCCTCTACCGGGAAATCATTCCCCGTGAGCTCACCTGGACCACCCAGGAGCTTACCATTTATGAGGAAACTCCCTGGTATGTCATGCCGGACAAACGTCTTGACATGCCAAAACTACTTCGCTCCTTTCAACAATTTTTCAGGGAGAATGCTGACGCCTGGATAGAACAGTTCCAGTACAAAGAGGCCGGACCGCAACTCCTGTTGATGGCATTCCTGCAGCGAATAGTCAACGGTGGCGGGCGCATAACCCGTGAATATGGACTTGGTATGAAACGGATGGATCTGTATCTGGAATGGCCACTTGATGAGAAGCGGGCCTTTCTGGGACCGCTGCAACGAGTGGTGTTTGAACTGAAGATACAACGCAAAGGGGTGGCTGCCGCTCTTGCCGATGGCTTACCCCAGATAATCGATTATGCTGCCTCTTGCGGGGCTGAAGAAGCACACCTCGTTATTTTTGATCGCAGTGTGGAAAAAGTATGGGACGATAAGATCTGGGAGCGGGTCGAGGTGATTGACGGTCGAACTATTCAGGTTTGGGGGATGTGAAAGGATAGTTACCGTGGGGACATTAAAACAAAAGGACTAACATAAATGCCTGTTTTCAACAGACTCATTCTTTATATGAAGCCATACTGGTGGCGTATCGTGCTTTCCGCGTTAGCCTCATCAGCCTATGGCGGACTCGATGCGGCCTTTGCCTATATGGTGGAACCGTTACTAAAAAAAATTTTCATGACGAAAGATATGTTTATTTTTTCGTTTCTGCCGCTGGCCATAATTATGATATTCGTATTTCGGGCCATCTGTCGCTACGTCAACGACTATTTCATGAACACTGCAGCACAACTGGCCATACAGGATGTCCGCAACGAAATATTCCGCAAAAATATTTTTCTCGACCTGAAATTTTTCCACCGCAACCAGACCGGCTCGCTCATGTCGCGTATAGTTAATGATGTGGTCGCCATGCAAAACGGCATCGGAGAAATGGTTTCGGGAGTTTTTCGTGACGCCATAGGCTTGCTTTCCCTACTCGGAGTAATTTTTTATCGCGACTGGCAACTTGCGATTATCTCAATATTAGTAATCCCACTGACGATTTACCCGGCAACTATTCTCGGTAAAAAGATAAAAACCGCAGCTCGTAAGGGGCAGGAAGAAGCAGGGTACTTTGCCAGCATTCTTCAGGAAACACTGAGTGGCATCAAAGTTGTGAAAGCATTTTCGCTTGAACAGGCCATGATAGAACAGTTTACCAATGCCAATCGCAAGTATTACGACTTCACTAGAAAAATGATAAAATACACAGCGTTGTCGTCTCCAATCATGGAGGTTGTCACCTCTTTCGGAATTGCGGCCGTTATTCTATTTGGCGGCAGCAAAGTTCTGGCCAACAAGATGTCGGCGCCGGAATTTTTTTCATTCATTACTGCAATGGCCCTGGTATACTCTCCGTTAAAAAAACTGATAAGTGCGTATGGCAGCGCTCAGCGCTGTATTGGAGCTTCCGAGCGTGTATTTGAAATTATCGACGCAGCTCCCGAAATAATTGACTCCCCTGAAGGCTACCTGCTTACTCCGGATGATAACCGGGTTGAATTCAAACACGTCTCCTTTAAATATCAGGACGAATGCGTTCTCGAAGATGTCTCCCTGATAGCGGAAAGAGGGCAGATGGTCGCCTTGGTCGGCCCTTCCGGAGGGGGGAAAAGTACTCTTGTTTCTTTAATAGCACGCTTTTTTGACACGACTGAAGGATCTGTCCTCATCGAAACGCATAACGTTCGTGATATCTCCAAAGAGAGTCTTATGAGACACATTGCCCTGGTTGATCAAGAGACCATACTTTTTCACGATACGGTTGCGAACAACATTCGATACGGCAAACCGGGAGCAACAAACGAAGAGGTAATAAAAGCCGCCCAGGCAGCGTATGCGCATGATTTCATCCAGGATATGCCGGACGGCTATCAGACCAGTATCGGAGATCGCGGCGTCAGGCTTTCCGGGGGGCAGCGTCAGAGGATCTGCATTGCCCGTGCACTCCTCAAAAATGCGCCGATACTGATTCTTGACGAAGCAACCAGCGCTCTTGATACCGAGAGCGAACAGATGGTGCAAAAAGCGCTGGATAACCTGATGGCCGATCGCACCACGTTTGTGATTGCCCACAGGCTCTCAACAATTCTTCATGCAGATAAAATTATTGTTCTGGAGAACGGCCGGATAGTTGAGAGTGGGTCTCACCATGATTTAATCCGTAAGAGTGGACTTTACAGCAGGCTATGCACGACACAGTTTGGAAAAGAGTAAGAAAATGGAAGCATTTACAGTTCCAAATACAGCCATAACATGCGGGATTAGCATCGTAATTCCGAACTACAATGGTGAGCAACTGCTGCGTGAAAACCTGCCCTCCGTCTTTGCGGCTGTTAAACATTGGCAGGGTGCTACGGAAGTTATCATCGTCGATGATTGCAGCACGGATGGCAGCTGCCTTCTTGTTAAAAACATGTTTCCAGAGGCACGATTACTTATGAATCCTCATAACGTTGGGTTTTCAAAGACGTGCAACGTTGGAATGGCATCCGCAAAATTTTCCATACTGTTCTGCATTAACACCGACGTGGAGGTTCAAGTTGATTTGCTTACACTACTCGCACCGCATTTTGCAGATCCTGACCTGTTTGCCGTCTCTCCACGTATCATTGTCGAGCGCGAAGGTAAAAATCAGGGTGCAGTAATTGCTGCCTATCGCAGAGGTTTTATTAGAGGCGGGTTTATAGGAATGAATGATGAGCTTCCGGTTCGAGAAAATCTATATGCTGTTGGCGCATGTGTTGCCTACGACGCCCAAAAATTTAAGGCATTAAAAGGGTATTGTGAATTATACTCGCCATTCCTGTTTGAAGATGGAGACATCGCTTATAGAGCATGGAAACGTGGGTGGAAAAGCATATACGAACCTGCTGCCACTGTTTGGCATTACTCAAACGCAACCCTCGGCAAGGACAAATCAAAACACAGACGTAACCATGTAATATATTTCAGAAATAGATTTATCTTTCACTGGATAAACCTGAGCGACCCGTTATTCGTAGCGAGAAACGCGCTCACTATCCTGTTCCGGCTGTTAGTCAGTTTCTTGTGGTTCAACTTCACGTATTACAAAGCTTTTTGGGAAGCGGCACACTTTTGGAAAAAAATTCAAGCGGTGCGCCGTGCGGAGCGCCCCTTTAGAAAATTTAGTGATGCCGAGATCCTACGCAGAACATCACTGTAATAATCATATTACTGTCAGAGCGCATTAATGACGGCTGGCATTGGAGGTTTGTCTGAGCAATCATCTTGATTTGGGATGTGGTAAATTCCCTCGAAATCCGTATAACCAAAATAAATTGTACGGGATTGATGTAAGGGATATTAATCCTAATGCTTTTGACGAGGGGTTTAATTATAAAAAAGCAAACCTGTTTTTGGAGCCTATTCCATATCAGGATAATTTTTTTGATTCTGTTTCGGCATTTGATTTTCTTGAACATATCCCCAGGGTGCACATTGATGGAAACGGCACGGTACATTTCCTGTTCATCAAGCTAATGAATGAAATTTACCGGGTGCTCAAGCCGGACGGTCGTTTTTTCGCGTTGACTCCCTGTTATCCGCATCAGGAAATTTTTCAGGATCCGACTCATGTCAACATTATCACAAAAAATACGCATCAGTATTTCTGTGGGGAAAATCCTGATGGGCGTATGTATGGATTTACGGGATACTTTGAATGCATCAAGAGCCAGGCGGTATACTCCAGCTATGCCAACAAGGAACTTTCCCACTCATTAAGCGAAAAATTGAAGTGGGTACGGAAACTTCTAAAAGGTCAGCTTTCACACGTCGCGTGGGAACTGATTGCAAAAAAACACCCTGTCGAATGACACGTTATTTCGAACACAATTTACAAATCATCCCTTGTATATAGCCGGGCTTTGAGGCGACACTCATATGAATAGTAAAACTGAAGGTCAAAAACGCGCACTTATTGTCAGAGCAGGCCGACTTGGAGATACGATCTGGGCTACAACCGTCATTGAGCCCATCAGGGCTTTTTTAGGGGACGATACACGTTTTGACATCATCGTCGCACGTGGAATGGGGAAGCTATTCGAACATGACCCTCGTATTGATACCATTTTTGAAATCGAACATCGTAGTATTCCACTCTTGTGCTGTCCTACAAAGCTGTCCGTTTTGTGGAAGTCTCTGACGCACCCGTATGATATCGCCATTTCATTAGAGACCGGTTCACACTTTTCCAGCCTTATGCGTTGTGTCCGTGCAAAACAGAAGATATATGAAACGAATCTTTTGCATTCGGAAAGTCGGCCTGAAGGGCAAAACATGGTTCATCTGACCCGACATGTGCTGGCTCAGGGTATACCGGCTCATTTTTGTCAGAAGGCCGCACCGTCACTATGCCCTCCCAGGAACATTACCAGTACCGACCTGATCGGCAATAATCGTGACTACCTCTGCCTGCATCCAGGTAACAGTCTTTTGGCCCGTGGTAAACCGGCTTTACGCTCCTGGCCCGAATCCTATTGGCGCGAACTGGTCGAACTGGTTTCTCAACATGCCTCCAACCTCCAAATAGTTCTGATCGGGGAAAAAAGTGAGCGGGCTTTGAGCGCGGCTGTTGCGGCACGTGTTCCCGGGGTAATAAATCTGGCGGGGCAAACTACGTTGCAACAATTAATGGTTGTTCTTGCCCATGCCCGAGTCCTGGTCACGACAGACACTGGTCCGGCTCATGTTGCCGCAGCGTTGGCAACTCCGGTAATTTCGGTATTTGGGCCAAGTGAGGCACCCGGAACCGGACCGTTTGCGGCTATAAACGGCTGGGCCGTAGCTGTGACGAAAGATGTCGGGTGCAATCCCTGCGTCAATACGGAGCGGGCCAAAACATGCACTGACAATAAGTGCATGCAGGCCGTCACTCCTTCAGACATTATGAAACTTATCGACGAAGCGCTGTTGAGACATCCTGTCGCTCCGGTTTTCGAACTTTAGAACAAACCAGAGTTAGGTGAAGGCTTTAAGATGCCCCCCATTTCCGTTGTCATCATAACCTTTAACGAGGAGAAGAATATTGAACGCTGCCTGCGGTCGGTCCAGGGAATTGCCGATGAAATTGTTGTCCTCGACTCCCTGTCTACTGACCGTACCAGGGAAATCTGCCGGCAATTCGACGTCACCTTTGTCGAACAACCATTCCTGGGATACGTCGAGCAAAAAAACAAAGCGCTGGAGTTTGCCGCATATCCACATGTCCTTTCACTGGACGCCGACGAAGTGCTCTCCGATGAACTTAAGGAATCGATCCTTGAAATCAAGAAAAACTGGCAGTGCGACGGCTACTGTTTTAACCGCCTGACCAATTATTGCGGCGCCTGGATCCATCATTGCGGATGGTATCCGGACAGGAAATTACGCCTGTTTGACGCACAAAAAGGGCGCTGGACCGGCGACACCATTCACGAACGATATCAGTTGAACGATGGCAGCGCCCCGACACAGATCTCCGGAGATTTGTTGCACTACTCCTACTATACAATTGATCAGCATATCGACCAGATCAGAAAGTTCACGACTATCATGGCGATGGTGCAGTTTCAAAAAGGGAAACAACCCGGATTGGAGAAGCTGCTCCTTAATCCCCTCTGGTGTTTCATCCGCCAATATATTCTTCGTCTTGGCTTCCTTGACGGATATCATGGTCTGGTTGTTTGCGTCCTGTCCGCCTGTGCCAACTTCATTAAATATGCAAAAACGAGGGAGCTGTTCTCCAACCGGGACCGTTCAGAATGATCAGGAGCCTGATCATAAGCCGGACGGACGGCATTGGAGACGTCATTCTGACCTTGCCGGTTGCCGGCCTGATGAAAAAACTTCATCCCGGTGTGGAAATCCGTTTTATCGGCCGGTCGTACACGGCTCCGGTCGTTGCCGCCTGCGAACATATCGATGAATTCATCAACTGGGACCAGCTGTCCGGCAATTCCTCTCAGGAAAAAATTAAATTTTTCAAGGGGCTGCATGCCGACGCGATACTGCATGTATTCCCCAACAAAGAGCTGGCCCGGACTGCATACCAGAGCGGAATTTCGCTGCGCATCGGCACCTCCCATCGTTTCCATCACTGGCTGTACTGCAACCGGTTGGTATCAGTGGGGCGTAAAAGATCGCCGTTGCATGAAGCTCAGCTGAATACCCGGCTTCTTTCACCTCTGGGTGCCAAGGAGACGCCCTCTCTCGACGAACTGGCAGGATTGACGGGCCTTACCAGACCGGCTCCGCTTGACGAGATCTTTTCCGGGTGGCTTGATCCCGATCGTTTCAATCTGATTTTACATCCGAAATCAAAGGGAAGCGCGAGAGAATGGGGGCTTGCAAACTTCAGCGAACTTATCCGCCTGCTGCCCAAGGAGCGCTACAAGATTTTCATCTCCGGCAGCAGCGACGACGGAACGGCGTTACGACCCCATCTCGAAAAGTGGGGAAGCGATGTATCGGACATCACCGGAAAGATGTCGCTTACCCAGTTTATTGCCTTTATTGCCAAGGCTGACGGGCTTGTGGCGGCAAGTACCGGACCACTGCATATTGCCGCCGCACTCGGGAAAACAGCGGTAGGCCTCTATGCGCCAATGCGGCCGGTTCATCCTGGTCGCTGGGCGCCTCTGGGGCCACGAGCCGGATATCTCGTACTGGACAAGAAGTGTCAGCAGTGTCGGCATGACAAGCGGTGTGAATGTATTGAAAGCGTACGTCCACTGGAAGTGATACGAAAACTTGAACAACTTGCGTAACACTTCACAACGACAATAATTATCTTGCAATTAGTATTGACTACTATTTTCCTACCTTACGAGAATAGTGCTATATGCACTGCGCAAATGCTGCGGAACTTGTTGCAGGTCCATTTCTTTAATAAATTCTACACATAAAGTACCATCTACAAGAATTTTTGGATTAATGTTCAGTTTAAATATTTCGCCATATACCTCTTTTTTCTTCTTATCTGAAAAATCTTTATTTTTGTTATAGCATTTAAATAATGTAATACAGTTCGAGATCAATATAAATGGATATAAGAAGAAAAGAAGAAATAAAGCCGTAGTTTTTAACGTATGGAAGTCCGTTTTCACAATTTTAAATCCTGATAGTTTTGCAAGTACCCTCAATTTCTGAATACCAATTAGAAATATATGCCCATAGTAAATTTCGTTTGATAGCCTTTCATCCATCATCCATATTGAATCAAGTTCATTAGGTGGCATCATTTTGTTAAACCGCTCACCTTCATTCAATAAATAGCTCACTTTTTGAGTTATGTTAGAATAATTAGGGGTAGTGATTATTAGGATGCCGTTGCCCCTCAGAATCCTACTAAATTCTTGTAATACTTTGAGCTGATCGCTAAAATGTTCAATTCCTTCTTGACAAATTATTACATCTACGGATTGATCAGCAAGCGGGATCCCTTCAAGTATATTAACTCTTTTACATTCAAGGTGTGGATGTTTAAAATACTCAGGAAACAAATCAAATGGAATTACTTTAGCCCCAATTTCTAAAAGTATTTCAGACGTTTCTCCTGTTCCAGAAGGAATATCAACAACAACTTTATTTTCAAATTTATGCTTATTCGTTAACAAATAATTTTTGAAGTAATCTTTAATATTAACCTTGTATTTCATACTTTAATCTCCAATGAACCGAGTAAGATCGGCGTCCAGAATTGATAAACATCAAAAATGGACTTGCGAAAAAATCAGTTCGGATGCCCGCCAATTCCAATGGGTATCGTCGGCATAATATATATCCTTTTCACCACGCATTACGGCATTATGTAAAATCTTTTTTGTATCAATGAACTCATATTGTTTTGGCAGTTTGCTAAGCTCTTCAAAAAAAATGTTCTTAGGGTATGGGTTATCAACTATATACTCCCTATACAGATCATACTTGTCCACCGCAGGCATGAAGTAGAGTTTGATGCCTTTTGTCTGCAACATTTTTGAAAACAGGTTGATATTGTCGTTAAGCTTTTTTACTGACTCGGGGGTAACTCTTTGTATGCTTTTAATATCGCCATTAACAAATAACAGAATACTGTCATTTTTGACGCTGAACATGGCTCTGGAAAGTTTTTTTCGAATCACCTCTTCAGTAGGTGTATCAGAAAAGAGATAGGCAATCTTATAAAATATATATTTCAAGTTTGAATTATTTATAAAATGGTCCTTTTCTAGATAGTTAACTTTTGTTTTAGGTTTGTTATAGAACTTGCAAATGTCATTAATGCTGCTTGTTTCTGTAAAATCTATCTCTTTAGAAAATCTCTCAATGCTTGACCGTTCCACAGATTCCAGGATAAGAACTTTAGGATGTATTTTATCTAAAAGGCCACTGTTTAGCAGTGTAATTGCTGTCATAAAAGGACCAGCGCCGCGTTTAAATTCCCCTAAATTAAGCACTGACATATTATTTAAGCTGGCAATGTAGTCTTGATAATATCGGTTGCGCCCTTCTCCGCTTCCTGTTGAAAAAGAGTCACCAATAGTCACAATATCAACTTGCTGGCCGTGATAATCTCCAAATGAAATATGTTTTTTAGGCAGATCCGTATTCTGCCAGCGTGGATATTTTGAATCAACTATATACGCAAGGCGGGCCAAATTTCCACCAACGCCATATTGATCTGAAAGCAGCTGCTCAGTGAACAGTCTCCAAACAACGTAGTTAAAGGAGACAAACATCATCATTGCCAAAATAAAATTTCGTACACATGTTCGATAAGTCATCAGTATACCCTAGAACTGAAAGTAAAGAAATTCACTCACTTTATTCATCTCGAATAGTGACCAAAAAGCTATACACAGCAACAGCATGAGCCAGTGAAATTGAGGCCGGACTCTCGCAACAAGCTCCGCTGAATTTTTGCAAAACACGACAACCAGTAGAGCGGTGATGGAAAAGATCCACGTTTTGTCATTACCTTCAATACTCGCAAGCCAAGGGCCAAATGTTAATCCCGCGTTGCGCAGGAAAGTGATTTTTTCAAGAGATTTATCAAGCATGACTCCGTTCAGGCCCGCCATTCCAGCCAACAGGTGCATAGCACCTCCTACAGTTTTGGAACGGAAGAAAACAAATGAAACGTTTACATAGTTGAATGTTAGAAACCAGGCAATAAAGGACGGCATCCGATATTTTTTCTTTTTCCAGATATGATTTACTACCAGTCCCACGCCATGTAAACCACCCCAAATGATATACGTCCATCCTGCCCCGTGCCAGAATCCAGAAATCAGCATTGAAAGAAATATAGCAACCAATGAAGTGGTAAAAGTGATTTTTTGAAATGCCCGTAAAATGGGAGTATACAGGTAAGTTGTGATGAAATTGGTCAGCGAAATGTGCCAGCGCTTCCAAAAATCAATCATACCGGAGGCTTTTAGTGGGCTGTTGAAATTGATCGGGAGACTTATATTAAACATCCAGCCGATACCTACAGCCATGTCACTATAACCGCTGAAATCAAAATAAAGCTGAAACGTATAGGAAAGGGAGGTAAGCCAGGCAGGAACCAGCGTCAACGGTTCAAGTGAGTTGAAACCTGCTGTGGCCCAAGGTGTAAAAGTATCTGCAATAATGACTTTCTTAAAAAGTCCGAAAAAAAACAGCATACAACCGAAATAAAGATTTTTCCAGTTAAGCACTTTGTTTTTCAGACGGTCAAACTGCGGCATCATGTCCTTATGGTGCAGAATCGGGCCAGCAAGAAGGTGGGGATAAAATGTTACAAACAGAGCGTAATTAAGTAGATTCCGCTCTTTCACCAAGCCTTCGTAAGCATCTATGAGAAAGGCAATCTGGGTAATTGTGAAAAAGCTTATCCCTAGAGGAAGTATTATTCTAAGTAATGGCAGATGTGATCCAGTTACATTGTTAGCAGTCAGTATGAAGAAGTCCATATATTTGAACCAACAGAGCAATCCTATATTGGCGATTAAAGCAAAAATCAGGATATTTTTTCTGGAAACAGCTCGTTTTCCAGTGCGTTCCATTTCGGAGAGAGCACCACCAATTGCGTAATTAAAGAGTATTGAACACAGAATCAACGGCAGGTATTTAATATCCCACCAGCTATAAAAAAAAAGCGAGGCTAGAAGGAGCCAGCATTTTGCCACGATGGTCAAGCGTTTCCTCTGTAACGCGAAATACACAATCATGGTAATCGGCAGGAATAGAAGGATAAATTCATAGGAGTTGAAAAGCATGACTACTCCATCAGTTCCTGAATAGTTTTTTATTAATTATATCCTGCATTTCTCCAACATTTTTGAGAGATTGTAGCTCACCGAGTGCAAATTTAATTTTAAAGCGAAGTTCGAGAGCAATTATCAGGTTCATATGAGTCAATGAATCCCAATCGTCAATGTCATTTGCCGTAGTAGCACGGCTTAGACTAATATTTTCGTCATCGAAAACTTCCCGAAAGACGGATTCCAGCATATCTATAGTCAGCATGATGTTTACTCCTTTAAAGTAAAGTCGATACGACTTTCTCTACATATAAACCAGACTATTGCAGTTGCAGCCTTACATCTTTATTAATGATTAAATCATTTATGTCTTTTGAAAGAACATCAGAAAAAGTACGAGCTCCTAAATAATTCAAGTGGCCTTGATCTGAAAAATATTGTTTATCATAATTTATGTAAGATGTAAGGCTATTATTGTAGTTTAAGAATGGTATGTTATACTTCTCTGCTATATTAGATATAATTATGTTATTATTGATAACATTATTAATTTTTGCCTCTTTAAGATACTCGGGAGTT
>Ga0073936_10008124_pt1 | contig 13418 bp, 13 predicted proteins | sample AliMusrvi5mmetaG_FD_87041 | JGI IMG/M metagenome (GOLD analysis project Ga0073936, IMG submission 87041) | Freshwater lake bacterial and archeal communities from Alinen Mustajarvi, Finland, to study Microbial Dark Matter (Phase II) - Alinen... | ecosystem: Environmental > Aquatic > Freshwater >... | reverse complement strand
GCCGGTAGCTTTCGCCATTGGCTTCCAAGATATGAATGCGGTGAGTCAGCCGATCCAGCAAAGCTCCGGTGAGTCGTTCGCTGCCCAGGATTTCGGTCCATGTTTCGAACGGCAGGTTGGAGGTCACGATTAGACTGGTGCGTTCATAGGCGCGACTGACCACCTCAAACAACAACTCGGCTCCATTCTTCGAGAAGGGGATGTAGCCCAGTTCATCGATGACGATCAAATCCAGGCGTTCCAGGGATTTGTTCATCCGCTCCAGTTGCCGTTGTTCCCGGCATTCCAGCAGTTGAGTGACCAACGTCGTGGCGGAGAAGAACCGTACTCGGCGGCCTTGCTGGCATGCGGCGAATGCCAGTGCCGTGGCCAGATGCGTCTTGCCAGTGCCGCTGTTGCCGATCAGCAGCACGTTTTCGTGTTCATCAATATACTGGCCGCGCATCAGTTCACGGACCAGTGGTTGATTGATCGCGGGTTGCTCCTCGAACTGAAAGGTGTCCAGTGTCTTGACGACAGGGAACCGGGCCTCCTTGATGCGCCGCTCACGTGCCCGTGTCTCGCGATCCTGGATCTCGCATTCCACGAGCCGCAGCAGGAACGTCTCATAACTGGCACGGTCATTCTGACAGACCTGGGCCAACTTGCGGTGTTCCCGCAGCATCGACGGCAACTTCAGTGCCTTCAGGTAATGTTGTAACAGAACTGTGCTCTTGTCCTGGCTCATGATGTCACCCCCAGGTCCAGCAGTACGCTGTAGGCCCGGATATCGGCAGTGGCGACTTTGACATGCCGCAAATGCTCACGCCCGTCCAGAGAGAAGCGGGTCATTCGCCAGTCTTCGGTCGGTATCAGAAACTGGGCGATCGCATCCCGGGTGAGCGCATTGATCCGCAAGGCCTTGGCGAGGGCTTGCGCGACCGTCCCCTCATCATGATCTTCCAGCAACCGCAACACCCGGATATACTCCCGCGTTCCTTCTCCACCACGTTCGTTCTCCAGCCGTCGCCGCAAGACTCCAAAGCATTCCGGAAGACACCAGCCCTCCAGCGGCCGTGCATGATCCAAAGCACCGGGTTTTCGTTCCAGCAGCGGCAGATAATGCAACGGATCGAACTTTACATCTTCGGCACCCCACAACCTTGGGTGGCAGGCGATTCGGGCATTCGTGTGACAGATCTCCACCCGGTCCGTATAACCTTTGATCACCACCGTGCGATGGGCATATGGCACAGGAACGGAGTAGTCGTTGCGATCGAACCGGACCAGGGACATGGAATTGCTCGTGGTTGACATCTTCCGGCAGGCCTCGAACGGAACAACGGGCAATGCTCGGAAGGCCGACCGTTCCTCTTCCAGAAGTTCGCCTTTCGAGGCTTTTTTACCCCGGATCTTGCGTGCCAGTTCTTCCCGGCACCGCTGCTCCAACATCCGGTTCACTTCTTCAAGTTCCCGCACCTGCGGCACCGGTACCAGGTAGTTGCTGCGCGTATAGCGTACCATCGTTTCGACTATACCCTTTTCATTCGGCCGCCGTACGAGACAGAAATGGTGGTCAAACAGGTAATGGCTCTGGAGTTGGAGGAACCCATCGGTCAGCTTCCGCTCGCGGGGTCCCAGAATCTGCGCCACATGTACCCGCTCGTTGTCGTAACTGATGCGCCATGGAACCCCGTTGAAGAACTCGAATGCCCTCCGATGTCCTTCCCACATCACCTCGGTACAGATCCGCTCGAAGGCCTGAACATAGACGGCGTCCGAATAGGGCAGACACATGACAAAGAAGACGACCTTCTGCAGATGCCCACCCACCTTCACCATCGCATAACCGAAGTCAACCTGGGCTTCCCCGGGCCGATGGACCAGCGGAACATACACCTCCTGGGTAACCCGCCGCAGGGAGGCCACGGCTTCCTTGACCTGGGTGTACCCGCCCGTGTAACCCTCGCCACGGAGCCGGTCAAAAATCCGCTTGGCCGTATGCCGCTGTTTCTTATGAACCGCCTTGTCTGTCTCCAGAACTTGGGCGATCCAAGCCAGATAGGGTCCGATCTTCGGCTGAGGTCGGGGTTGGCTTGCCCGGTACCCAGGCGGAATACTGTGCTTGAGTATCTTCTTTAATGTCTTCCAGTGGATGCCGGTCTCTCGCATCACTTCCCGCTTCGAAGCCCCCTCCACCAGGATCCTGTGTCGTATCGCAGTCCATTGCTCCATGTCTGTGTACATCCTTCCACCTCCAAGATTAGGCTCATGATGGGCCTTGGCCCATTATCATAGCCTTCATCCTGGCAGGTCTAGTTGGGTGTCACACTTTTAGACCGGCGTTCCCCCGTCACACTTTTCGTCCGGCGCGCGCACGCGACAAAGTGGTTCATACTGTGCGCGTACTCATTAACAGCCTTCCTCCCAACATACTCCGGCGCCAGATTGCATCCACTCGGGCCTACAAAAGAATGAAAAGGTTTGGGGAACTCACGGCGGAAACACGCGCAATCCTCACGGATTTCTCGGCCAACGGTCGCAAGGTAAAGTCACGCCCAGGTGAGAAGCCCGTTCTCCGTACAGACTTGCTTTCACCAGGGTATCGCCTATCCGCTGTCTACCAATTACGGCGCTTCCTTGATGAGATCGGTAAGAATGACGTTTTGGCCGTGACGGCAGAAGACGCCGACTCGTTTCTGGCCCGGTACGCCAGTCGGGGAATGCGCGACCATGCGGTCAATGTTTTGGCCGATGCCCGCGCCATTTACAAGAATCTGTATGCTAGGGGCATCATCTCCACAGACCCGCTGGCCACGATAACGAACAAGATCATCCGGATTCGGAATGAGTTCGTCATGCCGGACGGTTTGGCGCTTCTACAAAACATGTCTTCGGTGGACTTCAAGAGTTTCGAAGATGTTCGGGACCGACTGATCACCTTCGGGTCCTCCTATGATTTCGCGCTTCGGATCGGCGAAACCGCCAGGTTGAAAATCACGGACGTCTCGCTTACTGAATACGTAGATTTGCTGCTCCGCCCCGAGATTCAGAAAGGCCAGAATAACCATGAGGTAATATTTAATTCGTTCTTCGGTGAGACCCGGCAACTAATGGAATCGTACCTTGCCATGAGGGCGGCTCTCAATCCGCAGACAGAAGCCCTCTTTGTTTCTTGTCGCGGTTTGGCGCTCGGGGATGATGGTTGTACACGGGCCGTGAAGCGCCAATGCAAAAAACTGGGCGTCGTGAGCACCAAGGGAAAGGTTCCCAGCCCTCACATTTTCCGGCACGCCTTTGCAGTTAACAACATAGCCTCTCTAGGTCTCAGGCTGGACCCGTACATGGTCATGCAGAGGCTCAGGCACAAGAACATCGAGGTCACGATCGATGTCTACCTGAACAACAACCCACTGATCCAACGGGAACGGCATAAGGCAGTCGTGGCGCAACACAACGGAAACGCTCACCGTAGCTTTACTGATGGGGCAGTATCGGGCGGTCCACACCATGGGGAATGGATGTCGGAATTGGACGCAGTGTCCAAGGTTTCTGATCTCGGCATCACCTGGCAGGGGCTACGAAAGTTCGCGGAAGAAAAGCAGGCGCTCCGGCGCATGGGCGAAGCGGTGTTTTACTCGAAGCCGATCATTGAAGACTTGGCCGCCAACTGGGTCAGCAAAAAGCAGGTAATGTCAACCCTTGGATTCGGTGATTCGCGGTTCTACTATTGGGCCAAGTCACGGTGCGTAGAGCCAATCCAGATCGGCAAAATCTGTCTTGTCCGGGCCAAGGACGTGATGCGCAGTCACCAGTGAGAGACCGTTTGCATGTGACCGCTTCATGTGAGGCCATCATTTCAAAAAATGGTAGCGATGCCAATTTTTTGCTCGCAATTCGTTGGTAGATATATGATTGTGAATCAAACGGAGATGGAAAGAAAAGGGCTGGGTCAGATGGCATTTCCCAAGCTGAACGTCGTGGGTTCGATCCCCATCTCCCGCTCCACTTAAAAACTTATCTACCTTGTTTTCAACCTAGCCCATATATTCCCAATGAATACAGGCTTTGCGACCATATTCGGTAAAGCAACGCCCGAATATGGTCGTTTGCCCCTTTTTTAGCTTTCGGACGATTCTTCGGACGATTCGACACTTACGGGAGTGGGAAAAAAGGCTTTTTAATGACCGCCCATTATTAATCAGTTGGGAAAGGCATCGCTCAGGAAGGGACTAATTGGTCAGGCACCCCTGTTCCGCCTTGAATGTCGTCACCGCTCATCCATCAATTTCCAGATGGTGCCGTCCTTGTACTTCTTCACAACTTTTACCGAAACTTCTCCATCAACCTTCATGGGCTCTGGGATAGATTTTTCGTTCAACATATACGCTTCTTCAGCCCCAAATCTTCTGGCTTGGGCTAGAGCTTTGATTCGCTCACTCTGGAGGTTGTAGGTCTTTCCCCCTTTGTGATCAACAATTGCAACCGGGTAAGCTCCTTTTTTAAGCAAAACAAGCATCCTCTTTCCCTTTGGCACTCTCGGCTTCAATGAGTCGTATGCCATATAGGGGATGGGTTTGGCAGACTCAAGCAATGGCACGAACTGGTCTTGGTTTGGATAAATATAATATTGTTTCCCTGATCCAAGTTTTCTACGAAGCCTGACAACATCAGACTTTCTAAATATGCCGTAGTCTGGGGTAACTTCACACATGCTATCGGTTTTTGGATTAGTCTTGAGTTCATTCCGATCTAAACGTTTATCCCTTTTGCCATTCTTGGGAGGGAAAGCGTCATCATCATAAAAAACGGAAGAATGCAGAATGACAAGACAATCGGGGAAAAACTCATCACAGAACTGTTTCACTAGCGGTACAAGGGCGATTTCGGCACTGTTGCGGCTTAACATTGGACTTCCTCCTGTTGTATACAAATCATCTTTCACCTACGGCACCACATCGCCCCCTAATGCTGGCGGCTCTACCTGTTTCATAAATTCTGCACCATGCTTATTCAAATAGACCATGACGATAATCCCAAGAACCGTTCCAATGGGAAAACCGAACAGCCATAGCACCGAAATAATCCACAAGGCAGTTTTAAACCAGGGAGCCCGATACTTCATCTTGAATAGAGCAATCAGGAGCAATACGGCACTTAATATAAACAAGATGCTGGCGAATAGTTCAACATAGATAGCGACCCCAATCCTTGTAGCCAGAGCTTGTGATGGCTGAACCCCAGTTCCCATCAGAAGAAAAGCTCTTACAATCAGGATTACCCACAAAAGATGCCCAATGAGGAAGCCGCACTGTAAAACGATGCCCCATCTGGCGAGTTGTTTTCCTTTTGAATTCATAATTATTCCACAACAAATGTCCGCTTAACACGTTTTGACAGCAGAAAGTATGGAACCCAAATAACACCGGCAATTGCAGGAAGACTCACATATGACCACAAGCTGAAATTTGGCATCAAGTTGTCATAATAAATGAATAATCCGCAGACCAAATTCAGAATTAGGGATGTCAGAAAAAATGCAATAGCGAGAAATGGCGTGTTCCGTTTCTTTTTTAAAAATCGCACCGCAATAATACAGCAGAAAACAAACAGTACGATATCAACAAGGCAACTATAGAGGATAAAAAGGCTGTCAATTTTCCTGAAAAGCGCATCAACAATATCTGGAAAATACCTGAATGGACTTATGACAAACCCAATCCCCGGGAGAACCAACCATCCCCTAATGCGAGGAGCCTTCAGTTCATGCCATTCTTCAGGTAGTGGCTTTGGGGCGGGGCTATCAATAATAACCTTGAGAGCCTCCAAAGTCAGATTGCGTTTAACCATTTCCTGCTTAGCGATATCTAATGCCTCTGGCCGGTAGTCCTCAGCATGAAGCAAAATCATTTTCCCAAGTTTTCTGTCTGAAAAAGATGCAAACCGTTTCTGTAGTTCATCTGCTTCTTGCATATACCTTGTTCCTACTGCACCTGATTTAACCGATTATAGTGAACCACGAAGTGACTTCACCCTTTCAATGAACTGTGAACGATATTTGGCAGGAGCGTTCGTGCAGAAATAGGAGAGGAAAACTATTCGAGCCTCGTTGGTCTTATAGGATGGGATCAATCTTGAATCATACTCATCAATATGGAGCACCCATTCCTGCTTTTCCTCAATTTTTGGCTCAGCGGCTAAAAAACCCAAAGCCATTAATCGCTCTTCAGGCGTCGGCATTCTGATCACATCCCCATCGAATGCCTCTGACATAATGCTTCGAGCTGTATACTCATAAAGCAGATGACGATCATGCAGAGAATACACGTTCGTTTCACTAATCACGCTAGCCCCAAATGAGAGAGCATTGCTACCCCCTATACGAGTTATTGAGCGAATGAATGTTGAACGATTATTACAATCAGGCTGTTTAGCGAGATTAGCCAAAAAAGGAATACACTGATCCATCTTAAGGTTTCCCATTGCCCCAGCAGCACGATCAAGCCAACCCGAACCTTTACCTTGAGGGATCTTAATACCATCGTCCACAAACCACATCAAAACACCTGCAAGATCAGACATCGGAATTTTATTCTCGGCAATATACTGAATTAGTGCTGTGGCATAATAATCCTCATTTAACAATCGACGTACATCATTCGTGAAATTTCCATGATAAATGTCTACAGATCGATCTTCAGAATACTGGGCAGACCCTTGATGAACCATACAAGGTAATACCATAGCCATCACGAACCCAAAGCCAATCGCAATATTTCTCTTCATAAGCACTTGAAATAATATTTGTCGGCATTAACTTGATAATGGGCTACTGCACCACATTGACCCGATAAAAGGCATTGGTAGCCCCTAAAGCGTTTGGATCAGCATATTGCAATAGCCCATCCATAGGAGCCGTTTTAAAACTCTGCTGGTTGCCCCCTACCCCATTAGAAGCATTCATCCACGTTGCCTTTAAATCCGAACTCTTCATTACCTGATAAGAAACATTGGATTTTGCCAGCCAACTAACCTGAGATTGATTGGTTCCAGTCCCAATAAAAGAAATGGCTAATTTATCGGCATCGTTGGTTGGATTCGTTCCTGCCAGATATTCTTGCCAGTTCAACATTCCATCATGGTCATAGTCATTGGTGGTGGATTCTATGCCATTGGTTGAGAAGTTATTATTCAACAGCCATTGCGTATAGGCGGGGTTGATTTGGGTTGGTCGTCCGCCAAATGAACCCGTCCAGCCCGAAGTCCACGGGTAATAGTAGACGGTCAGGGCATTGTCCCAATCAAAGACAGGCAGGGCGATAGCTGGCGGATTCCCCTTGAATACTATGTTGGTCAGTCTTGTCGCCCACGAGAAGGCGTTTGCCCCTATGTTCACGACGCTGGCAGGGACGATGGCATTGGTCAGTCTGGGACAATTGTAGAACGCATATTGACCGATGTTGGTGACGCCGTTGGGGATGACCATATTGGTTAGGCTGAAACAACTCCCAAATGAGAAGTCCCCGACATTGACCACGCTGGCGGGAATGGACAGACCGCTTGTCTTGGCGGAGGGACACTGGATCAGCGTCGTCAGGCTCTTGTCGAACAGGATGTCGTTGCTGGATGAAAAGAACTGGTTGGAGGGGCTGACGGAGAAGGTCAGGAGGCTGGGGTTGTCGGCAAAGACCGCCATTCCGATGTGGGAGAGGCTGGCGGGTATGGTGATGCTGGTTAGGTTGGTGCAGGTGAAGAAGGCGAAGTCCTGCAAGGAGGTGATGCCGTTGGATAGCACGAGAGTGGTCAGACCTATACAGTCTATAAAGGCGTAGGTACCGACATTGGTGACATTGGGCGGGATGGTGACGGATTGCAGGCTGAAACAGTTCAGGAAGGCTCCCGTCCCGATGTTAGACAGGCTGGCGGGAAAGGATACCCCCGTCAGGTTGGTTTTGTTGTTGAACGCCCATTCACCCACGGCGGTAACAGGCAGGTTGGAGATTGTGTTCGGGATCGAGAGGAAAGAATTGGTGCCTGTGTATCCCGTAATAGTCACTGCCCCATTGTTCACTTCAAACGAAATATCAATAGGCACCGTTGGACTTCCGCCGAACGTATTTGTCCAGCCTGTTGTCCAAGAGTAATAGTAGACGGTCAAATTGGTATCCCCATCAAAGACAGAGGAGCCAAGGTTGGGGGCATCACCCTTGAAATACATGGATGTTAGGGCTGAACACCTAGCGAATGCCGAATCCCCGATATTTGAAACACTGGCGGGGATATCAATGCTTGTCAGGCTGTCACCTCCATAGAACGCAAACTCATCTATCATCGCAACACTGTCAGGGATAACAACATTTTCCAATTGGGAGCAATTCATGAAAGCATACCCTGCGATGTTAGTAACTCCGTCTGGAATAATGATTTCTTTCAGGCTGATACAGTTCATGAATGTCACTTCTTGGATGGCGGTAAGATTAGGTGGCAAAATGATCTGGGAAAGATTGGAGCAGTGATAGAATGTCCCGCTGCCTATATTTGTAACCGTTGCGGGAATAACAACATTGGTCAGACCAAGGCAGTCCATAAAAGTGCTGATTTCAATGCTCTTCACGTTGGGAGGAATGACGATATTTAACAAGTTTGCACATAAAAAGAACGCACCCTCCCCTATATGCGTCGTACTCGTTGGGATATCCACAGTTTTTAAATTAGGGCTATTTCCAAACGCATAGCTCCCAATGCTCATAACGCCTGTGGAAATTGAAATTGTCTGACCGAAGTATTCTTGGAAGCCATGATCGGCAATGGCAACCACGGGCATATTGGAAATATTATCTGGCACGACGATGTTATAATTCGTCTCCACAAATTCGGAGCCAGTAAATCCCGTTATCGTGACATTGCTTCCATCAGTAGTATACGTCCAATCCCCCCACTGGTCTGCCTTTACTGAACTGGCAATGCAGAACAGCCCTATGGAAAAGATGAGACGGGCAATGGTTTGACGAAGATTATGGATACGAATGAGATTCACACAATTGATTGTTACACTTACTGCATACTTTTGTCTATCAGCAGAACCCTGATATTGAGGTTTCTGTTTTGATCAGATCCATAAGGGTAATGATGAAGGGCGGGAAGATTATCTGAATGCAGGGAATCAATCCAAAATGCAATTGAGGAAAATCAACGGGTGGTGGGATGCTCTGCCATTGTGTGCGGACTCAATAGCCGTGAGACATCTGCCACAGGGGGCTGCGACATCATTGCTGACCTCACCACCTCATTGATAGGTAAGGATTCTATATGCCCCTTTACCACTTGCTATGGGGTATAACCCGACCAATTCAATTGCAAGAAGCCGTATGAGTCCAATGGGCGATAGGGATTATCGGATATTTCCTTTTGGAGGCTTGGTAGGCGGCGAGAGCTTCGGCGACGGTGGAGGAAGTATTAATGGCGGCTTCAGCAATTTCGGCGGAGTCTTTTATTATTTTCAGCAGTTGCAGGTTTTTGGCATCGCTCATGGCTCTCCCCTATCGTGCAATGAAACTCATACCAGCTTATCTCAAATCATTCGCTTCATTTTCTATGGACTCATGCGGTTCCAATAATGGCTGATCTTAACCGATCTTGCTGGGAGGCATACAAAACGCCTCCGCTGCGGCAATGTCCACGAAAACCCTGATTCCCGCATTCGTCGCCGCCCTGACATGGGAAGAGAAGATCTCGGCGTAAAAGAGGGTGGATCGCATGGCAACAATGGCGATATTGTTTTTAAGCATGGAATGGAATGTCTCCAATACCTTGGCCACATCTATGACGTCCGCTTTGTCCCCGTGCTCATAGGTGGCATCCCTCAAGTCTATAAGAGCCGTGGAGACAAAATGGTTGTGGGGGGCGTACATAACATGTTCTAAAGACCCTATGCAGTCATCAGCGGTTATTTTGCCGCTAACCACAATTCGCATATGGTTGCCCGATTGTAATGTTTTGAACGTGAACGCCATGTTTTACCTTTCAAGACAGATGGGGAAACACCACTCCTACATTGATAATTATTCTACATATCCTAATTACCGCTTTCCATGGGGTGTAACCCGCCCCACCTTTCACAATTCCATTTGAACTCCCCCATATGCGATATCGTTCCACATAGTTGCTGTAATCAGGGACAAGACAATGCCATTCGGGAACACTACAATCCAGTGGCTCAAAAGTTTGGACTACGAGCAGCGACTACCATGCAAGTCCCTGCCCCTCTCTGTGACAAAGATCGACCTTCAAAGATCCTTTCAGAACTTCAAGAGTCAAAAGCATCTACAATAATCCTGTTAAGGGGCATGGATGGAAGAAATAAAGCACTGCATGATTGCTTTGGAGGCCAGATATATCTGGGATCAGGAGGCGCACATGCAGGGTAATGTCAGAAAGCCAAAACGGTAAATTGTTTGTAAGTAAACCGGATATAGAGATGCGTTGTTATTTCAACACGTACCGCCCATTCTTCAACGTACCCACCCGCTCAATCAGGCCGGCTTCCATCAGCGGATTCAACACATCCATCGCGCCCTGTTTGGAAACTCCCAACCCTTCCCATATTTCTCGAGGACTGAGCCCGCCCTGAATACGAAGCATATTCAGCACCTGTTCCTGTTTAGGACGCAAGACCAGTTTTGTCGATTGTTTAGAGACATTTAATTGCTGGATACGCCGCCACACCCGTTCCAAGGTCTGCTTCAATCCTTCTGCGTTGTATTCAAGCCATGACGTCAGGTCATCGCCATTAACACGGACCTCCTGAAGCGCGGCATAATATCGGGCACGGTCTTCCCAGTAATACTCATCCACAGAAAAAATGTGATTGGAGTCAAAACCCCGCCGGTAAAGTTCCCACAAGGCCAAAGCCCGTCCGGTTCGGCCATTGCCGTCGGCAAAGGGATGAATATCCTCGAAACGGTAATGGATGATGGCGGAACTCAGTACTGGCGACAAGGTCGTCGCCTCCTTATTCCACCACTCCAGCAGTTCAAACATTAAGCCTGACACCTCATTCGGTGACGGAGGATTATGCGGACCAACCCGTACCCGGATCGTGCGATAAGTACCCGCTTCCCCTTGATCCATTACCTGTCCTGCCATGATGGCATGAAGCCGGAACAGATCCTCGTGGGTAAGTTGTTTTTTTGTCGCATTCTTCTCAATATGACGAAGCGCGGCGAAATAATTCAGCACTTCACGGCGAGCCCGTGAAGGCATGGGAGCCAGTTCTTGATGAGCCTCCAGTGCCCGGACCTCTTCCAGCGTGAGAGGGTTACCTTCGATGGCTGTGGAAGAATGCGCATTCCGGGCGAGTGAATCCTTCTGCAAGGCAGGGATCCAAGCCACTTGCACCATCGCACCTTGAATCTGTTCGCGTAATGCCGCAATGGCTTCCACAAGAGACAGTAACAAGGGCGAAATAGTAAACTTCGGCTGATAGCTCATGGCCAAATACTACTCATGGGTCAAGTATGGGTCAAGCGATTGGTCAAGTGATTTTCAGTCCTGATAATTTGGCCACCCCCCTGAAATAAGCATAAACGAAGCCGAGACCAAAGCCGAACATATTGCCCCCGCACTAAAGGCGGCAGGCTGGGGTGATGTTGATGGCAGTAAGATCCTGAGGGAATAACGCAGATCTTTGGCGACAGCTAACAAACTGCTTATCAGGTTTCCGGTTTTTGAACTTGCTTCATCCGCCATACCCGTATTAAATGCCCCCACTTTTCAGCTTGGAAGGATATGGATCAATATGACTAATAACAATGAACTGAGCCACGCGCCGATCGGAAACGAAGTGGGTTCTTCTATTGAATCTTTTGGTGCCGAATGGCGAAACTGGCTCGTAACGGGCGGAATTGCCGTTATCCTGATTCTTTCGATCGTTCTCTTTCGTTCCCACAATGCTAGTAACGAGGAGAAAGCCTCCAGAATGCTTGGTGAAGCCCGAAACGGACAAGCCTTGCAGTCAATCCTCTCCCAGTATCCCAGCACCTCAGCCGCCAAGCTGGCCCTGCTGCAAATGGCCAAGGCCCAATATGATAACGGGGATTATGTAGCGGCCCAGTCCAGCTATCAGGATTTTCTTTCAAAAAACCCCAATCACCCGATGGCCGCCATCGCTGAAATGGGAAAAATTCACTGTACCGAGGGCTTGGGCAACACCGAGGTGGCCCTTGCCGCTTTCAGCCAATTTGCCACCAAGAATCCTGATCACTTTTTGATGCCATCGGCCATTTTCGGAAAAGCACGGTGTCTTCAGGATTTAAAGCGTTATGCGGAAGCCCGCACCACGTATGAGGATTTCCTGGCCGCCAATCCCAAGAGCCCCTGGGCGAGCGATGTGAATGAGGCTCTCAAACAGCTTGATTCCGAAGCCCGCAAGCCAAGCATCAAGCTCTGAACACAGCGAAGGAATCAAAACTACCGATCCCGTGACATAGCGCGACGGGTTTCCCGGTCCGCATCCTTTTTCCGCAAGGTATCACGCTTGTCGCTATCCTGTTTGCCTTTGCAAAGGCCCAATTCAACCTTTGCCCAGCGCTTCCGGAAGTACATTTTCAGAGGAACCAGTGTATACCCGTTCCGGTCAATCTGGCTTTTCAACTTATCGATTTCTTTCCGATTCAAAAGCAGGGTGCGGGGACGGGTCGGTTCATGATTGAACTGATTGCCACATTCATACGGGGCAATGTGGACATCATTTAATACCACACGCCCGGATGACAGAATAGAAGCGTAACCGCCCGTGAGGGTTACATTGCCCCCACGCACCGATTTCACTTCGGTTCCCAGCAGTTCAATCCCGGCTTCAATGCGATCCACGACGAAATAATCGTGGAACGCCTTGCGATTAGTGGCAGTTTTGTCCGCCTCTTTTTTATCCTTCGCGGCCGCCATGAATCAGTTCCAGCTTAATGACTGGAAGCGGCGCCCGGAGAGGAGGGATCGAAAAACCCGATCTCGGCGGTGAGTTTGCCCTCGATAATCTCACGAAGGGCAATATCCACTTTCTCTTCATTCGGGGTCAGAGGCTTGATATAGGGCCGCATCCCGGCATTCAACTGACGCACACGCCTTGAGATCATATTTACCAGCAAGGGCACTGACGTCATCTTCAACTTGGCTTTTTCAATAAGTTCTGCGTTCAAAATCCACCTCCATAAAGGAAAAAGTAAACGGGGCGCAGTGTATGCGCCCCGTTTACACAGGTCAACCGTTTTCTCTAAACGGTTTATCGATACAGGCTTAGTACATTCCTCCGCCCATATCACCCATTCCGCCACCGCCGCCGGGCATCGGAGCCGGCTTTTCGTTGCTCGGAATCTCAGTAATCATGCACTCGCTGGTCAACAGCAGGCCTGAGATACTGGCCGCGTTTTGCAACGCCATGC
>Ga0073936_10008117_pt1 | contig 13421 bp, 6 predicted proteins | sample AliMusrvi5mmetaG_FD_87041 | JGI IMG/M metagenome (GOLD analysis project Ga0073936, IMG submission 87041) | Freshwater lake bacterial and archeal communities from Alinen Mustajarvi, Finland, to study Microbial Dark Matter (Phase II) - Alinen... | ecosystem: Environmental > Aquatic > Freshwater >... | reverse complement strand
TCCCTGGCCCGATGGAATCTACCCCTACCATCCCCACCGCTACCGCAAAATATCTCCGACTCACTACATGCGTGCCCGCCAGAGGCATCCCCTCGGCCAAGGCTGCATGTTGGTCCTTTTCATGCTCCTACTGCTGAGCGCCGCTGCCTCCCTCGCCCTTTTCAACTGCTAGCCACCAGCCCCTCTACATCCCCCACGCCATGAACCTGCCAGACCATAAATATCCCAAATTTTCCGAGGTTGATACGTCTTCCTTCCAAATGCGGCCTTCAACGCAGCAAATGTTTTCGGCGATGAGAACCGCCTGGGTTTGCAAGTCGCCGGAAGCGGAAGCACGAGGAATAAAGGCGAGCGATCTCACTGACGAACAAAAGTTGGGCCTGCTGTTCCGTTACCTCATTCGCGTAGCCTACGTCAACGGTCGGTTTGTCAGCGAGCCCTGTGGAATCATTGACCGGCCCGGAGGCGGCTATCTGGTAGTGGTTCCACCAACAGAGGAGCGCGACGCATGGAATCCTCCTATTCTAAGGCTTCCTTGCGAGGATTCTTTCACCTGAATCACCCCATCTTCTTCGCGCTGGCCAAGCTATGATCGTCCCGTAGGTGACCATAGACCCGCATGCACAGCGCCCCGCCATCGAGGTGCCCAAGCCACTTCGATACCGTCAGCACGTCCACCCCCTTCTCAATCGCGTGTGAGGCGAACCAGTGGCGCAGGTCGTGGATCCTCATGTGAGGAAGCCCGAGGCGAGTCGTGGCACCGTTTAGCGCCCCTCTCGGGGAAAGAATGTGGAATACCCGGCCGGCGGCCCCTGCGTAGCTCATGCGTGCCACCACGGCCGCCAGACGGTCATTGATTGGCACCCGGCGCGATCGATGGTTCTTGGTGCCCTTGGTGCCTCCGTTCACCGATAGCCACTCATGGCCAACATCCTCCCATCGAAGCGTCTGCAACTCCCCGAGTCTCAATCCGCTCCATGCCAGAAACTCAACCATGTTCGCGCTTTCAGCACTGCATCGCTCGTCTTGGGAGAGAATGCTTCCAACAATGTCGTCAAGAGCATCCAGGGAAGGAAGTTGGTCCATGTCGATCCGTTTGAGCTTTTGCGGTCGAAGCTTGGCCACCGGGTCATCCCGACGAATACCAGCCTCGATGAGAGCGCCGGTCATCTGTCTCACCAGCCGCAGCGCGTTATTCACCTTCTGGGGGCTTGTATCCTTCGTGTAGTCTCTCCACCACGCGGTTGCGTTGTCTGCCGTCCACGCCGCTCCAGCGAGCCGCAGGGGTAGGGTTTTTCGAAGTGTCTCGAACACCTGCTGGTAATATCGCACCGTGGAGGGTTTCAGACCCGGTTTATTGACCACCCGATTAGCCACTAGATCAAGAGCATCGCCAATGCTCGTCACCTCCGAAGGTTTGGCGACCGAGGCTGCCCGCAGTCTTTCAACCTCTGCGTCCCGCTTCAATTTTGCAATTCGAAGGTCGGAGGTTTTCAGAGTTCGGCGAACAACCTTTCCGGCAATCTTTGCCCGCAGGTAAATCGTCCCGCTCTTATGCCGCACTAGGTTCTCCCCGATTTGCTTCCAGTCGCCCATGCGCGAAGAGCATCACTATTTTGCCGCTAAGTCAATTCAGATTGCCGCATAGGTGGGCATCGGTAGTGGTCAATAGCAAGTTAGGGAATTTGCTGCAATCCTTATGACTCTAAGAGCCGGCTGAGAGATTCGAACTCTCGACCTGCTGATTACAAATCAGCTGCTCTACCACTGAGCTAAGCCGGCGGGTTGGATGTTCGGACAGGGGCTATGCAACCCGTTGAGAACCCATGACGGAATTGACCGCCGGGCGAATTGATAGCAGGGGAGTCGGGCGACGCAAGCGCAATCGCACCGGAACGGCAGGATTTCTAAACGCCCCGGCAGCCGCCAGGAAGACCGGGCAAGGATTCGAAGATGACTGTCATACGGGAAGACGGTTATGAGCCGGGGTGCGGCGACGTAGCTTGGGGCCATGAATGTTCCATCGTTTTTCACGGTCCGGCCAAGCGTCGGCAATTTCTTGCTGCTCAACAGGGTACATAAGGCAGGTATTGCGGCCAGTATGGCGTGGGGGCTGATGGCATGTGGGCGGGTTGAGGCGGCGACGGCATGGGATGCGCCGCAGGGAGGCAATCCGGTGATACCCGGATATTTTGCGGACCCGTGTAGCCGCAAGTTTGGCGACACTTACTATCTTTACGTTACGCCGGACGGTTGGGACGTGGGCCGCGGCCCCGCCGGAGTGTGGACGTCCAAGGATTATGTGAATTGGACCTGGCAGGCGATGAATTGGCCGCAGACCGAGTTTAAATGGGCACCATCGGTGGTTAAGGTCCGTGAGAAATTTTATATGTATAGCAGCGTGCCCTGCCAGATTTGGGCGGCCAGCGCTGACACAGCTGTAGGTCCGTGGACTAATCTGATGGGAGAGGCGGGCAAGGAGATGATTCCCGACCAGACGCCCAAGGGCTCGATCGTGTTGGATGGCGAGGCCTTTATCGACGACGATGATTCCGCCTATCTCTGGTACAGCACCTGGTGGCACCCCACCGTCGCCAAACTTAAACCGGATATGCACTCGTTCGATGGCGAGCCAATCCAGTATTTTAAACACGATGCCCTGCCAAACCCTCCCAAGGGACTGGTCACCGGCTGCATGGAGGCTCCCTATATGTTCAAGCACAACGGCCTCTACTATCTGATGTATTCGGACGCCATGTGCCAGGATTCCACCTACAACGTCAAGTACTCAACCAGCAAGTCGCCCACCGGACCGTTTGACTACAATCCAGCTAACAATCCGATCCTGGAGACGAACGATGACGACACCGTGGACGGTCCCGGCCACCACTCGATGCTGGTGGATGGCAAGCACGTCTATATCGTCTATCATCGCCACGATAATCCCCATGACCCCGATGGTGCCCACCGCCAAACGTGTATCTCCGAGTTGTATTTCAATGCCGACGGATCCATTGAAAAACTCCAGCCCGGTCACGCAGGTGTGGGTTACCTCGCCCCTTCCACCAAACGCGATTCCAATCTCTCCCTCGGCAAGACCGTCACCGCGTCGTCGTCCCTCAGTGGCGATTTTCGCCCGGAATATGCCGTCGATTCGAACAACGGCACGCTGTGGAAAGCCGCCGATAAGACGTATCCGCAGTGGCTGCAGGTGGACCTCGGCAAAATCTCACCGGTCCGTCGCATCGAAACTTCATTCCAGTATCCGCAGGTCACTAACAGGTATTTGATCGAAACTTCCAGTGACGCCATGAGCTGGCACGCCTTTGCCGATCGCCAGCACAACTCACAAGCGGGCATCATGATCGACAAGGGCGACGTCCAGGCCCGCTACGTTAGAATATCTCTCCTCGGCCAAGACTCGGGCCGCCCGGACCAATGGGCGGCGCTGTGGGACTTCGCCGTGTTTGATGGAATAGACAAGCCTAACCAAGCTCCCGTGGTGGATCTTGGCCCGCCCCTCAATCTCAATTTCCGCTATCCATCGTTCACCATCGAAGGCACCGTCCATGATGACGGTTTGCCGAACGGCCCGGTGACAGTTGCCTGGAGCCAAGCCAGCGGACCCGGCACTGCAATTTTCAGCCATCCCGACCGCATCCGCAGCGACGTGAAGGTTGACAAGCCCGGCCAATATGTCCTCAAGCTCACCGCCGACGATGGGGCCCTCAAGGGCGAGGCCACGGTGGCGGTCAACCTGGCCATTCCCACCGAACGTGTGATTGCCTATGACTTCGATGAGGCGAACGGTGCCGTTGTTAGCGACAGCAGTGGCAACGGAAAATCCGCCGTGCTGCGCAAAGGTGCCAGCCGCAGCATGGGCATGCGCGGCCGGGCCGTCAAACTGGACGGGGCAGGGGCCTACGTCGCCATCTCGCCGATAGGAGAACTGCACAGCGCCACCCTTGCTGCCTGGATCAACCCCCATCAGGTCAACCCCGATGCCAGCTTGTTGTGTGCCGATGGCGGTGCCCTCAGGCTTGTGCTTAATGGCACAGGTGCCTTGCAATTGGCCATCGAGGGGATGCCGCCGCAATTGTCGGAGTTCCGCTTCACCCAGGCCCAAGCGGGCGAGTGGCGGCACGTCGCAGTGACCTATGATCCGGCCGCTAAATCCGTCGCCTTCTTTGACGATGGCAAACTTGACGCCATCCGCAAGTTAGACTCCGCGCCGGTCATCAACCTGCTCCGGCCTGCCCGGCTTGGCGGTGCCGAAGCCGGCGCTCGCGGGTTTTGCGGCGAAGTGGATGAATTCCGGATCTTTGAAAAAGTGCTAACGGAGGCGGAGATTGCCAATCTAGCCAAACGCGAAAAGTTCATGACCATCGAGGAAGCGCTCCAACTCAAGGATGGGACGCCGGTTGTGCTTATGGGCAAGGCCGTGACCCTGGCTGCGGCAGACCCGCTCAGCTTGGATCGCGCGACTGACTTTTTCTATGTTGCCGAGCTTGATGGCAAATCCGGCATACGCGTCGAGGATGGCAAAACCGGCCAGGATAAATGCGCCGCGGATGGATGTGTCAGTCTAACTGGGACGATCAAAACCAAGCCCAACAGGGAGCGCTACATCGTGTTGACCAGTCCTCCAACCAGCGGTGCCACACGCAGCGCTCCAGCCAGCCCTGCCAGGATTTCCGGGCTGGCAAGTGCGGCAGGACGATTGGTTAGCATCCAAGGCGTGGTGAGGGAGGTGGCGGGGGACGCTGCGTTTTTCATCTTGGGCGATGCCACAGGCGGGGCCCCGATCAAGGTGCAAACCAAGCACTATGCGCCGATGGTCAAGCTCGGGCTGGGCAACACGGTGGCCGTCACGGGCGTCGTCGGCATGGATGGGGAGTCCAGCCAAGCCGTGATTCTGCCGCGGGAAATCGTCCGGATCGCCCCGCCGGCCAGTGATCTGCTGGCGTATTACTCGTTCGAGGAGGATGGGGGAATAGCGCGGGATCTTTCAACGAACAAGCTAGATGCAAAGTTGGCAAATGGTGCCAGTCATGCAGATGGCAAGCGAGGCAAGGGTTTGCAGTTGGACGGGGAGAAGGGGTTTCTTGAACTTCCCAGTTTTGGATTGCAAACGACGGTGAGCATTGCACTGTGGGTTGATCTGGCGGATTACGCCAAGGACGTTTATGCCTCGGTTCTGCATTGTGACGACTGGACATGGGGAGACATTCATTGGAACGTCGCCAAGGATAACAAGAAGGTCAATCTGCATCTCAACGGCATCGGTGAGGTCCATTCGAAGTTCGAGTTTACGCAGGACCGGCTCGGCCAGTGGGTCCATCTTGCCATGACTTATGATGCCAAGGCCCACCTCCTCAAACTCTACGTCAACGGCATCGAGGACGCCAGCGCCCAAACCCAGAGCGCCCGCGCCGTGGATCTCAGCCGCGTCAAACTCGGTTGTTGGAATGGCCGCGACCGGATGTGGAAAGGATCGATGGACGAGCTGCGTATCTATAGCCGCGCCCTAACGCCCGCCGAAATCGCCAACCTGGCCGCCAGCAAGTAGCGGGGCTTCACCTCAGACCTCAAGACCCAAGATAAGTGATATTATCTAACCACATCTACCTTTGCTCTTCAAGGACTCCAGTCGATACCACCAATCCGTGATGCTTATGAAATACTCATCTAATATGGTTCTCAGTGCGCTTTGGTTAGCCACGCGTGCCATCGCCGCCGATCCGGCCACCACCACTTTGGTTGACGCCCCGCCGCCACCGCCCGCCCATGCGCTCTCGCCGTGGCCGGGTGAGATTCCGGCGGATTGTCCCTATCAGAAATCTGATTCGCTGGTTGGGTTGGCGTTCACCGGTCGGCACGCGGAATACACGGGTGCTGACACTTGGTACCCCTCGTGGGCCGAAGACGGCAATCTATATTCGCCATGGACCGATGGCAACGTCAATGGTCTGGGTTCCGGTTCCGGCGGTGATGATGCCGCCACCGGCCATGCCACCATCCTCGGCGACGACCCGCTCAAGCTAAAGGTCACCGACCAAGGGATTTTTAAATCGAGCCCGCGTCCTTATGAGGGGCGGTACCCATGTGGCAGCTTGGTCTATCATGGCGTTTGGTATTATGGCACCTATTGTTTGCACCCGAGTGGTGGCATCCGGCGCGATGATGGAATCCTCTACAACTGGCCGTGGCTCGGGCCATTCGTCGGCTTTCGCACCTCCACCGACTTAGGCAAGACGTGGACCCAGACGCCCTGCACACCCGCCAAACCGCTCTTCGGCGAGCACGCACTCAACGGCGAACCCGTCAAAATCGGTGCCCCGCATTTTGTCGATTTCGGCAAGGCGATGCAGCACTCACCGGACGGCAAGGCCTATCTGGTGGCTCAGGGGTCCAGCGATGGCAAGGACCGCCGCTTCGCATATAACAGCTGGATCACCGCCGATCAGGCGTATCTAACACGGGTGACTCCGGGCAACGATACCATGAACGATGCGAGTAAATACGAATTTTTCGCTGGCAACCAGCCCAATGGCGAGGCCAGTTGGACCCATGACTTCACGAAAATCAAACCCATCGCCGAATGGCGCGATCACGCTGGCTGCGTGACTATGACCTATAACGCCCCGCTCAAAAAATATTTGATGTGTGTGACGGACGGCGGCAACACGGTGTCCCGGTACCATACCTATCTGCTGGAGTCGGATCGCATCACCGGCCCGTGGAAACTCGCTGCTTATCTGAATCATTTTGGTGAGCAGGCATACTTTGTGAACATTCCCTCCAAGTTTATCGGTGGCGATGGTCGCAGCCTGTGGCTCTGCTATGCCGCAAATTTCAGCTCCGGTTGGGGCGGTACCACCTTTCTGTCCCGGCCGCCCGGCAGCCGCTATGCCATGTGCCTGCAGGAAGTGCGCCTGCTCGCCCCAACCGATCCGGTCATCCCACCTAGCCCTCTCAACGGGCCTGATAACATCGCCCCGCGTGCCACCATCACCGTCAGTTCCACTCATCCCGACTATGACATAGCCGGTCTAACCGACGGGGCTGTTGACGGGTACCCCGGCGACACTCATCGCGAGTGGTGCAGCAACGGCGAGCGCGACACCGCCACTGTGCGCCTGACCTGGCCGGAGGAACAATCTATTGACCGCATCTGTCTTTTTGACCGCCGAAATGACCTCGACCAAATCCGCTCTGGCATGTTGTTTTTTAGCGACGGCACCAGCATCAAGGTGGGCGAATTGCCCGACGACGCACGCAAGGGGGTGGAGATCAAGTTTCCCGCCAAACGTGTGAAGTGGTTGATTTTCGCCGTGAACGAGGTCAAACCTAGCAGCCAAAATATCGGCTTGGCCGAAATCGCCGTCTTCCGCAGTCACTAACAATTGAATGTTCAATTAGCGAAATGGCTTGTGTGAATTGCGAATGCCGGATGTTTGGGATTGCAGTCAATCTCAAATCGTTTTCCCTATGCCTCGCTAGTTCGCCCGCCTGCCCTCCGTAGTACAAGTCCTTCCCTTCCCATCCCTTCCATCCACCCATGAAACCGACCGCCATCCACCTGACCTGCTGCCTGCCCGTTGCCCTCGGGCTCGGCTTGCTGGCTCCCGCACTCGCCGTTGCGGCACCCATCCACCTGCAAAACGGCCAGATTACAGCCGACTTCGATGACGGCGGGCTGACCGGTCTGGCGCTGGCCAATTCGCCTGCCAAGCTCAGCTTTGACAAGGACACTGCCAAGCTAACGATTGACGGCGAGCCACTCGCTGTGCCCGCCCTTCAACTCACCGCCACCGCCCACGACGAGCAAAGCGTCACCTACACCTATGCCGCCGGCAACAAGCAACTCAAGGTGGTCTATGAGTTGAAGCCTAGCTGGCAATTTGTTAGCAAACAACTGTTGCTCACGCTGCCCAAAGACAGCAAGTGCCGCGTCAACGATGTGGAGGTCTTCCGGAGCGAACTCCATACCTCGGTGGCCCGCGAGATCAAGGCTAGCAACGGCAGTGGCGCGGTGTTTCTGCGCCTCGGCAAACCCGATGCGAAAGCCACATGGAGCGCCTTCCTGGCAATTCAAAACCCATTTCTCAAATGGCAGCGCAAGGACTCGCAGATTGCCATGGGCTATCAACCCGAGTTCGAATGGAGCGCAGCCTACGGGCCGTTTGCCTCCGACCGCGTGTGCATCGGCCTGCAAACCCTAACTGGTAATGAGATGCCCATGCACAATCTCGCCGAATGGAAGTATGTGCAGGCACCGGAGCACGCGTTCGACGGCCAGCCCACGCTGGACATGGCCGAGTTTGATGCGATGACCCGCTGCGTTGATGCCTTCGTGCAATTCCGGCCGGACAAGAGCCTGAGGGTGCATGTGCCGTGGTGCGAAAATGACTATCAGATCGATGTGGCCACCTCAGGTGGGCGCAGTGAATGGAAGCGCATCCTCGACCAGTGCGCCGCCATCGGCGTGGACAACGCGTTGTTCACCCCGGCTAACAGCGAGGTCGCACCGCTCAAGGACAATGCCGACGCATGGGGTTGGGAAAATTGTTTGTGGTTGGGCCTTGGCCAGAAAATTCGCATGGGCCAATGGGACATCGCCAAGGATCCGATTCCGGCGTCGATCCAGGAGATGCTCGATTACGCCAAGGCCAAGCAGGTGAAGTTGGTGGCCTATGCCTATCCGACACTTGGCTGGAAACAAAATCCCGAATGGACGGCATGGTGCGGTGGAAAGACCGGCGGCTATGTTGGTGTGGATACCGGTGTGCGCAGTTTTCAGGACTGGTTTGTTGATCAACTCGTGGCCTTTCAAAAACGCACGGGCATCAGCGGTTACTGCTTTGACCACTGGTGGATCGCCTACGAACCGACCAAGGAAGGTGCCAACCCGACGAGCAAATACGCCCAGTGGAATGGTTGCAGGCGCATCCTCGAGGAATTGCGCCGACGCATTCCAGACGTGGTCATCGACGGCCGCCAACAATACCAATGGTATGGCCCGTGGACATGGCTCGCCGGTTCCTATCCCCACCCAACCACCAGCGACGAACAACCCGGCTCATTCAAAAATTTTCCTGACCTCCACTTCAGTCGTGTCTCGGGCGACCGTCAGCGCTGGGCGACCTGGTTCTATCACATGGAGCAATTCACGCCATGGGAAGTGGTGCCGGGCTACATGACCCATCAGACGCCGCGCAGTGATGACAAGGGCCAATGCGTTCGCGACCGTTCCTTCCATGCCCGTGACTGGGATTTGTTGGGCTGGCGTTATTCTGTTATTTCCTCCATTGGCACAGCGCCGTTCAATCATGTGGTGGATTTGCTGCCGGCCCGTGACGAAACTGAGTTCAAGCATTTCCTGCCCGCCGAGCAACAGTGGCTGCGCGGATGGATGGATTGGACCGACACCAACCGAGCGCTCCTCAAAAAACTCCGCCCTATCATCGGACCTCCAGTGCTCGGCCGCGGCGACGGCACCGCCGCCTGCGACGGCGACCACGGCTTCGTCTTCCTGTTCAATCCGAACTATCACGAAATGCAGGCAGATGTGACCCTCGATGCAGGAATCGGCCTAACCAAAGGTGACGCGTTCATCCTGCGCGAACTCTATCCGAACGTTGGACGTTTGATAGGAAAAGCGGGTGGCGGCTTGTGGCACCTTGGCGACAAGGTCAGCCTGCCCATCAAAGGCCCGGAGGCCTTGGTGCTGGAAGTGGTGCCCGCCAACTCGATCAAGCGCCCGGCCCTTCTTCAAGCCAACGGCAAGGCCAGCCTCGACGGCGAGCGTTTGCTGCTCACCGGGGTCACCGGTGAAGCGGGTCGTTTGACTGAATTGGCGGTGCTTCTGCCGGCCGGCCAGAAGGTGAGCAAAGTCAGCGTCAATGGTCGCGAGATCTCAGGATTTCAGAGCAAGAATGACGTGCTAACCATGCCGGTTAGCTTTGCCGGCGCACGCATCGACCACTGTCAGCAGGTGGGCATGAGTGACCGCCGCTTTGCGGACAAGGTGTTCCATGCGGATCTGAGCGTGCCGAAGCGCGTGTTCGAACAACTCGCCGCCCGCCGCAAGGCCTGGCCGGTGGAGTACACCGCCGAGGAATTGCTAGCCACATGGCGCGGTTCTGACCGCCTGTTGCTTTTCATCCAGATCGCGGATCCCAAAGACACCTGGCAGGTGGACCTCAAGATTGACGGCCAGGTGGTTGAGGTCAAGAAGGCCTACAGCGATGTTTTCCCGTTAGGTCGTGAGCGCACGTTTACCGGCTTCTATGCCGATGTGTCCACGCTCAAGCCTGATGCCCCGCATAAACTTGAGGTGCAACTGCCCGATGGCCTGCAAGCGGGTCAGTTCCAAGGCTTGTTTCTCGAAAACGTGGAAACCGAGTTTACTTCCGAACTGGTTCCCTGAATGATGGAACATACAATTAACTCAGAAAATTCACCTATGAAATACCAAGCATTGGGCCTGCTGTTAGCGGCCGTCATCACGCACCAGGCCGCCGCGCAATCGGCAGTCGCCGCATCCACCGCTGCCAACCTCGCGCTGGTCGCCGCAGCCTCGACGTCCTTCGTCTCGGGCCACGAAAAACTCCTCGCGATCCAGGACGGAGCCACCCCTCGCGATTCGGGTGACAAGAGCCACGGTACCTACGGAAACTGGCCGCAGCATGGCACCCAGTGGCTGCAGTATGCATGGCCGCAGGCCGTATCTATCAACTCGACCGGCGTCTATTGGTTCAGTGACGGCGGCGGCGTGCGCTTGCCGAAAGCTTGCCGCCTGAAGTACTGGGATGGCCAGCAATTTGCGGATATTCCCGGAGCCAAGGTTCTGGGCGTCGAGGGCAACCGCTTCAACACCATTGAGTTTCCCGAACTCAAGACGGACAAGCTGCGGCTTGAAATGGATGGAGACGGCCAAAGCTCAACTGGTGTGCTCGAATGGCGTGTGATCGACTCCGGCCACTCGCCTAACTTCGCACCGACCGCCATCGCAGGTGTCGCCCGCACGGTGGTGTTGCCGGGAAAGACATATCTATCAGGCAAGGCCCGGGATGACGGCAAGCCCAAGTCAACCCTCACCCTGGGCTGGACCAAGGTGTCAGGCCCGGGCGATGTCACATTCGCAGATCCCGCCGCCGCAGTGACCACCGCGAGCTTTGCGACACCCGGCGAATATGTCCTGCAATTATCCGCCGATGACGGTGAGTTGAAGGGATCCGACACGGTGAGCGTATCGGTGGTAGGGCCGCCGCCCGCCGCCCACCTCGAATCCCTGTGGACCACGCCCTATCAGGTGAGCAGCCCGTTCTGGAGCCCTCGCATCAAGAGTCTTATCGTGAACTGGATCCCTCACTGCGTCCGCAAGATGAGCGACCCCAAGACGCCTGAGGGCAGCATCGAGAATTTTGTGCAGGCCGGGCGCAAGCTCGCCGGCAAGACGGATGCGGTGCACGTTGGCCCGGTGTTTTCCGACGGCTGGTTCTATAACATTGTCGAATCCATGTGCCTTGCTCAACTCATCGATGCCCAAGGCGACCAAGAGATTATCGCCTCCCAAGCCGCCCTCCGCAAAACCCTCGACGAGTGGATTCCTAAAATCCTCAGCGCCCAAGCCCCGGATGGTTACTTGCACACCCAATATATCATTCAAGGCCAAAAACGCTGGGCTAACGTCGGCGATCATGAGGGCTATCAGGCCGGGTATTTTATCGATCTGGCCATGGCCCACCACCGGATGACTGGTGGCAAGGACCGCCGCCTGCTGGACGCGGCCATCCGCCTCGCCGATTGCTGGGTGCGCAACATTGGCCCGGCCCCGAAGCAGGCGTGGTATGATGGCCATCAGGAGCTGGAAATGGCGCTGGTCCAGCTTGCCCGCCATTTGGTGGCGATGGGCGAGCCGGCCAAGGCCAAAGACTATCTCGCACTATCGAAGTTTCTGTTGGACTCGCGCCACGGCGGTGACGAGTATGACCAATCGCATCTGCCGCTTGCCCAACAATATGAGGCGGTGGGTCACGCGGTGCGTGCCGTGTATTTCTATACGGGTCTGGCGGACATTGCGATGGAGACCGGCAATGCCGATTACCGCAGCGCTGTGCAATCGATTTGGAGCAACATCGTCAACCGCAAATATTATGTCACCGGTGGTGTTGGCAGCGGCGAAACCTCGGAGGGTTTCGGCAAGGACTACTCTTTGCCGAACAATGCATACTGCGAATCCTGCTCAGGTTGCGGCGAGGTATTCTTCCAACACCGTCTGCAAATGACTTGGCAGGACGCCCGTTACGCCGACTTGTTCGAGGAAACCCTCTACAACGCAGTGCTCGGGAGCGTCGATCTGGATGGCAAGAATTTCACCTACACCAATCCGCTGGATTCCGCCGAGAAACGCTACCTCTGGCACGGCTGCCCCTGCTGCGTTGGGAATATCCCGCGGACCCTGCTCAACCTGCCCACATGGATGTACACCCGCAGCGCAGACGCCTTGTTTGTCAACCTCTACGCCGGCAGCACCGTGAATATCGATAAGCTTGGCGGCACCTCCGTGCAAGTTGTGCAAACGACGGAGTACCCATCCAAAGGCAAGGTGGCCGTCACCCTCAACCCCGCCAAGCCAGCCACCTTCGCACTGAAGTTGCGCATCCCTAACCGCCAGACCAGTCCGCTCTATACGAACACACCAGAGGTTTCCGGGCTCATTTCACTTGCGCTCAACGGTCAGCCCGTGACGCCGGTCATCGAGCACGGCTATGCCATCGTCAGCCGTGAGTGGAAGGCCGGCGATCGCGTGGAACTGGACCTGCCGCTGACGTTGCAACGCATCAAGCCCAGTGCAAAAATTGCCGCCACCACAGGCCGGGTGGCACTGCGTCGTGGTCCGCTCGTCTATAACATTGAAAGCGTCGATCAACCCCTCGATTCAGTGCTCGCTGCGGATGCCCCTCTCACGAGTGTGTGGCAGGCGGATCTGCTAGGCGGAGTGGATGTCATCAAGGGAAGTTTCAGTGACGGCAAGCCGTTTGTTGCGGTGCCCAATTACGCCCGTCTCAATCGCGGTGGCCGTTCGCAGGTGTGGATCAAAGGCCAGTGAACGCTTGCCAGCGATTCCGAAATGGAAAAAGCTGAGATTCGGTAAGTCCTTTGATTTGGTTGGTTAGATGATAAGGGTCTGAGTGGGTAGCGGGTGGCTTTGACTATTCTTGAGTTTATTTGAAAAAAGCCGACCGCATACGACGGTGGGGATCGCCTGCGGCGGTGGGGGATCGCCTGCGGCGGTAGGGGATCGCCTGCGGCGGTAGGGGATCGCCTGCGGCGGTGGGGATCGCCTGCGGCGGTAGGGGATCGCCTGCGGCGGTGGGGATCGCCTGCGGCGGTGGGGGATCGCCTGCGGCGGT
>Ga0073936_10008116_pt1 | contig 13426 bp, 16 predicted proteins | sample AliMusrvi5mmetaG_FD_87041 | JGI IMG/M metagenome (GOLD analysis project Ga0073936, IMG submission 87041) | Freshwater lake bacterial and archeal communities from Alinen Mustajarvi, Finland, to study Microbial Dark Matter (Phase II) - Alinen... | ecosystem: Environmental > Aquatic > Freshwater >... | reverse complement strand
GGTATAGATGAAGCAGGGAACCAGAATCGCGATGATTCCCAGAGTGGACCATAACTCGCCCGAAATTTTTGTTTTTGGCGACCAGGATGCCGGGAGGATGGCCACCGCCGAGCCCAACAGAAGTTCCCATGCGCGGGTTGGTAGGAGATAGAATGTCGCGACAGGAAACCTCGGCAGCAAATAGGCGCTGAACGAGAAACTCAGGATAATTCCGGCGGCGAAAATGCCGAGGAGGGTATTGCGTCGGCGCAGAAGCGGGACAATGAAAAGCCCATATAACAACAGCGGAACCACCATGTAGAACTGCTCCTCCACGGCGAGCGACCACGTATGAAGTAAGGGTTTCAATTCCGCCGCTCCGGCAAAGTAGCCGAGGTGCAGCCAGAAATGGATGTTGGCAGCGCAAATCGCCTGCATGGCTGCCGATCGTCCGAGGTCGGCATAGTCGGTTGTCAACATGAAGACCCACCCTAACAGCATGGTGCCGAGTACTGCGGCGAAAAAGGCGGGCATGATCCGGCGGATCCGGCGTTCCCAGAAGTTCGCGAAGGTGAACTTGCCGGCATCGAGATCCTTGAGGATCAAGGAGGTGATCAGGTAGCCAGAAATAACAAAGAATACATCCACCCCGATGTAACCGCCAGTTAACCCCATGCCGGCATGAAACAGGAGTACCGCCATCACCGCAACGGCTCTCAAGCCGTCGATTTCGGGCCGATAACGGAAATCCTCGATCAAGGGGGACATGTTCGGATGAAGGCTGAACCGGCGATCCCGCCGGAGGAATCTGCGTGAATTAGGAAATCAGTGAAAGAAGTCCGGGTCGTATCTGAAAACCTGCTCGTCAGGGTGTGAACGGAAATATTCGGATATCATCATCTCCTTGTTTGGGTCATAAACCCTGGTTACATTGGTTCTGATGAGTTTCGCGGGGATTCCGCCGATGAGGGACTTCTCTTTGATGAATCGCGTGTAATCCTTGTTCAAGAGACTGTTTGACGCCACGGTCAGATAACTGGGCGTCTTGGTGCTCTTTAAGATTGTGGTTCTGTTCCCAATCCAGCAGTAATCGTTGATGATGACCTCATCATCCAACCTCGGTATTTCATTTGTTTCAACGTCGAGCATATAATGAAAATTGGAATCAAGGATCTGGGATTCGTAACTAAGTCTAAAGTATCTTCCGAGTGAAACCCTCTTGGTCACGATGATTTTGGTTCTGCTGCCGAGATAGGAACTCGCCCCTATTTCGAGGACGCCCTCCTTTTCGATTATGACGGCGTAATCAATTCCGGTGCTGAAGGCCCCGTTGATGATCAAAATGCCGTCGATCTTCATTTCACTGGTTCCCATCGCGGCCCTTATTAATTCATAGTTGAATCCGAACCTAACCATTCCCCTGGTAATGGGCGCCTTGATCAGGACCTGCCCGTTCAAGGCGTTGAATCTGATGCGGCCGTAAAAGAACACGGGCAACTTGACCGCCGTCTTGAACGCAAACATCCTGAAATTGAAATAGAGCGTTTTCGGCCAGTTCACAGCACGAAGGATCCGCCATTTTTCAAGGGCACTGACAATTTTTGCGCGGGCCATGACTTTCCTAATCGATGGAAAGGGATTCTTCATGATGAATACCTGAAATTGCCGGACGTGGTGATGTCCGCCATGAACTGATACATCAACCCGGGTGATAGGCGTTGCATCTTGTGACCGTCCCTCCAAGCGCGGCGTGAGTTCAGGTGCCGCAGGCCAAACGCCCGCCGGGAATCCGGCAGACTAAGCGAACGAGGCGATGGTCCGCGCCAAGTCGGCTTGCGATGCCGCGGAGGGACAGGATGCCGGATGCCGCCGTCAGAATGGCACCGATTCCAAGGCTGGTTAGGCCTGGGACCCACCAACGGACCGAGAGTCCAAGGAGAACGGTGCCACTGGCGAGGGTGAGCAGCCTGAGCGTATCACCCGACCAGCGGAACCGGGTCAGATAGCGGGAAAGCGCCGCCATGCCCACGACATGGATCGCATACATCAAGGCGAAGGCGAATGATATTCCGCACAGGCCGAACCGCTTGAGGAACAGATTGACAAACAGGAGTTGGATGAAGTTGAACGAAGCGCTGCTGAGCACGAGCCACCATTTGGCACCTTTGGCGATAGCGATATATCCCATCGGCCAGGATATGACTTGGCCGAAAATCCCGAGCACAAACCATGGCAGTAACGCGGCTCCGGCAAGGAACTTGGCCGAGTAAAACATGTGCATGATCCAAGGGGCGAAGGCAAGTGAGCCCATCAGACCAGGCAAGGCCAGCAGGATGCCGATCTCGGTTTGCTCATTGACCAAGCGGTTGACTTGTCCATTGTCCTGGGCTGCGGCGGTTAGGCGCGGGTAGAAGTCAGTGCCCATGGCGGAGAGGATGAAGCCGGCGAACATGCCGGAAATCCCCCAGGCGGCTTGATAAATCCCGTTGGCCTCCAAGCCCAGCTTCCGGAGGATGAGTGAACGGATCGCGAGACCCACGGCGGCGCTCAGCAGAGCGCCCCACATGAAGGCAAGCCCAAGCCCGACAAGGCACTTGGAATGGTGCCAGGATTCAGCCCACGGAAGCACAACGGGTGCCACTTGGATCATTCTGGCAAACCACCATGAGCATGCAAGGTTGATGCAGGCGGTCATGATCAGTACCGGTACGATGCCACTTTCTCCCAACCATGCATAGAGTCCCACGGCCACTGCCGTGCTGAGCAGCACTGAAATGACATTGATTCGGGCCAATTCACCGATACGACGCGTGCCCTGAAGCAGTGCTGTTTGTCCCCCTGAAATGGAACTGAGCAGCAGAGTGACGCCAAGCAACGCAATAGCCCAGGTCCGCTGGTCCGATCCGAAGCTCCAGAGACTGAGCAGTCGCGACAAAGCGACGGTCAAAATCCAGCCCAGCAAGCCGGTGATCCAGCAGGCGCGGCGCAAAGTTCTCACCGTGCGGGCAATATGTTCGGCATCACTGCTGCCATGGGCTTCAGCCACCTCGCGCACGCCGCTGCTGCCGATACCCAGTCCTGAGAAGGTGCCGATCAGACCGGTCGCCGAAACATAAAGACCGACTAAGCCGACTCCGGAAGGCCCCAGGAGGATCGCGACCAATTTGGTGCGTACCATGCCGATCAGCAGGTTGATTCCCTGGGATCCGCCGATGATCGAAGATGACTTGAGGATCTGGCCATAGCTTGAGACGGTCTGTGGCGGAGTGTCAGGATCTGGCCGTTCGGTTTTCAGGATTGGATTTCAGAGGTTGATCGTTGCGGAATTTGGGTGGAACGACGGTTAATGTCAGCGTGCCGGATTGCAGAGAGGGGAAAGGAAGGCCGGGCTGCCGTGCCACCCTACCTGCCAAATGAGCGGATCGAACGAGTCACGATTTCCGCCAGATCTGATGTTAGGTGAGGGCTGATGGGCAGGCTCAGCACTTCGTTGGCAAGTTGTTCGGCGATGAAGAGAGGCCGGAGGTCGGAGGTCGGAGGTCGGAGGTCGGAATAAGCGCCGGAAAGGTGGGGCGGAATGGGATAGTGGATGAGGGTTTGGACGCCGTGCTCGGCGAGGTGCTTTTGCAGCGCCTCGCGTTGTGGATGACGGATTACGAAGAGATGCCAGACGGGTTTTGCCCAGTCCGGGACCGCTGGCAAAACGATTGTGGATTGTGGATTATTGATTTTGGATGCAGAACCAGAAGAGGCACCGACTTCGCATGTCTTCTCTGAAATCTGGTTCTTGTCTCTTGTCTCATGTCCCCTGTCCCATGTCTCATGTCCCCCGCCAAGAGCGGCTAGATACTGCGCGGCAATGGCCACTCTCCGGGCGTTCCACGCGTCGAGGTGGCGGAGTTTGACGCGGAGGAAGGCGGCTTGGAGTTCGTCGAGGCGGGAATTATAGCCAATGACTTCGTTGTGGTAACGGACGCGGGATCCATAGTTGCGTAGGACGCGGACTTTGTCAGCCAATTCGGCGTCATCGGTGGTGATGGCACCGGCCTCACCGTAGGCACCGAGGTTCTTGCTTGGGTAAAAGCTATGGCATTCGATGTTTGCAATGCCGCCGACCCGGCGTCCCTTGTAGAGTGCGCCATGGGCCTGGGCGTTGTCGATGGCGACTTTGAGTCCGTGTTTGCCAGCGATGGCAAGGATTGAATCGTAGTCGCATGGTTGGCCATACAGATTGACTGCGAGAATCACCTTGGTTCGGGGAGTGATCGCATGTTCGATGCGCGCGGGATCGAGGTTGAAGGTGGCGGGATCGGGCTCGACGGGCACGGGGACCGCCCCCGCCTGGGTCACGGCCAGCCAGGTGGCGATATAGGTGTTGGAAGGGACGATGACTTCATCGCCGGGCTCCACGCCTAGAGCCCGCAGAGCGAGATGCAGGGCATCGAGACCGTGTCCTACCCCGACGCAGTGCGGAGCCCCGCAATAGGCGGCGTATTCCTCCTCGAAGCCATCCACTTCCCTGCCCAGCACATACCACGCGGATTGCATGAAACGGAAGTACACGTCATCGAGCTCCGCCCTGAGTTCCCGATAGGGCGAGACGAAATCGTTGAAAGGGACGTTCACCGGGAATTATGTTAGATGACCGATGTCAGCGGCAGGTGCTTGTGCTTGACTTTGATGAATTCCTGATAGTTTCGATAGTAATCCTGTTCGCTGTAGGGTTCGGAGGCGAGCACGAAACAAACCGCCGTTGACGAGAAGTTACTCATGTCGCGCCAAATCAAGGGCGGGACGTGAACCCCATAATCGGAACGACAAAGGTGGATGCACCTCCTGGTCACTGCGTCGTCAAGAACCAGGTCGAAACTACCTGATAAGGCGACGATGAACTGGTGGCACCTCATGAGGGCGTGTCCGCCGCGGGGCTGTCCGTCTGGCACATCGTAAAGATAGAACACCCGCTTGATCTCAAACGGTACATGGCGTCCGCTTTCAATGACTGAGAGATTGCCGCGCGAATCGCTGATTTGCGGGAGGTCGATACGATGGCAATCATCACAAGATGTGTTCATGACGGAAATAGGTATGCTGGAACGGCACTTGCGATGAAATCGCGTTGGTTGCCTGACCGCGTTTCAAATTGGTCTATATGCCGCACGCCAGTCGTCCCCACGGGATTCGGCACACATATTTCACGATGGAATGCTCCGGCCCCAGACGTGAGGCGACGCCACGCAGAGTGAACAGGCAGGAGACGACGGTCACAACGGATCCGGTGGCCAGGCCGATAATGCCCGGGATCCAACGTTGCGTGGCAAAGCCGATCGCAACGAGAACAGACGCCACGATGAGCAAGCGGATGGCCGCAGGACTCCAAAAGAATCCTGTTAGATGGCGTGTCAGCACCACCATGCCCAGGCAATACAAGGCATAGAGGACGGCGAAGGCGAGGGCCACGCCCCACAGGCCGAACGCACGGAGTAACAGGACGGTTAGGCCCAGCAGCACCGCGCTGCTGGCTGTTTCCGTAACGGCAAACCAACGGGATGCTCCCTTGGCTAGAAGGATATAGCCCAAAGGGAGTGATACCACGCGTCCGAAGATGCCGAGCACGAACCATGGCAGGAGATCCGCGCCGGCAAGAAACCTGGCCGAGTAGAAGACGTGCATGATCCACGGGGCAAAGGCCAGAGTGCCGAGCAGACCGGGCAGGGCAAGCAGGATGCCGATTTCGGTTTGTTCGTTGACGAGGCGGTTAACCTGTGCGTCGTCGTGCGCAACGGCGGTGAGGCGAGGATAGAAGTCGGTGCCCATCGCTCCAAGAACAAACCCCGCGAACATCCCGGAAATTCCCCAGGCAGCTTGATAAATCCCATTGGCATCCAACCCAAGATTCTTGACAATGAGCGAGCGGGTAGCAAGACCGACTGCGCCGATCAGCAGGCCGCTCCACATAAACGAAAGTCCGAGACCGATGAGCCGCTTGGAGTTTCCCCAGGTCTCGATCCAGCCCATGTCGATCGGTATGATCTGCACGCGTCGCGCGAACCACCAGGAGAAGCCCAGGTTGACCAGCGCAGTGGAGATGAGCACTGGGACAATGGCCTGCTCCCCAATCCAGGCATAAAGAGATACGGCGACGACGGTGCTTGCCAGCACCGAAACCACATTGAGCCGCGCGAGATCGCCGATTCGGCGCGTGCCTTGCAACAAGGCCGTTTGACCGCCGGAGATCGAACTGAGCAAGAGGGTGGCACCCAGCAACGCGACGGCCATGGCCCGCTTGCCTGAACCGAAGGTCCAAAGACTCAGCGGGTAAGCCAAGGCAATGGTGAGCATCCAGCCGAGCAGGCCGGTGGCCCAGCAAGCACGGCGCAGGGTTTTTACCGTGCGAGCCACCCGTTCGACATCGCCACTACCGTGGGCTTCCGCCACCTCACGAACTCCGCTTGCTCCGATGCCCAAGCCAGTGAGCGAACCCACCAGGCTTGTGGCCGTAACATAGAGTCCCACCAAGCCGACACCCGACGGGCCGAGCAGCACGGCGACCAACTTGGTCCGCACCATGCCGATGAGGTAATTGATCCCCTGCGCTCCGCCAATGATGGAGGATGATTTGAGAATCTGGCCGTAGCTTGAGCTAGCCTGCGGAGTGACATCGGGATCTGTGGGATCAGGTTTCAGGGGGTAACGGAATGGATTGGGTGTTAGAGAATGGTGGAAAGCAGACCGGTTGGAGGAAAGCATCGTAGTCTGCCAAGCGTTTGATACCTGCACCCTTGGATATGGATTTCTGGGATCGCCCTGCAACCATCCCCTATGCTTCGAAGGACAGGCTCACTTTGGTGACACTCTCCGGTTGATTGCCCGTCAGGTGCGGGCCGATCGGCAGGCTCAGGACATCCCGGGCCAATTGCTCCGCAATTGGCAATTTTGTATTTTGAACGCGGCGCGAGCATTCGCGAGTCTGGAGAAACTCGGCGCAGCCCAAACTAGCATGGCCGGAGGCAATTTTTAATTTTGAATTGGAATAGGCGCTGCTGAGGTGGGGCGGGATGGGATAATGGATGAGGGTTTGGATGCCGTGCTCGGCGAGATGCTTCTGCAATGCGTCGCGTTGCGGATGGCGGATGACGAAGAGATGCCAGACGGGTTTTGCCCAGTCCGGGACCGTGGGCAAAATAATTTTGGATTCTGGATTTTGGATTTTGGATGCAGAACAAGAAGAGGCACCGACTTCGCATGTCTTCTCTGAAACCTGATCTCTGTCTCCTGTCTCCTGTTTCCTACCAAGCGCAGCAAGATACTGCTCGGCAATAGTCACTCTCCGCGCGTTCCACTCGTCAAGATGGCGGAGTTTGACGCGCAGAAAGGCGGCTTGGAGTTCGTCCATGCGGGAATTGATACCCTGGGCTTCGTAGTGATACTTTTGTCTGGAGCCATAGTTGCGCAGAGCACGTACGCGGGCGGCCAATTCCGGATCATTGGTCGTGACAGCACCGGCATCTGAGAAGGCTCCGAGGTTTTTGCCGGGGTAAAAGCTGTGGCCAGCAGCGTCACCCAAGGAGCCGGTGCGGCGGCCCTTGTAGCGGGCTCCTTGCGCCTGGGCGCTGTCTTCGATAACCTTGAGTCCGTGCTTGCGGGCGATCTCATTGATCGGATCCATGTCGGCGGGTTGACCATAGAGGTGGACCGGCATGATCGCCTTGGTGCGCGGGGTGATGGCTGCCTCAATGCGGGTAGGGTCAAGGTTGTAGGTCAGAGGATCCGGTTCGACCGGAACCGGAGTGGCCCCAGCGTAGGACACCGCTAGCCAGGTAGCGATGAAGGTATGCGAAGGAACGATGACTTCGTCACCCGCGCCGATACCATAGCCACGCACGATCAGATGCAGGGCGTCTAACCCGTTGGCAACACCGATGCAATGCTTTGCTTCGCAGAACGCGGCGAACTCCGTTTCAAAGGCATCCAACTCGTTTCCTAACAGATACCAACCGGAGTCCATGACGCGATGATAGGCGGCGTCGAATTCGGGTTTGAGCTCGTCATAAGCGGGCTTGAGTTCGAGGAAAGGAACACGCATGGGATGTAAAATGGAATTCCAAAAATCTGAAAACGGACAGCAAACTTACGGAACTTCCAAGGCTTGCTGGAAATCGCGGTAGTTCCGAATGTAATCCGATTCATCATAGAAGTCGGAAGCCAACACCAAACACACTGTACCAGATGAGAAATTGTTCATTTCCCGCCAGATCATGGGGCAAACGTAGAGGCCTTGATCGGGGCGGCAGAGATTGAATTCGGACGATCTGCGGCCGTCATCAAGCACGATGCTGCAACTGCCGAAGATGGCGATAATGATTTGGGACAGGCCTTTGTGGGCGTGAGCACCCCGCTCCGTTTCTGGCGGCACATTGTAAAGGTAATACACCCGCTTGATTAAGAATGGCACATGGTTTTCGCCTTCGATAAATGTCAGGTTGCCGCGAGGGTCCGGGATCTTGGGAAGATCTATAATTCGGCAGGAATCGAGATTCAATGGTTTCACAACAGAAATATGGATTGGGGTTCAGAGTTTTCTGCTAAATCCCGCTGGATTGCCGCGCCACAGTTCATTATCTGGAATGTCTTTGGTCACGACAGATCCGGCACCAATCATAGCACCTTCACCTATGGTGACACCGGGCAACAACGTGGTATTGGCACCGATGGAAGCACCGCGATGGATGGTCGTGATGGCGTATCTATTCGGGCGCTGGAGCGAACGTGGGTATCGATCATTGGTGAACGTGACATTTGGGCCGATAAAAACCTCATCTGCGATGCGGAGGCCGTCCCAGAGTTGCACGCCGCATTTGATCGTGACCTTGTCGCCGATAGTCACATCGTTTTCAATGAACACATGGGAGCAGATGTTGCAGTCAGAACCGATCTTCGCATTTGGCAAAACGACGCAAAATTGCCAGATACGGGTTCCTTCGCCGATGTGCGGCGATTGGACGTCGGCGAGGGGATGGATGAGGGGAGGCATGGGGTGAGGGTGAAGAAGTAATCAGTAATCAGTAATCAGTAATCAGTGGAAGATGAGGAAGCGAAAACGGTAGGGACAAGCGGCCTCGCTTGTCCCATATTGCTCTGCAAGTGATGTGCTATTGTGGATCATGGACGGCCAATTGGCGGCCCATTGGCGGTCGCCCGTGCGGGCGGGAAAGTGGGGCGGCCGGGGCCGTCCGCCCCTACCGTGATCAGGTGTCGGCCATGGATTTGAGGTAGTCCGCATAGGTGGTTTTGCCCAGGGCGGTGATGGCGGACTGGAGTTGCCCGTCGGTCATCCACCCGTTGCGGAAACCGATTTCCTCCAGACAGGCGACCTTGAACCCCTGGTGGTGTTCGATGGTGCGGACGAATTGGGAGGCTTCTAGCAGGGATTCATGGGTTCCGGTGTCGAGCCAGGTATGGCCGCGGCCGAGGACTTCGACGTGGAGGTCGCCGCGTTCGAGGTAGGCGCGGTTGATGCAGGTGATTTCGAGTTCGCCGCGGGCGGATGGTTTGACGGCCTTGGCTATGGCGACGACATCGCGGTCGTAAAAATAGAGACCGGTTACGGCATATCTCGATTTGGGATTGTCGGGTTTTTCCTCGATTGAGATAGCCTTGCCGGAGTCGTTGAATTCGACGACGCCGAAGCGCTGGGGGTCGTGGACCTCATAACCGAACACGGTGGCACCGTGCTCGCGTTCTGCGGCTGCCTTGAGTTTGGGCGAGAAGCCCTGGCCATAGAAGATGTTGTCGCCGAGGACCAGGGCGCAGCGGTCATCGCCGATGAAGGTTTCTCCGATGAGAAAAGCTTGGGCCAGGCCTTCGGGGCGGGGTTGCTCGGCGTAGGAGAGGGAAATGCCGAAGCGCGAGCCCTCGCCTAACAGACGGCGGTAGAGTGGCAGGTCCTCGGGTGTGGAGATGACCAATATCTCGCGGATCCCGGCGAGCATAAGGACCGAGAGCGGATAGTAGATCATCGGCTTGTCATAGACGGGCAGCAATTGTTTGCTGACGGCCATGGTGCAGGGATAGAGCCGGGTGCCGGAACCGCCGGCGAGGATGAGGCCTTTCATTGGGGTAAAAGCTGAAACGCTGAAAACTGAAATGCTGAAATCAGAGGACAGCGGGAAGAGTTGTCGGAGGTCGGAGGGCGGAGGTCGGAATGCAGAAGTAATCAGTAATCAGTAATCAGTAATCAGTGATCGGTAGGGCGTGGCGGCCTTGGTGTGCAGGGCTTTTTCCCAGCGGAACGAGATGCCATGAAAGCAATCAATATTCAGTAATCGCAGGTCACGCTGGACGTATCCGGATTCTTTCCGGGTCCACGGTGATGATAGCTCCGGCAGTGAGTTCGTGTTCGTAGGTGGTGACGACGTGGTGGATGGCCGGAGCCATTTGAGCGGCCCTGAATCCGGTCAAGCGGACGATTCCAGAATGAGGAATACCTTTCAAGATGGCAAGTTCACCGAAATCCTTGTCAAGAGTAATGAGAATGCGGTTCTCGGAATGCGCCGTAGCCAGGATGGTTACGTCACCGGGGTCTTTGGCCCACGAACCCGACCAGATGACATCATGACCGAGAGCGGCAATGGCAGGCAAGGCACCACCCCAAACACAAGAATCGAGCAGGACTGAGGCCATTAGGAGGCGAGTGCTGTGGGAAACAGTTCAATCCGTTCGTGCCGGGCCAGAAGCGAGGCGTAAACCAGACAGGCTTGGATATCCTCCGATTCAAGCCAAGGATAGCCTTTGAGAATGGTGTTGGGATCGTCCCCTGCGGCAAGCATCTCGAGCACATGTTCCACAGCCAGACGATGTCCCCTGATGATCGGTTTGCCACCGAAGATTTCCGGATTGCAGGTGATGCGTTCGATGAGTTCATGGTGTTTCATGCCTTGAAGGTAAAGGTTTTTTCCGCAGGAGCAAGGAGGAAGAAGTAATCAGTGATCAGGACGCGGAGCGAGCGCTAGCGAACCTGGAAAAAACCGGCGCAGCCCTAACTGGCATGGCCACAGGCAAATCAGTGGAAGAAGTGATCGGTAGGGCGTGCCGGCCTCGGCGCGCCGACTTGTTTAACGAGGAAGAGGGGGAGGGGCCTGAACGGACGCTGTGGCGCTGCTTCAGAGCAATCTCCGGAACTCGTCCGGGGTGAGTCCCGCGTCCTTGGCGATGGCTCCCATGGTAATAGCGTTGATGGGATTGTGACGTGGAATGGTCAGGCGGATATCTCCATTGCTCATGACGATGTGTGAGGATTCACGGGCAACTTTGAAACCAAGTTTCTGGAAAACCCGGACGGCATCTTTCTGGTTTACTCCGGGGAGTATTGGCATCAGACGGCGATTTCCATGGTTTCGGTGCTTTTGATGCCGGACTCGTCGGCTTCCACAGCCAGCCAATCAGCGATGGCACTGCGGATGGCTTCGAGAGCCTCAGCACGTGTGGCACCTTGGGAGTGGCACCCTGGCAGATCCAGACACGAAACCGACCAGCCTTCATCGGTTTCAACGAGTCGAATATGATAATTCATGGGTGTGGGTAAAGGAATATAGCAGGTTGGGGATGGATGTCGAGTCCGGTGGAAGAGGAGTCGTATGTCTGAAGGTCTAAAGTCGAAAGGCGGAGGAAGAGATTATGTATTGGAAGAGAGCGTTGTGCGGAGCAGGGGCTGGACGCTTTGTTTTTCATTCAACATTGCTCGGGGGACAGGAGACAGGCATTGGCCTGCTAAGAGGCTATTCTCCAGCCAGCTTGAGAACTGCCGTGCGGGTCGTTGCAGATACCCGGAAGCGGAGCCTGTCGAGATGGTCGAGCAACGGTAGTACGGCTGGGATTAGACCTATCCGAGCTGATGCAGATGTCCATCATGGGATGGTCACCAGTTTCAAGTTCGTCCACCACGGCATCACTGGTAACAACCTGATAATTGTCGCGTTCTTCATTCCACCACGAACGGGTCCAGTTTCGCATGGCCACCATTTCGGGTTCGATCATGATGGAGGCGGGTGGGGACATGGTAGAAGTTTCCTTCAGGCTGATCGGATTTGCAAGCGGGAAGGTGTGAGGCTCAGGGGGATAAGAAGCAGGCGGCCAAGGGACGGACGGGCTGTTGACACGAGCTAAAGCGCGGCATAAGCACCACAGGCCACTTTTCCTTGTGGCTTAGAACTGTTTAAGAAGTGCTTGAACTGTAGTGATGATCGCCGGGTTATGAATGGTTGCCGCATCCCAGACGATGGAATCCTCGGTTCGAAAGTAGCTGTGGGCAAGGATGTCGCGAAAGCCGGCGATGGCACGCCAAGGAATTTCCGGCCACGGGTCGGTGAGGGCGGAGGGAAGGTGTTTTACAGCCTCGCCAATAATCTCGAGGTTTCTTGTGACGGCATCCACCGTGCGGCGGTCCGCAACAAACGAATCGTAGTCGAAGCCCCTGACATAAGTTGCAACGGCTGTGGCAGCCTCCAAAATGTCCTCAAGGCGCAGTGCCGGGTCACGCGACATGCAAAAGCTCGGGTTGAATGCGTTGGAGAAAGCGCTCCGGGCAGGATCCTCTGCTGTGGAGATCGACCGGCATGGCGAGACGCTCCTCGAGGAAGAACTTCAGGTTCATGAAGCCGGTAAGAGTGGGTGGGGAATTGAACTCGACGAGGAAATCAAGGTCATGTGCAGCGGCATCCCCGCGTGCGGCGGAGCCAAAAAGCCAGAGCGCCTTGACGCCGTAGGCGCGGAGTTCCCCGGAGAGCCTTTGGATGGCAGAAATCAGTGCGGGTTGCGCAGGTAATGGATTCAAAGCTTGGAAGGCAGGTTCCATGGCAGGAGATTATGGGAGCCAAAGGATCACGTCAAGCCGGCAGGAGGATGGCAGGAAGAGTGGGCGGTGGTCGGTGAAGAAGAGTCGAAAGTCTGAAGGTCGGTGGTCGGAGGACGGAGGACGGAAAGTCCGAAGAGTTGTCGGTTGTCTGTTGTCTGTTGTCGGTGGAAGAGTCGAATGTCTGAAGGTCTAAGGTCGGAAAGTCGGAAAGGCGGAAGAGTTGTCGGTTGTCCGTTGTCAGTGGGAGACGCAAGACACAAGACAACAAGACGCAAGATTCAAGACAAGAGGAAGACCCGAACATCGAACGCGGAACGGGGGGGAGAAAGCAGGTCCCTGCGCTGAGAGACAGAAGACAAGTTGCCAGCAGGAATCATGCAGCCGTGGTGGCGGCGATCTCCTGAAAGGTTAGATCTTTGATCTGTGCAGCCGTCTTGGCATGCTCGATGGTCATACTGACCAGGTGGCCAGCGGTGTCCAAATCGATATAAATGTCTTCGCTGATCTCCCTGGTTTCTGCCACGGTATTGGCAGCGAATTCAATCAGGGCGGTATCGGTATCGGGGAAATACTTGATTTTCATAGCTTTGTTGT
>Ga0073936_10008115_pt1 | contig 13428 bp, 9 predicted proteins | sample AliMusrvi5mmetaG_FD_87041 | JGI IMG/M metagenome (GOLD analysis project Ga0073936, IMG submission 87041) | Freshwater lake bacterial and archeal communities from Alinen Mustajarvi, Finland, to study Microbial Dark Matter (Phase II) - Alinen... | ecosystem: Environmental > Aquatic > Freshwater >... | reverse complement strand
CCGAGCAAAAGCTCCGGGTGGAAAGCCTGACGAGCGATGGCACGCACCTCAACGCCCAGGGCTGCGCGCTCATGGCGCGGCTCGTTTCCGCCGCCCTTGTCCGCGATGCCTCCCGCCCGACAGGTGTGCCGGATAACGCGGTGCAATGTCTTCCCCTTCCCTCGCCCGCATCGGGCCGCATGGAAATTCCTTTTGCCAATGCCGTGCGCTTGGAACTCGTCTTTGCCGCAGACGCGCCAAAATCCGCTGCGATCCAAGTGAAACTGGATGGAAAACCCGCGACCGATTTGCCCGCGTTGCGACACCACGGGCGCACGCATTTGGTGCAGGAGGAATACTCCGGAGAAATCCCCCCGATTTTTCAAGTGAGCTGGAAACAACCGCCTGCCGCGCAAACCTGGCAGCTCATCTTTGATCAGCCGCTCGCGCCGGACGGACCTTACTCATTCCACGTGGCGGGTTCTCTCACCGGCCCGGATGGGAAGGGCCGCACCGATCAGGAATTTATTTCCGACAGCGGACAGGTGTGGATCACCCCCGCCGATTGGAATCTGGCCTATGCCAGTTGGGCGGACCATCTGAAACTCGACTCCGGCCTGACGATTCTCTGGTCCACCCGCGTCACCGCACGGGATGAAGTCGTCCCGCCGACTGTGGCGCCCGGGCTCGAACGCGCAGTCGATGTCGCATGGGATCTGCCGCCGGGACCGCATCGCCTGGAGCTCACCGGCCCACCCGCCGCCCTTGCTTCCCTCGAAGCTGTCCGCACTTATGCGCCCGCTAAACCAGCCTCACCTCCATAACCATTGCCCGCGGGTCAGGCCTAATCCTTGGGCAGCTTTTTGCGGGCGGCTTCCGGGACTTCCATGGTATGGCGTTTCCGGCGGATCTGGGCATCGGCGAGGAACTCGGCCTGGGCGTCGAAAGGTTTTTCTCCCTCCGGGATTGTCCGGGGAATGTAATTCCCATCGGGCTGCATGACCTGGGACTTCACGTTGTCCTTCCAGAACCATTCGAGGATTTCCTCGACATGTTCGAGCATGCGGTCGTGGACGATCGGGAAAACGGTTTCCACCCTGCGGAAAAGGTTTCGGGGCATCCAGTCGGCGCTGCCGAGATAGACTTTCGGGGCACCTCCGTTTTCAAAGCGGAAGATCCGGCTATGTTCGAGAAAGCGGCCGACGATGCTCCGGACTTCGATATTTTCGCTGGCACCTGGAATGCCGACACGTAGCGCGCACATGCCGCGCACGAGAAGGCGGATCGGGACGCCAGCCGCGGAGGCGCGGTAGAGGGATTCGATGATCCCCTCCTCGACGAGGGAATTGACTTTGGCGTAGATGCCCGAGGGACGGCCGGCCTTGGCGTGGTCGATTTCGTTTTCGATCAGTTGCTGGAAGGCGGGGTAGAGCGACCAAGGGGCCACGAGGAGCTGGTGCAGGCCGGGAAACTTCGAAACCCCGGTGAGGCAATTGAAAGCCTCCGCCAGGTCGGTGGTGATTTCCTCCCGGCACGTGAGCAGGCTGAGATCGGTGTAAATTTTCGCCGTCGAGGGATGGTAGTTGCCGGTTCCGAGATGGGCGTAGCGGCGGATGCCATCGCCCTCGCTGCGGATGATCAGCATCGCCTTGGCGTGGGTTTTGAGGCCCGCGACCCCATAGACGACATCGACCCCGGCCTCTCGCATCATGCGCGCCCATTTGATGTTGGCGGCCTCGTCGAACCGGGCTTTGAGCTCGATAACCGCCGTGACCTGCTTGCCGTTCCGCGCGGCCTCGATGAGCGACTGGACAATCGGGGAATCCGAGCTCGTGCGGTAGAGCGTCTGCTTGATGGCCAGCACGGCAGGATCCTCGGCCGCGAGCGCGAGGAGGTCCACCACGGTCTGAAAATTGTCGTAGGGATGGTGCAGGAGGATATCTCCTTTGCGGATGTGGAAAAAGATGTCGCTCTCGGTGTCGAGCGACACGACCGTGCAGGGCGAGAAGCGCTTGTAGCGGAGTTCCGGGCGGTCGATCTGCATGGCCAGCGGCATCAGCCGGGAAAAATTCAGCGGCCCGTCGATCCGGAAGACATCCTCCTCTTCGAGGTTGAAAATTTCCAGCAGCCGGTTCACCACCCGATCCGGGCAGTCGTCCTGCACCTCGAGCCGCACGGCGGCCCCGCGTTTGACTTTGCGGAGCTCCTCCTCGATCGCGTGCAGGAGGTTCTGGGCCTCCTCCTCATCGAAGTAGAGGTTGCTGTTGCGGGTGATCCGGAAAAGGTGGGCCCCCTTGACGGTAACCCCCTTGAACAACGTGCCGACATGTTCCTGGATGATGTTGCCCAAAAAGACGTAATCGTCCCCGTTCTTGTTCTCGGAAAACGGCACGACACGGGGGAGAATCCTCGGGGCCTGGACAACGGCGATGTCCGTCTCGAGCCCGTCGCCCTCCAGCTCCACGATGACGTTCAGGCTCTTGTTCAGGAGCTGGGGAAACGGGTGCGAGGGATCCACCGCGATCGGCGTGAGCACCGGGTAAACCGTCTTCTCGAAAAATTGCGCGAAGTGTTTTTGCTCGTGCTCCGCGACATCCGGGTAGGTGTGGAAACGGAGGCGCTGCTCTTCGAGGCCCGGCACGATCTGCTCCCGCCAGCAGCGGTATTGGTCATCGACCATCCGGCGCGTGCGCTCGCTGACGAGCGCCAAGATCTCGCCGGCCGAGAGACCATCCGGCCCGACCTCGGACGAATGCGTCTGCCTCTGCTGCTTGAGCCCGGCGACCCGGACCTCGAAAAACTCATCCAGATTCGAGCTCACGATGCACAGGAACTTCAGGCGTTCGAGAATCGGGTTCGACGCGTCAAATGCCTGGTCCAGCACCCGCTGGTTAAACTCCAGCCAGCTCAGCTCGCGGTTGATGAAAAGCGCCCTGTCGGAAAAGTCCATCCCCCATCGTCGGATTTGCACGGATTTGGTCAAGGGGAGAATTGCGGAGATTCCGCAGCGGGCGCAGGACAAAAATCTTCGACGCTCCGAAGAGAGTGCGATGAGCCGGGTTTAGCCACAACGTGGCTGCCTCCTACAGCCCAGGGTTGCGAAGCTACCCTGGGTATATGGGATTCCATAGACCAACCCTGAAAGGGGTTGCCTCATTCCCAAACGTATCGCTCATCAAAAGCCAACTCGTGCTTTTCCAAAAACGCACGGAACTCATCCTGAAAAGAAACTCTGGCATGGTGTTCAGCCTGCTTTCCGATGTAGGTGCGCACGGCCTCCAGATTCGAGGCGCTCACGGAAAAAGCTCCGTATCCCGCCTGCCATGCGAATTTTTTGATATGGGGGAACCGCTCTTGAATAAAAAGGTTGGAACCCCGCTTGAGTTCCTTCACCAGATCGGCTTGGGATACGCTGCGCCCCAACTGGATCAAAATGTGAACATGATCGGAAACACCGCCTACCAAAATGGGCGGGCAATTGAGGTTTTTGGCGATTCCTCCCAAAAAAGCGTGAACTTGCCCACGCACACCCTCGTCAGACAAAAACGGAAACCGGTTTTTCGTGGAAAAGACGACGTGTAAAAAAACGCTGGACAACGATTGGGACATGGAAACGGGATACAACCCCGGCGGGGTTGATCGCTCCCCATACGATACCCAGGGTAGCTCGTTACTCGCAACCCTGGGCTGTGGGATTCTATCCCCTCCGGGGAAATCTCTTGAAGAATATTGTCCTGCACCCTTCCGCAGCGGCGCCTGCGTTTTGCTTTGCCGCAGAGGCCGCAATGATTCAGAGTTTCGGTTTTCTCCCATGATTATCCGCACTACCGCCTATCCTCGCGCCGGGCTGATCGGCAACCCGTCCGACGGGTATTTCGGCAAGACGATCGCGTTCGCGTTCCGGAATTTTTCCGCTCAGATCGAGCTCTGGGAATCGCCGGAACTCGAACTCCTGCCCAGCCGCCGCGACCACTCGGTCTTCAAGGGGCTCGGCGCCCTGCATTCCGACGTCAAGCTCCACGGGTATTATGGCGGGTTCCGGCTCCTGAAGGCCGCCGCCAAGGCGTTCTACGAAAATTGCCTCGAACGCGGGATCAAGCTGGAGGAGAAAAATTTTACGATGCGCTACAAGTCCGACATCCCGAACCGGGTCGGCCTGGCGGGATCGAGCGCGCTGATCACCGCCTGCATCCGGGGCCTGATGAGTTTTTACGGGGTGACGCTCTCGCGGCATTCGCTCGCCAACCTCGTTCTCCGGGTCGAGAACCATGAGCTCGGCATCCCGGCGGGCCTGCAGGACCGCGTGGCACAGTCCTACCAGGGAGTTGTCTTCATGGATTTCGACCGGAAGCTGATGGAAAGCCGCGGGTATGGAAATTATGAAACGCTCGATCCCGCGAAGCTGCCGCCGCTTTTCATCGCCTACCGCGAGGACCTCTCCGAAGGCACAGAGGTTTACCACAACGACCTGCGCGCGCGCTGGCAGCGCGGCGAGCCGGATGTGCTGGAGGCGATCCAGTTCTGGGCCGACCTGACGGTGAAGCTGCGAGAAGCGATCGAGGCGGGCGACCGCGCTGCGATGCACCGGGCGATCAACGCGAATTTCGACAAGCGGGCCAGCCTCTACGATGTGGGCGAGGGAAACCGCGACATGGTCGAGACCGCGCGGCGGGCCGGCGCGAGCGCGAAGTTCGCGGGGAGCGGCGGGGCGATTGTCGGGATCTACGACGACGAGGCGATGTTCGCGCGGCTGGAAGCGGCGTTTGCGCCGAAAGGCATCCGCGTGATCACGCCGGAACTCGCGCCCGGCTTGGCCACCGGCGAGCTGCCATGAAGGCGATCATCCCGGCGGCGGGTTTCGGAACACGCTTCCTGCCAATTGCCAAAGCCGTGCCGAAAGAGATGCTGCCGCTCGGCAGCAAGCCGGTCATCCATCACGTCGTCGCCGAGGCGGCGGCGGCAGGGTTCGACGAGATCCTCATCATCGTGAGCCGGGGCAAGGAAAGCATCATCCAGTATTTCGCGCCGAATCCGGAGCTGGAAAAACACCTCGAGTCCGCGGGAAAACTCGACGCGCTGGAGGCGGTCCGGCAGGTCTCCTCCATGGCGCGTATCGAATACACGTTCCAGAAGGAGATGCGCGGGCTCGGCGACGCGGTGAGGCTCGGGAGAGAATTCATCGGGAGCGATCCGGTTTTTGCCGTGCTTCTCGGTGACACCGTCATGCGGGGCGGCTCGCCGCTGGGGGACATGGCCGCCGCGTTTCAATCCTTTCACAAACCATCGGTCTGCCTGGAGCCCTGCGCGGAGGAACGGGTCTCGCGGTATGGGGTTGCTGGCGGACGCGAGATCGGATCCGGGCTATTCGATCTGGACGAACTCGTCGAGAAACCCGCTCCCGACCGCGCCCCGAGGCTCACATCCCACGATGGCAGCCGGCTGCCGTTCCACGCATTCGCCGCGCGCTACCTGTTCACTCCGGATATTTTTTGTTGCCTTGAAAAAACCACGAGCGGATATGCGGGCGAGATCCAGCTCACCGACGCCATGGAGCAACTGCGGCGGACAACCGGAATGCTCGGGGTGACCTGGCCCGGGAAACGCCTCGACATCGGGAGCCCGGCCGGGCTCATCGAGGCCGCGCAGGCGCTGAGAGGCTGAACACCATGACCGGAAAATCCATTCGCAGGAGCGGGGAGGATTTGTTACCCGAGCTCTTCCTCGAAAACATACCGTGGCATGGGCATCCTGCCCATGTCTTGCTGGATTGTGACGCATGGGCAGGATGCCCCATGCCACGGGCGCAGGCTGCTTGGAAACCTGGGGAGCGATGGTTATTGCCGGGCATTACCCAGTCATTCACATGAAACGACTTTATCCCTTGATGTCACTCGCCCTGATCCTCGGCGGCTGCCTGCCCGAAGAACGCATCTGGTGGTCTCCCGACGGCCAGCAGGCTATCGTTTTCGTCGAAGGGGGGTTGCACCTTGCCCAGCCCGGAGGGGAACTGGGTCCCCCGTTGGCGGGAGATGCCACTGACAAGTCCACAACCCCGAAATCCTTGAGTTGGCTGCGCGACGGCAGCGGGTTTGTGCTCTGCCGCGAGCGCAAAATCGCCACGTGGAAGGAAGTCGCCCGCCTGATCCCGGCCGGCGAAGCGAAAAAAATCGAGCTGCTCGCCCGGACCGTTCCCGCGTTGCTCGCCGGCGCCAACAAGCTCACCGGCAAGCCATCGGAGGCCGAAGCTCTGCTCAGTTCCACCGTTTCCGGCAACGAGAATGATTTCCTCATCGCCCTGCTCTGCGCCTATCACACGCAGAAGGAAGCCGTCGGGAAATCCCTTTTGAAACTTCCGGGCGGCGCCGATCTTTTGAAAAAGCTGGACGGCGAAAACTCGCGTTTCACCGTGAACGAAATCTGCGTGGTAAAATTCGGAGGGGACCGGACCTCCTCCACCCCGCAGTCCCTGGCGCGAAGCCTGTATGCCATGGCGCTGCCGCGCGTGTCCCCAACCCAAAACGCCGTCGCATGGCTTCACCTGCGCGGCACCGACCAGGCACCTTCGATCGAAGCCAGCAGCCTGGACGGCCGGGACCATCTCACCGTCTGCCAATCGGCGAAAGCCTCGTTCGACTGGTCGCCGGATGGACGTTCGATCCTCTTCGCCATCCCGGCCGGCAGCCCGTCCGATTCCCTGGCCAAAATCCAAAAGGTCGCCGTGGTTGCGGAATCCGGTGCCCTGATCAAACAGGCTTCGGAGGAATTGGGCATGGCGGTCCTGCTCGATCCCCCGCGCCTGCAGGCTTTGCCCGACGGACGGATTCTGTTCTCGAGCCAGACCGCAACGCTGCCTTCCGCCGGCCCCTCTCCCCAGATCGCCGCGAAATTTTTCCTGTTGTCCGCGGATGGCAAAACCATCGACGCGGTGGCAACCGCCCCCGGCGCGTTGCCCGCGGACCTGAGTTTTTTCGCGGCATCGCCCGATGGCAAATTCGCCGCGGTGGTGGACAGCGGAAACGATGCCGTGACCGTCGTCGATCTGGCCACCGGCGCCGCGGAGGCAATCGTTCCGGCCAGCCCGGATTGGCACTGCCGGACGATGCCGGCATGGAAAGCGCCGGGCGAATTAACCTTCGCCGGCCTGCACAATGGGGCTCCCCAATGGATGCTTTGGAGCAAATCTGGAGGCATCCTCCCGCTCAGTGAAAAATGGCCGGCGAAGGCCACTGACAATTGGCTCGAGAACAAGCAGGAGCAGAAAAATGGCGACGAGGCGGAAAAACATTAGCCCGGAACATTCCGCGTTCAGCGGCCGGGCATCGCTTCGAGCACGACGCCTTTGAGGTATTCGGTCTCGGGGATTCCCACCACGACCGGATGATCGGGCGGCTGGCCGATGCGGCGGATCAGGCGCATGTTTCGCTTGGCATCCTGAAGGCCATCCGCGATCGCCTGCTCGAACTCGTGCCCGGCGACGTGATGCGAGCAGGAGAAGCTGACGAGCAGCCCGCCCTTCGCGAGGAGGCGGGCGGCGCGCGCGTGAAGGTCGCGGTATCCGCGCAGTGCCTCGCTCACTTTTGCACGGGTCTTGGTGAAAGATGGCGGGTCGAGGATGACGAGGTCGTATTCCCCGCCGCGGCTCAGCACATCGAAGACATCGGCATGCTTCACATCGACCGCGAGCCCGTTCCGCGCCGCATTCTCGCGCAGCCTCGCGACACTCTCCGCGCCGGACTCGACCGCCGTGACCGAGGCGGCCCCGCTCTTGGCACAAGCGAGCGCAAACCCACCTTGGTTTGAAAAACAATCCAAGACCCGCCGCCCGGCCGACAGCGGGGCGACAACGGCGTAGGAGTCCAGTTGGTCGAGATAGAGCCCGGTCTTGTGACCCGCGAGCGGGTCCGCGAGGAATTTGACTCCGCCCGTTTCGACCTCGATGGGCAGATCCGGCGCAGCCCCTGCGAGGATCCCGGTGCGGAGTTCCATTCCCTCTGCGGCGCGGACCGGGGCGTCATTGCGCTCGATCACGCAATCTGCCGCGGTCAATTCGGCAAGCACTTTCGCGATCAATTCCCGGCGCAGGTCCATCGCCTTCGTGAGCGTCTGCAGCACAATGATCTTCCCGTAGCGGTCGGCGATCACGCCCGGAAGCCCGTCGCTCTCGCTCCAGACAAGACGGAGGAGATCCACGCGACAACCGGCCTTCGCGCGGTATTCCAAGGCCTGCCCGATCCTCCGGCGGAAAAAATCCTCGTCCAGATCCTGCCTCCGGCGGGAGAACCGCCGCACGACAATCTGCGATCTCGAGTTGTAAATCCCCACGCCCAGCAACTGGTCCCGTCCGTCCTTGATCGAAACCACGCTCCCGTCTTCCGGGTTCCCGAAGGTCTTCAGGATCTCGCTGGAATAGACCCAGTCGTGCCCGTGCAGGATGCGCGAGCGCGGGCGGACAATGATCCCTCCCATGGATCAGGCGGGGGGAAGGACAAGGAACGGGCGTGTTTTGACGAACCGGTCGCAGCGAAAAAACAACGGGAGGAACATCTGCGGAAAATAGTATTCGGTGATCCCTGTGGCAAATTCTTTCGCCCTCGCGTTCGGGGCACTGGCTCCGAACGCGAAAACCGGCTTGCCGTTTCGTCAGACGGAAATCGCTTTATCGATGGCGAACGACTTTCCTCCCCAAGCCTTGACCGAGGTCCAGTCCTGATCCGGATCAGACCAGAAGGGGGCCGAATCCGGCAATCCGAGTGGCAGGAATGCGGCCGAGCAGAGGTAGAGGCTGCCCGTGGAGATATAGTCTTCTCCGATTCCGGGCTGAGCCCCGCAAAATCCGATGCGCAGCCAACCGTTCTCATCAAACGTGCCCGGCGCCTCGACCATGCGCCGGATCACCGCCGTCATGGCGCACCGAACCTGGGCAGGGTTCACTCCGTCGGGAAGGTTCTTCTGGAGCGCCATCTGGGCCAGGGGCTGAAGGCATCCGAACCGGTAGGCCAGCGATCTCCCGAGCGGAGGAAATGCTCCCTCGGGCGAGATGGTTCGCTCGAGTTGAGCCGCATACCGGATCGCACGCTCCCAGACGTGTGGAAATAGTTTGGCCCAGCCTCCTTCATCCCCGACATGCGACAAGATATCGATCAACATCGGATGAATCACGAACGCGTTGTAGTAGTCGGCATGGTATGATGGGCCGTCGCCGTAGACGCCGTCTCCGAGATACCATTGCCCGTGCTGCCGGAGAGCATAGTCCACTCTTGTTTTGTCCCAATCGTTCTCGCCGAAGGCAAAGAGAGCAACCTCGACCATCGCGCTGAAGAGCAGCCAATTATTGAACGGCGGCTTTGTGCGCCGCGTCGCTTTCAAGGCCGCGATCACCTGACGTTTCACCCTGGGATCGAGTGGATGCCAGAGGGCGTTCGGTGCCCTCAGAAGCGCTTGGGCCAAAAATGCCGCATCGACGAGCGGTTGGCCTTCCTCGGCAAAGGGTCCCACATCGGGAGAGGAAGGGTCGGTGATGGCATCGAGCGACCGCAGTGCAAGGACGGCCCAAGGCGCCGAGGCGGTTTCGCCGAGCTCCAGCCAGGGTGACAGGCCGACAAGAAGCCGCGCAAAGGCCTCCAGATGGGTGAAGCGCTCCTGTTGGGTTCCCGGCTTTTTCTCCACCGGCATGCGCAGGCGCAGGGTGCGATCGGCCAGATGTGAGAGGACCGGCTTCGCAATCCTGCACGCTGTCTCGGTCCAATATGCCCTCTCGCTCATCGCCCCCAACTGCTGTCAACTCCAGCTTCGGCCTGGAGAAAGCATTTTGCCTGAACGCACAATGCTCCTCCCATGGATCAGGCGGGGAGGAGTTCCTCGTGGCGGGTGACGGTGCGCGCGGATCCGGGCTCTGGATACTCAAATATCCGTCCCTCGAAGTTCCGGATCACGACCTTCTCGCTGTCATGGTAGAGAACATAGCCAGGGTTGATCGGCACTTTGCCCCCGCCTCCGGGAGCATCGATCACAAACTGCGGAATGGCATACCCGGTGGTGAACCCGCGCAGCCCCTCGATGATCTCGACGCCTTTGGCCACGGACGTGCGCAAGTGCGACGAGCCCCGGATCAGGTCGCACTGGTAAAGATAATACGGGCGCACCCGGCACAGCAGGAGCTTGTGGACGAGTTCCTTCATGGTTTCCACGTTGTCGTTCACCCCGGCTAGTAGCACGCTCTGGTTGCCGAGCGGAATCCCGGCATCAGCCAGACGGCCCAGCGCATCCCGGACTTCGACAGTGAGCTCCCTTGGATGGTTGACATGCACGCTGATCCAAAGCGGGTGGTGTTTTTTCAGGATCCCGCAGAGTTTCGGCGTGACCCGCTGCGGGAGAAAAATGGGAACCCGGGTCCCGATGCGGAGGAATTCGATGTGGCGGATCGCCCGCAGCCGGCCAAGCAGGGCGTCGAGCTTTTCGTCGGAGAGCAGGAGCGCGTCGCCGCCGGAGAGGAGCACATCGCGGACTTCTTTGTGTTTTTCAAGGTAGCCGAAAGCCTGCTCAAAATCCAAGCGCATCTCCTGCTCGCCGACCCCGCTCACCACCCGGCTGCGCGTGCAGTAGCGGCAATACGAGGCGCAGCGGTCGGTGACGAGAAACAGGACGCGATCCGGATACCGGTGCACCAGCCCGGGCACCGGCATGGCCGAGTCCTCCCCGCAGGGGTCGGACATGTCGTAGGGGGAATCGTATCCTTCCTCGATGCTGGGGATGACCTGCCGGCGGATCGGGCAAGCGGGATCCTTTCGGTCAATCAGGTTGAAATAGTGCGGGGTGACGGCGAGGGCGAGTTTGGTGCCAGCGAGCAGAACCCCTGCCCGCTCATCGCCGGTCAGGGTCAAGTGCTTTTCCAGCGCGGCGAGCGTGGTGACGCGGTTTTGAAGCTGCCATTTCCAGTCATGCCATTGTTCGGTGGTGGCATCCGGCCAGTAACCCGGCGCGTGGGAAACAAAGCGATCCTCGGTGTCTGAGTGCTCCATGGATGAATCCGGCCAAGCTACGCAAGTGTCGCCGCGTGTCAACGCGCGATCTTTATTCCTAATCCCACCAGCAGGGCAAAGAGAATGCACCAGGGAACCACCCCCAGGCTGAGCGCGACAAAAACCCGGGCTGCACGTTCTCCGACGGCCAGGGCTAGAACACTGCCGGCCTGTGGCCCGATCGTCACCGGCGCCAGCAACCCCAGCCCCGCAAGCCCCCATCGCTCCCAAACCCGCCAGATCAATTTCGAGGTGTCACGCTTGACGGGAATTTTCAGCTTCCGGACCAGCCAGTCCCTCAGCGGAGCGCCAGCCAGAAGCACCACCCAAGCCCCGACAGAATATCCCGCCCATGCCAAAACCGCCGCCAGCCACAGCGGAACCCGTGCGGCCGCAGCAGCCGGAATCGCCCCCACGAAATAGAGAAAACCCAACCCAAATGCGAGAGCGATGCCTGAACCCATACGAACCATTTCCTCTCGATTCCGGCAAAAAGCCAGCGAACACTGAACAATTCTTTCGCGCCCCGCTTCCAACTCGCGCAACTGGCCCAAGCTGGGCGGATTGTCCTATTTCGAGTGGTGCGGTGCCACAAATGGAGCGACCACGCAGCCGAGCCCGAGCAGGGCCAAGATTGTGAATGCTATGAACGGGAGGATCATGGAATATGTTAATCCCATCACGCGCGCTTATCAAATACACCTACTGTAACATGCCACGGGAAAACAGTTTGCATCATCGGATAAATCAGGAAATGATGCGGCGCTTTTATGTCCTTGAAAGAGATCACGATCTTCACCGATGGGGGATGTCACGGAAATCCCGGCCCCGGCGGCTGGGCGGTGATCCTGCAATACGGCTCCCAGAAAAAGGAACTCTCCGGCGGCGAACCCGACACGACCAACAACCGGATGGAACTGCGCGCGGCAATCGCCGGTCTCGCCTCGCTGAAGGAACCCTGCTCGGTGACGGTCTATACCGATTCGCAATACGTCCGGCGGGGGATCATCGAGTGGATCCACAAATGGAAGGCGCGGGGATGGATGAGAACCGCTCGCGAACCGGTCAAAAATGCCGACCTCTGGCGTGCATTGGACGCCGAAGCCACCCGGCACCAGGTCAAATGGACATGGCTCAAAGGTCATGCCGGCCACCCGGAAAACGAGCGCTGCGACGAATTGGCCGCCGCCGAAATCGCCAAGATCAGACGCGCACCAGGCGCGGGCAGATCGCACCGCGAATCAAAAACGCGCGCCGACAACCCTGCGGCCTGCCCGAGTCAGGGCCAGCTTTTGTAGCTGCATTCTGGGGAGCGCGCGCGACCCGCGTGCGGTCTTCGGCGACCCGCCGAAGGCTCGATCTGTCCCACGCAAAGCGTGGCTAAATAGAGCGGCAAATCCGCTCCCGGAAATGTTTCCTGCGGGTCGCCGAAAACTGCCTGCGAGTCGCAGGCGCTCCCCAGCACACTACAGCTTGTGCCCCATTTTCTTTTTCTTGGTGGCGAGGTATTTGGCGTTGTGGGGATTGGTTTTGGATCGGATCGGGAGCTGCTCGACGATCTCGATGTCGTAGCCTTCGAGCCCCACGACTTTGCGCGGGTTGTTGGTGAGGAGCCGGATCCGGCGGACGCCCAAATCGGAGAGAATCTGGGCGCCGAGCCCGTATTCGCGCAGGTCCATCGGGAACCCCAGTTTTTCGTTGGCCTCGACGGTATCGAGCCCCTGCTCCTGAAGTTTGTAGGCGTGGATTTTCGGCCCGAGCCCGATCCCCCGCCCCTCCTGCCGCATGTAAACCAAGACGCCCGAGCCGGCTTCCCGGATGCGCTTCATCGCCTGGTGCAGTTGCGAGCCGCAATCGCACCGCCTCGACCCGAAGACATCGCCGGTGAGGCATTCGCTGTGGACGCGCACGAGCGTCGGCTTGCCGGAGGAAATCTTTCCGAGCACCAGCGCGATGTGGTGCAGGCCATCGACCAGCGAGCGGTAAAGATGCAGGTCGAAATCCCCGTAATCGGTCGGCATCAGAATCGTTTCCTCGCGCTCGATCAGCTTCTCGCTCTTCCTGCGGTGGGCGATGAGGTCCTGGATCGAGCAGAGCTTCAACCCGTGCTTGCGCTTGAATTTCACCAAGTCCGAAAGCCGCGCCATCGAGCCGTCTTCCTTGAGAATTTCACAGATGACGCCGGACGGATCGAGCCCGGGCAGGCGGGCCAAGTCCACGGCGGCCTCCGTATGACCGGCCCTTTGAAGAACCCCTCCCGGCTTGGCCTGCAACGGGAACACATGACCAGGTTGGACGAGATCCGCCGGCTGCGAGCTTTCCTGCCCAAGCACGCGGATCGTTGTCGCGCGGTCCTTGGCGCTGATCCCGGTGCTGATGCCTGCCGTCGCGTCCACCGAGACGGTGAAGTCAGTTTTGAACAACTCGCGGT
>Ga0073936_10008113_pt1 | contig 13432 bp, 15 predicted proteins | sample AliMusrvi5mmetaG_FD_87041 | JGI IMG/M metagenome (GOLD analysis project Ga0073936, IMG submission 87041) | Freshwater lake bacterial and archeal communities from Alinen Mustajarvi, Finland, to study Microbial Dark Matter (Phase II) - Alinen... | ecosystem: Environmental > Aquatic > Freshwater >... | reverse complement strand
ACTCGGGTGCGGGTCGCGGGGGTGCGGGAGCGGGCGCAGACGCCCCCGACGCGTTCGGGAAGGCGCACCTGCTTCCTCACGCTGGAGGATCCCACCGGGCTGCTCGACGTGGTCGTGTTCTCGGAGGCGCTGGAGCGCACGGGAGAGACGATCGTGAAGCACCGCTCCTACCTGGTCGACGGCATCCTGCAGAACAACGCCGAGCGCGGGCTGGCGATCGTGGCCGAGGACATCGCGCCCTACGTGGTCCGTGCGGAACGTGGAGGGCCCGTGGGCCTGCGCCGCGGAGTGGGCCTCAGCCCGCTCGGGCCGACGCGGCCGAGGTGAGGGGAAGGATCGCCGAAAGCGCCGCTCGGTGCGACACCAGTTGACCTCAGGCTAGTTGGGGATTACGCTATATCGGTATTCTAAAGATATAGCGTATCTCACAGAGGAGAACCCGATGACTGACCAGACAGAGCACCGTCACGAGCACGGCGGAGAGCACAGCGGGATGCGGATCGGCACCAAGGCCCCCGGTGAGGCTCCGGGTCCGCGGGGCGATCACATGGGCCCCCTGCGCGACGCCCTGATCCAGCTGAACAGTGCCACCAAGCAGCTGGCGCACGCGGGTACGCCGGAGCAGGCGGCCGAGACCCTCGAGATCCTCACGGAGGCGCGCAAGCGCATCTACAACATGCTGGCGCGCTAGGGGCGCGCATCTCGATCCCCGGAATACACTGCGGACGAACAGACGGCCCCGGGCGGGAAGCCCAGGGGCCGTCTGTTCGTCACCGTGTGCGCGCCCCCTCGGCGGTCATCTCCCGAGGTGTTCTACTTCGGGTTGGCCGTGAGAACGAATCGTGCGCCCTCGGCTTCCACGAACAGGTCGCCATGCTTCTCACAAGCCGTGTGAGACAGCTGCATCCAGCCGAGGTCGTGCATGACTCGGTAGCTGGCGGCGAGGGGCGAGGTGGCGACGATCTCGAGGGTCTGCACGCCGTCGGCATCCATCACTGACACGGCGTAGGTCGCGTGGTTCTGCGGGACAGGCCGGCGGACCAGCCGTCGGACCATCCAGCCGTGTGCCCGGAATGCCTCGCCGTTCTCATCCGTGACCCACATCCAGCTTCCTCGGACGGCACGCTTGGACCCGACGCCGCCTCGCACAAGGACAGTGCGTGTGTGCTCCTCGTTCCACTTCGGCTCGTTGGCGGGGAAGTGCTCGCGTCCGAGCACGACGACGCAGTCGGCGAGATCCATGTTCAGCGCATTGGCCATCTCGGGGTCCTTACATCAACATTGAGCGATCGGATCGGGTTCTCGCACGGTAAGTGAACGCCTACAGTGGACAGCGTGCTCAGCGTAGCACCGGTCCCCGCTCTAGGGGAGGGGAGCTCGACCGGCGGGATCCGAGGATCGGGAAGTGGGTGCTGGACAATGGCGGCGGTACCCCACGCCTTGCCGCATTCTTCGCCTTGCCCCCGCGCCGCCCCCCGCATCCACTCCCGCGCCCGCGCGCCCTTGCGACGCCTTCGAAGCAGGTGCTACATTGTGGCGACCCGAGGCCCGGCGCGGGGGGCATCTCCTACACGTCGCCGGGTCGTCGTGTATCCGCCCCTCATTCCGGGGGCGATCTGGCGGGGCTGGGCCGGACACGGGCAGGGTCGATGGAACCGTCCTACGCGTTCGACTACACGGTCATAGCGTGGTTCCTCATCGGGGGCGCGGGGTTCGTGACGGTCGCTCTCGGCCTCTCGCGGTTGCTGCAGCCCCGCAAGCCGAATCCCGTCAAGGCCGAGATCTACGAGTGCGGCCTCGAGCCGATCGGACCGGTCTGGGTCCAGTTCAAGATCGGCTACTACGTCTACGCGCTGCTCTTCGTCCTCTTCGACGTCGAGGCCGTCTTCCTGTATCCGTGGGCCGTGACCCTCAAGATGCTCCCGCTGTACGTGGTCGGCGAGATGGTGATCTTCCTGGCGGTCCTGGGTCTCGGGCTCGCGTACGCATGGAAAGAGGGGGCACTGCATTGGCGCTAGACCGCCTCGCCGGTGAGAACTCGATGCTGTTCATCCGCAGCGAGCAGCTCTTCGACCTCGCCAGGCGCCACTCCTTCTTCTATCTGAGCTACGGCATCGCCTGCTGCGCGATCGAGGGCCTCATGAGCGCCGGGGGACCCCGATTCGACTACGACCGCTTCGGCATCTTCCACCGCGGCTCGCCTCGGCAGGCCGACGTCTTGATGATCGCGGGCACGGTGAACCGCAAGATGGCGCCTGTGGTGCGTCGTCTCTACGACCAGATGGCGGAGCCGAAGTGGGTCATCGCGATGGGCGCGTGCGCCTGCACCGGCGGGCCCTTCCGCGAGTACCCCAACGTCGTCCTCGGCGTGGACAAGATCGTGCCGGTGGACATCTGGGTGCCCGGTTGCCCGCCGCGCCCCGAGTCGATGCAGTACGCGTTCATGCAGCTTCAGAAGAAGATCGCCAGCCGTACGCAGGAGCGCCTGGATGCCCGCGCAGCGAGTCGCTGACATACTCGCGGCGGCCGGGGTCCCCTCCGCGCCGAGCGACGAACTCCTCGGTGCCGTCGTGCGCCTGGAGGCCTCCCGTGTGGCCGACGCGCTGGCGGCCCTTCTCGCCGAGGGCTTCGACTTCTTCCTCGACCTCTTCGGCACCGACACCGGCGAGGCCATCGAGCTGACCTACCACGTTCGCGCGCTCGCCGCGCTCGACGACGTGTTCCTCAAGGTGGTCGTGCCCTACGACGGCGAGGCGCCCAGCGTCTGGCGCTCGTACCCGGCTGTGCTGCACGCCGAGCGTGAGGCCGCCGAGCTGCTCGGCGTCTCGTTCCCCGGTCATCCCAACCCGAAGCGACTGCTCACCACCGAGGGCTGCGATCCGTTCCTGCGCAAGTCGGTCGCGGTCAGATCGGCGGAGGAGGTGCGTCTCCCCCGTGAGTGACGAGCCCGTGACCGGAGTCCAGTCCATCCTCCCTGAGGGCACGCAGCCGACACCGATGCTGCCCAAGGGTCTCAAGCGTGTGCCGAGCGGAGTGGACCAGCTCGCAACGGAGCACCTCATCCTGAACGTGGGCCCGCAGCATCCCTCCACCCATGGCGTGCTGCACATGCTCGTCGAGCTCGACGGCGAGGAGGTCATCGCGGCGGAGGCCGACATCGGCTTCCTGCATCGCGGGATCGAGAAGCTCGCCGAGTCTCGCCGGTACCACCAGATGGGGACCATCCTCGACCGTGCCGACTATGTCTCCGGGTTCCACACCGAGACCGCGTTCGCGCTGGCCACCGAGAAGCTGGCCGAGATCGAGGTCCCTCGCAAGGCGTCGTGGATCCGCTCGCTCGTGATGGAGCTCAACCGCTGTGCGAGCCACTACGTGTGGCTCGGCCCGGTCGGCATGGACGCCGGCGCGATGGCGCCCTTCCTCTACCTCATGCGCGAACGCGAGATGATCCTGGACGTGCTCGAGGCGATCTCCGGCTCCCGGATGATGTTCAACTATGTGCGCCCCGGCGGCGTGGTGCGCGATCTGCCTGCCGGCATCGATGCTCCGCTGCGCGCGTGGCTCGCCATCGCGGACAAGTACCTCGGCGAGACCGAGGACCTGCTCGGCGGCAACGAGATCTTCCGGGCGCGCATGAAGGGCGTCGGCGTGATCGCTCCCGAGACCGCGCTCGCGTTCGGGATGAGCGGGGCGTGTCTTCGCAGCTCGGGCATCGACTTCGACCTGCGTAAGGCGAGGCCGTATTGCGCGTACGGCGAGATCGACTTCGACGTTCCTCTCGGCACGGTGGGCGACGCGTTCGACCGCTACAAGGTGCGGGTCGAGGAGATCCACCAGAGCGTCCGGATCGTGCGCCAGCTGCTTGACGGCATGCCGGAGGGCGAGCACACCTCCAAGGTGGCCAAGGCGCTGCGACCGCCGGCGGGCGAGGTCTACGCCGCGGTCGAATCGCCCCGCGGCGAGCTCGGGATCCACCTGATCTCCGACGGCGGTCCCACACCCTACCGCCTGCGGCTGCGCTCGCCGGCCTACTACAACCTCGGCGTCGCCGACGAGCTGCTCGCCGGTGGCCTCATCGCCGACATGATCGTCTCACTGGGCAGCCTGGACATCGTGCTGGGGGAGATCGACCGGTGAGCCTCTTCCTCGCCATCCTCCTGCGCTTCGTGGGCCTCGTGGCGCTGCTGCTCGTCAACGGCGTCGTCCTCATCTATATGCTGCGCAAGGTGCTCGCGCGGCTGCACCTGCGCATCGGCCCCAACCGCACGGGCCCGTGGGGACTGCTCCAGACAACGGCGGACGTGGCGAAGCTGCTGACCAAGGAAGACCTTCGCGCAACGCCCACCGATAGGCTGCTCTTCAACACGGCGCCGTACCTGGTGTTCGTCCCGGCGTTCATGGCGTACATCCCGATCGCTCTTTCGCCGGTGCTCGTCGCGGCTCATCTCGACACGGGTCCGCTCTTCGTCTTCGCCGTGCTCTCGATGGTGCCCCTCGGCGTCGTCATGGCCGGCTGGGCGTCGAACTCCAAGTGGTCGCTCATCGGCGGGATGCGCGCGGCGGGGTTGCAGATCGCCTACGAGGTGCCGCTGCTGCTGTCGGCGCTGGGGCCGGTGATGATCGCCGGGTCGCTCGACCCGCTGCGGATCGTCGCCGCGCAGTCGGGCACCTGGCTCGGCTTCATCCCGAGGTGGTTCGTGCTGCCGCAGATCGTCGCGTTCTTCATCTACGCGATCGCCTCGCAGGCCGAGACACAGCAGACCCCGTTCGACATGTCCGAGGCCGAGTCGGAGCTCATCTGTGGTTTCTCCAACGAGTACGGCGGGATGCGTTTCGGCTTCCTCTACCTCGCCGAGTTCAGCAACATGTTCATCGCCTCCGCGGTCGGCACGCTCCTGTTCTTCGGCGGATGGCAGCTCCCGTGGGTGGCGACCCCGCTGTGGCTCGCGCCCATCGTCTTCATCGTGAAGGTCTACATCGGGATCTACTTCATGATGTGGGCGCGCGGGTCCCTCCCGCGCTTCCGCATGGACCAACTGCTCGGCTTCGCCTGGAAGGTGCTCATCCCGGTCTCGCTGGTGTGGGTCGTGCTCTCGGGCGTCGTCATCAGGCTGGTGAGCCGCTGATGATCGAGGGCACCGGCTGGCTGAAGGGGTTCGTGATCACCTTCCGCAACATGCTGCGCGGGCCGATCACGGTCCGGTACCCGGAGCACAAGCTCACGCTGCCCGAGCGCTCACGCTGGGCGGTCCAGCAGCGCCTGAACGACGACGGCTCGCCGCGCTGCACCGCCTGCCTCATCTGCGTCAAGGAGTGTCCCGACGATGTCCTCTACATCGAGACGTCGGCCGCAGAGGGCGGCGGCAAGCATATCGACCGCTACGTCTACGAGATCGGCGCGTGCATGATGTGCGGGCTCTGCGTCGAGGCCTGCCCCTTCAGCGCCATCGAGATGAGCCACGAGTACGAGCTGGCCACGCGCCACGGCGGCGACCTCGTCCGCGTGCTCCTGCAGGACGTCGACGCCGCCTCGCCCCGGCGCGAGAGGAAGGGGGAGGCCGATGCCTGACAGCGTCGCGGTCGTCCCGTTCGTCGTGCTGGCCATCGCCACCGTGGGAGGCGCCCTCATGGTCGTCCTCTCCCGCAATGTCGTGCATGCCGCCTACTGGCTCCTCGAGGTGATGATCGCGGTCGCCGGTCTGTTCATGCTGCTCTCGGCCGGATTCCTCGCGCTGGTGCAGCTCATGGTCTACGCGGGCGCGGTCTCTGTGCTCGTCCTGTTCACCGTCATGCTCACCCTGCGGCGCCGCGAGGATGCCGAGCGCCCGCTGGACCTGTCGTGGGCGGCAGGAGGCGTCGCGCTGGCGGTCCTTGTGACGACCGGCGCCGCCATCGTGGCGTACCGGCCCGTGGCGCCTCGCGGCGCGGCGGTGGCGCCCAACGTGGCGAGCTTCGGCCGCTTGCTGTTCACGGGCTGGGCGCTGCCTTTCGAGATCGCGTCCGTCGTCCTGCTGATCGCCCTCGTCGGCGCCGTGTGGTGGGCAGGGGGTGATCGCCCGTGACGGTCGGTCCCGTGGCGTTCATGGTGCTCGCGGCGGTGCTCTTCTGCATCGGACTGTTCGGTGCGCTTTCGAAGAAGAGCGCCGTGGCGGTGCTCATGTGCATCGAGCTCATGACCAACGCGGTCAACCTGAACCTCATCGCGGTCTCGCGGTTCGTGACTCCCGACTCGCTCGCCGGGCAGTTCACGGCCGCCTTCATCATGGTCGTCGCCGCCGCGGAGATCGGTCTCGGCCTCGCGCTTGTGCTGGCGCTCTACCATGCGCGGCGCACGGTCGAGTTGGACCGTCTCGACAGGCTGAAGGGGTAGCGCGTGGCCTGGGTGCTTCTCATACCGCTGCTGCCGGCGCTCACCTTCGCGGTGATGGCGCCGATGTCGCGGCGCGCGCGGACGACGTGGCGGTGGCTGCCGCTCGCCGCGATGTCGGTCTCTCTGGTGCTCTCGCTCCTGGCGTTCGCCAGGGTGTGGCCGGGAGGCAGCCAGACGCCCACGTTCCACGCCACCACGGTGCTGGCCCGGCTGGGCGGCGTGCCGCTCTCCGTGGGCATCCAGCTCGATCCTGTCTCCGTGATGATGCTGCTGGTGGTGACGATCGTCGGCGTGTGCGTCCAGGTCTACTCGCTGGGCTACATGCACCGCGACGAGCGTCAGGGCTGGTACTTCGCGGTGCTCGCTCTGTTCTCCGCCGCGATGCTGCTCCTGGTGCTCGCCGACGACTTCCTCCTGCTGTACATGTCGTGGGAGGTCATGGGGCTGTGCAGCTACCTGCTCATCGGCTTCTGGCACGAGCAGGAGGCCCCGCGGCTCGCGGCGATCAAGGCCTTCCTCACGACGCGCGTGGGGGACGTGGGCTTCGCGATAGGGCTGGCCGTCATGTGGGCCAGCGCACGCACCTTCGACTTCTCGGTCGTGCTGCACGGGTTCCCGTTCGGAACGGCCATCGCGACGATGATCGCGCTCGGTCTGCTGTTCGGCGCGATGGGCAAGTCGGCGCAGGTGCCGCTGCACGTGTGGCTCCCTGATGCGATGGCTGGCCCCACGCCGGCTTCCGCGCTCATCCACGCGGCGACGATGGTCGCGGCGGGCGTCTACCTCGTCGCCCGCTCTCTGCCGATCTTCGAGCAGGCGGCGCCATGGGTGCTCGAAGCGGTGCTGGTGATCGGCATACTCACCGCGCTCACTGGCGGCGTGCTCGCGCTTGTGCAGTACGACATCAAGAAGATCCTCGCGTACTCGACGATCAGCCAGCTCGGTTACATGTTCATCGTCTTAGGAGCGGGCGCGGAGGGTGCCGCCCTGTTCCACCTGATGACTCACGCCTTCTTCAAGTCGCTACTGTTTCTCGGCGCCGGCGTGATCATCCATGCGACGCACACACAGGACATCCGCGAGATGGGCGGGCTGAGGCGGGCGATGCCGTGGACCACGGCGACCTTCCTGGTGGGAGCGCTCGCGCTGTCCGGCGTCTATCCCTTCTCGGGCTTCTGGAGCAAGGACGACATCCTGACGACGCTGTGGACCAGCGGCCACCTGGTCGCGTTCTGGTTCGCCCTCGGGGTCGCGGCTCTCACGGCGTTCTACATGACGCGCCTGTGCGTGCGCGTCTTCGGGGACAACGCGTGCTCGCTCGCCCGTGAGGGCCACAACGAGATGCTCGCGCCCATGGCGCTGCTTGCCGCGATCACGGCGGTCGTCGGCTTCTCGTCGCAGACGTTCGCGCACTTCCTGCTCGGGGAGACCCAGGCGCCCCTGAACCTCACGATCGCCCTCACGGGCACCGCATTCGCGCTGGGGGGCATCGCGCTCGGAGTGTGGGTGTACCTCTTCCACGGGGTCGATACCGACCGCCTCAAGGTGCGCGTGCCGTACGTCTATGCGGCGCTGCAGCACAAGCTCTACTTCGACCTCGTCTACGACCGTGTCTTCGTGGGCGGGTTCCGGAGTCTGTCGGCGTGGCTCGCCGGCTTCGACCGGACGGTCATCGACGGTGCTGTCAACGGTGCCGCGCAGCTGTGGAGTGCCACAGCGACGACTCTGTGGCGAGGCGACGTGACCCTCATCGACGGCGCGGTCAACGGCGTGGGCGCCCTCGTGCGAGGTGCGGGTGCGCGGGCTCGCGAGATCGAGACCGGGCGTCTTCAGACATATCAGCGGCTGGCCCTGGCAGTTCTGCTCCTGCTGCTGGTCCTGAGTGTCGTTCTTCTGAGAGGGGCGTAGGGGAGACATGTCAGCACTTCTCACGGTCATCGTGTTCCTGCCGCTCGCGGGAGTTGCCATCACGGCGCTCATCCCGCGGTCGCGCGGAGGCTCGGCGAAGTGGGTGGCCGTCACCGTCATGGCGGTCGACCTCGCGCTCGTGGCGTGGCTCGTGGCGAACTTCGACCGCGCGCGGGCGGGTGTCGCGCAGTTCGTGGTGAACGTGCCGTGGGTAGCGCAGGCCGGGATCCGCTACCACATGGGCGCGGACGGCATCTCGCTGGTCATGCTCGTGCTCTCTACGCTTCTTGGCCTGATCGCCGTCGTCGCGTCGTGGAAGGTGACCGACCGCGCGCCGACCTACTTCGCGATGCTCCTCCTGCTGCAGGTGGGCATGAACGGCGTCTTCCTCGCGCTGGACTTCGTGCTGTTCTATGTCTTCTGGGAGCTCGTCCTCGTCCCGATGTTCTTCCTCATCGGGATGTGGGGGGGCACAAGGCGCGAGTACGCATCGATCAAGTTCTTCCTGTACACGCTCGCCGGCTCGGTGTTCATGCTCGTCGGCATCATCGCGCTGTACCTGGCGACGGGCACGTTCGACATCACGGCCCTGGCGGCGAAGGGAGCCGCCGGCGTGCTCGGGATCGGCTTCCAGAACTGGGTGTTCCTCGCCTTCTTCCTCGGATTCGCGGTCAAGGTGCCGATCTGGCCCCTGCACACCTGGCTGCCCGACGCCCACGTGGAGGCCCCGACTGCGGCCTCTGCCCTGCTGGCCGGTGTCCTGCTGAAGATGGGGGCGTACGGGTTCATCCGCATCTCGCTGCCGATCCTCCCCGCGGCCGCACGTGCCTGGGCACCGTGGATCGCGCTGCTTGCGGCGATCTCGATCGTGTACGGAGCGGCGGTGGCCTTCGCGCAGACCGATCTCAAGAAGCTGATCGCCTACTCGTCGGTGTCCCACATGGGCTTCGTGATGCTCGGCATCGCGTCGCTCACGACGGTCGGGCTCAACGGCGCGGTCGCGGTGATGTTCAGCCACGGCCTCGTGACCGGGATGCTGTTCCTGGTCGTGGGCATCGTGTATGACCGCGCACACACGAGGGAGATCTCGGAGCTGTCCGGCCTGTCCGTGGCGATGCCTGTCACCGGGGGGCTGCTCGCGTTCGCCTCCTTCGCGTCGCTCGGGCTTCCCGCGCTCTCGGGGTTCGTGGGCGAGTTCCTCTCGCTTCTGGGATCGTGGGAGAGCAGGGTCGTGCCGCACTGGATCACCGTGGTCGCCGCGTTCGGCGTCCTGCTGGCCGCGGCGTACATGCTCTGGATGGTGCTGCGCGTCGTGCTCGGAAAGCCGTCCGAGAAGGTCGCGGCGCTTCCTGACGCCACTCTGCGCGAGGTCGTGATGCTCACTCCGCTGATCGCCCTCATCGTGACCGTCGGTGTGTGGTGGGGGAGCCTGCTGGGCTACGTCGACCCCGCAGTGCGCGCCGTGCTCGCCGTGTTCGGGAGGGCCGCATAGCATGTCGTCGATCGCCCCAGTCGCGCCTGAGCTGGTCATCGCGCTCTCGGCGCTGTTCACGCTCTTCTCCGACGCCGTGTTCCGACGTCGGGAGCGTGCGGGCGCCTGGATCGGCGCAGTGGGCTGCCTGCTGGCGGCCGGGCTCTCGGCGAGCGGCGGATCGGGGCTGACCCTCTTCGGCGGCCAGATCGCCGTCGACGGCGCGGCCCTGTTCGCGCGCACCATCACGCTCCTGCTGGCCACCGCGTTCTTCGTCTGGCTGGCGGGCGCGGGGCTGCGCGGCGGCGGTGTCCGCCAGTTCGCCGCGCTCGCGATGTTCGGCATCCTCGGGGCGCTGCTCGTGATATCCGCCCGCGACTGGGTCGTGCTGCTGTTGGCTCTCGAGACGGCCACCATGCCCGCGTACGTCCTCATGGGGTTCGAGCGCCGCGCCGATCGCGGTCTCGAAGGCGCCCTGAAGTACTTCCTGTTCTCGATGGTCTCGAGCGTCGTGTTCTTCTACGGCATCTCCTTCATCGTCGGGATGTCGGGGAGCACCTCCTTCGCGGCCACCACCCTGCAGCCCGGCGCGATCGGTCTTGTGGCCGCCGTGTTCGTGGTCGCGGGGCTTCTCGCGAAGCTGTCTGCGGTGCCGTTCCAGTGGTGGGCTCCCGACGCGTACTCCGCAGCTCCCGCCGCGTCGGTCGCTTTCGTGTCGTCGATCCCGAAGATCGCGGGACTCATCGCGTTCGCCCGGGTCGTCGCCCTGCTCGCTCCGCAGGCGCGAGGGCTGACCGTGGTCGTGGCCGGGGCGGCGGTGCTCTCGATGCTGCTGGGCAACCTGGCCGCCTATCCGCAGCAGGACCTCCGCCGCCTGATGGCCTACTCGGGGATCGCCCACGCCGGCTACCTGCTGGTCGGGCTCGCCGCCGGGACCGCAGGCGGTCTGCGCGCGGCCTCCTTCTACGCCGTCGCGTATGCCATCCCCTCGATGGCGATCATGCTCATCGTGGCCGGTGTCGGTGTGCGGCTGGACGACTTCAAGGGACTCGCCTCAAGGCGACCTTACCTGGCGTGGACGATGACGCTCCTGCTGCTCTCGCTGATCGGTGTGCCGCCGCTCGCGGGCTTCACAGGCAAGCTGTTCGTGTTCACGGCGGCGATCTCCGGCGGGCTCCTGTGGGTCGCGGTGCTGGGCGTGGCGCTCAGCGTCGTGGCCGCCGGCTTCTACCTGCGCATCGTCCGGGCCATGTTCTTCAGCGAGCCGGTCGGGACGCCCACCGCCCCCGCGCCCTCTCCGCTCTCGGTCGCGGCCATCCTCCTCTGCGCTGCTGCGGTGGTCGCTGTCGGCGTGATGTCGTCGCCGCTCCTGTCGATCATCGCCTTCACTCCGCACTAGGGGCGCACGGCACAGCGCGGGGCGCGACCCCTTCGGGGACATCGACGTGAGATCGGGCCTGACGGCTCGCTCTGGACACCCGGTCGAGAACCTGTGGAAGTCGTGTGGAGACACCCTCCCAGGAGCGCTTGGGGATATACGCTGGTACACACAAGTTTCCAGCGAGCGGTGCGAGGTGCCTCATGTCCGACGAGTATCGACCCTATCCCGGCGACCGGACCCCGATCGGGGCAGACGAAGACGTGACGGGATCGACCGCGTCTCCTCCGCCCGAGCCGGCTCCGACCGGGCGACCCGCGCCCGTGGACGAGCCGCTCGCCTCCATGCCGCCGGAGGAGCCGCCGGCGCCTCGAAGCCAGAGCCGGGGGACGGGACGCGCCGTGCTTGCCGCGGTGCTCGGCGGGATCATCGGCGGCCTTCTGGTGGCCGCGGTGTTCACCTGGGTCGTACCGCCAAGGACCGAGACCGCTGAGCTCTCACCGGCTCCTGCGGCGGTCGTCGCAAGTGACACCGTGGAGGACCAGCCCATAGAGACGGTCGCGGCGGACGTGGTGCCCAGCGTCGTCAACGTGGCCATCACCCAGAACAGCGGGTTCTTCGGTCCCGTGAGCGGCAACGGGAGCGGCGTCATCCTCACTCGCGACGGCTTCATCCTGACGAACAACCATGTGGTCGAGGGCGCGACCTCGATCGACGTGCAGATAGGGACCAGGGACCTCGCGGCCAAGGTGGTGGGGACCGACCCTTCGTCGGACCTGGCCGTCATCAAGGTGGACGCGACGGGCCTGACCCCCGCACGGATCGGGAACTCCGCGGCGCTCAAGGTGGGCCAGGGAGTCGTGGCGGTGGGAAGTCCGTTCGGCCTCGACAAGACGGTGACGCAGGGCATCGTCTCTGCGCTGCACCGCAGCGACCTCAACACGGGCGTGGCCGCGTACACCAACCTCATCCAGACGGACGCGCCCATCAACCCGGGTAACTCGGGCGGCGGTCTGTTCGACCTGCAGGGCAACGTCGTCGGGATCAACGCCCTCATCGACACGGGGAACTCCGGCGCCGCACAGTCCGCCGGGATCGGGTTCTCCATACCGATCGACTATGCGAACTTCATCGCGAGGCAGATCATCGCCGGCAAGAAGGTGCAGCACCCGTATCTGGGCGTGGGGACCGTCGATGTGACACCGCCGCTCGCCTCCCAGAACCATCTCGCGGTCTCCAGCGGCGCGCTCGTGCAGATGGTCGCCCAGAACTCGCCGGCAGCGCGCGCCGGGATCAAGGACGGGGACATCATCGTGTCGATGGGCGCGCAGGAGATCACCACATCCGATGAGGTCGTCGCGGCGGTCCGCAACGCCAGGATCGGTGAGAGGCTGCGGATAGAGCTGGTGCGCGGCACGGCACACATCACGGTGACCGTGACGATGGGCTCCGTGTGATCCGCTGTCCGTCTTGAAGCTGCGTATCCTCGCCGTCGGGCGACTCAAGGAACCGCACTGGCGTGACGCGGCCGCAGAGTACCTCAAGCGTCTGCGCCCATACGCGAGCGTCGAGGTGCTCGAGGTCGCGGACCGGGACATCACTCGAGATGCCGCGCGCGCCATTTCTGAAGAGGGCGCCGACCTTCTTCGTCTGACGCCGCCCCAGGTCCATGTGATCGCGCTGGACGTCGGCGGCCGTGTGCTGTCCAGCACGGGACTCGCTGAGCACCTTTCGGAGCTGATGCTGCGCGATCGGAGCGACATCGCGTTCGTGCTCGGAGGCGCGGCGGGCCTCTCTGCGGAGGTGCGGGAGCGAGCCGACGAGACCATGTCGCTCTCCGCGCTCACCCTGCCGCATCAGCTCGCCCGGGTGGTGCTGCTCGAGCAGCTCTATCGGTCCTTTCGTATCATCCGCAACGAGCCGTATCACCACTGAGTACGCGTCGACCGGTGCTAGAGTCGTCCTCCGGTCGTCGGACGAGGGAGGCACGCCGGCATGCTCGGACCCGGTTCGGTCGTCGGTTTCATAGGCGCCGGCGTCATGGGAGGACCCATGGCGGGCCACCTCCTCGACGCGGGCTTCCAGCTGCGCGTGCACAACCGGACCAGGTCGAAGGCCGAGGCGCTCCTCGCGCGCGGAGCCGTCTGGTGTGACACGCCCGGGGAGACCGCCGACGGCGCGGACGCAGTGGTCACGATCGTGGGGTATCCCGCAGACGTCGAGGACATCTACCTCTCGCCGGGCGGCCTCGTCGAGAGGGCCAGTCCGGGGGCGTTCCTCATCGACATGACGACCTCCACGCCTT
>Ga0073936_10008112_pt1 | contig 13434 bp, 10 predicted proteins | sample AliMusrvi5mmetaG_FD_87041 | JGI IMG/M metagenome (GOLD analysis project Ga0073936, IMG submission 87041) | Freshwater lake bacterial and archeal communities from Alinen Mustajarvi, Finland, to study Microbial Dark Matter (Phase II) - Alinen... | ecosystem: Environmental > Aquatic > Freshwater >... | reverse complement strand
TGATCAGCCGAGTGCGCATGGGCGGACAGTTTTACCGGTGGGTCGTTTATCTTCCGACGATCCTGCCTATTGCCGTTACGCTGTTGATGTTCAAGCAACTCTACAACTTTAAGTTCGGGTTCTTTAACAACGTGCTGATGGACCTGGGGGTTGTTAATGTTCCCAACTGGCTTGGAGATGTCGGCACCGCGCTTCCTGCGCTCATGGTCGCCGATCTCTGGCGCAGTTTTGGCTTTCCAACCTTGTTGTTCCTGATCGGCATTTACAACATCAGCGTTGAGCTGTATGAGGCGGCAGCGATCGACGGCGCGAGCTGGTGGGATCAACTCACACAGATCACGTTGCCATTGCTCAAGCCTACTTTCGCATTGGTGATTGCGTTGAATGTGGGCATCATCGGCGCAACTGAGTCGATGCTGGTGCTCACAAACGGCGGCCCACAGGCGTCAACCACCACTCTTGGTCTGTATGTGTATCAAGTGGCGTTCCAGTTTGGCGACCTGCGACTCGGTTATGCGGCCGCAATCAGCCTGTTGGTGGGCATGACCGCTGCATTGATTTCGTTTATCAGCTTCCGCGTACTAAGGCAGTCCTAGCACGGTGACAGTAATTGAGGTAAAGCCATGAATACAACTGTGAACACACGCCTGCCCGTTCAACGCACCGGCAAGACTTTCCGCACCTGGTTGCGACAGAGCAACATCGGCACCCATCTGGTGATGGTAGTTGTTCTAATCCTCATTTTTGTCCCTGTGCTTTGGCTGATTGGGACATCATTCAAAGACCGGCTCGAGTTCTCCACCAACACAAGCGCGATCATCCCGAAAACCTTCAGCCTGGTGAATTATGAGTACATGTTTACCGCCATCCAGAACCTGCCGGTGTACATGCTCAATAGCTTCATCGTGGCTATCGGCACAACCATCGTGCAGGTATTCTGCGCATCACTCGCAGGCTATGCCTTCAGCCGGCTAAACTTCCGCTTCCGCGACTTGATCTTCGTAGCCATCCTTGTCTCCATGTTCATTCCGCGCTCAGGCGGGTTGATGGCGCTGTACGAACTGATGACATTTCTGCACTTGCGCAACAGCGTTGTCGGGTTGATCCTTTTATTTGGCTCTGGCGTGCCAGTGACGATTTTCATCATGCGTCAGACCTTCCTTTCCATCCCCAGGGAGATTGAGGAATCCGCCTTGATCGATGGGGCGAACTGGTTTATGGTGTTCTGGCGCATCGCATTGCCATTGGCCGCAGGTGGCATCGTCGTCATCGCGACGCTGGCGTTTATCGGCGCGTGGAGCGACTTCCTGACGACCTACACACTGATCGACCGGGATAACCAGATGACGATCTCGGTGGGTATCCAGAAAGTGCTGGCAACGAGCTATGAAACCGCGTTATCACCCCGATTCCGTGGTCAGTTCGCCGGTGAAGCCGCAGACGCCACAATGTTGATCTTTGCAGCGACTCCAGTAGTTATTCTGTATGCGCTGCTGCAGAAGTGGTTTATGAAGGGCCTGATGGAGGGCGCAGTCAAGCTGTAGCCTTCGCTTCGATACAAAAGCCCCGACGGTCGCGATGGCGACCGTCGGGGCTTTCTTTTTCTACCGGTCAAGTTCACTTGCGGGCAAACCGATCGGCATCGGCGCCGGTCGCTCGCAGGTGCTTTCCAGCATAATGTGCTTGCCTTCGCGTGACGCATCATGGATCGTGTGCATCACGTCAAGCACGTGATAGGCAAGCGCTCCACTGGCGCGATGGGCGCGTCCGGAGCGCAATGCATAGGCCATATCGGCGACGCCAAGGCTGCGACTGTTCTCTGCGCGAATGGGCAGAAGCGGGACTTCCTCCCACACCTTGCTTTCCGGCGTCCACAGCTTGACCGGCCCGCCGAATGTGTTCGGATCCGGCACGCTCAGGCTGCCGTCAGTGCCGTATATCTCGATGCGCGGGAGTTGGTGTGCCCACACATCGAAACTCGTGATCAGATTGCCCACCGCGCCACTCGCGAAGTCGAGCACGCCGACGATATGGGTCGGCGTCTCCACTTTAATCGCTTCACCTTTGCGGGCGCCACTGCCGATGATCCGTTCCGCGAACGACATCTGCGCAGAACCCGTGATGCGCGTGACCGGCCCAAGCATATTGACCAGTGCGGTCACATAGTACGGCCCCATGTCGAACATCGGGCCGCCGCCGACTTGATAGAAGAAGTCGGGGTTCGGGTGCCATGGCTCCGGCCCACGCCCCAGCATGAACGCCGTTGCGGCGATAGGGCGACCGATTGCGCCATCATCAATCAACTTGCGGCAAGTCTGCAGGCCAGCGCCCATAAAGGTGTCGGGAGCGCAGCCCACCAGCAGATTACGTTCGCGCGCAATCTGCAGCATGCGACGCGCGTCTTCACGTTGAATCGCAAGGGGTTTCTCGTTGTAGACGCTCTTGCCCGCTTCCAGGGCGCGCATTGCGATACTCGCATGCGCAGCAGGCGGCGTGAGGTTGACGACGATGCTGATCTCCGGGTCTGCGAGCAACTCGTCAACCGTCAGCACGCGCGCGATGTTGTATTCCTGCGCGCGCGACTTGGCGAGTTCCGCGATCACGTCTGCGACCGCAGCCACTTCGAGAATATCAAACGTCGGGGCAACCTTCAGATATGTTCCACTGATGTTGCCACATCCAACAATACCGATCTTTGTCTTGATTGTCATTGTGTCGGGTAGCTCCTATAGCTCCACTGCCTACTATGATCCCAAATCCCGCAGGATGCAAGCTGACTAGAGTTTCGCCGGCCAGGCAAGCTGGTATGCGGCGATGATGCGATCCCACAACTGATTCGCCGGCGCGTCAATCGTCCTGCGCGAGGCATCAGCCTCAAACCATGCAATCGCGCGGCGCGCGCCTTCGGTCCACGGCACCGTGGCCATATAGTCCGGCACAAAGCGCTTGATTTTGCTGTTGTCAAAAACCACACTGTAGATCTTGTCACCGATCAGGCTGCCATACGAATCCGGATCGTGTGCGGCGATCAGATCGGATGGGATATGCACGATATTCGGCTCCACGCCCAGTGCATGACCCAATTCCACGTAGATCTGATTCCAGGTGAGCACTTCATCCGAAGTGATATGGAATGCATGCCCGATGGTTTGCTCGCGCCCCAGCAATCCGATCAGCCCCTTGGCAAAATCACCATTCCATGTGAGCGGCCAAAGTGAGGTTCCATCGCCGGGCACGATCACCGGCTGTCCCCCCTTCATTCGCTCAACCAGCGTCCATGGGTGCTGCCAACTGCCCATGATCATGGGTATCTGCGACGGCCCGTAGGTCAGCGAAGGGCGAATAATAGTGATCGGGAATCCTCTCTGGCGGTACTCGACCATCAACCGTTCTTCACACGCGATCTTGTTCTGCGAGTAAGCCCAGTGCGGGTTTGCCAGCGGCGTATCTTCAGTAACGAGGTAGTGGTTCGGGGGTTTCTGGTAAACGCTTGCGGAGCTGATAAACACAAACTGGCGGGTCTTACCAGTAAATAACGCGATGTCGGCGACGATATCCTCAGGCGTAAACGCGACCCAATCCACCACAGCGTCGAAGCGATGCTCACCCAGAACAGCTCGGACTGCCGTGCCTTCACCATGAATATCGCCGTTCAATAACGTCGCCCCTGCCGGAAGCGGGTACTTCTGCGAGCGGCCACGATTCAAGATATACAAATCGATACCGCGATCCACCGCCAACTGCGAACACGCGGAACTAATCAAACCAGTTCCGCCAATAAACAAGACTTTCACGTCAGCCTCCTGGACTGTAACACGTTGTAGAGTTGGGCTGAGTATAACGAAATATTCGCCGTGCGCGCTCAGACAGGCTGCACAAGCGTGGGATCATCGTTCGCGGGCATGTTTACTCGCCTGGAGACTGGATACGCTTGCATCAATTCCGCCGAAAATGGTTTTAGCATTGCATTGAGCGCAAGCGCCGGCATGCTGTCATCCAGCCAGTCCGCGCACATCTCACGCGGTAAAATCACCGGCATGCGATTGTGGATGCGCGCCATCAGCTCGTTAGGAAACGTGGTGACAATCGTGCAGGTGCGGCGCTTCTCGCCATCAGGCGATGTCCACACTTCCCACAAACCGGCCATGGCAAAGGGTTCGCCCGATGCAAGCCGGATGTACAGCGGTGTTTTAATCTTGCCATCCGTCTCTTTGCGCCACTCGTAGAACCCATCTGCAAGCACCAGACAGCGGCGCTTCTTTAATGCGGCGCGGAATGAGGGCTTTTCGGCGAGCGTCTCAGCGCGGGCGTTGATCATCTGGCTGCCAATGGCGGGATCCCTGGCCCAACTGGGGATCAACCCCCACTGCGCCATCGAAAGACGGTCAGGAGACTCATTGAGCACCACGGCCACAGTTTGCGTCGGGGCGACGTTGTAACGCGGCGCCGGCATGGCCTCAGCGGTCTGCAGATGGAAACACTGCATCAGTTCCTCGGGATCAACGGTAACAGTAAAACGTCCGCACATGGTAATAATAGGATAGAACGGGTGTTCCGGATCGTAAGCCCTTTATTTTAACGCATCCACTACCGGGCGGTTCTTACCGTTGGGATCGACCAGTGAGAACCACTTCATCTGTTCGCATGGATCGGGATAGAGCGGAGAACGGCTGAAGTCGTAGTTCCACAGAAACATCGTCCCCATCCACGGCCAGTTGGCTTTTGCATAGTCGAAAGCGCGCTTCACGTAATCGGCCTGCTGCGTCTTTGACACGCGCTGCCAATCCAGATCAGGCCACGAGCAGGTCACGCCTTCTTCCTGAGGATTGAGCAGCCAACCGAACTCGGTGGCCCACATTTGCTTATCTTTTGCGCCATATTGCTCCATCAGGTTGCGATGTACTTCCGCGCGTCGGAAGGCCAGCCCGTTGATACTGGGCGCGTTGGGATCCTGCTCCGGGGTATAGCCAAATCCATAGGGATGAAATCCGTAGGCGTCAAACAGACCCGCCGCCCCGGCGCGGAACATGCTCTGCGCATACAGCAGGTCATCGCCCTGCCCTGCGCCATTTCCCCCGGTTGGCGCCAGGCCAGCCGATACAACGATTACAGAAGGGTCGCCGGTTTTTATGCGCGCATAGGCAATCGCCAGCAAACGCGTATAGAGCAACGGCTCCGGCTGCTGTCCTCCCCACTCGCGCGACAGGTTTACTTCATTGCCGATGGCATAGGCTTGGATCAACCCGCGCCGCGAGCGCGCCAGACGTTCCAGCCCATCCGCCCAGGCGGTTATATCTTCATTGCGTCCCGATACGGCGTTTCCCAATGGGACGCGATACAGAATTTTGAACGGTGGAACGGGATAATCAGGAGGCAGAAACACCTCAATCCATTGAAACTTCAGTTCTTTCAATAGATCGACATGCGTCGAATCTGCGACGTTAACGCCGCGTTCCAACAGCAGTTGCGGCGGAGCAGGCGCCACGAGCGCGCCTGTCGGGACACTGCTTGCTTTTACCAATCCGTCACTGTGCCACAACCGCACACTGGTTGTGGCAAGTAACGTGATGAGCATCAGAAATGCGCCTGCCGCTGAGGGCCAGGACCTGCACGCTTTACGTTGCTCTTTCACTAGGGAACTTGATCGACCCTGGCCACTGACTTGGCTACATAAGGGGTGAACACATCAATCAGGCGTCCGGGAATGCGACCTGTGAGCAGGATCGAGCGTTCTTCAGGCGCCTCAAAATCCACTGCGCCTTCGCGCCGGAACAGAGCCATCATGTCGCCGGCTTTGTACGGCAGACGCACACTTATCGGGACCAGGCGCTCATACAGCATCGCCTCGATCTCGCGCAACAATTCATCAAGCCCCGTCTTGCGCAACGCGGATATCGCATATCCTTCGCTTAGAAGACCCGGTGCAGCGAAGCGGGGGATGTGCTCGCCGTCCGCCGGCGGTTCCGCTTTAGGCAGTTGATCGGATTTGTTCAGTGCGATGATCATCTGCTTTGTGCCAGCGCCCAGATCGGTGAGCGTATCAATCACAGTCTCCGCCTGTGCCACACAATCATGATGCGTTATATCGACGATATGCAACAGCGCATCGGCCTCCGTGATCTCCTCCAGCGTGGCGCGAAACGCGGCAACCAGTTGCGTGGGAAGTTTCTGGATGAAGCCGACGGTGTCGGTGAAGAGCACGGTATGTCCGCCCGGCAGACGCACGCGGCGCGTGGTCGGATCGAGCGTGGCGAACAACTTATCCTCAACCAGGACATTGGCATTGGTCAACGCGTTTAAGAGTGTTGACTTGCCCGCATTGGTGTAGCCCACAATCGCGACGACCGGTATCTCGTTGCGCCGGCGTTGGGCGCGGTGTTGTGCCCGTTGCGTGCGCACTTCATCTAGTTCATCGCGCAAGCGCGACAGCCGTTCGCGAATGCGGCGACGGTCGATCTCAAGCTGCTTCTCACCAGGCCCGCGCAAACCCACGCCGCCGTTACCACTGCGCCCGGTGCCGCCTCCCGCCTGGCGCGCAAGGTGCGTCCACTGTCGCGTTAACCGCGGCAAGCGGTACTGGTACTGGGCCAGCTCGACCTGCAACGCCCCCTCGCGCGTCTGAGCGTGCTGCGCGAAGATATCAAGAATAACGGCTGTGCGGTCCAGCACGAGAATGCCCTCACCAAGCGCTTCCTCAAGTTCGCGTTGATGGCGGGGTGACAACTCATCGTCAAACACAACCACGCTGAAATCGAGCGCTGTCTGCCAGGTGCTCAACTCCTCCACCTTGCCGGAGCCGATGTACGTGTTGGCGTTGGGAGCTTCGAGGGTTTGTGTCATTTCACCCACCACCTCGAGTCCGGCAGTTTCGCACAGCAACGCTAATTCCAGCATGGAGGCATCCAGCGCCAGGCGCGCATGCTGTTGCTTGAATGCGTCACCCGTGAGTTTGACTCCAACCAGAAAGGCGCGCGGGGTGAGACTTTTCGTCTCAATCTTCAGTTTACTTTTAGGCATAAATATATTTTTCTTCTTGAAATGCTCCTCCAACTCACAAGATTACAAATGGTTTAAGTGCACCAACATAATCATACAGCATTTACGCAGTGATACGATCCATCGCCTCTCTGATGCGCTTTGTCGAGGTGCCCAGAGAGATGCGGACATAGCCCTCGCCATGCGCGCCAAACGCGGTTCCGGGCGTCAGCGAGATGCCCTTCTTTTCGAGCAGGTACTCGCCCCAGGCAGCAGCCGTGGTATACACGGGTGGAATCCTCGCCCACACATAGATAGTCGCTCTGGGCAAGTCGACCTCGCAACCTACCGCGCGCAAACCAGCCACGACGATGTCGCGGCGCTCCTTATAGGTTTCCTGGCGCTCGTACAACCACTCCTGATCGCCGGTCAACGCGGCAATCGTAGTGTCCTGAATGCCAATGTAAGGGCCGGAGTCCACGTTGGTCTTCAGCATGCCGATCAGCTTGATCGCCTCAGCATTGCCGAGGATCACGCCAACGCGCATGCCAGCCATGTTATGACTCTTAGACAGCGAGAAGAACTCAATCGTGATGTCCTTCGCACCGGGAACCTGGAGCGCACTGGGGGCAACATAGCCATCGTAGCCGTTTTCGCAGTACGGGTTGTCGTGACAAAGCAGGATATTGTGCTGCTTACAGAAGCCAACCGCCTTCTCGAAGAATGACAGCGGCGCAATACCCGCCGTCGGGTTGTTCGGATAGTTCAACCACATCAGCTTCGTCTTCGCCAACACCTCAGCCGGTATTGCGTCCAGATCGGGCAACCAGCCATTTTCCTTGAGCAGGGGCATGAAGTACGGCGTGCCGCCAGCGATCTCAGTTCCTGAGGTATAGGTGGGATACCCTGGGTCAGGGATGAGCGCAACGTCGCCCGGGTTCAGATATGCAAAGGCAGTGTGATAGATGCCCTCCTTTGACCCTAGTAGCGGGAGCGCCTCTTTTTCAGGGTCAAGGTCGACGCCAAAGCGGCGCGCATAATACTGAGTGAAGGACTTGCGGAAGGCTGCGGTTCCAGTAAATCCACCATAGCCATGTTTATTGGGGTTGCGCGCGGACGTGACCAGGGTCTCGACGATTTCCTGATTGGGCGGCAAGTCCGGCGAACCCATGTCCAGCGCGATAATATCCATGCCTCCAGCCTTTAGCTCGTCCTTGCGCTTGTTCAACTTGGCAAACACATATGGCTTGACGACAGACATGCGTTGTGAGGGTGAAATCATCCTAATGAACTCCTTTTACTACTGCGTAATTAACCTACCAGTCTACGGATTGTTGTTGCCTTCCAGCCAGACTTGCAGTGTTCGTCCGACCCTTTGCAGGCTTTCTGCGCTTATTTTATCAGGCGTATCCTGTGTTGTGTGCCAATAGGGGTAATCAAAATCAATAATATCCACCGCCGGCCAACCGCGTTGAAGGAACGGGGTATGGTCGTCGGTCATGTCCCACTTGGCGCGAGGGATAAAATACTGCTCATACCCCAGCGAACCTGCGACCGACCATATCTGATTCTTGAGCGCAGGCGTGGAGTTGGTCTCAAGATAGATATCCTGCTGCATATCGCCGATCATGTCAGTAACCACAACCGCCGTCGGTGTTATCGTCAAACTGTTCGCGTAATAACTTGACCCGACAAGCCAATCCCAGCCATCCAGTTCGCCGTTGTCTTCTGCGTCGAAGAACACAAGACGCACTTGCTTGCCTGTCTTTGCAACATCAAGCACCCGCGAGAGTTCAAGCAGAACCGCTACCCCGCTCCCGCCATCATCAGCGCCGGGGACAGGTTGGTCTGGATGCGCGGCATCTTGATCGGCGCGTCGGCGCGTGTCATAGTGTGCGCCAAGGATTACAACATCACCGCCGCCCTTCGCGCCAATGATGTTGCGCACAATGGTATTTTGATAGGTAAATACCTGCGTTTCAGTCAGCCATCCATTCGCGGATAACTCAGTGAGTATCTGCTCGCCCAGCTGCCAGTTCTGGGATGTCCCGGTGATGCGAGGACCCAGTGCCACCTGGCGCACTACTGAGTCGTAGGCATTTATGCCCGAGAAGGCTAACGGAAGCCGGGTTGCAATTGGTGTTGTGGTGGGTTGCGGCAGGGGCTTGACGGCACAGGCTGTAAACAACAAGGCGAACAACACCGCAGAGATACAAACGCGTTTCGATAAGACGTTTGCGCCTCTAGTGACACTCATGATAGCCTCCTGAAGTGGTGTGCGACGCCGCACTCGTCATGTGCGGGAATGCGGGTCAATTGCGCTGGCGGGCAACAATGCGGATGTGACCGCGGGAAATGCCGCCAACGCGGGGTCTGTGATTTGCTGCGTGGCTCGAAATACTTCGAGGTCGACCTGGGCGCGTTGGGCATAGAGTGTCGAGCGCTCGCGCTTGTCACGCGGCGGATTATCGAGCGCCGGCATAATGCCAAAGTTGGCCTTCATGGGCTGGAACGACTTCGCCTCCGCATGCGATACATAGTGACATAGGGCGCCCAGCATAGTCGTTGCCGGAAGCTCGATCAGCGGTTTACCCAGCGCCATGTGTGCGGCGTTGACGCCGGCTAGCAGACCGGTCGCCGCGTTACCCACATATCCTTCGACGCCAACAATCTGCCCGGCGAAGAACAAACCAGGATAGGCATACCGCAATTCCTCCGCGTTGATCGTTCGCGGGTTGAAATGCATGGTGGCGTCCAGCAATAACGGCGAGTTGATAAAGGTGTTGCGGTGCATCTGACCGTAACGCACAAACTCCGCCTGTCCCAGCCCGGGAATCATCCGCAACACGCGATCCTGTTCCGGGAACTTCAGATTGGTCTGGAATCCAACAATGTTGTACAACGAGCCAGCGATATTGTCCTGGCGCAACTGCACAACCGCATACGGGCGTCGTCCAGTGCGCGGGTCTTTGATGCCCACCGGGCGCATCGGGCCATAGGCCAGCGCTTCTCTGCCGCGCCGCGCCATCACTTCAACCGGGAGACATCCCTCAAAGAACTGGTCGTGGCGAAGTTCGAAGTCGCGCAATGTGGCATTCTCGGCGCCAATGAGCGCGTCGACAAACACGTTGTACTCCTCCTTCGACATCGGGCAGTTGATATAGTCGCCTTCACCAACATGCTCGCCAGGAGCGGTGACCGTGCCATCGCTGTGCTTACCGTAGCGTGAGGCGCGAAAAGCAACGCTGAAATCGATGGAATCGAGCGTGACGATGGGCGCGATCGCGTCCCAGAAATAGAGATATTCCGCGCTTGTCAGATTCGCGATATGGCTGGCAAGCGCCTCCGAAGTGAGGGGGCCGGACGCGATAATCGCAATCCCCATTGGGATCTCGGTCACTTCCTCGCGTATCACTTCGATGTTGGGATGCTTCTCGATCCGCTCCGTCACGATCTGCGCAAACGTGTCGCGATCCACCGCGAGCGCCCCGCCGGCAGGCACTGTCGCAGCAGCAGCGCACGCGATCATCAGCGAACCCAGTGCGCGCAATTCGTGCTTGAGCAGACCCGGCGCGCGGTCAATCTGGTCGGCGCCGAGCGAATTGCTGCAAACGAGTTCTGCTAGTTTTCCGGTGGTATGTGCAGGCGTCATCTTGCGCGGACGCATTTCGAACAGACGCACATGCAAACCTCGTTCTGCGGCCTGCCATGCCGCCTCTGTGCCGGCCAGTCCACCACCAACAATCGCAATCTCAGTCATAACACGCTCTCTAATACTTCAAACATACCGCCCACGATAGCGGGTCGGTTAAACGAAATCGTATCATGCTCTGTGGTTGACGCGTCTTTTTACATCGTTTTGACATCCAACTCACACGTTGTTTACAGCGGGGATTTATTCTGACGACATGGGTAACACATACAAGCGCACTTCAGATGCACTCTCAAGGCGGATGGTTTTACAACTCGGCGCCGCTGCGGTTGCACTCGCGGCTTGCAACCGAATTCCGGGAGCAGCCGCAATCACAAACACAGCCATACCCGTCCAGACTGCAGCAAGTGATGGGACATCTCCTGCAAAGCTCACGCCACCCGTTGAAATGGCCTTAAAGAATCCAGCTCAAGCCTGGCTTGCCGCGAACCGGCTCATGTACGGGCCACGGTCAGGCGACCTGGCGCATATCGACGACATTGGAGTTGACGCCTTTATCGAGGAGCAGCTATCGTCGACACGCCCGGACAGTGACGTCCTGCGCGCCAAACTGCAACCCCTGACAACACTCTTAATGACGCCGATGGAATTGGCGCAGGCCGCACAAGAGAAGCGCGGCAATATTCTGCTCGAACTCAATCAGTCCACAATTTTGCACTCCGTGTATGGCGAGCGCCAGTTGCAAGAATTGACGGTGGACTTCTGGACGAACCACTTCAATATCTATTTCGGCAAGAACCAGGATCGGTTCCTGAAGACGATCGACGACCGCGAGGTGATCCGGCCGCATGCACTCGGACGATTTCGTGACCTGCTCGATGCCAGCGCGCACAGCCCGGCGATGCTCGTTTACCTCGACAACGTGACAAACCGCAAGGGCGCCCCCAACGAGAACTACGCGCGCGAGTTAATGGAATTGCACACGATTGGCGTGAACGGCGGTTATACACAGGGTGACGTGAAGGAAGTGGCCCGCGCGTTCACAGGCTGGACAGTCAGGCCGGACAACAAAGCGAACCCCAACCCCGACAGCGGCATGTTCGTGTTCAACCCCCGACAGCACGACGACGACGCCAAAACGATCCTGGGGCAAACCCTGCCCGCTCGCGGCGGTGAACACGATGCGACGCTTGTGCTCGACATGCTCGCAAAGCATCCGGCTTGCGCCACATTTATCAGCGCAAAACTGGCGCGGCGTTTCATCTCCGATCAGCCCCCATCGAACGCTATACAGGCAGGCGCTGTGGCATTCATAAAGAGCGATGGCGATATAAAAGCCACACTCGGCGCGATTCTACACAGTGCTGAGTTCAAAACGTCGTTCGGTCAGAAATTGAAGCGCCCCTATGACCTGCTGATCTCATCTTTGCGCGCGCTCGATGCGGATACCGATGGCGGTCTTCCAATTCAAGCCGCACTCGTGCAGATGGGGCAGCCCTTGTTCCAATGGCAGTTCCCGAATGGCTACCCGGATGCGGCAGGCGCATGGTCTGGCGCAGGCACGCTGCTGGCTCGCTGGAATCTCGGCATCGCACTGGGCGCAAATGGGTTAAAAGGCTCCCACGTTGACTTTGACGCATTGAACCCCGGCAAGGGCGCCGACTTGATCGAGACGCTCAGCACGCACTTCTTCGGATCGAGTTTACCCGCAACAGCACGTGAAGCGCTTAAGCCATTTGCGACAAATAGCGCACAACTGACCGCTTTAATGCTTGCATCTCCGCTCTATCAGATGAGAGGTTAATAGATATGAACCTGGCTAACTTAACGCAATATCCTGGCGCACTACCGGCACGGCTGCCCTGGGAACGGATGCCCCGCCTTGCCTTTGCACCCGCGTCACAGGCGCCGCATGGCGACGTGATCGTGTGCATCTTTCAACGCGGCGGGAAAGACGGGCTGAACGTCGTCATCCCCACCTTTGATGCCAACTATCACAAACTACGCCCTACCATCGCGATACCCGATCCAAAATCCGGCGACCCGAAAACAGCCATCGACCTGGATGGGCGCTTCTCACTGCACCCGGCGCTCGCGAAGCTCAAACCGCTGTACGACGACGGCGCGTTGGCTATCGCACACGCATGCGGGTCGCCCGACCCTACCCATTCGCACTTCGACGCAATGGACTACATGGAGCGCGGAACGCCAGGCGCGCACACGTTGACGACTGGATGGCTGGCGCGTCATCTGGCGTCGCTTGACAATGGGAACAAGTCCCAATTGCGCGCCGTTGGCATTAGCACAATGCTTCAATCGTCGTTGCACGGCGAAATTCCCGCGATTGCGTTGCGCTCAATCGCCGACTTTCATCTGCGCGCTCAACCTAAAAATATCGAGAGCCTGCAGAAAACCCTTTCGGCCTTGTATGCGTTGCCTGCCATTAGCAACCCTGGCCTGAGCAACGCGGCACAAGAGGCACTGGATATCAGCCAGATCCTGACCAAGGTGAATGCCAGCGTCTACAAACCGGCAAACGGAGCAACCTACCCCGCTGGCGACTTCGCCAAAGGCTTGCAACAGGTGGCGCAGCTGATCAAGGCCGAGGTTGGGCTTGAGGTCGCCTGCGTGGATATCGGCGGATGGGACACGCACGCGAATGAGGGGACCACGGACGGCACACTGGCGCGATTGCTGACAGACCTTGGCGATAGCCTTGCCGCGTTTTACACCGACCTGGGTAACAAAACCAAAAACGTGATCGTCGTGACTATGAGCGAGTTCGGGCGACGCGCCCACGAGAATGG
>Ga0073936_10008107_pt1 | contig 13440 bp, 12 predicted proteins | sample AliMusrvi5mmetaG_FD_87041 | JGI IMG/M metagenome (GOLD analysis project Ga0073936, IMG submission 87041) | Freshwater lake bacterial and archeal communities from Alinen Mustajarvi, Finland, to study Microbial Dark Matter (Phase II) - Alinen... | ecosystem: Environmental > Aquatic > Freshwater >... | reverse complement strand
CCGTTGATCTTCTTCACTATCGTTGCATTTTGCGTGCCCGTCACGTCTCCCGCCAGCGGAGCCCCGAAATTCGCGACAGTCCCCGATGGAATGACGTAGTCTGTCCCTGCCGATGCGATCGCCGCAACATTGGCCGCGGTTCGCTTCAACATCCCGCTTGCACCCGGATCCGCTAAAGCCCCCAGCGCAGCCGCTGTTCCCGGCACTGCAGGCGCGTTTAGAATCTGTGTCCAGTCGATCGCAACCGGATCAGCTCCAAGCTTCCCATGTGTCGATGCGTGTGCTAGCACCGGGTATGACGTAGGAAACGTTGCTAGGCTCCCGTCGCCTCGTACGTATTGGGTGGGGGCGCCAATCGCCACCAGCGGCTGCAACCCTCTCAAGGCATTCGCCAAGTCCAGTTGCGCGGACAGATTGCCTGAAATGCTACCCCATGTTCCACCGCCGCCGGTTGCCGCGAATACCCCGTTGACACACTGGAAAACGCCAGTGTCTACCAGAAAGAAAAGCTCGCCAGCCGTGCAATTGACCGGCAGCGACGTACCAATGCGAACCGGCCTGGTCTTCGCCGCGCCGCTGAAATCGACCGAACCCGACGGAGATATATCCTGCCGGATCACTGGCCTCTGTGCCGCTAGTGGCAGCGCGAGAAGCATAAGACTCAATAGACACTTCATGTAACTCTCCTCAATCTGGATCACCGGGACTTACTGTATTCTTCTGCGGCCTGATCGCGGCCGGATCATTGCTCAAGCCGCTGGTTCGATGAAGGCTTGCCATGGTGCAAACACACGTCGCCTTGGTGCCGGCAAAATCTGGATGGCTGCGCTTCAAAGCCGAAGCGACATTCTCGACTTTTCACTCTGCCGTCAGAACAATTGCGCCGCCGCGAAGATGTTGGCAAGGGTCTCGCCCGACAGTGCGGTAGACTGCACTCGGATGCTCACCGAGTCGCCCTCCGCGATCGAGATAGCGTTAGTCAAATCCGCGCAGGTCGCGGACGTGCTCAGCGTGCATGTCAGGGCTTGCAGAACGTTGTTCTTATAGACCGTCACGATCCCGCTGCCGCTCGTGACACTCGAAGTCCCTGCGTGCACCCTCATGTTCTTCATCGTTCCTGCGCGTAGCGGCACTCCCGCAAGGTTGACGCCCGTGCTGCTGCATGCGCCGCTGCCCGGGTAGCCCAAGTCACCAAGCAAGTTGATAGTGGCGTTTGAAAGGACTGTTCCTCCGCAGTATGCCCCCAGGACTTGTGCAACCGGGGCCTGATAATCAACTCCCGCAGTGGCGATGCTGAGTACGCCCGTGCTCGTATTGTTCTTAAGGATTCCTGTAGCAAGTCCCGCAAGTGCGGTTCCGTTGACCTTTGTAACCACACCTGAGGAGTTGACGTCCCCAGTTGGCACTGGAGTGAAGCCCAAGATGTTTTGCGGTACCGGGTTCGTCACATAGAGGTTCCTGGCGATCAGGGTTGGAGCCTGTGCCGGCATCACTGATCCAACAGTTGCCACATAGGGCGCTAGTGTGGGCCCTGAACTAATCTGGGCTCCCCAGAGGTAAACGCCCGAAACTCCGTCACCCGGGTAACTGATCCCGATTACGGGATTTGCTGCGTATACAGACAGGTTCGTGACACCCGCTGGCAGAGTAAGGGTCTGCATGTCGCATCGGTACCAACCGTTGCCTGCGCTGTACATCGCCGCAGTCGCTCCTCCGCTTGTTGACTGGACCAATCCACTTGTCAAGTCGAAGTTGGCGTACGAAGTTGAAATGCTGAGACCCAGGTTCCTCGTACTTTGCTTTGCATAGATCGAGAAGTGGTAAACACCCCCGGCTAGCGTTGCGGCCTGAACGATGTAGTGCGTTCCTGTGCCAGTCGACTCGGTGAGCAGATCTGCGGTTCCGCCGCCGAAAGGGTCAACAGTCGCATCAGCAGAAACCGTAACGGTCGCTCCCGGCTTTTGCCACGCGGAATTGTCGAACATCTCGGATCGAAGCAGAAGGTTGCTGATCGAGTTATAACCCGATACGCCGTCGCTTGACAGCAATGTGTCGTATGAGACGGTGGACGCTGCGATCTTGTCCTGCGGACATGTCCAGGTCACGCCGTCGGACGCGACTTTGTAGCTTTTCCCGGCTTGCAGCGAGTGGATCGTCGACCCATTCGCTACCTTTTTCGATGGGAATTCGGAACCAATGGGAACGTTGACGATATCTTGAATGAGGGGCACTTGGCTCGCGGATGACAGATAATAGGCTCCGAGTAGTGACGTCGTCGCTGCACCCGTCGCTGAGATTACGTTTCCCGAATACACCATGTCGCCAGTGTTGGCCCCGTAGGAGGCGATTCCGTACACCATCCTGCTGGCAGCCAGATTGTCTGTGATGAGATTGCCGATTATGCGCAGGTTGCTGATAGGGCTTGGGTGCCCAAGGAAGATACCGGCGCGGTAACTGCTAATCACGCTGAACATCGTCGACCCCGGGTTTATGATCGTGTTCCGGGAAATGGATAGGTTGCGCCCGTTGGCCGAGAAGCGAATCGCGTATTGCGGGCTGTTGGTGATGCTGTTGCTCTCGACGATCACGTTGTCGAATGTGTTCGTCCCCGTGGCGTCCCAGTATGAAATGCCAGCCGTGACGCTGTTCATCGCGTCAGGGACGGTGCTCTCCAAATCGAAGGAGATACTGTTCCCGCGAATTATGATGTTTCGCACGGGGAGGTTGTTCGTTGGGTAAATGTCGATTCCACCAAAGCTCCCTATCGTCGCTGCGTACGCGCTCTGGTGGATTGATATCGAGTTGTTCGCGATAACTACACCGTCCAGTCCATATCCAGTGGTATGACCCGTGTAGGCCATCGACCAGAGCGAGATCCCGTACTCCGCTCCGGTGATGGAATTCCCGGTCACTGTGACGTTCTTCGAGTCGGAGACCGTCACGCCGGTGATGTTCATGCCGTTTGCCATATTCCGGATCACATTTCCGGTGACAGACACGCCGCCCCCATGGGTTTCTATTGCTGTGCCGGCTCCCGGAGCTTGAACGTACGCTCCTTCGAATAGGTTGTTGGCGATGACCGCCTTGTCTTCTGCCATGTACAGTGTGGAGTGATCGTGCGCGATGGTCCCGGCCCCTATGCCTAAGAAGGTGCAATTGGTGATGCTGCTGTTATACACTCCGCCGTAGACCACGTTGACGTCGTCGATATCTTTGACCGTAACGTGATCCATTGCGAAATTGATCCCCGAAATTGCTACCAGAAAGCGACCGTAAGTCATCGTGTCGGCGTAGGTCGTTAGCGGATTGCCTGTAGAATTCATATCGACCGTGAAGTCCCTGAAGGTGCAGTCCGACCCGCATTGAAACAGCGTGAAGTAGGAGCCCGACCCTGACTTGACTTTGATGATGGATCCTGCGCCTGCGCCTGCTATCGTCACTCCGGAAATTGCTGGCAAAGTGCCGTATCGCGTCGTCGTGGCCGTAACGATGTAGGTTCCTACCGGAATAGTCAACTTCGCCTTCGCCAGCGAGGCCGTCGTAAGCGCGCGAGAGATCGCCGCTGTGTCGTCGGTCGTCCCGTCGCCTGTGGCGCCGAAGTCTTTCACGCTGAGCACCTCCGCGTTCTTTGCGGCCTGCGTTCGCTGAACGCCACCTGCGGCTGCTACCGTCAGGTCGACCGCGTCAGGTTGGGCAAAGTGCTGCTGGCCACCTGAATCGATATTGCTCAGCCATTGGTGTGCCGTCGCCGGGGCGGCGTAGAGCCCTCCGATTGTTGTGGCCGTCGGATTGGGCAGGCGGGCCGCGGGCAGCGTGCCGCTTGTGATCTTCGTCGCGTCCGTAGTGTCCGTGGTGGCTGACGCCGCCAACGACCCCAGACTCCCGTCGCCTCGGACGTACTGTGTTTGTTGGCCGGTCAGCAGGGGTTGCTTCCCCTGGAGCGTGCTCCACAGGTCCGTCTGGGCTGCGATCGCTCCCCCTACTGTTCCCCAGGTCCCGCCGCTGCCGAGTGCCGCGAATTTGCCCTTCACGCACTGGTGCAGACCGACGTTCGTCAGGAAGAACAATTCGTTGTCGGTGCAGTTGGTTGGCAGCGTTGCCCCGTTTCGCACCGGCTTTGTTGTCTTAGCCGCGCTGAAGTCAACGTCGCCCGACGGCGATGAACCCTGGCGGACTACTGCATTCTGGGCGGTCAATTGGCATACCAGAACTGCTACAATTGCTATCTTTTTCATCGCTTAACTCCTAGATGACGTTGATCTGGTAACTGGCCGGCGCGGGGGTCAGGGTTGCGCCGCTCCAGTTGCAGGCTGTGATGGTCACAAGCCCAACACCCGCAGGCGCCGCCACCACCATCAGGCCCTGCTCCAGGACCGACGGAAGCCCGACCGCGATCGCCGAAGCGTCCATCGCTCCCAAGACGCTGACTGGCAGCGCGGCGCAGTTGCCGTCGGGGATGGGGGGAAACGCCAGTGTCACTTTGGTCGCGTTGCTTCCGTATTGCACGACCCCGTAGTTGGCTGTCGGCAGTGACTGGGCGGCTCCGCTGAAGTTGCACATCCGCAACGTCGCGATGCCCGGTGCGCTCACTCGCACCGATGGCATCAGCCCGACCGGCGCGTAACAGGTCCCGCTGTTCAGGTCGCAATATTGAGCCGGCATGGTCAGCGTGACCGGGCTGCCCGTCGGCCACGGGAAGGGCAGGGGTGCCGGCAGTTCAGAGCAGGTGCCGTCGGCAATGGAGACAAAGGACAGTGCCAGACTGATACCTAGTCCTGATTTCGGCTGCCACGAACTGCCGTCCCAGGCCAGGATCTGCCCGGGCAGGCTGTTGGTTGGTAGTTGATTCGCGCCTAGCCCGCTCCAGGCATTCGCATCTGTGCAACCATACAGGTTCTGGCCGGCCGGCGCGCCGGTCAGGAAGAACGTTTCGCCGAGCGTGCAGGCTGGCGGTAGCGTGGCCCCGCTTTTGTTGGGTTTGGTGCTGAGCGCTTGCGTGAAATCGACATTCTTGGTCTGCGTTCGCAGGTCGAGTGCCGTCTGGGCGGGCATAAGCAGCTGGCCTGCCCAGTAGGCGCACACAATCGCCCTCCAGCGTAAGCTTGTCACAGTATCGGACCTCCAGGGATTGAACGGCAGGCGTGAAGCTGAGGCCGTTCTGCGAGGACTCTAGCATGGGCAGTCAACGCAAGATCCATCAAGTCCTTTGTTCTCAACACCGAAGATTTGTGACCGGCTTCCTGGGCGCATCCCTTTTTGCCTCGCGGTGTCGAGTCGTCACCTGCAGCGCCGCTCAAAACCCGGCCTCTGCCAAAGCGTGGACCCCTTAGGTAAGACCCACTGCTTGCCTGAAGTTGGAAGTTCGAGGCACCCTCGCGCAGCGCGGAGATGCATGTAGTCGCATCGGCCGGAATGCCCAGGTCGGACCCGTCCTCAAATGCTCCAATCGGGACCGAGGTCCTGGAACTTCGGTTTCTCGGTTCCGCATTGGGTTGAGCTAGGATGATTGGGATGGGTGTCATCCCTCACAGCACTTCGGTCGTCGAGCCGAATCGGGTGGAGTTCGCTTACCCCGAAGCCCCCGCCTCCTCTCCTGTCGTTTCCGACAGTTCGGGCCACATGCGATCACTGGATGGCCTCCGGGCGATCTCGATCGCTTTAGTCCTGCTGGGGCACCTGAGCGCAACGCGAGGCTTTGTCCGCCTGGACTTGAAAATCGGGGATTACGCACATCTGGGCGTAGTGGTCTTCTTCGTCATTTCGGGCTTCCTCATCACACGTCTGCTGCTGTCTGAACATGCGGAGCGGGGCCGCATATCCGTCCGGCGCTTCTACGCTCGGAGGTCGCTACGCCTCTTTCCCGCTTCCTTCGCGTTTATAGCGTGTGTCGCCCTCCTGGGGCTGGCCGGAATCGCGCACCTGCGTTCCCAGGATCTCTGGCACGCCGTCACCTACACGGTGAACTACCTGCCTCACCCGGCGTGGGAGATTGGACACCTCTGGTCCCTGTCGGTCGAAGAGCAGTTCTACCTGCTATGGCCGTTCGCGTTCGTCGTTTTGGGACCTCGACGGGCCATCTGGCTGGCTGCTGGAGTAGTCCTGCTTGGCCCCATCGCACGGTCCGTCGGCTTGCTCTGGTTGAAAGCCCCGTATCGCGACCTGGAGATGTTCCCGATGGTCGCGGACAGCCTTGCGACGGGCTGCCTCTTGGCCAAGTTCAGCGGAGAACTCCAACAGCGGCAATGGTATATGCAGTTGTTTCGGCCCGCCTGGTCACTTGGTTTGTTAGCCCTGATCTTGCTGCTCAATCGGTTCATGACCTACACCGTCGTCGCGGTGTTTGGTGCGTCGATCGTCAATCTGGGGATTGCGATCCTCATTCACCGCTCCGTATATCTCTCGCATGGATGGATCGGCCGGATCCTGAACCTGCGCCCCGTCGCCTTCGTGGGTGTGCTCAGTTACTCGATCTATCTATGGCAACAACTGTTCCTGAACCGGCATAGCACCGCCTGGATCAACGCGTTCCCGCAGAACCTGCTGTTCGCCATCGCCGCGGCCCTGAGTTCCTATTTCCTGCTGGAGAAACCGCTGCTCAATCTGCGGCGCCGCTTGCGCGGCTAACTCCCCGGGGAGATCCGCGCGAATCGAACGGAGAACTGTTGTCGCCTCCAAGCCTGTTTTCAGCGCAGCCGCCGCAGGTCCGCTCCGGCATATTCTCTGTGCCAGCCGCGCGCACCGGGAGTGTGCCTCCCGTACCTCGACGCGATAGTATGGGAAGCTCGAGATGCATATTCCAGACGGATTTCTAGCGGCTCCAGTTTGGGGCGGCTTGTGTGCGGTTTCCGCACCGGCCGTCGTGCTCGCCGCGCGCGCTTCCCGCAAGTCCCTGGACGAGTCGCAAGTCCCTATGATGGGCGTACTTGGCGCCTTTGTGTTCGCGGCCCAGATGGTCAATTTCCCGCTCGGAGCCGGCACTAGCGGGCATCTGCTGGGAGGCGCTCTGCTCGCCGCCACGCTCGGCCCGGCACCCGCCATCATCGTCATGACGGCCATCCTGGCCCTGCAGTCGCTGGTTTTCCAGGACGGCGGACTGCTCGCTCTGGGAGCCAATGTTTTCAACATGGCCGTGGCCGGGACCTTGGCCGGTTACTGGCCCTGGCGGGCCCTGGCCGGGACGCGCTTTCGCAAGTTTGGACTTTTCACCGGTGGCTTCTGCTCCGTCCTGGTCTGCGCCTTCCTGTGCCTGGCAGAATTGTCGGTGTCCGGTGTCCGCTTCGGCCCCACCGCGCTCGGACTGGCGCTAGTCGTTTTCCTGATTAACGCCGTCATCGAAGGCGCGATCACCGCCACGGTAGCGGGTTCACTGGAGGCCATGCGCCCGGGCTGGCTGAAGGCCCCATCGACCGAGGGCCGGCCGGTATTGGCCCTGCTGCTCGCTTTCGCCGCCGTGCTGGCTTCAGCCGGTCTGCTGCTCGCTTCCACCCGCCCGGACGGACTCGAGCGGCTGGCCCAATTGACCGGCCTTGCCGCCCGGCAGAAATCCCTGTTCGCCGCACCGCTGGCCGACTATCGCCTGGCCGTGCCCGGCGCCGCCTGGGTTGGCAAAGCCGCCGCTGGTTTGACCGGGCTGGTACTCGCCGCCGCCGCCTGCGTCGGCCTGGCCCGCTGGTTCTCCCGCTGGCGTAGCGCGTGAGTGCATCCCCGTGAATCGAGGTCCTCTTTCGAGCATTCGTAAGCTGGAGGATTGGAGCCGCTCCGGCTCATGGCTGCACCGCCGCGATCCCCGCGCTAAACTGCTTTCCGCGTTCTGCGTTCTAGTAGCTATCGCCGTGATGCCGGCCCGCGGCACCCTTAGCCTCTGCCTTGGCGTCCTCGCTGCCACTGCGATCCTGGCGGCCGGTGCCATCGTTGCCCGCCTGCCCGTGTTCTCCATCCTCGCGCGCGGTTGGGTGGTGTTGCCTTTTACTGGTGTTTTCGCACTGCTGGCCTGGGTTGAGGGCAACCCTCACCGGGCCGTATCCCTGCTGTCGAAGTCGTGGCTCTCGGCTGTCGCCGTGGTGTTGTTGATGGCGTCCACACCGTTGGAACGGCTTTTGGCCGGGCTTGAAAAGCTGGGCGTTCCGCCGCTGCTGGTCTCCGTTGTGCAGTTTGTTTGGCGCTATTTGCACGTCTCCATCGCGCAACTCGACCGGATGCGGATCGCGCGCGCCGCGCGCGGCGGGGAGCGCAAGTTCGTCTTCGCCACATCCACGGTCGCAGTGCTCTTCGCGTCCAGCGCCGCCCGCGCGGAGCGGGTGCATTGGGCACTTCTTTCGCGAGGCGGGGAGTCCCACTTCCCGCTCTTGGATCCGCTACGAATTGACCGGCTCGATTACGCACTGCTTGCCTCGGCGCTGCTGGCTGCCGCACTGCTGGTTGTCTCGGGAGGCCTCCGCTGAGCCATCACCAACCGATCATCGAAGTCCTGGGACTGCGCTATCGCTACGAGGATGCCACCGAGGCCCTCAGCGGCGTCGATTTCATGGTGCATCGCGGCGAGCGAGTCTCGCTGCTGGGTGCGAACGGTTCAGGCAAGACCACCTTTTTGCTGCACCTCAACGGCATCCTGCGCGGCGAAGGCTTCATCGAGGTCGCGGGCATTGAACTCAACACGGCGAACCTCAAACGGATCCGGCGTAAAATAGGCTTCCTTTTCCAGGATCCCGAGGATCAGTTGTTCCTGCCGACCGTGCTGGAAGACGTGGCATTCGCCCCGCTGGAGCAGGGTTGCGCGGCGGAAGAAGCCCGGCGGCGCGCCATGGCAGCGCTGGAGTGGGTTGGACTAACTGCGGACGCTCACCGCGCGCCCCACCGACTGAGCGCGGGTCAGCGGCAGCGGGTCGCGCTGGCTGGAGTGCTGGCTGCGGAGCCCGAAATCCTGGTGTTGGACGAACCGACCACGCACCTCGATCCGCCCTCCCGGCGGTCCCTGCTGGCGCTGCTCGACGGGCTGCCTCAGACCATCCTGCTGGTCACCCACGACGTAGCGTTCGCCGCGCGCCTGACTCGCCGCGCCGTGTTTTTCGACCACGGCCGCATTGTGGCGGACGGGCCCATCCAAAGTATCGTGGACGACAGTCGCTGGTCGCTGGACTGACTCCGTCTCGCGCCCGGCTGGAACCGGCTGCGCAACGGTGCAGCGCACCACATGTTCGTCGCGTAGGGCACGCGTTTTCGATAGCCATGCGAAGATTCTCCGAAACAGGGACGGAGCGAAATGTTCGGTCGGAGCTTAGACCTGTCCCAGGCGGTTTCGGCGATCAAGGAATGTGGACGATTCGGTGCAGACACTGCGAAACCACGAGTGCGCGAATGATCGTAAAGTACTGATCTCAGGTCGATTAACTGGCCTCACGGACTGGCACGAATCCGCACATCAGTGGCGACATGAAGCCGACCGACTTGAGTACTGTTTCGCTAAGCCTTATTGCATCAGTCGCTTAGCGGCGGGACGCATCAGGACGTCCCATCCGCCACATCCGCCCATCCGCCCCATCCGCCATCAGGACGTCCCATCCGCCCATCCGCTTTCCAAGGACGTCCCATCCGCCCCATCCGCCGTAGGGCGTCCCATCCGCCACTGTTTGCGCGAAGCGGGGCAGCGTTGAAGCCGCCCCGTCGCCAGGCGGGTGGACCCGGAGGTCTTTACGTGCGGGTCGCGATCTTGCGGCGCAAGAGGCCGAGGCCGATCAGAGAGCCACCGATCATGCCGAATGTCGCCGGCTCCGGCGTACCTACGACATCTCCCTGAACCGTCGTTACGCCAATGTAGTGGCCGGAACCCGGCTCGACGACTCTAGTGGTCGTGTTGATGTCGAAGGATGTCGAACCGAAATTACCTAAGGTCGCGCCGGTCGTACCTGGTCCGAGAGATCCAGGAACCCAGTGAATCGTAATCTGGCTCTGGTCCTGATAGACGTTACCGCCGGTCGAAGTACCTACAAACAGTCCGGTCGCGTTGTCGGTCAAGTCGGTGATCACCAAGTCAAACGTGAAGGCCGAAAAGACCGAGCCGATACCGCCCGCCAAGGTGGTGCAGGTGCTGCATGTGAGCGTGAAGAGCCCATAATTGATGTTGGTCGGTACACCAACAACACTGTTGGCGTCCGGCGTGAAGACGAGCGTCGCGGCGGCACCCGATGAATTGGCCAAGGTTAGCCCGGTGTTGGGGCTGACGAATTGAGTGCCAGGTGAGTTTGTGTTGAATGTGAGGGTGCTAGCGCTAGCGCCGGCAGCCATTGCTAAAATCGCCACTCCGGCGATCAAAGCGGGCTGATAAAGACTTGCAAGTTTCAAGTGAAGATACTCCTCGGTCCGCAGTTATTACCCGCTCAATCAAGAGCAGGCGGAGTGAGTAACGCACGTCAAGCGCCAGTCGCTCGCAAATAGACGCCTCAAACAATTGCGGCGCCGGCTAGTGAGGTTGAGGAGAGTTTCTTCAAGATATTTCTGGCGGTCAGGCAAAATGCCTTTATCAGCGGAAAGCTATACAGAGTAAGGGTTTTGACATCCTCACCTCGCTACGCTCCCGCCTCCACCGAGGCCGTAAGCCCTCGCGTCCGCTTCACCTCCGAGGAACCCGAACAGCACCACCTGGTACGTCGCCCTGTTTGCCGTGTCACCGCAACTCCTGCACTTCTCGACCGGAAACGTGCAATTGTTGAGCTTTGTTTCGCGTGGTTTGTGGAATGGCCACCGGCCTGTCTTACGTAGCCCGCGCTCAATATTAACTGTGTGCGTTATTGCAGCTCAGTCAGATAGTTTTCTTCTTGCTGTCCACAATGCGAAGCTGCGACCTTTGCCAGTGGGCCGGCAGGTTCATGCTTAGCCGATCTCCGTGCGACCTTTGCCGGAACGATCCTGGCAAGAGCCGAGTCGAGACGGCGAAATTGCGCGCGGATGGGTAATCTCGTGGACCGGGACAGCCTGATCCTCTCCTCTGCACAAGTGATCTATAAGAGAAGTGTCAGATCAAACTATACGCTTCAAGCTAGAAATAGCGCTGTTTGCTCGTTTTCGGTTTCGATGGTTCTAATCGTCTGTAACCTGCCGTTTATTAAGATCTTACGGCGAATGGACGCGTAGCCAGTGGCCTCATCCAGGCGAAATGGGTGCATGTTCCTCAGCCTACAAACGCCAGCGGGACACGCGGAAGCCTGCGAAGAACAATTTGATCCGTCCCCGATTGCAGTTACGCCTCAAGCGCTCGTAGAACGTCCAGGGAATGGCCGCGGCAGGGGCGTTCAGCGCTGACCGCTCGACGCGCATACAACTCTAAACGAGCATGAGGTGTCAACGGAGACGAGTTCCTCCACAGAATCAAGAAGTCAGCTCGCCTGCTCGGTCTTGCCGCGGTTTTCATATCGGATAGGGGCAATGGCAGCCACGGACGCGTATATTTGGGGATCGCTTTACGCCGGTGAAGGAGCTCAAAAATGGAATCGCCGCGCGGCTGCCCGGTAGCATGCTGGACGATCCGGGCATTCGCAAGGACAAGTTTTGAAGCAAGAATTGGCTTATCCCGCAACTTTCATGCCCGATGATGCGGGCCGCACCATGGTCTGCTTCATCGACCTCCCGCTCACCGCGACGGACGTCAAAGAGGAGGTCGGAGCTATGGCTGAAGCCGTCGACTACCCGCTTCAGCGCTCTCCAATAGCATGAGTTTTAGAGAGGGGATTCCGTCGCCATCCCGCTCGAGTCGTGGAGTCGTGATGATCTTCTTTCGCTCGATGTCGCGCCCAAACTCGCGCTCTATCGAACCGTGCGCGTGACGAAGATCAGCAACAGCGAGATGGCCGTCGGAATCGGTGTGACCGAAGCCGTTGTGCGCCGTATGTTGGATCCCGCCCACGGGACCAAGACCTTGAAATAGCACGCCGCACTGCAGGCGCTCGCTACAAGGCTGGTCGTGAGCACAGGGGCGGCGTAGGGTCCGTCCATTCCTGGGGATAACGATTGTGGCACGCGCTCCAACCCCACGCTGGTAAAGTTCCTGGCGGACGAACTTGAGGAACTCCAAGAATCTGCAGCACAACTCGCGGCCGCTCTGCACGTTCCTCCCAATCGGATCTACCAAATTCTGCAGAGCCAGTTGGCGTTGACCGTCGATCGGGCTGTGCCTCTGATCCATTGGCTCGGCACATTCGCCGCAGTGCGGCTCAAGCAGTAGGAGCTCTGAGCTTTGAGCTTAGCCGAGCAACAAGTGAGCGAAGAAACCAGACGCACAATCGTCCGGCGGAATCATGGCAGCCTGGCGGTTCGCGTGTCAAGGGGGGCGAGAGGGATCGGAACAGCCCGCTCCGGCCCACCGCCCAGTTGATTGACAAAGACGCGTCATCGTAACTCACGACCAGAGGTCAGAAGCAACGCACTCCCGGAATTCTGGGCGGCGTCCTCATCGTTCACAATGGGGACCATGCTGATTCGGACTCTGGTTATACTTCTGTGTGTTCTCATCCGCGGCGGCTTCGACCAGACCGCCGCACGCATTCAAATCGACGGCATCGGTGCGAGCGGGACTGATTTCAGCTTTTCTGCGGTCGAACTGGCCGACCTGCCCCAACGGACGGTCACGGCTAGCGATCACTGAAAACCGGTCACTTTCCAGGGAGTACCGCTCCGCGATCTGCCGGTCAAAGTCGAAACTCCGTTGGGCGAGAAGTAGTTTCAGAAAACGGCGGCGGCGTACTACCTGGTGGCTGAAGGCAGGGACGGCTACCGTGCCGTCTTCGCATGGGCGGAACGCGATCCATCGTTTACAGACAAAGCGGTGTACGTGGTCACGCAGCGGGAGGGGAAATCGCTGCCGGAAGGCGATGGGCCATACCAGTTTGTCGTGCGGGGAGAGAAACGCAATGCATGGTGGGTACGGCAACTGACCACGCTGCGGATCGAGCCAAACCCGACGGCGTACGGCTCCGAACAGGCGCGCTGGATCGCTGCGAATCTGCTGGAATTGCAAACGATCGAGGTGGGCATGACCAGAGCCCAATTGCTCAAGGTCTTCATGGAGGAGCGCGGCTTGTCCACACCGCTGCGGCATCGGTAGATATACCGGAAGTACGGATTCGTCAAGGTGGATGTTGAGTTTGCGGCGGCTGACGTTGCGGGCAAGCAGGAGGAACGCCCCGAGGACCGAATCGTCGAAGTCTCGAAGCCACATCTGGAACTGTCGAATGCTGACTGAGCCGGGCGAGGAGAGGCCGCACTGTTACCAAGAGTGGCTTGGGCGGGCTCAGCCACATGAGTGGAAAGCTCAGAGGTCGGCCCTGTTTCTCGAGCAGGATACCGCGCAGGTGTGCAATCATTTCACGCTCCGTGAGTAACCATGATAACGATCCGATAGGCTGGAGACGTGGCGCGAAGAATGTTTTATGCCGAGGTCGCGGGGAAGGG
>Ga0073936_10008104_pt1 | contig 13442 bp, 11 predicted proteins | sample AliMusrvi5mmetaG_FD_87041 | JGI IMG/M metagenome (GOLD analysis project Ga0073936, IMG submission 87041) | Freshwater lake bacterial and archeal communities from Alinen Mustajarvi, Finland, to study Microbial Dark Matter (Phase II) - Alinen... | ecosystem: Environmental > Aquatic > Freshwater >... | reverse complement strand
GGTAATGCGATGGGATTGGCTCACGCGATAATGAAAGATGAGGCTCTCAAGACCGAATGACCCATAGGGCTGGCAAACGAATGCGTTCATGAGGATCAGCGGGGCGACACCGGCGCCAAAGCAAAGCATGCCCCCGAGCAGATATCGCAACCCAGGCCCCGAACTCAAAAGAAATAAGGCAAATATCGGCAATGCCGGCACAAGCAGAACGGGATGAAAACTGATGGAAAGACCCAGCGCAAAGCAGGCCGCCAGCGACACGGGACGCCCGGCCGGTTTCGTCAGCCACGAGAGCAGCGCCATCCCGATCAGAACAGATCCAACCGATTCGACATAGAAGCCGCGAAACAGCCAGGCCGGCAACGGAGTTCCCAGCAACAACGCGACTGCCAACGAGAAACCCCACCACCCTCCATACGCCCACCCCACCCAGATGAAGCAGAGGGAGAAGACAAGTCCCAAACACGGCACCCAGTAGTCGGCCGCATTCCCCGGCACAACCACATCGAACCCGCACGCCGAGAGCGGTAATAGCGGGTAGAAGAAAGGTTCCGTTTCGCAGGATTCGAGTGACCGCAAAAGGAAGGAGCGATCACGGGTGTTGCGCTCGTTCATGGTGGGAAGCAACAAGACACGGTTGCGGTCTTCTTTTGGCAGGGACTTCAACAGCGTGTCGGGCTCATGAAATCCCCGCCCCCCGGCGAAAGCCAGGCCCATCAACCGGTAAGCCGAGTGATCCAGCGCTGTGTAAGTATCCTCGTGCGGCCGGAGAAACAACACGGCGCAGAAGATGAAACCGGCGGACAACGCGATGACCCCTTGCTTGCCAATTGCTCCGCTCCCCACGCGAAAACGGCGAAACAGTTCGACGGCAAGCGCACCGACCGGCACTGCCACCAGCGCCAACGACACCAAGGCCATGCAGGCGATTTCGGGCCGCATCATACCCATGCCATTCCCCAAACCTGAAACTGCGATATCATGGGGATGAAAAGTGCCAGAATGGGGCGGGAAACGCAATCACGATAAGGCCGGCAAACTCTTCAAACGCACACGCAGATATTGCCGGGCGCGATAGAGCCGGGCTTCAACCGACTTCGCCGTGGTCTTCATAACGGCGGCAATCTCGTCATGAGACAGATCGTCATAAACCGACAAGATCAACGCCGTACGCTGGTCTTCAGGCAGGCCCGCCACGGCGGCCCTGATCAGCGCGTCCTCCTCCTTGTTCACAGCCTGCTCTGCCGGACCGGGCACCCGGGCGGAAAGTTCCCGCTCGGGGGTAGTATCGAGGGGCTGTGTCGGATGCCGCTGCCGATGGCGCAGGGCATCAAGGGCGGCGTGACGGGCGATCTGAAACAGCCAGGAGGAAAACCGGTCGCCGGACTGTCGAAAGGAAAACCGGTGGAGATTCCGGTACGCCCGGACGAAGGTTTCCTGCGCGATATCCTCCGCCCCGACGGCGTCACCGGTCAACCGATAGACAAAATTAAGGATCGGCCGCTTATAGCGGCCGATCAATTCAGTAAACGCCTCCTCGTCCCCCGCCTGTGCCCGACCGACGCATTCCCGATCCAGCTCTTGGGGATCCGGCATATCCGCCTGGCGACACTCGATTACTGACGGGTCAGTCGGTCCGAGTGCAACGAACCGGTGGCAACCGTGATGGGACCTTCCTTGGCCTTGCCGGAGGCGCTCACGTTCACCAGATACGTTCCGTCAAACGTTGCGGTCGCACTCAACGAAACGCTGACGCCCTGTATCTTATAGGTTGGAGCCGTAAGCGCGATATTGTTCCCTGTGACGGTCCCGGTGAATGCGTAGCCATCAATCTCACCGCTTAACTGGGTTCCGTTCTGGACGACCGTGATGCTCGCGGTATCCGACCCTTGTTTGCTAATGCCTCCGGTGGCGGAAACTTGATATGTGACATCCCCCGTCCATGTCCCGCCCACCTGTGCCGTGGGAGTGCTGCTGTCCGTCGCAGTGGTACTTGCAGTACTCGTCGTGTCACTTCCCCCGCCGCCACTATCACACCCCACAAGCATCGCCACACCAACGCCAACCATTCCGCTGACCATCAATTTCATCCACGCTTGTTTCATGACCGTTCCTCCCTTTCTTGTTGTTACTTCCCACTCACCGAAGGCGCCGCCTCATCCGCTGGCGCACCCTTGTATTTCCGAATCATCGCCAGATCCAGCAAGAGTTTGCGATCGAGATCGTTCGATTTCAACGAACGGGTATGCGCGAAATCATCGCTGCACAGGTCGAAGCCCACAAAACCACCGAGCAAATCGAGGACTTGCACAGGATGGAAGTCCACATCAACCCCGATAAACAACAGCGTCACGGAGGCGCCAACCCCCCAGTAATCGCGATATTCCTGATAAAGATGCTTGGTCGGCGTGTGAAGGAAGGCGATGCCATCGCTGACATCCTGGATTCCGGATGTTCCCACACGGGTCATGCTGCACGCATCGGGCCCAAACGCCAGGATATTAAGCGCCGCTTCCTTTTGGCCCTCAAAGCCGAGAGACCTGTTATCATGCCAGCCAATGCCCCCAACAGACTGCAGTCCCGCACCCACCTGAAGCGCGCGGGTGGCATGCGCGTTCACCAGAATTCCACCTCCAAAATGCAGGTCGAAAGAGAAGATATCCAGCACGTCGAGAATGCGGTCAGGAATGTATAATACGATTCTGGCAGGCAGGCATCGTTTTACCGCCGCACGTTTGCGGACATTCGAGCCCAGCAATGAAGCGCTCACCTCATGATCTTGTTCCGGCGCACAGGCGGTTTTCACCTCAGCCAGACCGGGGAATGATGGGTTCACCTTCTGCATGGCGGAAGCAAGTCGGTAAGCCTCGTCCATATTGCCCTGCTGCACATGATCCTTGGCTGAGATCAAGCTTTGCTCCATGCAATATGTGATTTGCCGGTCCGAATATTCCGTGGCACACCCGGATAACAACATCGAGGCACACACGGCCGCCGCTCCACCCGTCACATGACGATTCAGGATCCACGTCTTCATTGCGCCAATGATCATTGCTTTGAACCTTCTCGCTTTCATGACGATTTCCTCCCTTGTTTTATGAAGAACGTGCCAGAACAGACGGGGAAACACAAGCACGTTGTGGGGCCTCACTTAACGCCAACCGCTCAACGTCGCCTGCCAGAAAAATCGTCTCCCCGGCATCCCCGATATTCAGGCGTAGACCGCCATCAGGACAGATCCCCATGTATTCCCCGGCCGTCCATTCCCCATCCCCTCCGAGGATCCGGACGGAATGGCCAGTCAACCAATCATGCCGGCGCCACTCATCCCAGACGTGCGAGAGTCCCCGGTTCCTGGCTTCATCGAGACGTCGGGCCAACTCCCTGTAAAGAACCGTCCGGACAACGTCGCAGTCGATAGGATGGCCCGCGGCCAGGGCCAGAGAGGTGGCGGGCCGATCCAGGCCCGCCTGGTCAAAGTCCGTCATGGCAACATTGACATTGAGCCCGATTCCCACAACAAACCCAGCCCCGGAAACATGCCTTTCAACCAGAATTCCGGCGGTCTTGTGATCGTTGACCATGAGATCATTCGGCCATTTGACCTGCGCCGTGATCTCCAACCCGCGCGCCAGGGCCAGGAGTGCCAGGGCGGCAATCTGACCTAGATTCGGGCCCAGGGGAATCCATGCCGGATCTTTCAGGACAACGGACAGGGTCAGGCATTTACCGGGGACGGCGAACCAGGCCCGCCCGAAACGGCCGCGGCCAGCGGTCTGGGCGTCGGCCCGGACCACATCGCCCTCCTGCAAGTCATGAAGGTGCTCCAGCGCCCAGGAATTGGTGGAGGGGAGCGATTCAAATCGCCGGTCCTCTCCAGTCCAAAGTCCTTCTTCACGCGAATGAAACGTCTTCATGGTTGCAATACGCTTCGTGTCCTGCACGGCATCGCATCTAACCATCCGGCCCATCCTGTTGGCAATTCAATATCCTAGCTATTTGCAAATCCTCTTGGCATCCTCTTGAAACCGATGGCAAACTTCAAACAAGTTATCTGGGATTGGAATGGCACGCTCCTCGACGATGCGCAGGCCTGTGCGGCGGCCATCAACATGATGCTGGAAAGACGGAGTTTACCGGGTGTGACCTTGCGACAGTATCGGGAGATCTTCGATTTTCCCGTCCGGAATTACTACTTGAAACTGGGTTTCGATTTTTCAAAAGACCAATGGGACGATGTCGCCGTCGAATACCACAAGGCTTATGCCATCACCTCGGCCTCATCTCCACTCCGGAAGGGAACCCGCGCCGCCCTGGACGCGCTGAAGGCGGGCGGCATCGGGATTTCAGTGCTTTCCGCCTGCGAGATGCGGCTCTTGAAACGCACACTGGATGAACGGGGCATATCGGGTTATTTCGATCATATCTACGGACTGGATGACCTCTACGCCCATTCCAAGCTCGCTCTGGGCCATGCCATGCTGAAAAACACCGGTTATTCGCCGTCACAGACCCTCATGGTTGGCGACACCACCCATGACTTTGATGTGGCAACCGCCATGGGAATTTCCTGCATCCTTATGTCCGGCGGCCACCAGGCGGAAAGCAAACTGGCTTCATTAGGTTGTCCCGTCGTCCGCCACTTCACGCAAGTGCTCGGCCATGTGTTTGACCGAATCCGGACGCAAGGGACAACCTGAATAAACTGAATTAATTACGGCCGATTCTCAGCGGCCTCGGCCACCACTTCCGCAAGTTCACCTGACGTAAGCCCTTTGCTCACGGTTTCTGCGGCGCACCCCTGGAGAATTGTTCTCGCCACCCAGAAGGCGGTCAACTGAAGTCCGGCGACGATCGGTAACGCGTAGCGAAGGGCGAACACGTCGGACACCTTGTAGGCCAATACGAGAAAGAGGCCCAACCCCAGCAATCGGCCCAGGAAGAAACCGAATTCCTGGTTGCACAGGTAGGCATTCTTATTCCGGCCCTCGATGCGGGATACCGTGTCGATGGTCAGCATCTGAATCGTAAAATTCGCAATGCTTTGCAAAGGACGAGCCAGCACCATGCAAATCATGAAAATCAGCACCCCGGTGGCATTGAACCATAGGGCATTGGGAATCGTACCCGCCAGAAAGAGAAGCAGTCCCACGGCAAAGATATGAAGGCGATGCCTGGGCTGCGCAATCCTGCCAATGACGTAAAGCACCACCGCCGAGAGCGCCCCACCGACGGACAAGAGTGTCCCGAGCGACCCTTCCTTGCCCACGAGTTTCATCACCAGCATGGCGGGCGCGGTTACGATAAAGCCCGCCGTCAAGCCCGTGAGGACCGCCATCACCAACTGCCAGCGCCACAGCCGGTGAAAACGGAAGAAGACAAAGGGTGTACTGGGCGGATTGGGAAAATGCCCCCGATGACAGACCACTGAGGCGATAATCGCCAGGATAAACACCAGGCCCGTCACGATCTGATACGCCTGGCCTGCCAGCCCGGCGTTATTCCGCGAATACCAGCCGATAAAAGACCCTACGATCAGCGGCACCAGAATACCCGTATTGGTGGCAAAAAACGTCTCAAGTCCGTAATAGTAATTGCGATTGGAGTCGTTGGTACTGGAAAGCGCCAGGAAATCCCGGTTGGCCCAGTAGAGACCGAAGGACATCCCCATCAAACCACCCGCCACACCCAGCCCCGCCACGCTCAGTTCAGGAAGGGACATCATGACGATCATCGAAACGCCGCTGAGCAACATCCCAATCGAATAGAGTCTTTGGATACGAAAGTGCCGTAACAGCCAGCCGTTGATGAAGAATGTGAGCGGGATTCCCGCGTACACCGCCAACTGGTACGTCACCACCATTTTGACGTCGTCGGACTTCCGCATCACGTAGGCGCCAATGAACATTTCCACCACGGGCATGACAAAGGCGTAGATCAAGTTGGTCACCAGCAACACCCGCATATCCCACGGATACGACAGGAACACACGATACTCGTCGAATAGTTTTTTCATCGATTCAGTTTCTCCTCGCTTACTTTCCCCGATACAGTTTCACCGCTTCAAACATCGCCAACAGATTCTCAACCGGCGTACAAGCCTGAATGTTGTGGACAGAGCAGAACACAAACCCGCCGCCGGGGGCGAAGATTTCGATGCGCTCCTGAACCTGTTCGCGCACCTGCTCCGGAGTTCCGAACGGCAGCGTTTTCTGCGTGTCAACACCACCCCCCCAGAAAACCAATTTGTCGCCGTACTGTTTCTTGAGGTGTCGGGGATCCATTCCGCCGGCTGAACATTGGACTGGGTTCAGAATGTCGAACTCGGCCTCAACAATGCCATCCAGTAATGGAATAACCCCGCCGCAGCAATGCATGAAAGTCTTCCAGTTCGTATTGGCGTGAATCCAGCCGTTCACCCGCTTCTGGTAAGGAAGAAAGAGTTCCCGGTATTGGTCCAGCGAGCAGAACGGTCCATTCTGGGTCCCGAAATCAGTGCCATTGGTCTGGATCACTGATATCTTGTCGCCCACAGCCTCATGCAGCCTCCTGAGGTTTTCCACGGCAATGTCCGCCTGACGATCAAAGACCGCCTTGATGTAGTCGGGGCGTAGCGCCGTGCTGACGTACCATTCCTCAACATCGCGGATCCCCTTGGGGTTCTTCAAGAAGGTGGCAGGCACCAGCGCCACATCTCCAAATGTCAGTCCTCCAAAAGTGCAGAACAGGGCGCGGTCGGTCTGCCCGTAGAGCACCTCGGCCTGCCGGGCATAGTACGCCAGTTCATCCGCGGCAACCGGCCCGAATTCCTCCAGATTGTCGGCGGGATTGAGGCGGTCCTCGTCCAGCGGCGGTTGACGGTTCAGGGCGTCAAAGAAATAGCCCCCGGCAGGCATCTTGCCGCTGGGAGCCACGGACCGGTCATTCTGCGGCCACTGGTGAAGTTCACCATGGGCATCCTGCGCCGTATTGAAATCCACCGGCACCAGAACCGGCGTCCCGTCATGCATCCGCCATTCCTTGAATTCCCTGGCCGGGAATCCGAACATGGTCCCGGTCCCGCAAAGCGACACGGTGTCGATACCCAGCGCGTCACGAAGATCCGGAGCGATCTCACCCAGCATCTGGTAGATCTCCACCACCTTTACCGGAGTACCGGGTGTGTCGAGGCCCAGCGCCTGACGCAGTTTGTAGACCATACTGACATGGATGCCGGTCTGGAATCCGCCGCCAAAGTCCACCGCCAGCCGGTCAGGCTCCCTGTGGTTACACGTCGCACTTATTCTATCTCTTGAGGTCATCAATCCACCAACTCCCTTTCAATCTGTTCCAGAGATTTACCTTTGGTCTCAGGCACTTTGATCCAGACAAAGACGAAGCCGGCGAAACAGATCGCGGCGTACAACCAGAAGGTCTTTGCCGTACCGATGGCCCCGTTCAGGATCGGGAAGGTATACGTCAGGATGAAGCAGGCGATCCACAGGGCCGATACCGCCACTGAAATTGCCGCGCCACGAATCCGGTTCGGAAAGATTTCAGAAATCAAAACCCAGGTGATTGGCGCCAGGGACATCCCATAGCATCCGAGAGAACACAGGGTAAAGATCAGGACGGCGAGCCCCTTGAGCTGCAGAATATAGGCGGCCCCAATCAGGACATGCGACACCCCGATCCCCGCGCACCCGACCAGCATTAGAATCCGGCGCCCCGCCTTATCCACGAGTCCGATCGCCAGCAAGGTGAACACCAGGTTGATGGCCCCGGTGATCACAATGTTGAACATGATATCGTTCACGCCGTACCCGGCGGACCGATAGATTTCCTCGGCATAGTTGAACAATACATTGATTCCGCTCCACTGCTGGAGAACGGCAAGGACAACACCCACCACCAGGATTTTGCGCATCTTGGGGACCATCAGGTCACTGAAACGCACATGATGGCCTTCGTCACAGGCAATGGTGTTCTGGATATCAGTGACCTCGGTATCGGCATAGTCCGCGCCCCCGATCTTTGCCAGAATCCGCCGCGCGAGGTCCGATTTGCCATTCTTGATCAGCCAACGGGGACTTTCGGGCACCAACAATGCACCGATAAAGAATAAAATCGAAGGTGCGGTCACGGCCGTGAACATCCAGCGCCAACCGTACTGGCCGTTCCAAGACTGACGGATCATATCGACCGTCGCCCCATCAGCAACCTTATCGGCAATGAAGAGGTTCGCGATCTGGGCGCCCAGGACACCAAAGACAATGGTCAGCTGATTAATCGCCACCAATCGTCCCCGCATATGGGCCGGAGCCACCTCGGCGATGTACATGGGGGAGAGATTGGAGGCCATGCCTATGGCCACTCCGCCCACAATACGCCAAACCACAAAGGCGGTGAACGAGCCCGCCCAACCCGTGAGAAGAGAGGACACGGCAAAGAGGAAAGCGGAGACCAGCAACAGTTTCTTCCGGCCAAACTTGTCACTCAGACCGCCCGTAATGAGCGAACCCACCAGACACCCCAGCAGGGCGCAACTGTTTGCCCAACCGATCTGGGCTTCACTGGTAAGATTGAAGAACTTCTCGAAAAATGGCTTCGCGCCGCCAATCACCACCCAGTCATAACCAAACAGCAGCCCTCCCATGGCCGCCACGAGGGAAATCATCCAAACGTAGGCGAGGTTAAAAGTCGTCTTCGGTTTCCCGACGATTGGATCAACAGACACCGTGGTAATCATCAGCTTATCCTCCTATTCAAATAACCCCTCTGAATTCGTTCCCCTACCGAAGCGTTCCAAGAATTGCATTAATCGACATCTTGGCGCCGCAAATGACCTCATCGGACGCTCCGTAGTACAGGGTGACCGTATCGCCATCGACCAGGTGGCCATTGGTAAAGACCACGTTTCCAAAAAAGCCGGTTGTCTCATAGGGCGCGATCGGCTCCATGATCGGCTCGGTTCCACGGGCCAGAACATGTGCCGGATTCTTGAGATCCAGCAGCATCGCTCCAAGACAGTATCGGTGTTGCTCGTTGGCCCCGTGGTAGATCACCAGCCAGCCACGGTCCGTCTTGATCGGAGCGGCCCCTGCCCCGATTCTCGCACTGTCCCACATCCCCGTCCGCGACCTGGCAATGCACACATTCCGCCCCCAATGCCGCAAATCAGGGGAGCGGGCGAGCCAAATATAATGCCCGCCCACAATTACTCCGCTTGGCCGATGGAGGCAGACATACTCCCCGCCCACCTGCTCCTCAAATACGGCACAATCTTTATTGGACGGAGAAAGGACCATTCCGTAGTGCTCAAAGGAGCGCCAATCCCTGGTAATCCGCATCCCCGGCCCGTACCCGTTAGCCGACACGGCCGTATAGGTCAGCACATAGCGCCCGTCTGCCAGGGTCGCCACGCGACAATCTTCAATGCCAAAGGATTCATGATCATTTGCCCCGACCAGGGGCGGCAAGCCGGGATCCCTGAACGTCACGCCATCGTCGCTGCATACCAGGCGCAGGTGCGACAGGGTCGAGAGATACCCCACCCCTTTGTATTTATATTCCCGGGGATCGCTTGTATTGAGATCGGGATCGTTGGCATCGAATTCCATGATTTTGGTTTGTCCGTTTTCCAGGACCGGAAAACTGACTTTGCCGGGCTTCTGCGGTGGACGTTCGGCCACACGCAAGAGCAACCAGATTTTCCCGTCAAAGCGGAAAACACCCGGGTTAAGCAGGCATTGGATTTTCAACTCCGGCAGCGAGGGCTTGATATCCGTCGGCCGCAGAATGGGATTATTTTCAAATCGTTTCGCAATGTCTGTCATATCGTGCCTCCTCCTGGAAACTCAAACGCCACCGGCACACCCGACTCGAACCGCACACCATTCAACAGCCAGGTAAACTCAATGACCGTCAGGGCATTGAACGCTGACGGCTTCACGCCGTCAACGACTGGCCCGGTTTTGGTGACCTCGCCGAAATCACCCGCACGAATCACATCCCGCAGTATCGTCTGAACGTAGGGCTTGGCCACCGCCTGTTTACGATCAATCAGACCATAGGCGGTTAGATTGGAGTCGGTATGTTTGGCGGATTCAAAACCGGCGATCGACAGTTCGGGGTTATAGACCGTCATAAAAAATGTTTTTACCCGGGCAAGCATGTCTTCAGGCATATCCTTGACGCTCAAGGCCGTGGTAATCATCTCGGACACATCCTTATTCCGACGCTTGTCGTTATTGAGTCCGGTGTTTGTAAAATAGAACTGATGAAGTTTGGCGGGATCAGAAAAGAACCACTTGCGCATATCACTGAGCAGCGGTTCCCGCTTATTGTGCCAGAAACGCCGGTCTGACTCCAATTTCAATGCCGTGGCAATTTTCTCCGCATACCCGATATCGAACAGCCAGGAGACGGCAAATTCCATATCCCGCTCACAGGGGTCATCATTGCCGGGATACAGCCATCGCAGATTCTTCTCCCTCCACAGTAAATATCGCTTGATGGCGGGATAAACAGCCTGGAGTTTTTCCAGGTCCGGCTTTCGCCGGTATAGGATCCAAGCCGTCTGAGCCTTCCGGGACGGCAAGGACTCTCCGCCCAGCATGCCGTCTGCGTCCACGCGCGTCATAATTCCCTCATAGGCTATCCACGCGATCGAGGGATCAAGGAATGAAACCCATTGGAGCGAAAGGAGGCTCTCCCAACCACAGGTTGCCGGACAAGTCTTCTCCCCTTCAGCCCACAATGATGGCTTACCCACGGTCATCTGGGGATATGGGTACTCCCGATTCTCGGGCTGGACATCCACGACGTTCTGGCAAAGAAACGCCCAGGCGGCATAATAGGCCTGACGATGCTGCTGCGGGGTGACACCCAGGGGATTGATTCCATGCAGTCCCCATTCACCGGGTTTTGGAACCCTTCTCAACAGGCCATCCATAACCGCCTTGGTGGCGGCAATGGACACGGACACAGGACGGTCAAACGCCTTTTGAACCCTGACTACGGCTTGATCGCCACCCTCACAGGCGACCGAAAAACCGAACCCGATCGCCAAGCGCGTGGTTCCCGCCGCAACAGGAATTCGCAAAGACCAGGAGTCCGCCCCCACCACCGGGATCGCCTGGAGTTTCGCCGGTGAAAGTTGCCGGCCCTCTAGGCTCACAAAACTCAGTGCATAGAAATAAGTCCCGTTGTCGACCCGCAACACGCTATGAGTGGCATCCCAACGAACCCCCTCACGCTCATGGATCGTTCCGCCCAGAACCAGCTCCCGTTTAACAGGGCTATCAACCTGAAGGATGCGAACCAGTGTTGACTGGGCATCCAGAAAGAAATCCTGCCCGGACACCTTGACATCCCCCGCATAAGCCGCCTCAATACCGAGCTTATAGGGATACCAGGTGGTCTGCCGGGTCATGGAAGGCTGTCCCGCCACATTCCCGATATCGGCGATCCTGATTGACAGGACATTGGGCAACCGCAACACGCCTGTTCCCAGGAAGCCACCGACATTCAAGGGGAGGTCGGCTCCAATCGGCTCCGTCACAAACTCCTTGCGGGATGACGGATTGAGGCATAACCGGGCGCCGGGGTAACTGACCCAACAACGGTGCTGGTTTTCGCTGTCGGCAATACTGTCACTATCAAATGCGGCATCACCTGAAAGAACTGTTGAGCCAACGGTTCTGGTGGACGCAATCGAAGTTACCGTTACGATGACGACCGAGGCCAAACCACACACCGCTCGCGCCGCCCGGCTATATCCTGAAATGTTCATTACCTATTCCCTCTGCTTCATGACAATCTTGATTCCCCAACTGCAACCCGTGATAATCATGACACATAACGGTCCTAGCGAACATGTCTGTGCGTGCATTTCGATTACCTTTTCGTGCAGAACGGAAACGGCCTACCGGAACTTCTGGCGGAAGTCGCTGGGGGACATTTTTTCAAACATATGAAACAATTTGTTTAACCGCAGCGCCGTCTCTATCCCGCACCGCTCAGCGATCGTTTGCGTCTTCTCGTTGGTCGAACGTAAAAGACGCTTGGCCAGCGCGATTCTCTGGCGCATGATTTCCTGGTGAATGGGGCGTCCGAGATACGCCTCAAACTTCTGATAAAGCGTCCGCCGCGAAACTCCGGAAGCCGTCACCACCTCACTAATGTCAAATTTATGATCAATATGGGCGACAATATAACCCAAAGCCTGCGCAAGGGCCGGATCCTCTGCGGCAAAGACATCGCTACTGCGACGCACAATGATGCCCCCGGGCGCAATGCGCAACGGCATTTCCGGGGCACGCCCCCCCTTCATCAGATGATCCAGCAATTCCGCCCCCTTATAGCCAAGCAACTCACGATTGGTCACCACACTCGTCAAGGGCACGAGCCCGAGTTCGGAATGGATCGGGTCGTTGTCGGCGCCCACGACCGCGACCTGCCCGGGGACATCAAGACCCGCGTCCAGAGCAGCCTGAATCACGTATATGGCCTCCGCATCGTATTGCGCCATAACGCCAACTGGCTTTGGCAACCTCTTCAGTTGCTCACGCAGCCAGGGCCGAAGACGACGGTGAGCGTCGGGTTGTTTCCAATCGGGAGTGTAGTCATTCAACGTAAACGTCTGCCCCGCCGCTTCAGCAGTGCTCCGGAACCCCTCCATGCGTTCGCGTACCACGGGCGCACGTCCGTCCACCTGGTAGAACGCCAACTGCTGGAAACCCCGCCCCAGAAATTCCTCCGCACCCAACCGTCCGATAGCCCGGTTATCCGGCAGGACGCGGGGCAACTTCAATTCAGGGAGCTGATCAGAGAGATCAACCACGGGCGCACGTACCCTGTTGACAAACTTGATCAAAGAACGAGGCGCCGAGTCCGGAAGCAGTGTAACAATCCCATCACCATCCCAATTCTGGGGCACTGCTTGACCGGGACTGGAGGCGTCATCGAGAATCCAGCCCGCCTCGCGCGCATAACGGGCTACACCGATGTTGATTTCATGGACATACCACCCCATCAATAACAGCACTGAGCGGCGACCAGCGGCAACTTTTCGAAGTTTTGACATGCTTGGGCAGGATACCCAGCGCAATCATCAGTGGCAAGATTTTCTTCAGGACAGACGCATCTGCGGGCGCATGTCACTTCCGTAGGGCACATTCATAGACCCACAGCAGATCGGGAAAGATTTACCACGGAGGCACGGAGACACAGAGAAGAGAAGAACCAAGAAGAGAATGTCGCGGCATTTTCGTTCGGGAGTACCCGAGCCAAAAATTCCGCGACGGTTTCTTGGAGTCATACCATGAGAAAGACGAGAAATAATCGACAACTCCTCCCTCTCATCGCATTCCTTCGAGAAACCGTGGCGTTAATTTTGGTCACGTGTACCCACGTGAACGAAATAAACGCCACATTTGCATTATCACCTCCGTGTCTCCGTG
>Ga0073936_10008102_pt1 | contig 13444 bp, 11 predicted proteins | sample AliMusrvi5mmetaG_FD_87041 | JGI IMG/M metagenome (GOLD analysis project Ga0073936, IMG submission 87041) | Freshwater lake bacterial and archeal communities from Alinen Mustajarvi, Finland, to study Microbial Dark Matter (Phase II) - Alinen... | ecosystem: Environmental > Aquatic > Freshwater >... | reverse complement strand
TGCGTATACTGTCTATGCTTGAGAGCGCGGGCCGCTCTTCCCTTTCACCGCAATTGTCGGGCTCGCTTGGGCTTATCGAACACCACAGCTTGACCAAGCTTATCTGCGTGGTTCCCCAGCGTGACGCCATGGCCTTACCGTTTTCGGCCTTTGCAATAACCCATGTTTCCGTTGATGAGTCGACCGAGAGTACATCTCAAAGAAGAAGGAGCTGACGATGGCTCACCATGCCGCCGCCCTCGACGAACCGGTAATCGAACGTGACTACAGCCTCACCGGCGTAAACTCCGGCCTGGCCGTGGAGAGAGGACTTGCCGAAGCCGGCTGGTATCAGTGCCACGTGCCGCGCGAGACTATGCGCAAGCTGCTTGAGCGCCGCGACGCGCCCGCAATCCGCGACACCATCCTCTGGTTCGCATTGATATTCTCCTCAGGCTACGCAACGTATGCTCTCTGGGGCAGTTGGTGGGCCATCGCTCCCTACGCGCTCTACAGCATGCTCTACGCCGCTACCTCCGACTCCCGCTGGCATGAGTCCGGCCACGGCACCGCGTTCAAGACGGATTGGTTGAATAATTTCCTTTACGAGATCGCGTCGTTCATGGTCATGCGCGAATCGACCGTCTGGCGCTGGAGCCACACCCGCCATCACAGCGACACCATCATTGTCGGGCGCGATCCGGAAATCGCCGTGCCACGCCCGCCGGACATCAAGGCGATGCTGCTGGTGTTTTTCAACCTCAACACCGCGCCCAAATACTTTCGCAAGGTGCTCCTGCACGCCTGCGGTCGCATGACCGGCGAGGAGCAATCCTATGTCCCCGCCTCCGAACATCACAAGGTGTTTTTCAAGGCCCGCATCTATCTGCTCATCTATGCCGCCGTCATCGCCGCCGCGATCTATCAGCGCAGCTTGCTGCCCCTGATGTTCATCGGCCTGCCCAATTTCTACGGCGCCTGGCTGATGCCCGTCTATGGCGATACACAACACGCCGGGCTCGCCGAAAACGTGCTAGACCACCGGCTCAACTGCCGCACGGTCTATATGAATCCGATCAACCGCTACCTGTATTGGAACATGAACTATCATGTCGAGCACCACATGTTCCCGCTGGTGCCCTATCATGCCCTGCCCAAGTTGCATGAACTCGTCAAGGCCGACATGCCCACTCCCTACCGCGGCCTGCGCGAGGCCTGGCGCGAAATCATCCCCGCGGTCCTCCGCCAGGTCAGCGACCCCGGCTACTTCGTCAAACGCAAGCTGCCCACACCCACCCTGCCACAGCAGGCCGCCACCACCGCCGCCGCCCTAACAGCCACCGCGCCGGCCTCCGCCGACGGCTGGGTCGAGGCCTGCGCCGCCGCCCTGCTCGGTCGCGAGGACGTGATCCGCTTCGACCATGCCAAGCGGACCTACGCGCTCTATCAGACAGGCGACGGCCGCTACCACGCCACCGACGGCCTCTGCACCCACGGCAACACCCACCTCGCCGACGGCTTGGTGAAGGGGAAAATCATCGAGTGCCCGAAACACAACGGTCGCTTCGACGTCACCAACGGCTCACCGCAGCGACCGCCGGTGTGCGTCGCGTTGCGGACCTATCCGTTGGAAAACCGCGACGGCCGCCTGTTCCTAAACATCGCCAAAGTCGGCGGCCGCGACGTGTGCGAACCGCCGACCTGCACCTTCCGCGTGGTGAGCAACACCAACGTCGCCACCTTCATCAAGGAGCTGGTGCTTGAACCGTTAGACGAAAGCCGGCCCTTCGCCTTCACCCCCGGCGATTACCTCCAACTCGACATCCCGGCCTACGACGCGATCGCGTTCCGCGACTTCGACATCCCCGAACCCTATCGCGCGGTGTGGGAAGCCAACCATGTCTTCGACTCTGTTGCCACCAACCCGGTGGCCGGCCGCCGCAACTATTCATTCGCATGCAATGGGGCGCTTGAGCGCGTGCTGCGTTTCAACGTGCGCATCGCCGCCCCGCCGCGGGGCCAGGACTGTCCGGCCGGCGCGGGTTCCAGCTATGTGTGGAGTCTCAAGCCCGGCGACACCGTGTCCGGCATCGGGCCCTTCGGGGATTTCCACATCAAGCCGACCCATAAGGAGATGATCTATATCGGCGGCGGCGCGGGCATGGCCCCGCTGTTCGCCCATCTCTCCCACCTGTTCGAGACCCAGCACACCGCCCGCAAGATCGCCTATTGGTATGGCGCGCGCTCGCGCCAGGAGTTGTTCTATCAAGAGTACTTCGACCACCTCGCCCTCCGCCATCCGAACTTCAGCTTTCACCCCGCCCTGTCCGAGCCGCTGCCCGACGACCGGTGGCAGTCCCACACCGGCCTCATTCACGAGGTGCTGCGCGATCACCAGCTCCGCTCCCATCCCAACCTCCAGGCCGTCGAGTTCTATCTGTGCGGGCCGCCGGCCCTGATCCGCGCCACCACCACCATGCTCGCCGACCTCGGCGTCAGCCCCGCACAGATCGCCTACGACGAGTTCTAGGAGGGCAGGCATCCTGCCTGTCAGGGCCGACGGGCTTCCAGCCTGTCGTTCCAATGGCGGACAAGCAGGATCAGGACTCTTGATCTAGAATCCTTGAAACCGTAAATGTGTTGTCGTTAGGTCAAATTCCTCGTCTTGGGTCTTGGGTCTTGTCGTCTTGGGTCTGAGGCGAAGCCTCGCTAGGTGACTGACTAAGACCACCACGGATTAAGGGACGACTCAACGATCCATCCCGCGGTGGCGGGAGGATGGCCTGACTGACTGCAATTCAGATGACCTCATGCAAATTGCCCGGTTTGAAGAAAGGGTGATGACCGCAAATACGCAAAGAACTCAAAGGTTTGTGAGAATGATCGCGCCGCTCCCCACTCTCGCTTTACCCCTTCCTTTCTTTGCGTCTTCGCGGTCAAATCTCTTCTCTGCTCAATCCGTGAAATCCGCGTAATCTGTGGTTGATCTTCCGGATCGCTAACATCACAATTCGGATTTGGGTTCCAGCTCCCCGCCATCCCCATGCAATCCTCAGCACTGCCGCTCCTTTTGCTAACAATCACCGCCGCCGCCCAGACCCCCGACCCGGATTCCTTCACCGAGTGGCGCGACAAGATGCGTCCGATCGTTCCGCGCCACTATGTCTGCCCGCGCGCCAAAACGCCACCCCTCATCGATGGCAATCTGAGCGATCCCGCCTGGGCGGCCGCACCCTGGACCGATGACTTCGTGGATATCCAGGGCACCGCCAAACCGAAACCGCGCCTGCGCACCCGCGCCAAGATGTTATGGGATGACAACTTCCTCTATGTCGCCGCCGAGTTGGAGGAACCCGACGTGTGGGCCACTCTAACCAAACACGACGCGGTCATCTTCAACGATCCGGATTTCGAGGTGTTCATCGATCCGAATGGCGGCTCGCACGACTACTTCGAGTTTGAGATCAATGCCCTCAACACCAGTTGGGACCTGTTCCTCAACAAACCCTACAAGGACCGCGGCCATCCCGACGACGGCTGGAACATCCCCGGGTTGCGCAGCGCCGTGCAAGTCCACGGCACTCCCAACAACCCGGCCGACCGCGACCGCGGCTGGACCATCGAGATCGCCTTCCCGTGGGGCGCCTATGCCTCGCGTGTCAAGCACCCGCTGCCGCCGCATGCAGGCGATCAAATGCGCGTGGGCTTCTCACGCGTGGAATGGCAGATCACCACTCCCGGCGGAAGATATGTCAAAACCCCCGATGTCCCGGAAAACAACTGGGTCTGGTCGCCGCAGGGCGTCATCGACATGCACCGCCCCGAGCGCTGGGGCTATGTGCAATTCTCCAATGCTGCGTCTGACAAATTCGTGCCCGACCCGTCCGCCCCGGCGCGAGACGTGTTGCATGATGTCTATTACTCGCAACGCGCGTTCTACAAGCAGCATGGCCGCTGGGCCGCCACCCTGGCCGAACTCGGCATGCCCGCCACCGCCCACGGCACGGTGGCCGCTCCGGTCCTCACCCGCACGTGGGACGGCTGGCGCGCCAGCGTGCTCGTCACCCGGCCTGCCGCGCCTCCCCAACTCTGGCTGATCCGCCAGGACGCCCGCGTCTGGCGGGAACCCTGACCTTGGCACCCGACAACTCGTCGCCTCCATCAGTACTGGACGGTTTGCGTGTCTTCACCCAACATCGCAGGGCCAAAATAGGCACCGAATTTCACCTCCTCGAGCGAGATTCTCCCGTCGTGATTGGAATCATAGGCGGTGAACACCCGATCCGCCCCGCCATGGGTTAGTTGGAGGATGCCTTCTGCGCGAAGGGCGTTCTCAAATTCCTCGTGGCAGAGAATACCGTCACCATCCCGATCAAAGCGATCAAAGTTGTCCACCAGGCTAACCATCTGCCGATGGAGTGCCGAGGGTCGGTAAGCCACCGGGGCGCAGCCTGCCAAAAAGCCGAATAATGCGAGGATCACACTAGCGAGGAACAAGGGGCTGGCACTCATGATTGAAACTAAGACTCGCACTGGCACGCCTGGCAAGCATGAAATTCAAAAAAAGCAGAAACTCCCACTGGCTTGTCCCGGCAGAGCGCAGCGACGCCGGCCCTCTGACCTGTCCAGGCGCGGCTTTGGCGAAGCCGGCCCACTGATCACTGATCCCTTCTTCCACCCGCAGCGGTGCCAGGCCCCGTAATTTAACCCCACCGCAGCCCTCGCGGTCCCTGACGGAAAGACGGGTTGACGGGAACGCATATTGCCGTAAGATTCCCTTATGAAAACCACCATCGATATTCCTGAAGCTCTATACAAGAAGGCCAAGATCCGTGCCGTGGAACGCAGGCAGACTCTCAAACAGATCGTCCTGGCCTCCTTGGAGAGGGAACTTGGAGTGCCTTCTACCGTCACGGAGCCCGCGCCCTCGTATTGGGCCGATCGCCACCTCCTCCCCGAGTTTGCCAGCTTGGAAGCACAGGGGGCATTCACCCCGCGTGCCACCGACCGCGATGTCACCGACCTGATCTCCGACGACCGCGATGGCCGCTAACCTTCCCTACTTTGACACCTCGTATCTGGTTCGGCTCTACCTCCGCGATCTGGGTTTCGAGGCAGTGCGCGAGCTTGCAGGCTCGGGTGCCGCCGTTGCCAGCGCTTGGCACGCCCAGACCGAAATCATGGCCGCCTTCCATCGCGGCTTCCGCGAGGGGCGCCTCCAGCAGGGGGCATACTGCTCCGCCCTTGGGCAGTTTCTCACCGATTCGAAAAACGGCCTGTTCCAATGGCTCCCGTTGACCGACTCCATCCATCCGCGCTTGGAACAGTTTTTCTGGCAAGCCCCCGCCACCACCTTCCTCCGCGCTGCCGATGCCCTCCACCTCGCCTGCGCTGCCGAGCACGGCTTCAAGCAAGTCTATTCCAACGACCGCCACTTCCTCGCCGCCGCCCCGCTCTTCGGATTGGAGGGCGTCAACATCATCGGCAGCGTTGCCCGACCACTGACCACTGATTACTGATTGCTGATTGCTGATTGCTGATTGCTGATTGCTGATTGCTGATTGCTGATTGCTGAAGGCCCCGTAAAGCATCTCAAAAATCAACTTGCCACCTCAGGATCTCCCAAATACGATCCCCAACAGATCCCGGATCCGCCATGGGAAAACCCCTCAATTTCATCGACCTGTTCTGTGGCTGCGGCGGTTTCAGCCTCGGCCTGAGCCGCGCCGGCTTCAAGGGCCTCGCCGCCATCGATTTCAATCCCGAGGCGATCCAGGTGTTCCAAGCCAATTTCAAGGATATCGGCCAAGTCCTCGAAAGGGACCTCACAAAATTCTCCCCGGCAGAGCTGGAGACCCTGATTGGAACCTCGGAAGTGGACCTCATCGTCGGCGGGCCGCCATGTCAGGGTTTCAGCACCGCCCGCCAAGTCGATGGCGCCAACCATGGCGGGCGGCTCAAGGAAGACCCCAGGCGGCATCTTTACAAGGAGTTCCTCCGCCATGTGGCCCACTTCAAGCCAAAGGTGTTTGTCATCGAAAACGTCCTGGGAATCAGATCCGCCTCGGGCGGCATCTATTTCTCCAAAGTCCAGAAACAACTGAAGACGCTCCTGAAACAATGAACTCGACCACCATTACCCGGCTTTTCCCCGACAGCGAGGCAATCGTCGTCCATCAAAACGGCTCGCGACTTTCGGACGTGACCAAGGGCGCTGAAGTAATTCTTCGTACTCGTCCCGGCGAAACCGCGCCGTGCTCTGCCGAGATCATCAGCGGAGATCATCACGCGGAGATTGGTCTTTGGTTTGAGGGACTCGAACTTTGCGACTATGACGGTGTCTTTTTCCTTCCTCGGGAAGTTGGCGAGATGCTTAGGGACGCCGGGTTCACCGTAACAGAAGATTGTTTTGCATGAATCTGTTCAAAGAATGTACTTAAGTGATGCCATGATTAACAAATGCCACGCCGACTTTGAGGCGGCGAACTTCCGCTGTGATGAGGAGTTTATCAAGCGCTTCGTGGCAGCACTGCTGGCGAAACGGTTCGTTATACTAACCGGTTTGGCGGGCTCCGGAAAAACCAAGCTCGCTCAGGCATTTGCGCGTTGGATTTCGCCCACTGTTACCCAATCAGATCCTTTTACACGTGGTTCGCGAATTGGAAACAACTACCGAGTAATGAATGCCGACAGTATTGCAGTCGAGTTTTGGAACGAGAAGAATGAGAAAGTTGTGCTCCCGCGGAGGCTAATCGAAGAGTGGGCTGATTTGCTGGTGTCCAAACCGACGCTGGCGGAGGCTCCGTCAAAAGAAGGCAGAAAAGAATTTCTTAAGGGCTACAAAGAACGGCTTGATCCCAAGTATGCGAAACACGCCATCTTTTGGGACGGACATTTAAAGCCGGCGGCGCTGGCGTTGATCGAAGCACGGAGAACCGCGAGCCGCTCGTGCCGATGCTACGAAGTCGTTTCCGTTGGTGCGGACTGGACGAGCAGCGAGCATGTTCTCGGGTATGCCGATGGACTCGACAAGAAACGCTACATCCGCACCAAAGCACTCGACTTGATTCTGCGTGCGATAGAGGATCCCGCGCTACCACATTTTCTGATTCTCGACGAGATGAACCTCTCCCACGTCGAAAGATATTTCGCGGACCTGCTCTCTGCGATTGAATCTGATGAACCACTTCATTTGCACTCCGAAAAGGATGCAGATGGCGCGCCAGCAATGCGGGATGGAGTTCCGGGTGAAGTGCATCTCCCGCCGAACCTTTTCATTGTTGGAACCGTGAACATTGATGAGACGACCTACATGTTCTCGCCAAAGGTGCTTGATCGCGCCAATGTCCTTGAGTTCCGAGTTTCAGGTTCTGCATTGATGGCATTTCTGAAAAATCCAGCCGCCGTTGATTTCTCAAAGCTGGATGCTGCCGGAAAGGAACACGGTGGCCGATTCACCGCTCTGGCTCAGCAGATCCCTCAACTATCCGACGCTACACGTGGAATGTTTGAGGCTGAACTGTGCCTGTTTTTCGAGGCGCTCCAAACCGCGAATGCCGAATTCGGCTTCCGCGTCGCTAGAGAAGGAGCGTCGTTCCTGCATTTCCACAAACTTCTCAGCGGAGCCGGTTGGAATTTCAACACAGCGATGGACGCGCAAATTCTCCAAAAGCTGCTTCCAAAACTTCATGGTTCGCGCAACGTCCTTGAACCGGTTCTTTGCACGCTGGCAATTCTCTGTTTCACCAAGCGAACGTGGGAACTTGACGATGAAAGCAATGAGTTCGCGCACCTCAAGTTACTCCGGACCGAAGCCACAAAGGCCACACGTATGGAGGACGATAGCCTTGACCCACTTGGCACGACACCGGAAGGCCAACCGCTTTACCCAGCAGATCAGGCTTACTACCCGTTGAGTTTTGAAAAGATTCAACGGATGCTCGAACGGCTTCGAGCGAATGGATTCACCAGTTTTGCCGAGGCATGAGCGCTCAAACCAGAGAAGCTATGGTGCGGTGCCTGGACCTCGAGGGGCGTGTCGCCGGAGTCTTGCACCTTGTCCAAGCAGATCGAAAATATGACGGAATCAGGATTCTCACAGCAGAGGAAGCGCGGCAGTACGGCGAGGAATCTATCCAACTTCTTGAGGCTCACAGCTATGACTTTGAACTTCTGAACGCTCGCGCGAATCTTGGCGTTCAATCGAGCAGAGTGGTGAAGCCCAGTTCAATACGTCCCACGATCGGTCGAATCGACACCGGCATTGAGACTGGCATGTTGCAACTGGTATTAGAGGACGTTCAGAGCAACATTGCAGTTGCACGCGGCACTGTCGAGGTTCTCTCTTCCAAAATCAACTACCGCGAGGACTATCGAGGCATGTTGAGCTTCATTGCCGACGAGTGCAGCGAGTTGCTTTTCGATATCCGGGCGAGCACAAGAATGCGTCTCGCCCCGAAGTTCAAACCCGGGGAGCTAAATTTGCAACGCCAGCTCGAATTTCTTGCCGCTGAGCTGAACTCCAGAAGATTTGTCGCCGCGCTGCAGCGCATCACTGAGATGCCTCATCAGAAATTGCAGACACATTGGGAGGAGCAGGGAATTTCACGGTTGCGAAAGGGAGGCCGTGATTTGGCTCGGCAAATCTGCAGCGCGTCAGCTCGGTCACCAGCCCCACACCATTGCGCCGCCGCAATAAATATGCGGGCGCTCGGCATAGAATCGCCGTCGTTGCCGCGCTTGATCTCGGTTCAAAGACAAGTTGAGTCCCTTGACACTCCTGAGAACCGTTTTGTGAAGTATGTCCTGACGCACTTCCGCGATTTCTTGAAGCGGATTGAAACAAGTCTGAGTCGAAGCAAAGGGGAAGATCGGCAAAGACTTGTTCGCACAGTCCAGCAACTTCAGGAGCAGCTTAACGCGAGTTTGTCGGCTGCATTATTCAAAGGCGTTTCTGCCCCGACCATTCTTCCGCTCGGCAGTCCCGTCATGCAGCGGAAACCAGGGTATCGGGAGATCCTGCTCGCTTGGATCAAATTCGATTTGGCGTCGGAACTGGTTTGGAAAGGTGGCGAAGACGTTTATGGCGCCGGAAAACGCGACATGGCGGCTCTTTACGAGTACTGGTTGTTTTTCCAACTACTGCGGATGTTCCGGGACAAGTTCGAACTGTCCGCGCCAGCAGCGAGGACGCTATTTGAGCACACCGAAAGCGGCTTGAATCTGCGCCTGAAAGTGAACGAACCACTTGGCATCTCAGGGCGGTGCTCGCGCCACGCTCGCCGGCTGCATGTTCGGTTTCACTACAACCTCACCCATGATCGCAGCGGTTCACGCAACGAACCCGGTTCGTGGACTCGTCGGATGCGTCCCGACTTTACTCTAACCTTTTGGCCGGATGGCTATCAGCTTGACGAAGCGGAGGCGCAGGAACTGGCAGTTCACATTCATTTCGATGCGAAATACCGAGTGGAGAATATCACTGAACTTTTTGGAGACGGTGACGAAGACTTAAGCCAGGAGAAAGCTGAACAGAAGCAAGGCAACTACAAGCGGGTTGACCTCTTGAAAATGCACGCCTACCGCGATGCCATTCGCCGGTCGGAAGGGGCTTACATTCTTTACCCCGGCGGGTTCAGCGGTCCGACCCGTTTCCAGGGATTTCACGAAATCCTTCCAGGCCTTGGTGCTTTTGCGCTGAAACCCGGTGCGAACGGCGAAGCGGTCGGCTTGCAACACTTTTCGCGATTTGTAGATGAGGTTATCAGTCATGTATGCAACCGGGCGACAGCGAGAGAGCAAAGCAGCTACCACTGCTTCCAGGTTTACCGTGCTGACGAGATTAGCGGCGGCGCGACAGTTCAAAGTCCGATGCCGGAGAGAGACGCCTTGGGGATCGAGCGCCCTGTTCCGCCTGCGGAGCATTCGGTGCTCGTGGGCTGGTGCGAGAGCGAACAACAACTGGATTGGATTCGGCGGTCTGGCCTCTACAACTTCCGCGCGGGTCATCGCCGAGGGTCGATTCGTTTGGAGCCAGCGATAACAGAAGCAAGGCACCTATTGCTTCACGGTCACGGCAACAAAGCGTGGCCTGGTCTCTGGCGAATCAAGAAACGTGGCCCGCGTATTTTCACGGCCGAGGAACTTCTCAGGAATGGCTACCCATGCAGCCCTGACCCGGAGGTGATTTACGCGGTCTTCGATGTAGAGCCGGATCCTTTCTACGACGGTTGGAAATGGGAGTACGCAAGACTTCCTGGCAGGAAAGCCGCCTTCGCTTCGGCTGAACCGTTTGCCGTCAGCTTGGTTGATGTTCTTAGCGTGCATCACGTCTGAAGCGGAGAGGGAGGAGTCATCATTCACCACTGCCAACAATGAGGAGGATGGGCTAGGCAACGGGATCAGGGCTTGATAATGCCTAACGGACGGAGACAACAACATAAAACCGTTTGCCCCCAACACACCAGGGAAAACATCCTCATAATCTCCCCTAGAGCTGTAGTTTACCCAGGCTCAACTTGATCGCCACCTCCCAGACCGTCGCGTGGCTTACGTAGCGTTCGTTCGAGTCATCCTCCGGCCGCTCGGGCCGTTGGGCTAAGCGAGGGATTTCCCTCGCAGAACCACAACAGCGCGTGCGTGTCGATGAGCAATCTCATGTCGCGTAGTCCTTGAAGTCCTCCAGCGGCTCATCGAAGTCCGGGGCCATCCAGATTTTGCCGCGGAGACAGCCGAAACCCTGAAATTTCCCGTGCTGTCCGGGCTTGGCGGGTTCAGGGGTGGTTCCGACCGGCTCCATTTCCGCCTTCACCCGGATGGATTGATGCCGCCACGCCGCAGGCAACGGCAGGTGCAGCGTGCCATCTGCGTCGGGCTGGATGATCGCGGTGAGCGTGTTCATGTGGAAAAGGATGCACCCTCAGGCTGATTTGTAAAGTCTTGACTTGAAGGTGTGAACAATGGTTCTTGACAAGGGGGGGGCGGCTAGCAACAAAGCGGCTTATGAAAAACATTCCGGTGGTGCATGTGTGCGAGACGAGCCTGGCGGCGGCGTACGAGAAGGCGCTGATCGCGCTGTACGAAGGCGGCGTGGGTTTCCAGACCCAATATGACAAGCCGGGCGATCCGCTGAGCCTGGACTGCACGCTGAATCTAACGGTGCTGGAGCCGCTGTCCGAGCCGATGATTCACAAGGCGTTTCCGGGGGGCATCGAGGACCTGCGCGAATACGTGATGGAGGTCGGCGGCGCCAAGGACCACTGGGTCAAGAACATGAACGACCCGCAGGACACGCGCTGGGAATACACCTATCACGGGCGGCTCGCCGCGTATGGGTCGTGGCAGGAAGGGCACGACGGCCAAACGACGCGGGCCGGCGCGTTTTCGGTGGACCAGATCGAGGCGGTGATTGCCAAGCTGGTGAAGCAGCCGTTCACGCGCCAGGCGCAGATGATCACGTGGATGCCTAACATCGACCTCGACTGCTACGACCCGCCATGCCTGCAATCGCTGTGGTACCGGCTGATGGAGGACGAGGCGGACGGCACCTGGTGGCTGAATTGCAACATCCGCTTCCGCTCGAATGACGCGTGGGGCGCGAGCTTCATGAATATGTTCGGATTCATCCTGTTCAACCGCGACGTGATCGCCGCGGAGATCGCCAAACGCAGCGGCCGCGACGTGCGGCTGGGGCGGCTCAACTGGCAGGCGGATTCCTATCATATCTATGGCAAGGACATCGCCGCGGCCAAGGCGCGGCTGTTCGACCGGCTGGCGACCACGGATTTTGAAAGCCGCGTGTATGAGTTTTCCGACGAGCTGATCCAGGAGATCTATCAGGAAGCCGAGCCCGCGGTCCGGCTCAAGATCGCGGAGTATGATAGGAGCCACTCGTAGAAGAAGCACTAAATCCTAAGCATGAAATTCTAAGTCTCAAATTCTAAACGAAGAAAAGACTCAACACTGCAAGACACTCGACGCAAGAGAAGAAGCTCCCCATCGCGCATGATCGTTTCTTCATCTTGGGTCTTCAAGTCTTGCGTCTTGGGTCTTTCTTAGTTTAGGATTTGGGATTTCAGATTTAGGATTTTCTCAGTGCGGTTCCTCATCGACGGTTTCGTCGCGTTGATAGATGGGGAGCTGGCGCCAGGGTACGGTGAAGGCGAGCACCATCATGGCGGTGCCGTAGGTGCGGCCGGCCTCGTGGCTGTCCCAGGAGCCGTCGGGGGATTGTTTTGGCAGATAGGTGGCATACATCCAGTTGGCATATTCCTGCCAATGGCGGCCGCCGATCTGGAACATGCCCTGAGCATTGTAGTAGTTGGCATAGAACTCGAACTGGTTGCCGGGCAGTCCGCGGAAATGTTGCAGCTCCCAATCGGCGGCGCGCTTGGTGCGATCGCTGCCATGTTCGCCGCACAGTTCGAGGCAGAGCAGGCCCATGCCTGTTAGAGTCAGGGCGTGGTCGTCGCGGCCGGTGTAACCGAAGGAGCCGTCCTTTTCCTGCTGGTGGCGGTGGAGGTATTCGACGGCGTCGGCGATGGCGGCGTCGGGGATGGCGGCGCCGTTGAGTTTGGCGGAGCGCAGGGCCATGAGCGCCCAGCCGGAGCAGGAGGTGTCCGAGTCGCGGGCACCGGGCTGGTAGCGCCAGCCGCCGCGGTTGTTCTCATCCTTGGCGACGGCTTGGGCGCGCAGGATCAGGGCGAGCGCCTTGGGCAGCGCGGCGGAGATGCGGGCCTGGCGGTCGGGCTCGACCATGCCGCTGACTTCGGATAGAAACAGGGTGGAGATGTTATGGGCATACATCGGACCGTTGCCGGCACTGCCTTTCTCAAACACGCCGTCGGGTTTCTGGTTGGTGAGGATGAAGTCGATGCAGCGGTTCAAGGCGACGGTGTAAGGGCCTTCGGTGGGCAGGTGGCCCTTGGATAAGAACGCCATGCCGACCAGTGCCGGGACGCCGGTGGAATCGCCGTAAGTCCCCTCGAATGATCCATCGTCTTTTTGGATGTGTTGCAGGTAGGTGAGGGCTTTCTCCACGGCCGGGTCGGCTTTGGTCTGCCACTCGGCGAAGACGGGATCGAGCGCGGCACGTTGGGCGGCGGCGGGATGGGCGAGGGCGACGAGGAGGGCGGTAGTTAGAAAGGCTGATCTAATCGAGCTGAAGACTCGGCGGGATGGGATTTTTGATGGATTTGTTTGCGCGGAAGAGTGTTCGGCAGGATGCCGAACACAGCCGGCGGGACGCCGGCGCTCCCCCTCCGCGGGATGCGGACGGTTTCCATCCGCGGGATGCGGACGGTTTTCATCGGCGGGATGCGGACAGTGTCCCTCGGCGGGATGCGGACGGTGTCCCTCCGCGGGATGCGGACGGTTTCCCTCCGCGGGATGCGGACGGTTTCCCTCCGCGGGATGCGGACGGTTTTCATCGGCGGGATGCGGACAGTGTCCCTCGGCGGGATGCGGA